>Ga0255338_1001160_pt1 | contig 54525 bp, 51 predicted proteins | sample MeOH1_35cm_T4_19_FD_203715 | JGI IMG/M metagenome (GOLD analysis project Ga0255338, IMG submission 203715) | Sandy soil microbial communities from University of British Columbia, Vancouver, Canada - MeOH1_35cm_T4_195 | ecosystem: Engineered > Artificial ecosystem > Sand microcosm > Unclassified ... | reverse complement strand
GGTGAGGAACCAGAGGTCGTGGGACTTGAACGGGAAGGACGCGTTGCCCTCCCAGAACTTCATGATGTGCGGCGAGCCCTTCACCGCCCGCCCGTCGCCGAAGTCCACGCTGCCCTGCAGCCGGGGCAGGATGTCGCCCATGGGCACGTTGATGTACTGGCGGCCCGAGACCACCGAGCACATGGCCGGGCGGTTCGCCTGCTTGTCGCACCACATCTGGGCTTCCATGACCGCCATGGTCAGGGCCTGGGCGGCGCGCGGATGCTTAGCGACCCAGTCGGCCCGGACCCCCAGGCACTTCTCCGGGTGGTTCATCCAGATCTCGGATGTGAGGCAGGCGGTGTAGCCGACCTTCTGGTTGATCAGTTGCGCGTTCCACGGCTCGCCGACGCAGAAGGCGTCCTGGGTGCCGGCCTTCATGTTGGCCACCATCTGCGGCGGCGGGATCACGATGGTGGAGACGTCCGTGTCGGGGTTGATGCCGCCGGCCGCCAGCCAGTAGCGGAGCCACAGGTCGTGCGTGCCGCCCCGGAAGGTCATGGCGACCTTGGCCATGTTCCCGGCCGCCTTGAGCTGGGCGAACTTCGCCTTCGCGCCGGCGCTGTTGAGCCCGACCTTCACGGCCTTCAGGTCGTTGCCGACGCTGATGCCCTGCCCGTTGGTGTTGAGCCGGGCCAGGATGTTCATCGGGACCACCTTGCCGCCGGTGTTGACGCCCGCGCTGAACTGGTAAGGCATCGGCGACAGGATGTGGGCGCCGTCGATGCCGCCCCCGCCCGATCCCAGCACCAGGTTGTCGCGCGTGCCGCCCCAGGACGCCTGCTTCAGCACCTCGACGTCGGGCATGCCGTACTTGGCGAAGAACCCCCGCTCCTTGGCGATGATCAGCGGTGAGGCGTCGGTGAGCGCGATGAAGCCCAGGCGCGCCTTGGCGACTTCGGGTCCGGGTCCCGCGGCGAAGGCGCCGGACGGCAGCAGCGCCTTGGCGGCGGCCAGCGTGGCTCCGACGCCCACCAGGGCTTGGCGACGGTTGGGGGTGAAGGTCTTGGAGGTCATGGCAGGGCCTTCCGTCAGAGCTTGTATTCGAGGGTGAACCAGACCTTCGTCCGGGAGGGCGGCGGCGCGGCCGAGCCGACGGGGACGCGCGCCTTGCGTTCGAAGTCGGCGTATTTGATCGCCGCGGTGAGCTTGGGATTGAGGGTCGCCTGGACCTGGGCGTTCCACTCGCGGCCGAGGTCCACCCCGGTCCGCTCACTGTCGAAGTCGTGGTAGCGGACCAGGACGTCGATGTTGAACAGGTAGGTCCACTTCCAGCGGGGCTTCACGTTCAGGGTGAAGTTCAGGTCACGCAGGCCGTCGACGAACCCCTTGTTCCCGCCCAGCGGCTGGACGAACGCGTCGGACCACCCCTGGAAGGCATGGGTCGTGGCCAGTGGGGTGGTGAATCCACGGGTCCCGTTGCCCTCCAGGGACTCGTACGAGACCTTGGCGGTGTAGATGTCGAAGGTCCCGGCGAGGTCCGCGCCCCAGTAGTCGAGGCCGTAGCCGGCGGTGTTGCCGTTGTAGTCGGACTGGCGCGCGTAGGTGGCGTTGTAGGCGAGCTGGTAGAGCCCGACCCAGGTCTTGCCCGAGGCCTTGATCCCCTTGGTGATCGAGGAGTTGGCCGCCGAGTTCCCGAAGTCCAGCGCGTAGACGAAGCCCTGCAGCCGGAGCTGTTCGGCCGGCGACCAGGTGACCTGCGCCAGGTGGCTGTCGCTGTCCCAGTCGCGCAGCTCGCCCAGGATGCGGTTCACGTGGCTGACGTAGGCGTAGAACAGCTTGAAGCGCCCGTGGGTCAGGTCGATGCGCGCGGCGTCAAAGGTCTGCTCATCCTGGCGCCAGCCGACGTTGCCGACGAACCGCTGGTCATCGATCAGGATGCGTTGCCTGCCGATCACGCCACTGAACGCCGCGCTGGGCGTCCAACTGAGCTGCAACCGGTTGAGCTCGGTCCCATCGGGGTCGTTGATGATCGTATAGCGGGCCTTGGCCGCGCCGTTCAGCGGCGCCGCGGTCGCGCCCGGAACCTGGACCTGGAAGTGTTCCGGCCCCACCTGGCGGACGTCCTCGAACTCGATCAGGCCGCGCAGGCCGTTCCAGTCGGCGCTCTCCCAGCCCAGCCGGGTGCGCACGGTGGCCGCCTCCCCGTTCCGGGTCAGAACCGAGGTCTTCTTCTGGTCGACGAACTCGTAGCGGCCGCGCACCTCGAGCAGCAGCTTGCCGCCCGCGATGGCGTCGCTGACCGTCGCAGCGGCGGACGGCGGCGCGGGCGTCTCAGACGCCGCGGGCTCGACCTCCGCCACGGGCGCATCCGCCGCCGCTTCGGTCAGGCCGTCCTCAGCCGGCGGCGCGGTGATCTGCGGCGCCTCCGGAGGGGCCTGCGCCGCGGCGCCGCTCCCCCACGCCAGGGCCGCGCTCGCCGCGCCGGCCGCCAGAACCTTCCTCATCGTCATCGTGGCTCATCCCCCGAGGCCAAAAAAAAGCGCCCGCCGGGGCTTGAGAGCCCCAGGCGGACGCCGGTGTCCGTGCAAGTCGGCGCAGTCGCTGCGCCGGTCGGCCTGTCAGTGGCCGTCGCGGAACGTCGTTGTCCCGCGATGTCGATCACAGCTCGTCACGGCGTTCGTTGCGCCGCAACACGGGATACGGGGTAGGCGCTCGCAAACCGTCGCTATCGGGTCATATTGCTCAGCCGGCGGGCGCCCTTTTGTGCTGCAGCGCACAAGTTATGGGCGGCGCCGGCCGCTCAGCCGGCGGAAATGCGGCCCTGGCGCGCGCGGACCGCATGGGCTTGGGCCGTGAGGAGGTCGAACGCAGCGCCGTCCTCGAAACCCTCCAGCGTGGCGATCGGCGCGGTGTCCGGCAGCCCCAAGGCGCGGGTCGCCGCCTGATGGAGGTCGGGCCGGTAGACCCGGCTGGCCACCGCCGCGATGTCCACGTCCGGGTCGATATGCGCCCAGCGCATCATCTGGCTGAGCAGCCAGGCGGCGTGGACCGTCTGCGGCGCGCTGGCCCCGCCCGCGTGGAAGATCATGTCGGACAGCGACGCCTCGATCACCAGCGGGTCGGCGCCGACATAGTGCGGCAGGGCCAGCAGCGAGGCCAACTCCGCGCGGTTGCCGGGCGCGTCGGCCCAGGCGCCGGCCTGCAGCATGGCCCGCAGCAAGGCCTGGAGATCGTCTGGCCGCGCCTCGGCCCAGGCTTCGGTGACCGCGAACACCTTGTCTGGCGTGCGCGGCCAGAGTTCCGAGCCGCGCACCAGCACCACGCCGGCGCCGGCGGCCACCGCGGCGGTGTCCCACGGCTCGGTCACGCAGAAGCCCTCGACCACACCGCCCACCAGCAGCTCAGTCATCCGCGACGGCGGGGCGATGGTCAGGCGCACGTCACGGTCCGGATCGATGCCCGCGCGCGCCAGCCAGTCGCGCAGGAGGTAGTTGTGGACCGAGAACGGGAAAACGACGGCCAGGGTGATCGGACTGGCCCCTTCCTCGCGGCGGCGCGTCACCAGCCGAGCCAGGCCCTCCGCGGTGCGGCCGGTGCCCATGGCGGCGGCTAGGCGGGAGGCGACCGTGATCGCCGGGCCGTTGATGTTGAGCGCCAGCGGCGCGACCAGCGGGGTCGGCTCGCCGCCGGCCACGCCCAGGCTGATCGCCAGCGCGGTCGGGGCCAGCATGTGGGCGCCGTCCAGGGCGCCGACGCTCATCTTGTCGCGGACCGTGGCCCAGGAAACCTGGCGGCTCAGTTCCACGTCCAGGCCCTCGGCCGCGAAGAATCCCTTCTCCTTGGCCACGATCATGACCGCGGCGTCGTTCAGGGCGATGAAACCCAGGCGCAGAGGCCGTTCGCCGCTCATGAGCCGTTCCCCTTCAACACCCCGGCGAAGGCGACGAGGTCGGCCGCCACCGCGCCCAGCGGCCGGCCCGTGTCCATGGAGAGCTTGCGGAGCACGCGGTAGGCCGCCTCCTCCTCCAGCCCGCGTTCTTTCATGAGCAGGGCCTTGGCCCGCTCGACGGTCTTGCGCGAGGCGAGGTCGGCCTTGGCCTTCTCCAGGTCCTGGCGCAGGCCGTTCATCAGCTGGAACCGGCTCATGGCCACCTCCAGCACCGATCGCACCCGGGCCGCCGAGAGCCCGTCGACCACATAGGCCGAGACCCCCGCCAGCACGGCCTGCTCGGCCAGGCCGGCCTCGGACCGGTCGACGAACATCACCACCGGGCGCGGGTTGGCCGCCGTTGCTTCCCGGAGACTCTCGATGGTGTCGCGGTCGGGACTGTCCGAGGCCACGACGATCACGTCAGGCGCGAACGCCGCCGCTTCAGCCTCGACGAACAGCAACGCGTGGCGAACCTCCAGCGGCTCGACGCCGGCGAGGCCTTCCGCGACCAGGGCCGCACGGGCCGGGTCGGGATCCACCACGAGGACGCGCATGAGGTGGGCCTACGGGAGAAGCTCCGCCGCAGCGCCGTCTTTTCGGGCGCCCGGCCCATCGTCTCGCCGCTAGCGACGCGGAAATCAGCAGACGGCGCCGCCTTTTGCAGCACATTCCGCTTCGACCAGTTCCGCCAGTAAGCGATCCCGCTCGTCCGGCGTGTTGGCGCCGCGTAGCCGCCCGGTCGCCCCCGGCGGACACGCCAGCCGCGTCAGCCTGGCGCGCTCGATCAGGCGGCCGACTGCCCATCCGGGACCAGCGTCGCCCGGCGTCGCGACGATATCCATGACCAGGGGGAGGTTCACGCCATCGTAGGCCGCCCCCGGCGATGACGACGCCAGCAGGGGCTCCAGGTCATCCGCACGGACCGTGGGGGCGTCCACCGCCAGGACCAGGACGCGCCCGTGGCCCGTGAGCCGCAAGGCGGCGATCCCCGCCACGATCCCCGACACCGGCCCGCCGCCGGGCTCCGGATCGTCGACCCGTTCCAGGCCATGCTCGCCGCCGCCGGCCGTCAGGACGCGATCCGCATCCAAGCCGTGCGCGAGAGCCGCGAGACGTTCGACGGCGGAGCGACCGTTCCACGACAGGGCGGCCTTGTCCGCGCCCATCCGCGAAGACGCCCCGCCGACCAGGATGACCACGCCCAGCTTCATGCGGCCTTCGTCGCGCGGCGGGAGGGGACTGGCAAGCGCCAGGGATCAGCCGCCACCCGCTTGAAGCAGGCCGAACAGCCGGGTGGCCGCGTAGGCCAGCAGCGCCCACAGGCCCAGCGAGACGATCAAGGCCAGCGTCAGCCCGATCCCCCGGGGAAGGCGCCGCGGCGCTCGCCGTGCGGCGGGTCGGGACAGGGGACGGCCGGAAGCGGAAGCCCGGGGCGGGGTCCAGCGCCAGGAGCGATGGGGTGTGGGCGAATGCGCCATTCGCCTACGCCTCCGGCGCCGTCATGACGGGGATGGCCGCGCCCGCCGCCAAACCCCTGTCGTCCAACTCGAAGGCCGGCGATGGGGGCGCCGGCGCCATGATCGATGGGAGATCGCCCCGACCGACAAGTTCGGGTTTCCCTTTATACGCGAAACTCACTGCCCAGCTCCTAGTGCTGGGCGCAGTCCGTCTCCCCGCCACGTTCCGCACCCACCGTGGCTTTGCGCCACACGTTTTCGGCGAAGTCGTTTAAGATTTCTAACTCATAGCGTGTACCTTGTCTCTCAGGTGGACACCTGAGCCGTAGAGGGACGCGCGGCCCGCGCGGCCCAAGCCCTCCGGTATCCACCTGACGTCAAAGCGGCGGTTTCGTTCGTATTTAGAGTAGATTAGGTGGAGTCTCGGATATGCTTCGCATCCTGCTGGCGGACAATCACGCGATTGTCCGCAGAGGCGTGCGGGACGTGATCGAAGCTCATCCGGGCTGGGAGGTCTGTGGAGAGGCTTCGGATGGTCAGCACGCCCTGGACCTCGCCCTCCGAGAACGACCCGACATCGCCGTCGTCGACGTCTCCCTACCGACACTGAATGGCGTGGAACTAACGCGTCGGTTGCATTATGAGCAGCCGAGCGTGAGGGTGTTGCTCTTCACCCGCCACGCGGACGACGAGACGGTGAACGCCGGACTGGCCGCCGGCGCGCGCGGCTATGTGCTCAAGACCGACACCGAGCGCCACCTGGAAGACGCCATTGCCGCGCTGGAGGCCGACAGGCCTTACCTCTCCTCTGAGCTGGCGGCAGTCAGGGCGGCCAAGGCGCGTGCGTCAACGCGGCCGACCGGTTTCACTGCCCGCGAGCTCGAGGTCGCCCAGCTGATCGCGGATGGAAATTCCAACAAGCAGATCGCACGCCGCCTGAACATCGGCGTCAAGACGGTGGAGAGCCATCGCGGCGCCGCCATGCGGAAGGCCGGCGTGCACACGGCCGTCGAACTCGTGCGCTTCGCGATACGGAAGAACCTGATCAAACTGTGACGCGGGCCAGCCGGACGGCCGCTCTCAGACGATCGGATCGTCCCGCCAGCCGCCGGCGTCGAGCCTGGCAAGGTGGGCGGAGCCCCCGGTGGTGATCTCCCAGCCCTGGCGGCTGCGGCTGGCGAACCCCAGCTCTGTCAGGTGCTGACAATCCGAGATGTTGACGAAGGCGGTCTCGTCGCCCGCGCGCTTGCGCTCCAGGTTGCGCAGCGCCGCGAGTTGGCCGGCGGTGAGTGCGTCTTCCATCGCCGGCTAGACCCGCAGCTCGACGAACACCTCGGCGCCGCCGGCGGTGTGGCCCAGCATGACGATGCGATAGGATGCGCCGTCCTCGAGCACGAGGACGCCCTCACCCGCTCGGAATGCGTCCACCGCGACCTCGGTGGTGGTGATGAGCGCGCCGCGCAGGCGCGCGTGGCCGGCCCGCAGGGTCGAGGGATCCCCAGAGATGCGATATTGCACCGGACCCTCATGGCCGGCGAAACGCACTTGGCCGGCGCCTTCGAAAGTAGGCAGGACTTTTCGGGTCAGGGGCATCGTTTCTCCGCCACGGAATACTCAAGCCCGGATCGGGCGGGACGATCAAATTTTCGGAGAGGGTCGATGACGAATCCGTACCGGAAACTGAGCATTTCAGGGCGTGATTCAGCCGAGCCAAGACGACATTTGACGTCTTAGAAATGCTCTTCCGCTGTCTTCGTTGCAACGAATATCGCACGGCGGACTGATCTAAGCCGTACGTTCGATGCGGACATCTACGTTCATGGACAGGAAATCTTCCGCCTGGCCGGCATAGCTTCCGGTGACAGGCATGATCTGCGCGTTGCGCCGGCCGACCGCCACGGGGATCAGCCCCGCGCCGCCCAGACGGTTGTGAGTGGGGTCGAACGAGACCCAGCCGGCGCCCGGCAGATAGACCTCGGCCCAGGCATGGGTGGTGTCCGAGGTCTCCAAGCCGTCCGGGTCGAACAGGTAGCCCGACACGGCCCGCGCGCCGAAGCCCAGGTGGCGCACCGCTTCGATGAACAGCGCCGCCAGGTCGCGGCAGGATCCGCTCGCCATCGCCAGGGTCCCGGCCGCCGTCTGCGTGCCCTCCTCGTCCCGGGTCCGGTAGAAGGCCGCCCCCAGCACGCCGGCGTTGAGGTCCTTCAGCAGCGACAGGGTGTCGGTGGGCGTCGAGAAGATGAACGACCGCGCCCAGGCCTCCACCGCAGGCGAATAGGGCTGGGGCGTGCATAGCGCCCCCAGGTCCAGCATCTCGTCCGCCGGGCGCTCATAGGGATAGGCGTGGGCCGCCGGATCGATGCGCAGCACCGGCCAGGGGTCGGCCGAGGTCTCCACGATCAGGACGCTTGAAATCGCCAACTCGGAGACCGGCCGATCGAAGACCGCCGTGGCCGCCAGGTTGCCGAACACGTCCTGGGTCCAGACCAGCTCGGCGGCCGGCCGGCAGCTCAGATCGTGGGCCAGCACCCGCACGTCGTGGCTGCCGCGCGGGCGCAGCATCATCTGGTGCGGATTGAGAACAACCTGCCGCGCGTAGCGATAGGTCGTCACGTGCGAGATGGTCAGCTGCATGGCGCGGCCGTGGTCGAAGATCGGCCGGCGAACATCCCACTCTCCGTCGGCGCAGTTGCGCGCCGGACGATGAGCCATCCCGCCGTGAAAGCCAGCGGCCGGCGCCTTACGACAGATTAATTCGACAGCCTGCCCTGCAAGCGACAGTAGTAGCAGCGATGGCTACTAACAATCCTACGAGCGCACTGCTGGACCTCGGCTTCACCGAGATCGAGGCTCGGCTGTTCTGCGAACTGACCCGCCTGGGGCCGTCGACCGGCTATCGGCTGTCCAAGGCGATCGGCAAGGCGTCGGCCAACACCTACCAGGCGCTGGAGACCCTGGCCCAGAAGGGCGCCGTGCTGGTGGACGAAGCTGGCAGCAAGACCTGGCGCGCCGTGCCGGCCGCCGAGCTGATCGGCGCGCTGGGCGCGCGTTTCGAACAGCGCAGCCAGGCGGCCCTCGCGGCGCTCGCGACCCTCAAGGCGCCCGACGCCGAGGCGCGGCTCTACGCCCTGCGGACCCCGGCGCAGGTGCTGGCGCGCGCGCGGGCCATGATCGCGGCCGCCGAGCAGGTGCTGCTGTTCGACCTGTTTCCCGATCCCTTCGCGGCCCTCGAGCCGGACCTCGCCCGCGCCCAGGCGCGAGGGGTGCGGGTCATGGGCCAGGTCTATGCGGCGGCGGCCACGCCGATCACGACCATCAGCCAGCCGACGGCGCCGGCCCAGCTCGCCGGCTGGCCCGGCCTGCAGGTGACCGTCATCGCCGACGGCCGCGAGCACCTCACTGCCCTCCTGTCCCGCGACGGCGAACGCTGCCGACACGGTGTCTGGAGCGACAGCGTCTATCTCGCCTGCCTGCACCACAGCGGCCTCGCCGCCGAGATCATGCTGGGCGCCCAGGCGCGCGGCCAACCCCTCCCGTTCGACCCTTCGCTGTTCGGTTCGCGCCCCCCCGGCCTGGACACCCTGACCAGCACCGCCTTCGGAGACTAGAGATGAAGCCCTTCCTCGCCGCCGCGGCCGCCGCCGTGGCGTTGGTCGCGCCCGCCGCCGCCCTGGCCGACACCACCCAGGACGCCATCGCCCGCTACATCGCCTGGCGCGGCGGCCCCGCCTTCGAGCAGGCGACGGGCATGTTGATGCGCGGAACCACCGACAACGGCCGCTTCCAGGGCGCGATCGAGCGCCGCGTCGACGCGGGCCGGTTGGTCGAACGCATCAGCCTGGGCTCCGCGGTCGTCCACCGCGCCCTCATCGGCGACGGCGGCTGGACGGTGACCCTGAGCGGTCAGGTCGAGGATGCGGGCGAGGCCGCCGCGAAGGAAGGCGCGCGCCGCCGTCTCGTGACCTTCGACGACGCCTTGCGCGGACGCGACGCCGCGGTCTCGCGCGAGGCCGACGAGACCTTCGACGGCAAGAGCGTCCAAGTGCTCCGGATCACCTTCGACGCTCGCAGCCGCTACGACTTGCTGCTCGACCCCGTGAGCGGCGGCCTGCTCGCCGACCGGACGACCGAGGAGGGGGTCACCACCGTGACTCGCTTCGACGACTGGCGGATGGTCGAGGGGGTGCGCGTGCCGTTCAAGCAGGTTCAGCGCATGGCCGACGACCCCTTCGTCACGACGCTCGTGCTCACCGAGGTCGACATCAACCCGAAGGCCGACCCCAAGGCCTATGCCCGCCCGGCGTCGCGCCGGCTCTACGCCTTCCCCGACGGACGCGCGCAGACCGATCCCCTCGCCTTCGAGCTCTACGCCGGCACGCGCATCTACATCCCGGCCGCGGTCAATGGCGACCCGACCCATGTGATGCTGGACAGCGGCGCCGAGGCGACGGTGCTGGACAAGGCCTACGCCCAGAGCCTGGGCATCAAGCCGACCGCGATCGTCGACGCCGTGGGCACCGGCGGGCGCGACGTGGCCGAGCTCGCCAGCGGCGTGACCATCCGGGTCGGCGACGTGGAGCTGCGCGACATGACCGTGGCCCTGCTCGACCTGAAGCCCATCGCCGCCGCCATCGGCCGCCCCATGCCCGTGGTGCTGGGCAAGGAGGTGCTGAATGCGCTGACGGTCCAGCTCGACTTCGCCGGCAAGACCATCACCTTCCACGACCCGGCGCGCTACCGGGCGCCCGCCGGCGCGGTCGTGGTCCCGGTGACCAACGTCTCCGGACTCCATGCCATTCCGGCGTCGATCGAGGGCGGCAAGCCGGTGCTGATGGACTTCGATCTCGGCAACGGCCAGCCGCTGCTGGTCTTCCCGACCTATTGGAAGCCGAAGGGAATGCTGGCGGACCGGCCTACGTCCAAGGGCCTGTCCGGCGCGGTCGGTGGGATCCGCACGCGCAACGTGGCGACCGTCAAGAGCCTGACCCTCGCCGGCGTCACCCTGCATGACATTCCGGCCGTCTTCGGCGACGAGGACAACAGCGCCTTCAACACCGGGCACACCGCCGGCAACATCGGCATGCCGATCCTGGGCCGCTTCGACGTCACCACCGACTATTCCCGCGGACGCCTGCTGCTGAAACCCAGGCCCGACGCCCTGGCGCAGCCCTTCGCCAAGGACCGTTCGGGCCTGCTCGCTCGCGTCTCGGGCGGCGTCGCCACCCTGGGCTTGGTCGCGCCCGGATCGCCGGCCGAGGCCGCGGGTCTGAAGGTCGGCCAGCAGATCTCCGCGGTGAACGGCAGGCCGGTGAGCGAGCTGGGCGTGGCTGGCCTGACTGAACTGCGCACCGGCGCCGCCGGCGGTGTGCTCAAGGTGACCCTTTCCACGGGCGAAACCGTGGAGCTGATCCGCAGGGACTACTACTAGGCCGTCGCCGCCTCGAACGCCTCGCTGTCCTCGACCGTCAGCACCTCGTTCATCGCCTCCAGCAGGCCGGCCAGGGTGACGGGCTTCTCCAGGTGGCGGTCGGCGCCGGCGGCGTGGCTGGCGGCCACATGCTCGGGCAGGGCGTTGGCGGTGAGCATGATAAGCGGGACCGGGCCGCGGCCCAGCGCCCCCTCGGTCTCGCGGATACGGCGGGTGGCCTCCAGGCCGTCCATCACCGGCATCTGCATGTCCATCAGTACGATGTCGAAGTTATCGTTGCCCAGCGCCATCAGCGCCTCGGCCCCGTTCTCGACGCTGACCACCTCGGCGAGATCCTCCAGCATCAGCTCGATGACCTTGCGGTTGGTCGGGTGGTCGTCGGCCAGCAGCACGCGCAACGGCCGGTCCGGCGCCTCCGCCAGCGCGGTCTCCTCCGCCTCGTCGGCCATCTCGGCGGGCATCAGCGGCAGGTCGAACCAGAAGCTGGCCCCCTCGCCCTCCGCCCCGTCGGCGTCCAGAACCCCGCCCATCAGCTGGGTGAGCTCGCGGCTGATGGTCATGCCGAGACCCGTGCCGCCGAACCGGCGGGTGATCGAGCCGTCGGCCTGGTGGAATCGGCCGAACAGCTGCTCCTTCATCTCGGGCTTGAAGCCGATCCCGGTGTCGCGGACCGTCACCCGCACGCACCCGCCCGGAAGGCCCTCGGCCAGCACGGTGACCGAACCCCGCTCGGTGAACTTCACGGCGTTGGACAGCAGGTTCAGCAGCACCTGGCGGATCCGGTAAGGGTCGCCGTGGAAGGCGCGGTCGACCTCGGCGTCCACCTCGACCTTCACCGCCACGCCCTTCTCGTCGGCCTGCAGCTTGGCCAGCGCGGCCGTGGTGCGGACCAGTTCGCCGAGCTGGAAGGTGGTGGCTTCGATGGCGATGCGGCCGGCCTCGATGCGAGCCAGGTCCAGGATGTCGGTCAGCAGGCGTTCCAGGGTCGCGCCGGACGAGGCGATGATCCCCACCAGCTCCTGGGCCCGCGGATCCAGGCTGGCGCGCGCCAGCATGTCCGCGCCCGCGACGATGCCGTTCAGCGGGGTGCGGATCTCGTGGCTCATGTTGGCCAGGAATTCGCTCTTGGCGCGGTTCGCCTGCTCGGCCTCGGCCAGGGCGCTGCGCAGGGCGACCCCGGCCTCCCGCCGCTCGGTCACGTCCTCGCCCAGGGTGACCAGGTGCAGCGGCTGATCGCCGTCGTAGGTGGCGAACTTCTTGGTGGTGAAATAGCGCACGCCGTCACGCGTGGTGATCGGCTCCTCCTCGGAGACGCGGGTCTGGCGGGAGGCGATCACCGCGGCGTCCTCCTCCGCAAACCCCCGGGCCTCGTTCTGCGGGAAGAGCTGGTAGGCGTCCTTGCCAAGCGTCTCGGCGCTGGAGAGGCCGAACGCCGCCTCCGCGGCTTCGTTGATCAGGACGTAGCGTCCGTCCCGGGCGTTCTTGGCCAGGATGGGGTTGGGCAACAGGCGGACCAGGGTCTCGAGGAAGGCCTCGGACTCGAACGCGCTGGACACGTCCCGCGACACGGCCAGCAACTGGATCACTTGGCCGGCCTTGTCGCGCACCGGCGAGACCACCGTGTCCAGATAGAGCCGCCTGCCGGTGTGGGTCATGCAGGATCCCCGGAACGACCCCACCTTTCCGCTGGCGGCCGTCGCGATGGCGTCCTGCATCGGCTGGCGGGCCTCCGGCGGCCACAACAGGGGCCAGGAGCGGCCGCGCAGTCCGTCTAGGTCAAGCTCGCAAAGCTCCAGGCCCGCGGGATTCACATGGAGGATTTCGCCCGAGACGCTGAGCACGCGGGCGCAGTCGGGCCACGCGTCAAGCACCGCGGTCAGATCGACTGAGCCCTCCAGCGTCGTTGGTTGCGCCGCTTCCCCCGCCACCAAAAGCTCCTGCCCCCACAGATGCGTGTCTAGGTTGATTGGGGCATGAAATTCTAAAGGCTTTGACAAAATTCTGTCGTACTTGCGCTCGGAACCCACCAATCCGCACAACGATACCCGTTTCTTCCCCGGGACGGGCCGAGATCGGCGCGAAGGGCCGACAACCCGCCCCTACTCCTCGTTCGGGATGTTCAGCAATTCGCCGCAGGCCTTGCAGTGCACCGCGTCGGGGTCGTGGCGCATCAGGCCGCAGGTCTCGCAGGTGAACCGCACCTTGTCGGGCCGGATCAGCGTCTGGGCCAGGCGCACGAAGAGGGTGATGCCGCTGATCATGATGACGATGGTGAGCAGCCTGCCCCAGGTCCCGGGCAGGGTGATGTCCCCGAAGCCGGTGGTCGTCAGGGTGGTGACCGTGAAATAGAGCGCGTCCACATAGCCCGCGATGCCCGGATGCTGGCGGGCGAAACTGGCGTAGACGAAGCCCGTGGCCACGAAGACGAAGGTGACCAAGGTGGCCAGGGTCTTGGCGATGTCCTCCACCCGCGTGTCGTCGTAGCGCCGCCCCACGGTCTCCCAGAACAGGTCGCTGTGGGCCAGGGACCACAGCCGCAGCACCCGCAGGAAGGCCAGGTTGAACAGCCACAGCGGGAACAGCAGGGTCATTAGCACGAACAGGTCGATCCAGGCGCTGGGATGCCGCAACCAGTCCCGCACCCGGGCATGGGCCAGCGCCCGAGCCGTGATGTCGAGCACCAGGATGAAGGCGGCCGAATAGTCGATGAACAGGAAGGCGGCCGTGTCGCGCAGGAACGGGGCGGCGATAAAGTACCCGATCAGCAGCAGATCCACCGCGATGACCCAGAGCCGGAAACGCACCGCCTCACGGGTCTTCCCGAAGTAGAGCTCGCGCAGCCGCACCCGCAGGCGCGGCAGCTTGCGCCGTCTCTCCGCATCCCTGCCCGCCTGATCCGTCACGCCGCCACTCCCTGTCGCCTTGGCTGTGAACCCATCCAGGCAGCGTGGGTTCATCCTTGGCCGCGCAAACTCGCGCGACCCGAGAAGGAGCACAACCATGCCCGCCAAGTCCGCCGCCCAGCAGAAGGCCGCCGGCGCGGCGCTGTCCGCCAAGCGGGGCGATACGCCCAAGAGCAAGCTTCAGGGCGCTTCGAAATCGATGATGTCGATGTCGGAGAAGGAGCTCGAGAAGATGGCCCACACCAAGCGCAAGGGTAAGCCCGAGCATGTGAAGAACTGAGCCCTTGCACCCTTAGGGTTCTAACGGCCAAGCTCCCCCCAACCTGGAACGCCACAGAGTCCGGGAACGGGGAAACACATGTCTCAGATCACGCGCCGCGCGTTCGGCGCCCTGACCTTCGCCGGCCTCGCCGCCGAGGCCCACGCCAGGACGCCGGCGGCGAAGTCAGCCTGGCCCGACGCCGTCGAGACCGCGGCCATGATCAAGGCCCGCAAGACCTCGGCCGCCGAGGTGGTGAAGGCCTCCGTCGACGGCGCGCTGAAGCTGCAGCCGAAGCTGAACTTCATGGTGGCCTCGGACTTCGACCGCGCTATCGACAAGGCCAAGGCCGGCGGCCAGGCCGGACCCTTTGCCGGCGCGCCGTTCCTGATCAAGGACCTGGACCCCTACGCGGGCCTGCCCACACGGTCCGGATCGCGCTCGCAACTCTCCCTGCCCCCGGCCGCCCAGGCCAACGCCTACATCGACAGCTTCGACAGGGCCGGACTGATCGTGATCGGCAAGTCGGCGACCCCGGAATTCGGCTTCCTGCCGACCACCGAGCCCAACGCCTTCGGCGCTACCCGAAATCCGTGGGATCCCTCGCGCTCCAGCGGCGGTTCGTCCGGCGGCGCGGCGGTGGCGGTGGCGGCCGGCGTCGTCCCGATCGCCCACGCCAGCGACGGCGGCGGCTCGATCCGCATCCCGGCGTCCTGCTGCGGTCTCTTCGGGCTGAAGCCATCGCGCGGCCGGATGATCGGCGCGCGGAACCAGACGAGCATCTCCGACATCAGCGTCGACCACATTGTGAGCCGCAGCATCCGCGACTCCGCGGTGATGTTCGCCGGCAGCGAGGACTCGGGCCCCGGCGCGCGCCTGCCGCCCGTCGGCCTGGTCACCCGTCCCCTGAAACGGCGGCTGCGCGTGGGCCTGCTCATCGAGGGCGCCGCCGGCCACGCCCCCGCGCCCGAGGTCCGCGCCGCGACTGAGAGCGCCGCCCGGCTGATGGAGAGCCTGGGCCACCACGTGATCCCGACGACGTGGCCCATGGGCCGCGAGTTCATCCAGGACTTCCTGCTGCTCTGGGCCTCCGGCGCGGCCGAGCTCGCGGGCGCCATCGCCAAGGCCGTCGGCCGTCCGGCCGACGCCTCCATGCTGGAGCCCTTCAGCCTTGGCATGGCCGACATGGCCATCAAGGCGCCCAAGGACGCGCTGCCCCAGGCGCTCGGTCGTCTGCAGAAGGCCCTTGAGGCCTACGGGCCCTGGTTCGCGACGAACCGCTTCGACGTGGCGATGTCGCCCGTGCTGGCCTGGGCGCCGCCTAGGATCGGCGAGGTCGGACCGGACGTGCCCTTCGACACCCTGATCCAGCGCCTGACCGAATACGTGGGCTACACGCCCTATCACAACGTCGTCGGCGCCCCGGCCATGAGCGTGCCGCTGTCCTGGACCGAGGGCGGCCTGCCGGTCGGAACCCAGTTCTGCGCCCCCGTGGGCGCCGAGGGCCTGCTGCTCCAGCTCGCCTACCAGCTCGAGGCCGCCCGGCCCTGGGCGGACAAGGCGCCGCCGAACCGGGTCTAGATCGCCCCCATCGCGGTCCACATGGCCATGGCCAGGCCGAAGGCGCGCATGTCGCCCTGGGTCGTCGACGCCATCTTGTTCATGGCGTAGGCGAAGGTGGTCCGGGCATCCATGTCGATGATCACCAGCGAGCCGCCGTAGCCGCCCCAGTAGATGGTGTTGGGGTTCGGCATCGGGACCACGCCGCTGAGGCCGAAGCCCATGCCGAACCGGGCCGGCATGCCCAGCACCAGGTCGGGTCCCTCGATCTGCAGCTCCAGCGCCTTGCGGCAGCCGGCTTCGGACAGGAAGCGCTTGCCCTTGGCCACGCCGCCGTTGGCCAGGATGGCGTGGATCTCGGCCACCGAGCGGGCGTTGCCCGTGCCGCCCGCCGCCGGGATCTCGGCCCCGCGCCAGGCTCGGGTCTTGGTGGCCGAGACGTCGATGCCGGGGTTGTCCCACATGTTGATCATCAGCGCGGTGGCGTTCGGGTCGCGCGGCGCCGGTGGCGGCGGAAGCAGTTCGGCGACGCGGCCATCCTCGGACGCCGGCAGGCCGATATGGAAGTCGGCGCCCAGCGGCTCGGCGATCTCCTCGCGAAACACCGCCCCCAGCGACTTGCCGGTGATCCGCCGGACAACCTCGCCCACCAGGTAGCCTTGGGTCAGGGCGTGGTAGCCGGGCGCGGTCCCGGGCTCCCAGAACGGCGCCTGGGCGGCCAGCAGCGAGGTCGCCTTCTCCCAGTCGTACATGTCCTCGGTGGTGACGGGCTCCTTCCAGCCGGACAGGCCGGCCGAGTGGCTCATCAGGTGGCTGACTTTCACGTCGGCCTTCCCGTTGGCCGCGAACTCCGGCCAGTACTTCGCCACCGGCGCGTCGAAATCCAGGTCGCCGCGGTCGGCCACCAGCAGCGCGGTCAGGGCGGTCATGGTCTTGGTGGTCGAGTAGACGTTGACGATGGTGTCGCGTTCCCACGCCCGGGTCCGCGCGGGATCGGCGAAACCGCCCCAGAGGTCGACCACCGTCTCGCCCTCGATCGTCGCGCAGAACGAGGCGCCGATGTCCTCGCCGTTCGCCAGATTACCCTCGAACGTCGTGCGCACGCCGGCGTAGCGGTCGTGGACGTATCCCTGCACCGAACCGTCAGCCATGGTCTTGCTCCCCGTCGTTCAGGCCGCGAGGCCCTGCATCCGCGCCGCGATCTCGCGCACCTTCTCCGGCCCCCCTAGCAGTTGCCGGTTCTGGCCGATCCGCTTGAACCAGTAGTGCAGGCCCAGCAGGTCCGTCATGCCGATGCCGCCATGCACCTCGGTCGAGGTCCGGGCGATGAAGCGGCCGATCTCCGACAGGTGCGCCTTGGCGTGGGCGGCCATCAGCGGCGCCTCGTCCGGCGCGTGGTCGAAGGCGTAGGCGGCGTACCAGACCAGCGCCCGGGCCGGCTCCAGCTCCGCGGCCATCTCGGCGCACAGGTGCTTCACCGCCTGGAAGCTGCCGATGGTGCGGCCGAACTGCTTGCGCTCCTTGGCGTAGGCGACCGCCTTCTCCAGCATCACCTGGGCGGCGCCCAGAGTATCGGCGGCCAGCAGGATCCAGGCGGCGTCGCGCAATCGGTCGACAGCCTGGTTGGAGGCTAGCGCCTCGGCCGGGGTGTCCTTGAACGTCAGCGCCTTCAGCGGCCGTGTCGCGTCGATGCCAGGCATCCGTTCGAACGTCTCCGCGAGCTGGGCCAGGTGCAGCCCGCCGGTCTTGTCGGCGACGATCAGCAGGTCCGCGCCGTTCGCATCTAGGGCGAACAGCGCCTGGCCCGACAGGCGGCCGTCCTTGGCCGTGACGCCAGCGCCATCCCGCGCCCCCGCGATGGGCTCCGAGATCGCGATCCCCGCCGTGGCCGCGCCGCTGGCCAGGCTGGGCAGCCATCGCCTGCGCTGTTCGTCGGTCCCGCCCAGCTTCAGCGCCAGGGGCGCCAGCACCGCCGAGCCCAGGAACGGCGTCGGCGCCACAACCCGCCCAAGCGCCTCGGCCGCCAGCGCGGCCTCAAGCATGCCCAGCCCCAGGCCGCCGTGATCCTCTGGGATCGTCAGCCCAGGCAGGCCCAGCTCGGCCAGCCGCATCCACAGGTCCGACGCCTCTGCCGCCTCGCCCCCGTCGGCGAACCGGCGCACCCGGTCCAGCGGGACGAGGTCGGTCAGCGCGCGGTTCAGGCTGTCCTGCAGCAGCGTCTGGTCTTCGGAGAGCGCGAACCGCATTCAGGCCTCGACCGTCTTGGGCTCGCGGGGCATGCCCAGGCCCCGTTCCGAGATGATGTTCTTCTGGATCTGCGCCGTGCCGCCGCCGATGATCAGCCCCAGGTCGAACATGTAGTTCCACTGCCAGCGGCCCTTGGCGCGCAGGTGCGGCCCGTCCTGGTAGAGGATGCCCAGCTCGCCCAGGGCGTCGATCGCCAGGGCCGCCACCTGGTGGTTCAACTCGCAGCCCTGCAGCTTGACCACCAGCCGCGCCAGGCCCGCCGTGTCGTCGGTCGCGGTGCGCAGGCCGTTGAACTTCATCGACAACACGCGCGCCTGCAGCTGCATCAGCCGGTCGCGGAAGATCGGATTGTCGATGATCCTCTGGCCATCCACCGTCTCGGTTTTCATCAGCTCGATCAGCTGCTTGAGCCGGGCTTCTGTGGCATTGGGATCGCCCAGCATGCCGCGCTCATGCTTCAGCGTGGTGTTGGCGACCTGCCAGCCTCGGCCCCGGCCACCGACCACATTCGCCTTCGGTACACGTACGTCGGCGAAGAACACCTCGTTGAACTCGGCCTGGCCGGTCATGGTCTTCAGCGGCCGGACCTCGATCCCCGGGGTGTCCATGGGGAACAGGATGTAGGAGATGCCCTCGTGCTTGGGCTTGTCCGGCTCGGTGCGCACCAGGCAGAACATCATCTGCGCCTGCATCGCCGTGCTTGTCCAAATTTTTGAGCCACTTATCAGGAAATCCTCACCATCCTCGACCGCCTTGGTCTGCAGGTTGGCCAGATCCGATCCCGCGCCCGGCTCGGAATAGCCCTGGCACCAGATGATCTCGCCGCTCAGGGTCGGCGGAATCCAGCGGGTCTTCTGCTCCTCCGTGCCCACTTCGAGCAGCGTCGGGACCAGCATCGAGATGCCCTGCCCGCTCATCCCTCGCGGCGCGCCGGCTTCGATGAACGCCTCAGCGATGATCCGCGCCTTCAGCCCGTCCGGCGCCGCGCCGAACCCGCCGTAAGCTTTCGGGATGGTGCGCGCGGCATAGCCGTTGTCGATCAGCAGCCGCTGCCAGGCCTTGGGATCCTTCGCGGCGCCGGCCTCATGCTCGGCCTTGTGCGCGTCCAGAAAGGCGCGCACCTCCTCGCGAAAGGCGGCCAGTTCCGGCGTCAGCGTCAGGTCCATGGGCCGTCCCGTTTGCGTTTCCTTGGCCTTGAACCACTGCACCCCTTTTAAGCATGGACGCAACGGCGCCGTGGCGTCAGCGTTGAGCCTGCAATCGCACCGAGGAGCGGAGCATGAGAGCGTCCTGGCTGATCCTGTCGTCCGCCGTCTTGCTCGCCAGCTGCTCCTCCGGGTCCAGCGATCCCTTTGTCGGCTTCGGGCCCAATCCGCCGCTGAAGGCCCCGCAGACCAGCCTGATCCCCACGATCGGCGTGCCGGAGGTCGTGGGCTGGGCGGCCGGCGCCGAGCCCAAGGCCCCGCCCGGCTTCGCGGTCACCCGCTATGCCGAAGGGCTGGCCCATCCCCGCTGGCTGCTGGTGCTGCCCAACGGCGACACGCTGGTCGCGGAAACCGGCCCGCCGCCCAAGCCGAAGGGCGCCGAAGACAACGGCATCCGGGCCTTCTTCCAGAAGATGCTGATGAAGAAAGTGGGCTCCGCCGTCCCCAGCGCCAACCGCATCACCCTGCTGCGGGACACGGACGGCGACGGAATCGCGGAAACCAGAACCGTCTTCGCCCAGGGCCTAAAGTCGCCCTTCGGCATGACCCTCGTCGGCGAGACGCTCTACGTCGCCAACGCCGACGGCGTGGTCAGCTTCCCCTACGCGGCCGGCCAGACGGCCGTGGCCGGCGCCGGGAGCCCGGTGTTCGCCCTACCGGGCGGGCCGATCAATCACCACTGGACCAAGAACGTCGTCGCCAACCCCGATGGGACGAAACTGTTCGCCACTGTCGGCTCGAACTCCAACATCGGCGAGAACGGAATGGAGAACGAGGCGGGCCGCGCCGCGATCTGGGAGTACGACATCGCCTCGGCCAAGGCTCGCGTCTTCGCCACGGGCATCCGCAACCCCAACGGCCTCGACTTCGAACCGGGCGCCGGCGTGATGTGGACCGTCTCCAACGAGCGCGACGAGATCGGCAACGACCTGCCGCCGGACTACCTGACCAGCGTGAAGGATGGCGGCTTCTACGGCTGGCCGTACAGCTACTTCGGCCAGAACGTCGACAAGCGGGTGAAGCCGCAACGGCCAGACCTGGTGGCCAAGGCCATCGCCCCCGACTACGGCCTGGGGCCCCACACCGCCTCGCTGGGCCTCACCTTCTACCGTGCCGACGCGTTCCCCGCCTCGTACAAGGGCGGGGCCTTCATCGGCCAGCACGGCTCGTGGAACAGGAAGCCGCTGAACGGCTACCGCGTGGTCTTCGTCCCCTTCGCCGGAGGCCGGCCGCAGATTCCGCCCCAGGCCTTCCTCACTGGCTTCCTCGACGCCGACGACAAGATCCAGGGCCGCCCCGTCGGCGTGGCCGTGGACGGCCGGGGCGCCCTGCTGGTCGCTGACGACGTGGGCGGCATCGTCTGGCGCGTGGCGGCGGCGAAGTAGCTTGCCTTCCCGCGAAGCGGGAGAGGGGGACAGCAGGCCGAGCCGCAGGCGAAGAGCCGGTGGTGGAGAGGGCGAGCCGGAAGCTCTGCGTTCAACCCGGAGCTCAAACCTCGGTTGATGGGGCTTGCCCTTCCCACCCCTCGCGCTTCGGCGAGCGGTCGCCCTTCCCACGATGTGGGAAGGGAAGAGCCGAACCCTCAGCCCATGTTGAAGACGCAGACCTTGTTGCCGTCCGGGTCGCGGAAATAGGCGCCGTAGAAGGTGGGCATGCGTTGGCCGGGCGGGCCGTCGCACGTGCCGCCGGCGGCGAGCGCCGCGGCGTGGGCCTGGTCCACCTGTTCCTTCGACGCCGCCGGCAGGCCAAACATGGTGCCGTTGCCTGGCGTGGCGGGCTTCTCGTCATAGGGCTTGCTCACGGCGATCATGCCGGGCATCTCCTTGCTTCCGTAGAACTGCATGCGCTCGCCGTTGGCGAAGGTGCGCTTGCCGCCCAGCGGGGCGAGGACCGCGTCGTAGAACTTGGTGGCCCGTTCGAGGTCGTTCGTGCCGATAGTCGCGTAGCCGATCATGGGAATCCCCTTCTTGAGGAGACGACCCTAGCGGATGACCCGCGCGGAAGCGCAAGCGCCGCGTGACGTCACGCCCCTTGCCGGTCCACTATCGGCGAAACAACGGGGGGACGGCATGAAGCGCGGCATGTTCTGGGGTCTGGCGGCGACGCTGCTGGCGGGGTCGGCCCAGGCGGAGATCTCCACCGCGGTCCGTCAGGAAACCGGCGCGATCCAGGGGCTGAAGGCGCCCGCCGAGCTGATCGTCGACCGCTGGGGCATCCCGCACATCTACGCCGCGTCCTCCCGCGACGCATTCTTCCTGCAGGGCTGGAACGCCGCCCGCGACCGGCTCTGGCAGATCGACCTCTGGCGCAAGCGCGGCCTGGGCCGGCTGTCGGCCAGCCTGGGCCCCGCCTACGTGGCCCAGGACCGCGCCGCGCGCCTGTTCCTCTATCGCGGCGACATGGCCGCCGAGTGGGCCGCCTACGATCCCGGCGGCAAGGAGGCGGTGGAGGCCTTCGCCGCCGGCGTGAACGCCTATGTCGCCGAGGTCCGGGCCGGCAAGCGCCCCCTTCCCGTCGAGTTCAAGCTCACCGCCAGCCAGCCCGAGGACTGGAAGCCGGAAGAGATCCTGCAGATCCGCAGCCACGCCCTGGTCTCCAACGTCACCTCCGAAGTCGCGCGCGCCCGTGTCGTCTGCGCCGGGGGCGTGGAGGCCGACGCGCTGCGCCGCAAGCTGGAGCCCGCCCACAAGTTTGCCGTGCCCAAGGGCCTGGATCCCTGCGACGTGCCGGAGAACGTGCTGGCCGACTATGTCCTGGCCACCGAGCCCGTCAGCTTCAAGGCGCTCGCCCCCAGGACCTTGGCCCAGGTAATGGACGAGCGCTCGGCCGAGGGCTCGAACAACTGGACGATCGCCGGGTCCCGCACCGCCACCGGCCGCCCGATCCTGGCCAACGACCCGCATCGCCCGGTGGGCGCGCCGTCTCTGCGCTACATCGCTCACCTGGACGCGCCGGGCCTCAGCATCATCGGCGCCGGCGAGCCCGCCCTGCCCGGCGTATCGCTGGGCCACAACGGGACGACCGCCTTCGGCATCACCATCTTCTACATCGATCAGGAGGACCTCTACGTCTACGAGACCAAGCCCTCGAACGCCTATCGTTACAAGGGCGGCTGGGAGCCGATGAAGGTGGTCCGGGAGACCATCGCGGTGAAGGGCGAAGCGCCCCGCGAGGTCGAGCTGCGGTACACCCGCCACGGTCCGGTGGTGTTCCAGGACGACGCCAAGGGCCGCGCCTTCGCCATCCGCACGATCTGGAACGAGCCCGGCCTCGCCGGCTACTTCGGCTCATCCAGGATGTGGCGTGCGAAGAACTGGGACGACTTCCAGACGGCGCGCAACAAGTGGGGCGCCCCGCCGCTCAACCTGGTGTATGCCGACACCAAGGGCGACATCGGCTGGTCCGCTGCTGGGCGCACGCCGGTGCGTCCCGGCTGGGACGGCCTGATGCCGGTGCCCGGCGACGGGCGCTACGAGTGGAAGGGCTTCCTCAAGGACGGCGGCCTGCCGGTCAGCAAGAACCCCAAGGCTGGCTTCTTCGGCACCGCCAACGCCATGAACATCCCGGCGGAGCCCGACTACCCCCGCACCGCCCGCAAGCTGGGCTTCGAGTGGGCCGACCCCACCCGCGCCATCCGGGTCCAGGAGGTGCTGTCCTCGCTGCCCAAGTCGACGCTGGCCGACTCCATGGCCCTGCAGACCGATAGCGTCAGCCCGCAGGCCCGCCGTGGCGTGGCCCTGGTCCGGGCGCTGAATTCGGCCGATCCCGATCTCGGCCGGGCCCTGGCCCTGCTGAAGGCGTGGGACGGGAACGAGACCACCGACAGCGCCGCCGCCGCCATCTACGAGGCCTGGGCCGTGAAGCACCTGGGCCGCCACACGATTGTTGCCGCCGGTCTGTCCCCGGCCGCCCAGAAGCTGATCGGCGGAAGCGCGCCCGACCCGGTCCTGACCTGGCTGGAAGGCCAGCCCGCCCAGGTGCGCGACCCCATCCTGCTCTCCAGCCTGGGGGACGCGGTGGGTGAGCTGAAGGGCCGCTTAGGTCCCGACATGGCGACCTGGACCTGGGGCCGCCTGCACCAGGCGAAGTTCGTCCCGGCCATCGCGGCCCTCGCCGACCCGCAGCTCGCCGCCCAGATGACCGTGGGTCCGCTGCAGGTTCCCGGATCGTCCTCGACCCCGCGCGCCGCCACTTGGCGGACCGAGGACTTCAGCCAGGCCGCAGGCGCCTCGGTGCGGATCGTGCTGGACGTGGGGGCCTGGGACAACTCCATGGCCATCAACACGCCGGGCCAGTCCGCCGACCCCGCCAGCCCCCACTACCGAGACCTCTTTCCCCTCTGGGCCGCCGGCTCCTACGTTCCCCTCCGCTTCAGCCGCGCGGCCGTGGAGGCGGACGCCGAAACCGTGATGACCCTGACGCCCGCGCCTTAGCCGGCGGCCGCCTTCGCCAGTTGCTCGCCCATCAGGCGGTGCAGCAGGTTGATGGCCTTCAGGGGGCGGACCATGACCTTGAAGTGGGTGATCTGGGTCCCGTCGTCGCTGAAGGTGATGATGTCGACGCCGTTGATCGTGATCCCCTCGATCTCGTTCTCGAACTCCAGCACCGCGCCGGTCTCGCTGCGCCACTCGCCCACGTACCGGAACCCCGGCCCGCCCAGCACTTTCTCCGCGCTCGCAAGGTACTTGAAGGTGATCTCGCGCCCGCGCTGCGGGGTGTGCACGACCGGGCTCTCGAACACGGCGTCGGCATGCAGCAGATCCCACAACGCCTTGTGGTCGTGGCTCTTCATGTAGGCGCGCCAGCCGTCCAGGGCGGTCGTGGGCATTCAGGGTCTCCATCTTCCGGCGGGGCCTACCCGCCGAACGTCTTGCGGATCCGCAGGTAGAGGCTGCCGCCCCACTCCAGGCTGCGCACCTCGGTATAGTCAAGCCGGCCGGCGCTGCGCGGGCCCACATAAACTTCCCGGATGCGGCGGACGTTACGGTTCGAGACCCCGATGGCCTCCAGCCGGATGATCCAGTCGGGCCGCGGCTTGTACTCGCCGTAGACCGTCACGAACGGCGAGAACTTCCTGGTCTCGACCTCCGTCAGGCGGAAGAAGCGCTCGCGGAAGCCGCCGAACACGTCGAGGCCCCAGGTGGCCTTCCATTGCGGCAGGTCCTGGCTGAAGTGCGCCTCCCAGTCGACCGGGCGCAAGGCGGAGATCTCGCGCGTCCCGCCCAGCAGCGGGTCGCCCACCTGGGTGTCGCGGTAGGTGACCTGGCCGCGGAGCTGCGCCGCGCGGATGCCGAACCGGTCCAGCGGCAGGGTCAGGTTTGCCTGGACCTCGTCCTTGGTCCCCGAGCCGATGTTGCCCGGCGCGTCGGCCAGGATCACGCCCGCGGGCGACAGGATCGGCGCCCGGTCCACCACGTCGTCGAGCCGGAAGTGGCGCACGGTCAGCACCGCCGCGCCCGCCCCCCAGAATCGCCGCTCGTAGGCGGCCTCATAGACCCAGGCCTGCTGGGGCACGATGTCCGGATTGCCCGACACCACCGTGCCGGTGGACGCCACGTTCGGCGAGGCGACGAAGTCGTCGAAGTTGAGCTGACCCACCTCCCGCTCCACCCGCAGCCGCACCTGGCTCTGTGGGCCGGGCGCCCAGGTCAGCGCGGCGCGGGGCTTGGTGAAGCTAAGCGACTTCTCCAGCAGGACGTCTCCTTCGGAGGTGACCCGCGAGCCCTCCTGGCGCACGCCAGCCTCCAGGCTCAGCGTCGGCGTCGCCCGCCAGGTCCCGCGCAGGAACACCTCGCCGCGCCTCTCCTCCACCTGGACGTTGGCCGCGGGCACCACCACCGGGCGGCCGTTCACCGCCAGCGCCGTCTCACTGTCCAGCTTGTTGAGCGCGCCCTCGACGCCGGCCTCCAGCGTCAGCGTCGCGCTCGCGCGATAGCGGAAGCTGGTCCGCCCCACCGCCTCCGTGGTCTTGCGGTCCAGCAGGAAATCGCGGGTCAGGCCGGGCGCCTGGAAGTCCACGGTTGTCTTGTTGTTGTTCCACTGGTGGAAGCCCACCGCCTCCATCGTCAGCTTGTCCGTGAGCGTGTGGTTGAACCGGCCGCCCAGCTCGGCCTGCAGCCGCTTGATGTCGTCGAACTCGTACTCCAGCCCGCTGGCGCTGGTGTAGCGGTCGTAGATCTCCACCTCGGCCGGGGTCAGCATGAAGGCGCCGTTGACCCGCGCCCGGCCCCCGAACAGCGGGGTCTCGTAGGCCCCCGTGGTCCAGGCGCGCAGGCCGTAGGAGTCGGCCTTCACCCTGGAGCGCAGGCGCACCGAACCGTCGGCGTTGTAGCGGGTCCGGCCGCCGTCCCCCCACTCGTCGCTGGGGCCCGTGCCATAGACCTGGCCGAACTCCGCCGAGCGCCCGCCCGGCCAGCGCCACTGCGCCTCCACCCGCACGCCCGGCAGCCAGCGGCCGTCGTAGACGTGGTAGAGGCCCGGCATCACCGCGCCGCGGAAGCCGGCCGACTGCCTGCGCACCACATTGGCCAACACCGTGCGGCCTTCCATGTCGATGCCGGGCGCCCCGCCGCGGATCAGCTCGACCCGCTCCACCGTGCCCGCCGGGATGCGCTTGAGGATCTCGTCCAGGGGGTCGTTCTTCGACACCGGCGGCTGGCCGTCGATCAGCACATTGCCGCCGGAGCCGGTCAGGCCCCGTACAACCAGGCCCTTGTCGAACGTGAACCCCGGCAGGCGGGTGACCATGTCGTAGGCGCTCACCGGCCGGGCGTCGGCGAAGAAGGCCGGCGGATAGGCGATCACGCCGCGCGCGGGGGCGGCGTCGCTCGGCGGCGTCGACACTGCGGCCGCCGGCGGCACGGCTGCCGCGGCGATCATGACCCAAGGACCCATCTTCGGGGTTCCCTCCCAAGAGGGTCACTCTCACCCGCTTCGAAAGGCCAAGCTACCGGCGTTCACTTGGACGCTGGATTTCGAAACCCCGGTGCGGCTTTCGCGTAACAGCGTACGCGAGCCGCCCTCAGACCCGCCCGGTCACCGGCAGCAGCGCGCCCGTCACCGCGCGGGCGTCCTCGCTGGCCAGGAACAGCATCACGGCGGCCAGGTCGTCCGGCGCCACCCAGGCGGCGACGTCGGCGTCGGGCATGTCGGCGCGGTTGGTGGGGGTGTCGAGGATGGAGGGCAGCACCGCGTTGACGGTGATGTTGTCGCCCTTCAGTTCCTCAGCCAGCGCCTGGGTCAGGCTGTGCACCCCGGCCTTGGCGGCGGCGTAGGCGCCCATGCCCATGGCGGCCTTCAGCGCCGCCGACGAGCCCACGTTGACGATCCGCCCGGCGGCGCTGCGCTTCAGGTGCGGGATCGCCGAGCGGCAGGCGTTGGCGGCGGTCAGCACGTTCAGCCGGTACATGGCGGGCCAGCTCCCGATCGAACCGTCCTGCAGCGTCTCCCAGGTGAAGCCGCCGGCGATGTTCAGCAGGGCGTCGATCCCGCCGAACCGGTCGGCCGCCGCGTCCATCGCCGCGCCGGCCTGGACGGCGTCGGTCAGGTCCACGCCGGCAAGCGCCAGCACGTCCGGTCCGGTGGGCAGGCCCGCCGGCGCGTCCTTGGCGAAGTCGATCAGCGCCAGCCGCGCGCCCTGCCCCGCCGCGGCCTTCGCCGCCGCCTGGCCCAGCACGCCGAAGGCGCCGGTGATCACAACAACGCGGCCCGCCATGACACCCTCCGAAACGAGAAACGGCCGGAGTCCCCTCCGGCCGCCCCTCAAAACCTTATTTCGCGTGGCGACGCTAGAGCCGCTCGACGATGGTCACGTTGGCCATGCCGCCGCCTTCGCACATGGTCTGCAGGCCGTACTTCTTGCCGCGCGCCTTGAGCGCGTAGAGCAGGGTGGTCATCAGCTTGGTGCCCGAGGCGCCCAGCGGGTGACCAAGCGCAATGGCGCCGCCGTTGACGTTCACCCGCTCCGGATCGGCGCCCAGCTTCTGGATGAAGGCCACCGGCACCGAGGCGAAGGCCTCGTTCACTTCGAACAGGTCGATGTCGTCGATCGACATGCCGGCCCGCTTCAGCGCCCGCTCGGTCGCCGGGATCGGGGCTTCCAGCATGATCACCGGGTCGTGGCCCAGCAGCGACATGTGGTGGACGCGGGCCAGCGGCGTCAGGTTGTGTTCCTTCAGCGCCTTCTCCGACACGATCATCACGCCCGAGGCTCCGTCGCAGATCTGGCTGGAGGTCGCCGCCGTGATCCGACCGCCCTCGCGCAGCAGCTTCACGCCGCGCATGCCCTCGAGGCTCACGTCGTAGCGGATGCCTTCGTCGCTATCGTGACGCACCACATTGCCTTCGGCGTCCAGGCCGTCGATGGCCAGGATCTCGTCCTTGAAGGCGCCGCCCTGGGTGGCCGCGATGGCGCGCTGGTGGCTGTTGTAGCCGAACTCGTCCAGCTGGTCCTTGGTCAGGCCGTACTTCTCGGCGACCATTTCGGCGCCCATGAACTGGCTGAACTGGATGTTCGGATAGCGCTCTTCCTGGCGCGGGCTCTTCGGAATGCCGAAGCCTTCCTTGGCCGGCAGCGAGACCGACAGGCCCATCGGCACCCGGGTCATGCTCTCGACGCCCGAGGCGATGACGATGTCCATGGTGCCGCTCATCACGGCCTGGGCCGCGAACTGCAGCGCCTGCTGCGACGAGCCGCACTGGCGGTCCACCGAGGTGGCCGGCACGCTTTCCGGCAGCTTGGAGGCCAGCACCGCGTTGCGGCCGATGTTGGTGGACTGCTCGCCCACCTGCATCACGCAGCCCATGATCACGTCCTCGACGGCGGCCGGGTCGACGCCCGTGCGGTCCATCAGTTCGTTGAGCGTCACGGCCGCCAGGTCGGCGGGGTGCCAGCCACGGACGCGGCCGCCCTTGCGGCCACCAGCGGTGCGGGTCGCGGCGACGATATAGGCCTCGGCCATCTCGAGTAACTCCGATGCTTCGCGCCGCCTCCGGCGCTTCGAAAGGCGTTCTAAGGGGGCGCCGCTGCGTAAGACAACGGAGGCGCAGCGTCCGTTGTCATTCCCTTCCCACGCCAGTGGGAAGGGGGGACCGCCCGCCGAAGAGCGGGTGGTGGGAAGGGCAAGCGGCTGGCAGAGCGGGGCGATCATCCGCCGAATGGCTCAACAGATTCCCTGGCGATCGTGTGGAGAGGCTTTCCCTCTCCACCGCCCGCTACGCGGGAAAGGAAGAACCGAACGTCCGCGCCAGGATCTGCTCCAGCCATTCCTTGTCGACGCCGTCGAAGGCCGCCGGCCGGTCGGAGTCCACGTCGAACACCGCGATCAGCTTGCCGTCATGATCGAACACCGGCGCCACGATCTCGCTAGCCGAGCGGCCGTCGCAGGCGATGTGGCCCGGGAAGGCGTGGACATCCTCCACCACCTGGGTCACCTGCGTCGCCGCCGCCGTCCCGCACACCCCTCGCCCGAAGGCGATGCGCATGCAGCCCAGCGTGCCCTGGTAGGGCCCGACCACCAGCTCGTCGCCCTTGGCCTCGTCCACCACGTAGAAGCCGGTCCAGAAGAAGTGCTCGAAGCTGGAGGCCAGCATTGACGCCACCGTCGCCATCCGCGCCACCCGGTTGGGCTCGCCGTCCAGCACTGCGGCGATCTCCTCGGCCACGGCCGCGTAACGCTCAGCCTTCTCGGCCGGCAGGATCAGGTCGTTGAAGGCTTCGGCCATGGCGGTGATGTAGCGACGGGCCGACGGCCGGGCAATCCGGCCGCCCCTACCCGCGCCGGCCGTCGCGCGAGAGGTCGCGCACCGCGCCGCGGGCCGCGCTGGTGGTGAAGGCCGCGTAGGCGCGGAGCGCCATTGAGACCTTCCGCGTGCGCTTGCCCGGCTTCCAGGCCTCGGCGCCCCGCGCCTCCATGGCCGCGCGCCGGCTCGCCAGCTCGGCCGTAGGGACCTTCAGGTCGATCGACCGGTTGGGGATATCGATCTCGATCCGGTCGCCGTCCTCGATCAGGCCGATCACGCCGCCCTCCGCCGCCTCTGGCGAGACGTGACCGATCGACAGGCCCGAGGTGCCCCCCGAGAACCGGCCGTCGGTGATCAGGGCGCAGGCCTTCCCCAGGCCCTTCGATTTCAGGTAGCTGGTCGGATACAGCATCTCCTGCATCCCCGGGCCGCCGCGCGGTCCCTCGTAGCGGATCACCACCACGTCGCCCGCCACGATCTTGCCCGTGAGGATGGCGCTGACGGCGGCGTCCTGGCTCTCGAACACCCGCGCGGGGCCGGCGAACACCAGGTTGCTGTCGTCCACGCCCGCCGTCTTCACGATGCAGCCGTCCTCGGCCAGGTTGCCCTTCAGCACCGCCAGCCCGCCGTCCTTCGAAAACGCGTGTTCGGCGCTGCGGATGACGCCCCCTTCGCGGTCCAGGTCCAGCTCCGCCCAGCGGCGGCTCTGGCTGAAGGCCACCTGAGTCGGCACGCCGCCGGGCGCCGCCTTGAAGAAGGTCTGCACCGTCTCGCTGGTGGTGCGGGCGATATCCCAGCGGTCCAGCGCCTCGCCCAGCGTCGGGCTATGCACCGTCGGCGTGTCGGTGTGCAGCAGGCCCGCGCGGTCCAGTTCGCCCAGGATCGCCATCACCCCGCCGGCCCGGTGGACGTCCTCCATGTGAACGTCCGACTTGGCCGGCGCCACCTTCGACAGGCACGGGACCCGCCGCGACAGGCGGTCGATGTCCTCCATGGTGAAGTCGACCTCGGCCTCATGGGCCGCCGCCAGCAGGTGCAGGACGGTGTTGGTGGAGCCGCCCATGGCGATGTCCAGGCTCATGGCGTTCTCGAACGCCGCGAAGTTGGAGACCGAGCGCGGCAGGACGCTGGCGTCCTCCTGCTCGTAGTACCGGCGGGTGATGTCGACGATCAGGTGGCCGGCCTCCAGGAACAGGCGCTCGCGGTCGGCATGGGTGGCCAGGACCGAGCCGTTGCCGGGCAGCGACAGGCCCAGCGCCTCCGTCAGGCAGTTCATCGAATTGGCCGTGAACATCCCCGAGCACGAGCCGCAGGTCGGGCAGGCCGCGCGCTCGATCGCGGCCACGTCGGCGTCGCTGACGCTATCGTCCGCCGCCGCCACCATGGCGTCCACCAGGTCGAGGGCGACCTCCTTGCCCTTGAGGATGACCTTGCCGGCCTCCATCGGCCCGCCGGACACGAACACCGTGGGGATATTCAGGCGCAACGACGCCATCAGCATGCCGGGCGTGATCTTGTCGCAGTTGGAAATGCAGACCAGGGCGTCGACGCAGTGCGCGTTAGCCATGTACTCGACGCTGTCGGCGATCAGTTCGCGCGACGGCAGGCTGTAGAGCATCCCGTCGTGGCCCATGGCGATGCCGTCGTCCACGGCGATGGTGTTGAACTCCTTGGCCACGCCCCCGGCGCGCTCGATCTCGCGCGCGACCAGTTGGCCCAGGTCCTTCAGGTGCACGTGCCCGGGCACGAACTGGGTGAAGGAGTTCACGACCGCGATGATCGGCTTGCCGAAGTCGCCGTCCTTCATGCCGGTGGCGCGCCAGAGGCCCCGGGCGCCCGCCATGTTGCGGCCGTGGGTCGAGGTGCGGGAGCGGTAGGCGGGCATGGCGGAGTCCTTGATGATCCCCGCTCGGATAGCGCCTTCGGCCGCGCGGCGGAAATATACTTTTGGGACGTCTTTAGGTCGCTGTACATATGAGCGATGGACGTGCGCCAGCTCCGGCACTTCGCGGCGGTGGCCGAGACCCTGCACTTCGGGCGGGCGGCCGCACGGCTGAACATGACCCAGCCGCCGCTCAGCCAGTCGATCCTGGCGCTGGAGCGGGAGCTGGGCGCGCCGCTCTTCGTCCGCACCAAGCGAAGCGTCGCCCTGACCCCCTTCGGCGCGCAGTGGCTGGTCCACGTCCGCGCGGTGCTCGGTGACATCGCCGCCCTGCCCGATATCGCCGCGCGGCTGCGCGACGGCGAGGCCGGACGGCTGGAGCTGTCGTTCGTCAGCACCGCCGACTACAGCGTCCTGCCGGCGCTGGTGCGCCGCTACGCGGCCCTCTACCCGGAGGTCGAGATCGCGCTTCGGGAGGCCACCAGCGAGGTGCAGATCGCGGCCCTGCTCGAAGGCGACGGGCACGCCGGCATCATCATCCCGCCCGCCAATGGCCTGCCTTCGGCCCTGAACTACCGCCGCCTGCTGTCGGAGCCTCTCATCGCCGCCGTGCCGGAAAGCTGGGCCGACGATGGCCGCCTGCCCCTCCAGGCCGGGCGCCTGGACCCGGCCGCCGTGGTCCAGGCGCCGCTGATCCTCTTCCCGAGGCGATCCGCGCCCGCCTTCCACGACCTGGTCACCGGCTATTTCACGACGCACGGCGGAACCGCCCGCATCGCCCAGGAGGCCATCCAGATGCAGACCATCATCAGCCTGGTCTCGGCCGGGATGGGCGTCGCCCTGGTCCCCGCCTCCCTGCGCAACCTGGCCCGCACCGGCGTCCGCTACATCGACCTCGCCGGCGAAGCCCCCGCCCTCGAAACCGGCATCGCCTGGCGCCGCGACGACCTCACCCCCACCCTGAGCCGCTTCCTCCAGGTCGCCGGCGGCCAGTAGCCGAAACGGAGGGCGCTCTCTCCAACCCTCGGAAGGAAGAAGGGGGAAGCGAGCTCCCTCTCTCACTTCGTGGGAAAGGAAGGGCGAGGTGTCGTTCGCCCGGTTCGTGGACAAAGTCCTACGACGCCTGGGCCGCCATCTTCGTCGACGGCTTCTGGACAAAGCCTGCGAGCGCCCCTTTCCTGCGCAGCCTGTTGTTCGGGGAGTTTAGGATGCGGCTGGCGGCTCTGGCGACGGTGATGGTTCTGGCGACCGCGGGCGCGGCTTCGGCCCAGGCGCCCGACGGCCCCTCGAGGATCTTCGGGGCGCGCGACCTGTTCGGCCTGCAGATGGCCAGCGATCCGCAGATGCGGCCCGACGGCGGCGCGGCGGCCTACGTGCGGCTGGCCAACGACATCATGACCGACCGGGCGCGCCGCTCGATCTGGCTGGTGGACACCGCAACCGGCGCCCAGACCCCGCTGATCGCGGACGAGGCGGCCAACATGTCGCCACGCTGGTCGCCCGACGGTTCGCGCCTGGCCTATGTGTCGGCGGGGCCGGACGGGGCCCAGCTCTACGTCCGCTGGATCGCCACAGGGCGCTCGGCCAAGGTCGCCGCGCTGGAACAGGCGCCCAACGACATCGCCTGGTCGCCCGACGGCAAGACCCTGGCCTTCACTATGCTGACCCTGGACGAGGGCCGCCCCCTGGCCCCGTCGATCCGGCGGCCGGAGGGGGCGAAGTGGGCCGAGCCTCTGAAGGTGATCGACCGCATCACCTACCGCGCCGACGGCGAGGGCTTCCTGAAGCCCGGCTATCGGCACGTCTTCGCCGTCTCCGCCGACGGCGGCCAGCCGCGCCAGCTCACCTTCGGCAAGTTCGACCACGCCGGCCCCATCGACTTCAGCCGCGACGGCAAGTCGGTGCTGTTCTCCACCAATCGGGCCGAGACCTGGGAGCGCGACCCGCAGGAATCCGAGGTCTATGCCGTCACCCTCGCCGACGGGGCCCTGACCCGCCTGACCAACCGCGTCGGCCCGGACGGCGCGCCGGCGGTCTCGCCCGACGGTTCCAAGATCGCCTATGTGGGCTTCGACGACGCCCGCCGGCGCGGCTACGAGAACCAGCGCCTCTACGTCATGGACCGCGACGGCAGGAACAGCCGCGTCCTGACCGGCGCCCTCGACCGCAGCGTCGGCGCCCCGCAGTGGGCCGCCGACGGCAGGAGCCTCTATGTGATGTACGACGACGAAGGGACGTCCAAGGTCGCCCGCGTCACCCTGGACGGCAGGATCGAGACGGTGGTCTCGGGCCTCGGCGGCGGCGGGCTGGACCGGCCCTACACCGGCGGCGCCTTCTCGGTGGGCCGCAACGGCGTGATGGCCTTCACCGACGCCTCCCCAGCCCGGCCGTCCGACCTGGCCATCTGGCGCGGCGGCAAGACCCAGCGCGTCACCGACCTCAACGCCGACCTGTTCGCCGCCAAGACCCTGGCCAGGGTCGAGGCCCTGCCGGTGACCTCCAGCTACGACAAGAAGCCGATCGGCGCCTGGATCGCCCTGCCGCCCAACTTCGACCCGGCGAAGAAATACCCGCTGATCCTGGAGATCCACGGCGGCCCGTTCGCCGCCTACGGCCCCAGCTTCTCCACCGACGTCCAGCTCTATGCGGCGGCGGGCTACATCGTGGTCTATTCCAACCCGCGCGGCTCCACCTCCTACGGCGAGGCCTTCGCCAACGAGATCGACCGCAACTACCCCAGCCACGACTACGACGACCTGATGAGCGTGGTGGACGCCGCCATCGCCAAGGGCTCGGTGGACGAGAAGCGCCTCTACGTCACCGGCGGGTCCGGTGGCGGGGCGCTCACCGCCTGGATCGTCGGCAAGACCGACCGCTTCCGCGCCGCGGCGACCCAGAAGCCGGTGATCAACTGGACCAGCCAGGTGCTGACCACCGACGGCTACACCTTCATGGCCAGCTACTGGTTCGGGAAAATGCCATGGGAGGATCCGCAAGGGTACTGGGCCCGATCGCCGCTCAGCCTCGTGGGCAATGTGAAGACCCCCACCCTGGTGGTGGTGGGCGAGCAGGACGACCGCACCCCCCCGTCCGAGGCCGACCAGTACTTCGCCGCCCTGCAGCTGCGCGGGGTGCCGACGGCCCTGGTCCGGGTGCCGGGCGCCAGCCACGGCGGCATCGCGGCCCGGCCCTCGCAATCCGCCGGCAAGGCCGGCGCCATCCTCGCCTGGTTCGACCGGTACAAATAATGTGACATCGCCTTTCGGTTGCAGGCGGATGCCAAGCCTCGCAGAACATGGTTTATTGCAACGCTATGGCGAGGCGGGGCACATAGGGGCATGGCTCGGGAAGCCCCCAACACCAGCATCCGGGTCGCGGCGCGACTGGCCAACGGCTTCGCCCTAGACCTGGCGAAGCTGGGCGGGTTCGGCCGCGACGTGATCGACGGCCTGCTGCTGGTGGCGATCAGCCAGGCCAACGTCGCCCAGATCACCCGCAACGCCGACCTGCAGCGCGCCTTCGCGACCCTGGACAAGCCGCCGCCGGACGAGATGCGCCGGCCGGTCAGCATCAGCGGCGTCGCCAACTCGCTGCGGATCCCGTTCGAGACCGCGCGCCGGCGGATCACCGCCCTGGTGGAGGCCGGCGTCGTCGCGACCGCCCCGCGCGGCGTGGTCCTCCCCACCGCCCCGCTGAATTCGCCGTTCTACCGCATGGGGGCGGAAGCGAACTACGGCCTGGTCCGCGCGCTGTACTTCCGGCTGCGCGGCATCGGCCTGCTCGAGGACCTGCCGCGGCCGAGGGGGCCGTCCTTCGATCCCGACAATCCGCCCATCCGTTTGGTGATCCGCCTGTCCTCGGACTACCTGCTGCGGCTGGCCGAGCCGGTGAGCCAGTACATGGGCGACCTGGTCAGCGGCCTGATCCTCATGGACGTGATCCACGCCAACACCGAGCACCTGCCCGACACCGAGGCGGGCGCCCCGGACGGCGGCTGGACTCCCGAGGGCTTCGTTCCCGACCAGATGCGGCGCCCGGTGCGCGCCGCGGCGCTATCGGACCGCCTGGGCATTCCGCAGGAGACGGTGCGGCGCCATCTCCAGCGTCTGATCGACGCCGACCGATGCGAACGAAAGGAGGACGGATATGTCGCGCCGGCCCGAGTCCTGGCCCGCGCACCATTCGTGCAATATATGATGGACAATCAGTCGCACTTGCACCGGTTGTTCGCAGGACTGGCGGATTTCGGTGTTCTCTCCGAGTGGGAACGCGAAAATATCGCCCTTCGCGGGGCAGCCTGACCGAAACGGGAACGCGGCATGCCCCCAAAATGGGTAGGCGGTCGTTTCCAAGCTGGGCCACGCTGCCTCAACTTATGGACGTACCTCGGGGGAGGTACGGGCGCGGGGGCTGCTCCATCGGGGGGTGGCGTGGTCCCCGCATCACCGAAGTCGGGGAACATGACGAGGCCATTGGAACGAGAGATCGACGGCGCGGCCTTGACGGTCGTGGCCGAGATCGGGCGGGGCGACGGGCCCCATCCGGTCGATAGACACGTGGGCCTGCGCATCCGCATGCGACGCAAGGAGATGGGGGTCAGCCAGGAGCGCCTGGCGGAATCCCTCGGCATCACCTTCCAGCAGGTGCAGAAATACGAGCGCGGCGCCAACCGCGTGAGCGCGTCCAAGCTCTGGGAGATCGCCGGGGCGCTGAAAACGCCCGTGGCCTATTTCTACGACGGCCTGGGCGACCAGGACGCCATCGCGGCGCAGCGCGACGCGACCCAGGAGTTCATGCTCTCCAGCGAGGGCATGGAACTGATGGCCGCTTTCCCGCGGATCGCCGAACCGGCCATCCGCCGAAAGATCGTCGAGCTGGTCCGCGTCGTCGCGGAAGAGAGCTGAGCGGAGTCCCCTCGGGCGCGGCCGTCTTGGCCGCGTTCCTGGCGGCTCTAAGCCGTGGCCGGCGCCTTGTAGCCGTCCCTGAGCTCGCGCTTCATAACCTTGCCGATGTGGCTGCGCGGCAGGGCGTCGACCAGCCTGAGGTCGGCCAGCCGTTGGGTCTTGCCGACCCGACCGTTCACGAACCCTCTCACCTCCTCGGCCGTCGCTGCGGCGCCCGGCTTCAGGGCCACGAAAGCCACCGGGGTCTCGCCCCAGGCGTCGGACGGCACGCCGACCACGGCCGCCTCCAGCACCGCCGGATGCTGCGCCAGCTCGGCCTCCAGGTCGCTCGGATAGATGTTGAAGCCGCCCGAGATGATCATGTCCTTCTTGCGGTCCATGAGCGTCAGGAAGCCATCCTCGTCGAACCGGCCCACGTCGCCGGTGCGGATGAAGCGTAGGCCGTCCGGGCTGTACCACTCCGCCTCGGACGTCTTGCCCGGCTGGTTGTGGTAGCCGACCATCATCGCGCCCGAGCGGCCGACCACCTCTCCGATCTCGCCCTGGGCCACTTCCTTCCCGTCCTCGCCGATCAACCGGATGTCGTGACCCGGCAGCGGGCGGCCCACGGTGTGCAGCTTGTCGGGGAATTCGTGCGCCTGCAAGCCGCAGGAGCCGCCGCCCTCGGTCATCCCGTAGAACTCCACCAGCCCGCCCGGCCAGCGGTCCAGCACCTGCCGCTTCAGCTCGGCCGAGAACGGCGCCGAGGTGGCGAACTTCATCCGGTAGGAGCTGAGATCGTATTTGTCGAAGTCCGGATACTCCATCAGCCGTCGGTACTGGACGGGCACCAGCATGGCGTGGGTGGCCCGGTGGGTCTCGGACAGGTCCAGGAACTGCTTCACGTCGAACTTCGGCATCAGCACGGCCGTGCCTCCGTTGGAGATCGTCGGCAGGAACGAGACCAGCGTCGTGTTCGAGTAGAGCGGCGTCGAGATCATCGTCACGGCGTCGGCCGGATACACTCCGCGCCGGATCTGGCCCCAGCGCATGCTGTGCGGCTGGACGATGCCCTTGGGCGCGCCCGTCGTGCCGGACGAGTAGATGATGTTGAAGCCCTGGTCCGGCTCGACCTCGTGCAGGACGGGCTTCGAGCCTTCAGGCGCGAGCCATTGCTCGAACGGGACGCCCGCGTCCGAGCCGTCCAGAGACACCCGCTTCGCCGTCACCTGATCCAGCACGCCGGCCATGTGGGCCGCCAGTTGGGCGTCGAGGAAGAAGACCTTGGCGCCCGAGTCCTTGAGCTGGACCACCAGGCTCTCGGGCGTGGACGATGGCGCGAGCGGGGCGACCGTCGCGGCCGCACGCAGGATGCCGAAGAAGGTGGCGCCATACTCGGCCGAGGTCGTCGCGCAGATCGCCGCCACGTCCGCCCGGCCCACGCCTTCGCGCTGCAGGGCCGCGGCGATGCGGTCCATCAGGGCGTCCAGCTCAGTGTAGCTGATGGTCCGGCGCGCATCGATCAGCGCGGGCTTGCCGGCATGCTCCACGGCCTGGGCGCGGATCACGTCGGCGATGGTCCCGAAATCCTGGGACAGCAGCTCTTCGGCGGTCACGTGTGCAAACTCCAGTCGCGATATCGGGTCAGCTTGGACGGCCCGCCAGCGGGCTCGCTCTCGTGCGCCAGGTCAGCGGCGGCCGCAAGCGTCTGCGGCGAAACCTGATCGAGGCGCCCGGCGAGGTCAATTGGTTTGAGCGTCTGGTATGGCCGCAATTGCGATACTGACATCGCGGCCCGTTGAGTGTCTGGTATTGCACAGCTCAAAGTTCGGGAGGTTCGAATGCTCACGAGACTGACGCGGCGGACGGGCCTGGCCATGGTCGCCCTCATGGTTGCCGCCGGCGCAGCGAGCGCCCAACCCACGGCGCCGAAGCGCAACCCCGCCGATCCGGCCACCTGGCCCACCGGCCGCGCCGCCGAATACAGGGCGCCCGACGGCGTGACCTTCCGGACCGTGAGCATCGTCAGCGAAGGCGTCCGCCTGCACGGCGAGATGTTCCGCCCCGCGGCCCAGCCGACGGGCAAGCTGCCGACCATCATCATGGCTCACGGCTGGGGCGGCACGGCCTCGGGGTTCCGCACCGACGCCGTTCAGCTCGCCCGCGCCGGCTTCCAGGTGCTGACCTTCGACTACCGGGGCTGGGGCGAGAGCGACAGCCGGGTGATCCTGACCAAGCCGCAGCCCGCCCTCCCGCCCGGGCGCAAGTTCACCGCCGAGGTCGAGGCCGTGAGGGGCTACGTCGATCCCTCCGAACAGGCGCAGGACTGGTTCAACGTCCTGAACTGGGCCGCCGCCGATCCCTCGGTGGACGCCGGCCGCATCGGCATCCGGGGCTCCAGCTTCTCCGGCGGCCTGGTCGTCCATGTCGCCGCCCACGACGCCCGGGTGAAGGCGCTGGTCAGCCAGGTCGGCTCGATCCCCTCCCGCACGCCGCCGGGGACCGCGAACCCCACCGCCGCGTTCGCCCAGGCCCAGGCGGCGCGAATGGCTCGCGGCGAGGCGGGCTATCCCGAGCCCGGCGTTCAGGTGGTCGGCGCCCTGATCGGCGCGCCCATCGGCGACAAGCTGCTGCGCTGGACGCCGGGCGACGACGCCGCGAACGTCACCTCGGCGGCCCTGTTCATCATCGCCGAGAACGAGGAGCTGTTCGACAACCGCCCGAACGCCATCCTCGCCAGCACGCGGGTGAAGGGGCCGGCGAAGCTGGTCAGCCTGCCGGGGATCAAGCACTACGGCGTCTATGGCGAGAAGCGCGAGGAGGCCGTGAACCTGGCGATCGACTGGTTCAGGACCCACCTGAAATAGCTCAGCCCGCGGCGGGCGAGGCCAGGCCCTCGAACAGCGGCCGCACGTAGTGCTCGACCACGGTCTCGGGCGCCATGCCGGGGGTCCAGTAGTGCAGCTCGGCCGCGGCGTTGATCGCCGTGCTGATGATCTGCGAGGCGATGTTCACGTCCACCGGAGCGATGGAGCCGTCGGCGATGCCGTCGCAGAGGATCGAGGCAAAGCGGTACGACAGCCGGTTGAACCGCTGCATGAGTTGTGGCCGCAGCGCCTCGGGCACCGCCGTCAGCGCCGAGGTGCGCAGCAACGGCGCCTCCCCGCTGATCTGGTGCTCGATGAGGGCCGCGACGGCGGAGGCCAGGACCACCAGGCCGGAACCGCCGGCCTGCTCGGCCGCATGGATCGCCCGCCACATGATGTCGAAGGTGCGCTGGAAGCAGGCGACGACCAGCTCATCCTTGGTCTCGTTGTGGTGATAGAAGGCGCCCTTGCTGACGTTCAGCCGCGCCGAGATCCGCTCGACGGAGGCGCCGTGATAGCCCTCCTCGTTGATTAGGCAGGTAGCGGCTTTCAGGAACAGCTCCGACGAGGCGCTGGCGCTGGGCCCGTCCCCGCGGGCGAGGGTCAGCGGCTTCAGCGTCGGCCAGTCGCCGCCCTTGGCGACCAGGCCATGGGTCAGGATCCCCGCCATCCGATCGGCCGTGCGCGGATAGTCCGAGATCTCGGTCTGGTGCTGCCAGGCGACGATCCAGAACATCTCGCTGAGCAGCAGGTGGGCCCGGGCGTTCCGGTGCAGGCGGGGCAGGACCTCGGGCCCGGCCAGAAGCCCCCGGAAGCTGCGGAACATGTCCACATAGGCCGTGTTCACCGGCTCCGAGTTCAGCGCGCGGACGTCGTTGAACACCGGCAGCGCGTCGGCCTCGCCCAGGTCCACGCGGCGTGCGTAATCGAACCAGGCGTGGATGAAGGCCGAGAGCCGCGCGGCGTCGGTGACCTCACTGGCCCCAGCGGCGATCAGCGCTTCGTAGGCCTCGACGCCGCGCAGGAAGGCGGCCGCGGCGAGTTCCTCCTTGTTGCGGAAGTAGTAGATGACGCCGGTCGGCACGAGGTCCAGGCGGGCAGCGACGTCGCCCAGGGTCATCCCGCGCACGCCCTTGCGGTTCATCTCCGCCACCGCCGAACAGACGATGGCGTTACGTTTGGCCTCGTAGCGCCGTGTGGGCTGGCGCCCCCCGGTCTGACGTTTCGACGAGGCCCCAGCGTCGACTGTCATCCCCATGTCACGGACCATACCGGACTTCCGGGCGCGTCTCCATGGCCCCTTCCGCGACGTCAGTTGTGGCAAGTCGCGTGGCGCGCTTAGCTCGACGCCGGAGGATCCGTCATGTTGCTCGAAGGCCTGAAGGTCGTGGAGATGGCCACCTGGGTCGCCGGCCCCAGCGCCGCCGCCGTGCTGGCCGATTGGGGCGCCGAGGTGGTCAAGGTCGAGAGCCCGATCGGCGACGCCACCCGCGTCTACTATCCCGACACCGCCGAGCAGCCCGGCAACCCGGTCTTCACCAACGAGAACCGCGGCAAGAAGGGCGTGCTGCTGGACATCTCCAAGCCGGAAGGACGCCACGCGCTGAAGACCCTGCTCAGCCAGGCCGACATCTTCATCACCAACGTGCGCCCGGGTTCCATGAAGCGGCTGGGCCTGGACTACGAGAGCCTCAAGGCCGAGATGCCGACCCTGATCTACGGGGCGGTGACCGGCTATGGGCTCGTGGGACCCGAGGCGGACACCCCGGCCTTCGACATGACCGCCTTCTGGACGCGGTCGGGGGTCGCCCACGCGACAATCCCGCCGGACCAAGAGCCCTTCGCCTCCCGCCCCGGCTTCGGCGACCATGTGACAGCCCTGGCCACGGTCTCGGCGATCCTGGCCGCCCTGCACGAGCGCCACGCCACCGGGCGCGGACGGCTGGTGGAAACCAGCCTGCTGCGCGCCGGGGCCTATGCGATCAGCTGGGACCTGGCCATCCAGCTCCGGTTTGGCGAGGTGGTCACCGCCCAACCGCGCAGCGAGCGGCCGGGCCCGATGTCGGGGTTCTTCAAGACGAAGGACGACCGCTGGCTGTTGCTGCTGCCGCGGACGCTGGATTGCTTCACCAACCTGATGATCGCCCTGGACCGCCCCGAGGTCCTCGCCGAGCCGCGCTATGATCCCCCCGTGACCGACATGGACACGGTGCGTGAGGTCCGGGCGATCGTCGACGAGGCCTTCGCCCAGATGACCCTGGCCGAGGTTGGAGAGCGGCTGACGGCGGGCGACCTGGCCTGGGCGCCCATGGGCACGCTGGCCGAGCTGGCCGAGGCGGACTTCGCCCGGGACGCCGGCTGCTTCGAGGTGGTGGACGACGGCTGGGGCACACCCTACCGCGTGCCGGCCTCCCCCGCGCGCTTCCCGGAAGGCGCGCCGCCCATCAGCCGCGGAGCGCCCAAGCTGGGCCAGCACACGCGCGAGGTGCTGGAAGCCGCGGGATTGACGCCCGAGGAGATCGACGCGGTGCTCTGACGCGGGCAATCGCCACGACGGGACCGGTGGATATCGGACGGCGTCTTGCCACCCGGCGGCGCAGGGTGAAACCTGCCCCGCGGTAACGGGGGTATGGTCCAATGGGCATTTCGCGGCGGGCGTTCCTAGAGCGCGTGGGCAAGGCCGGCGGCTACGGCGCGCTGTTCGTCACCATGCAGGGGCTGGGGCTGCTGGCGGTCTCCAAGGCCTATGCCGGCCCGCCGCAACTGCCGTCCGGCAGCGGCAAGGGGATCAAGGTCGCCGTCCTGGGCGCGGGCATCGCCGGCCTGGTCTCCGCCTACGAGCTTCGCAAGGCGGGCTACGATGTCACCGTGCTGGAGGCCCGCGACCGGCCGGGCGGCCGCGCCTGGAGCGTCCGGCGCGGGAGCGTGATCAAGCAAACCGACCGGGCCGACCAAGCCGTCGACTGGGAAGACGGCCGCCACCACTACATGAACGCCGGCGCGGCCCGCATCCCGCAGACCCACCACGCGATCCTGGGCTACTGCCGCGACCTGAAGGTGCCCCTGGAGGTGATGGTCAACGCCAACCGCACCGCCAAGCTGGACTTCAAGGGCAAGGTGGTCAGCAACGGCCAGGCGGTGAACGACACCCGCGGCGCCTTCTCCGAGCTCCTGGCCAAGGCCATCGACAAGGGCGCCCTCGACCGCGAGCTGACCGGCGTCGATAAGCAGCGGCTGCTGGGCTACCTCGGCGCCTACGGCGACCTGGACCCCAAGCGCCTCTATTCGAACCACGAGGCCCGCGCCGGCTTCAAGAACTGGCCCGGCGGCTACGACCACCCGCCAAGCGGCGCCGATCCGCTTCGCCTCTCCGACCTCATGCAGGCCCAGTTCTGGGGAATCTCGGGCTTCTTCGAGGAACTGGTGGAGATGCAGGCCACCATGCTGCAGCCGGTCGGCGGCATGGATCGCATCAGCTACGCCCTCTACGAGCAGGTGAGGCAGGCGGTGACCTTCGGGGCGGAGGTGAAGGAGATCCGGCGCTCGGGCCAGGGCGCGAAGATCGCCTACACCGTCGGTGGCGCGGCCCGCACGCTCGACGCCGACCACGTGATGGTCACGATCCCCCTACCCGTCCTGGCGAAGATCCCGGCCGACTTCTCCCCGCGCGTCCAGGAGGCGATCGTCTCCGGCGGCAAGACCTACGCCCACGGCACCAAGGTGGCTTGGCAGAGCCGGCGGTTCTGGGAGCAGGACGACTTCCAGTTCGGGGGCCTGGGCTGGACCGACGAGCCCAGCGAACTGGTCTGGTACCCGTCGGGCGGCTTTGGCGAGAAGACCGGCATTCTCATGGGCGCCTATTCGATCGGCTTCTCGGGCTTCATGAACCCGCCGAAGTACGCGGCCATGTCGCTGGAGGAACGCTTCGCCGTCTCGCGCCGGGTGATCGAGAAGTTCCATCCCGGCCGGGGCAAGGAACTGGAGAAGCCGTTCTCGATCTCATGGAAACACACGCCGTTCAGCGAGGGCGTCGCGGTGAACTGGAGCCCGAACCAGCGCGCCGGGGACTACGCGGTGCTCTGCAAGCCCGACGGCCCATTCTACTTCGCAGGCGAGCACATGAGCTACATCAACGCCTGGCAGGAGGGCGCCGCGCTGGCGGCCCACGAGGCGATCAAGCTGATCCAGGCGCGGGTGTCGGCGGCTTAGGCCCGAGCGGTCTGGATGAAAGGCGCTGACGCTCTGCCCCTCTTTGCTCGTCATGGCCGGGCTTGACCCGGCCATCCATTCCAGAGCTTTGGCCGATTTCGCGTCCAAATGCCGACGGGCGGTTGGATGGCCGGGTCAAGCCCGGCCATGACGAGCATGTTGTGAGGGTGGACTGATCAGCCGGGGCCGCGCCGGATGGACGGCCGCCTGACCCCTACGAAAAAGGGCCGCGCGGTTCGCCGCGCGGCCCCAAGTTCGAGGAAGGAGAACGCCCCGAGAGGGCAAGCCCACAATGTGACAGGGGTTCACCTAGGGACAGCAGACACCGGTGTCCGCAGCCGGATTTGCCGCCGATCGCCCAGGATCGAAGCACGGCCTGCCCCCGGCGCCCGAATCCTCGGCAAGAGCTTGTCCCTTACCGGGTCCCGTACATCCGATCGCCGGCGTCCCCGAGGCCCGGCAGGATGTAGCCGTGGTCGTTCAGGCGCTCGTCGATGGCCGCGGTCCAGACGCGGACGCCCGGGTGATGCCCCTGGAACTTGGAGATACCCTCAGGCGAGGCCAGCAGGCAGGCCATGCGGATCGAGCTGGCTCCCGCCTCCATCAGCCGATCGACGGCGGCGATGGCGGTGTTGCCGGTGGCCAGCATCGGGTCGATCACCACCACCGTGCGCTCCGCGATATCGAGCGGCGCTTTGAAGTAGTACTCGACGCAATTGAGCGTCTGGGGGTCGCGGTAGAGGCCGATGTGGGCCACCCGGGCCGCCGGCGCCAGCTCCAGCATCCCGTCCAGCATGCCCATGCCCGAACGCAGGATCGGGGCGAAGACCAGCTTCTTCCCCACCAGTTGTGGCGCCTGCATGGTGGTGAGCGGCGTCTCGATCTCGATCATCTCGAGCGGCAGGTCCCGGGTGACCTCGTAGCAGAGCAGCGCGCCGATCTCTTTGAGGAGCTGGCGGAAGCTCTTGGTCGAGGTGTCCTTCTTCCGCATCAGGGTCAGCTTGTGCTGCACCAGCGGGTGGTCCACGACGGTGACGCCTTTCATTTGCCGAACCATCTTCAAACGTCCCCTCAGAAAACCGTGCCGTCGGAGATGACGGCGATGGGCGGCGACAGGTCCGGCCGCTTCGCCTTGGCGATCCGCCGGCCCGCGGCCCACGAGCCGCCCTCAAGCACCCGCGCCAGCGGGAAATCCTCGGCCGTCACGCCCAGCCGCTCGCGCACCATCGGCGCCAGCTTGTCCAGCAGGGCCACGGTCAGCGATCGCCAGCCCACCACCAGCGGACCGTCCACCGGATGGGCGCGACCGGCGTCGTCCGGGTCCTGGAGGACCAGCACCCCGGTGTCCACGAACAGGCCGCCGTTGCGGTACTCCGCGAGGCCTGTGAGCCCGTCGATGTCCACGACCTGGATGCCCGAGGCCTCGAGCGGCTCGATCAGGGAATAGCTCATCCACTGGCTGAGCTTGTGCAGCGGCACGAAGCCGTCGAGGGCCGGATGGGTCCAGCAGTCGCCCAGCGGCACGCCACCCAGGCTGAGGCGACCGGGCCAGATGGGACCTAGCGCCTGCAGCAGCACCTCAAGGATCACCGGCGCGCGCAGGCGGCCGTTCTCGGCGTGCTTCGCCATCACGTCGAACAGGGCGCCCGGCCGGCCCACTGCCTCGCCCAGCCGACGCAACAGGGCGGCGCGCCCTTCGAGGCCCACGAGCGGATTGTCGGCGGTCACCTGGAACGCCTCGCCGATCATCGCGGCGTCCACTCTGCCCAGGGCGTCGGCGCGCAACGGGTTGGCAGGATCGGACGACATCGCCCCGGACTCGAAGAACCGCAGCGACGCCACGCCCAGCCCCTCGGAGCGGCCGAGGACGGCGCCCGTGGCGGCGTCGCGATACCGCCAGGCCGCTCCGGCCCCGGCGTCCAGCAGCACCGACGGGATGACGAGGTCGAACGCCGCCCGGCCCAGTTCGGTCGGATCGGAGGGCTTCTCCCGCTCGGCCCACAAGTCGCAGCCCTCCACGACGAAGTGCCGCCAACGCGCGTGGAACGGCACCTTCAGGTCGGGGTAGTGCAGCCGCACCGTCTCGGCCGTGAGATCGGCGGCGGCTTCCAGGCGGGCCAGGTCCAGCCGCCACTCGGCGAGGTCGCCGGCTTCGGCGATGGCCAGCATCTCGTGGGCGCGAGTGCGCACAGCGGCGGCGGTCAGGAGCGAGCGGGCGGTGACTTCGTCGGAGGTGGGCAAGATCAATCCAAGAAAATGATCGTCAGCCCCAGGCTTGTTCCGGGGACCCAGAAACGCGGGCGCTGCAGACATATCCGCGAGGTCGGCGTTTCTGGATGGCCGGGACAAGCCCGGCCATGACGTGGATGGTGGGAGGGCCGCCTAGAATTCCTTCAGGTCGCGGCCGACGGTCTTCTTGAGGTCTTCCTCGGAGGGCGCGCCTTCGGGGGTGAAGTAGCCGGCGGCCTTCTTGGCCTCCATCTCGACGCTGGCGTCGTCGGGGACCAGGTCGTCGGGGATCGGCACCCGTTCGCCGATCTCGATCCCGCCGGCGACCAGGGCGTCGTACTTCATGTTGGACATGGAGACGAAACGGTCGATCCGGCGGATGCCCAGCCAGTGGATAATGTCGGGCATCAGCTGCTGGAAGCGGGCGTCCTGGACCCCGGCCACGCACTCGGTGCGCTCGAAGTAGGTGGCGGCCTGGTCGCCGCCCGGCTGCCGCTTCCTGGCGTTGTAGACCAGGAACTTGGTCACCTCGCCCAGCGCCCGGCCTTCCTTGCGATTGTAGACGATCAGGCCGGTCCCGCCCTGTTGGGCCTGGCGCGTCGCCTCCTCGATCCCGTGGGTGAGGTAGGGCCGGCAGGTGCAGATGTCGGAGCCGAACACATCGGAGCCGTTGCACTCGTCGTGCACCCGGCAGGTCAGCGGCACGCGCTGGTCGCCCAGCTTGGTCGCGTCGCCGAAGATGTAGAGCGTGATCCCGCCGATCGGCGGCAGGAACACCTGCAGATCCGGCCGGGTGACCAGCTCGGGATACATGCCGCCCGTCTGTTCGAAGAGGATGCGGCGAAGCTGCTGCTCCTCCACCCCGAACCGCGCGGCGACGCCTGGCAGATGCCAGACCGGGTCGATGGCGGCCTTGGTTACGGCTACGTCGCCGGTGTCGTGCAGCACCTTGCCGTCCGGCTTCAGGCGGCCGGCGCGGATCGCCCCGGCGATTTCCGGCAGGGTGATGCGAGCCTTGGTGACCGCGATCGTCGGGCGGATATCGACGCCCTCGGCGATCTCGGTGGCGAAGTCCTCGGCGATGCGGGCGCCCCAGGGATCGAGCGAGACGATCTTGCCCGGCTCGCTCCACTGCGCGTGCGGGCCCACCGGGGTCACGGGATAAGTGTTCTGCAATTCGGGCCGCACCAGCGGGTCCATGGCGCCCGACGCCACCGCGAGAGCGCGGTAGACCGAATAGGCGCCGCCGTGGGCGCCGATGGCATTGCGGTCGGAGCCGGCGTTGGCGGTGGCCACCACGGGACCCCGCTCACGGGCGGTGGGCGCGTCCCAGACGATCGGGAAGCGGTTGGTCGCGCCCGTGCCCGGGTGCGAGGTCAGTCGGATATGCGATGTCCTGTTGCCGGACATGGGACGCGAACCTCCAGAGTCGAAAAGGCCCTGTCGCCGGGATCGCCGGCGCAGGGCCTTTGAGAGACGAACATGATCCTAGTGTTTTGAGTTGGCAAGAAATCCTGAAGACCGGGCCGAGAGCGGCGCCCAAAAAGCGGGCGCCGGCGATTGACGGAGGCGCTCGACCCAGCGTTGTCTGGACACCTTCAACCAGCGCCTCACGGTGAACCGGTGATCCAGGGGCCTGCTTCTTTGCCGGAACTGCCAAGGCTGCAGCGCGCGCGAGGCGTCGGCCGCATCGCCGTGGCCGCCGATGGCGACCGGACCCGGCTCGCCCGCCTGCACCAGGACGGCTGCGGCAAGATCCGCCTGCCCCGCGACGCCCGGGCCGAAGGGCTGGAGGCCGTGCTGATCAACTCGTCCGGCGGCCTGACCGGCGGCGATCATATGGAATGGCAGGCGACGGTGGGCGATGGCGGGCGCCTGACGCTGTCCACTCAGGCCTGCGAGAAGGTCTACCGCGCCCGCGACGGCCAGGCCCAGCAGCGGGTCAGCCTGATCCTGGGCGAAGGCGCGCGCCTCGATTGGGTCCCGCAGGAGACCATCCTGTTCGACGGCGGCGCACTATCCCGCCGGCTGGAGGCCGACCTTGCCGACGGGGCGCGGCTGCTGGCGGTGGAGGCCGTCGTGCTGGGCCGCACGGCCATGGACGAGACGGTCCGCCACGGCTCCATCCGCGACCGCTGGCGCATCCGCCGCGAAGGCCGGCTGGTGTTCGCCGACGACCTGCGCCTGGACGGGGCGATCGCCGAGATCGGGGCCGCCGCGCCGGTCCTGAGCGGCGGCAAGGCCTTCGCCTCCCTGCTGCTGGTGGACGACGACGCGGCGCGCCTCCTCAATCCGCTGCGCATAGCGCTAGGTGCGCATGGCGGCGCGAGCGCTTTCGAGGGCAAGCTGTTCGCCCGCATCGTCGCGCCCGACGGATTCGCCCTGCGCCAGGCGCTGCTGCCGGCGCTGGAGATCCTGCGCGACGGCCAGCCGCTCCCCCGGGTCTGGAGGACCTGAATGAACCTGACCCCGCGCGAGAAGGACAAGCTGCTGGTCGCCATGGCCGCCGAGGTGGCGCGCAAGCGGCTGGCGCGCGGCGTGAAGCTGAACCACCCCGAAGCCATCGCCCTGATCACCGACTTCGTGGTCGAGGGCGCCCGCGACGGTCGCACCGTCGCCGAGCTGATGGAGGCCGGCGCCCACGTCATCGGCCGCGCCCAGGTCATGGAAGGCATCCCCGAGATGATCCACGACGTCCAGGTCGAGGCCACCTTTCCCGACGGCACCAAGCTGGTCACCGTCCACCACCCGATACGCTGAGGAAACGAGCATGCAACGCAAGACCTGGAACAGGATCATCCCCACCGTCGCGGGCCTCGCCGCCACCGTCGTGGCCGCCCTGCCCGCCTCGGCCCATGAGGGCCACCACGAGCAGATGCAGTTGATGCAGGCGCTCCGGCACCTGGTCAGCCAGCCCGACCACCAGATCGCCTTCGCCGCGCTGGTGGTGCTGGCGGTGGTCGGCGGCTGGACCTGGCGTCGGGCGAAGGCGCGCAAGTGATCCCGGGCGAGGTCATTCCCGCCGAGGGCGAGATCGAACTCAACGCCGGAGCGCCGGTGACGACGCTGCGCGTGGCCAACACCGGCGACCGGCCGATCCAGGTGGGCAGCCACTACCACTTCGCCGAGACGAATCCGGCGCTGCGCTTCGACCGCGCCGCCGCGCGCGGACAGCGCCTGGACATCGCCGCCGGCACGGCCGTCCGCTTCGAGCCCGGCCAGGAACGGGACGTGAGCCTCGTCCCGTTCGCGGGTGGCCGGACGGTCTACGGCTTCCGCCAGGACGTGATGGGCGAGCTCTGATGGCCAGGCTTCCCCGCGCCGCCTACGCCGACATGTTCGGCCCCACGGTCGGGGACCGCGTGCGGCTGGCCGACACCGGGCTGTTCGTCGAGGTGGAGCGCGACCTCACCACCTACGGCGAGGAGGTGAAGTTCGGCGGCGGCAAGGTGATCCGCGACGGGATGGGCCAGTCCCAGGGGACGCGAGCTTCGGGGGCCGTCGACACCGTCATCACCAACGCCCTGATCATCGACCACTGGGGAATCGTGAAGGCCGACGTGGGCCTGCGCGACGGCCGCATCCAAGCGATCGGCAAGGCCGGCAACCCTGACGTCCAGTCCGGCGTCACCATCGTCATCGGCCCGGGCACCGAGGTGATCGCCGGCGAGGGCAAGATCCTCACCGCCGGGGCGATGGACGCGCACATCCACTTCATCTGCCCTCAGCAGATCGAGGAGGCGCTGATGAGCGGTGTCACCACCATGCTGGGCGGCGGCACCGGCCCTGCCACGGGCACCAACGCCACCACCTGCACGCCCGGCGCCTGGCACCTGCAGCGGATGATCGAGGCGGCCGAGGCCTTCCCGATGAACCTGGGCTTCTCAGGGAAAGGCAATGCGTCCCTGCCGGCCGCCCTGGTCGAACAGGTGGCCGCCGGCGCCTGCGCGCTGAAGCTGCACGAGGACTGGGGCACGACGCCCGCCACGATCGACTGCTGCTTAAGCGTCTGCGACGACCACGACGTCCAGTGCATGATCCACACCGACACCCTGAACGAGAGCGGCTTCGTCGAGGACACCATCGCCGCCTTCAAGGGCCGCACGATCCACGCCTTCCACACCGAGGGCGCCGGCGGCGGGCATGCGCCGGACATCCTAAAGGTCGCGGGCCTGTCCAACGTGATCCCGTCGTCGACCAACCCGACCCGGCCCTACACCCGCAACACCCTGGCCGAGCACCTCGACATGCTGATGGTGTGCCACCACCTGGACCCGGCGATTCCGGAGGACGTGGCCTTCGCCGAGAGTCGCATCCGCAGGGAGACCATCGCCGCCGAGGACATCCTGCACGACCTGGGCGCGCTCTCGATCATCTCCTCTGATAGCCAGGCCATGGGCCGGGTGGGCGAGGTGCTCATCCGCACATGGCAGACCGCCGACAAGATGAAGACGCAGCGGGGCAAGCTCGGGGACGGCCTAGCCGACAACTTCCGGGTGAAGCGCTACATCGCGAAGTACACGATCAACCCCGCCATCGCCCACGGCATGAGCGCCCACATCGGCTCGGTCGAAGCCGGCAAGCGGGCCGACCTGGTGCTGTGGAGCCCCGCCTTCTTCGGGGTGAAGCCGGACCTGGTGATCCTGGGCGGCAGCATCGCGGCGGCGCCGATGGGGGACCCCAACGCCTCGATCCCGACGCCGCAGCCTGTGCACTACCGGCCGATGTTCGCGGCCTATGGGCGCAGCGTGGCGCGGTCGTCCGTGGTGTTCACCTCCAGGCTGGCCATCGAGTCCGGCCTGCCCGCGAAGCTGGGCCTCTGGAAGGAGATGGTGCCGGTCGAGAACGTGCGCGGCGGCCTCTCCAAGGCCTCCATGATCCACAACAGCGCCACGCCGGTGATCGAGGTCGACCCCGAAACCTACGAGGTGCACGCCGACGGCGAACTCCTCACCTGCGAACCCGCGGAGGTGCTGCCCATGGCCCAGAGGTATTTCCTGTTTTGACGACGTTCGCCAAGACCATCCAGGTCCTCCCCCAGCGCGCAGCGCGCTGTGGGGGAGGTGTCGCGAAGCGACGGAGGGGGTTGCCCCCCACGGCCGTCGACGTCTTGGGCTGGAACCCCCTCTCCGGGTTCACCGGAGCTCCCCCAAGGGGGGAGCATTCTCGATGACCATCACCGACATCCTGCCCGCGGGGGCCTGGGCCGGCGATCCGGCGGACCGCGTCACCCTGGATTACGACGGCCGCCACCGCCGGCGCATCGTCCTGACCGGTGCGTCGGGGGCGGAGTACCTGCTGGACCTGGCGGAGGCCACGCACCTGAAGGATGGCGATGGCCTGCAGCTTCCGGGCGGCGGCATCCTGGCCGTGGTGGCCAAGCCGGAACCGTTGCTGGAAATCCGAGCCCGGACGCCTGAGGCCCTCATCCGCCTGGCCTGGCACATCGGCAACCGGCATCTGGCCGCCCAGGTGTTCGCCGACCATATCCTGATCCGTCGCGACCACGTCATCGCTCATATGCTGGAACACCAGGGCGCGGTCGTCGCCGAGGTGGAGGCGCCCTTCGATCCCGAGGGCGGCGCCTATCACGACCACGGGCTTCATGATCATGCCCACTGAAGCCCGCCTCATCCGCCTGCTGACCTGGCTGTCGCCGGCCTTCCCGGTGGGATCGTTCGGCTATTCGCACGGACTGGAGACCGCGATCCGGGAGGGCGCAGTGACCGACGCCCGCGGCCTCACCGGCTGGATCGCGGGGCTGCTGGAGCACGGCTCCGGCTGGACCGACGCGGTGCTGGTCAAGGCCGCCTGGACCGCCGTGACGGCCGAGGACCACGCGGCCCTCGACGAGATCGCCGAACTGGCCGAGGCGCTGGCGCCCTCGCTGGAGCGGCGCCGCGAAACCATGGCCCAGGGCGAGGCCTTCCTGACCGCCGTTGCCGCCTGGAACCCGCCGCCGATCATCCGCGCGCCCTACCCCGTGGCGCTGGGCGCCGCGGCCGGGGCGGCCTGCCTGCCCCTGGCCCCGGCGCTCACCGCCTGGCTGCACGCCTTCGCCGCCAACCTGGTCAGCGTGGCTGTGCGCGCGATCCCGCTGGGCCAGTCCGACGCCCTGCAGGTGATCGCCGCGCTGGAGCCGGTGATCCTGCGCGTCGCCGCCCGGGCCGCCGAGTCCACCCTGGACGACCTGGGCTCGGCCAGCCTCAAGTCCGACATCGCCGCCATGCGCCACGAGACGCTCGACGGAAGGCTGTTCGGATCATGAGCGGTAACGGACCCCTGCGGGTGGGCGTCGGCGGCCCCGTCGGCTCCGGCAAGACCACCCTGGTGGAGAAGCTGTGCAAGGCCATGCGCGACCGCTGGTCGATCGCGGTGGTGACCAACGACATCTACACCCAGGAGGACGCCCTGATCCTCGCCCGGCTCCAGGCCTTGCCCGAGGACCGGATCATCGGCGTCGAGACCGGCGGCTGTCCGCACACGGCGATCCGCGAGGACGCGTCGCTCAACCTGGCCGCCATCGCCGAGATGAACCGACGCTTCCCCGACCTGGACGTGATCTTCATCGAGAGCGGCGGCGATAACCTGGCGGCCACCTTCAGCCCCGACCTCGCCGACCTCACGCTCTATGTGGTCAGCGTCTGCCAGGGCGAGAAGATCCCCCGCAAGGGCGGCCCGGCCATCACCCGTTCGGACCTCCTGATCATCAACAAGACCGACCTGGCGCCGCACGTGGGCGCCGACCTGGGCGTGATGGACCGCGACGCCCGGACCCAGCGCGGCGAGCGGCCCTTCGTCTTCACAGACCTCACCCGCCTGCAGGGCGTCGACGATGTGATCGCGTTCCTGGCGAGGGCTGGTGGATTGCCGGCGGGGCTCGCGGCCTAACGCACCACCGTCCCCATCATCCGCAGCCGGCTGACGCCGCCGTCCGGATAGATGTTCAGCCGCACGAAGCGGATCGGGCCGAGGTCGGCCAGCTCGGCCTTGAAGGTGTGGATGTGGTCGGCCTGGAGCTTCACCTCGGGCAGCAGCACGGGCCAGCCCTCGGCCTGGGCGGCGATCTCGTGCGGCGCGCCGTGGGCCCGCCGGGTCGCCTGGATCGAACAGCGGTCGGGGTAGTTGCCTTTGAAGTGGGCGGTGTCGACCACGACCTCGCTGACCTTGCCGAAGGTCCCGAGTTCCAGGATCGCCCAGTCGTGGCCCGGCTCGCGCCGCCGCCGCGTCTCCCAGCCGTCGCCCATGTCCGCGCCCCGGCCCGGCGCGGTCATGTTCTCGACGCGGCCAAAGTGCTCGTCGTTGGCGATGATCCCGCGGCCGCCCCAAGCCATGGCCAGCAGGTCGATCGTCTCGCCCTCACCCACCTTGGTCCAGTCGGGATCGACCCGGCCCCAGACCCTCAGGCGCGCCACGCCGCCGTCGGGATAGATGTGCAGGCGGACATGGGTGGCCGGCGTGGCGTGCTCCAGCGGGACCCACACCCGGTCGTTCCCCTTCACGTCCAGCCGGGGCGTCACCTTCACCCAGCCGGCGTCGTCGCCCGGCACCGTCTCGCCCGAGACGCAGACCTCGAGCTCAGCGCCCGGCGGGTAATTGCCGGTGAAGTGGCGGGTGTCGATCTCGAAGCCAGCCACAATGCCGGGGACGCCCAGCCTCACCACGCACCAATCGTGGCCGGGGGTGCGTTTGCGGCGGCTTTCCCAGCCGTCCATCCACTTGCCGTTGTCGTCGTACTTGCCGGGTATGAACACCGGTTCGGCCGGGTCGATCAGCCGAGCCTTGTCGGCGAAGAAGTCGTCGGTGGCGTACACGACCTCCGAGCCCAGGCGGGGCTGGGCGAGGTCCACGAACTGGCGGCGAAGGTCATCGAACATGGGCGGCCTCTAGAGCAGATCGGCCAGCCGGAAGCCGGCGATACGATGGATCTGGGCGATGGCGGTGTCGAATTCGGTCTCGGGGTCGTTGGCGAGCCGGGCCTCGAAGGCGGCCAGGATATCGGCCCGCGTGGCGCCCTTCACCGCGAAGATGAAGGGGAAGCCGAAGCGGGCGTTGTAGGCGCCGTTCAGTCGCTGGAACGACTCGAACTCCTCCGCGGTGCATTGGTCGAGGCCCGCGCCGGCCTGTTCCTTCACCGAAGCGTCGGCCATCTTCGCCCGACTCGCCAGCTCCGGATGGGCGCGGATCAGCGCCAGCTTCCGCTCGCGCGGCGCGGCGTCGACCACGGCGGCCATCGCCTTGGCCAGGCCCTCGCGGTCGGAGGGCGGGTCCGGCCAGACGCCCTCCGCCACCCAGGGGGAGGCCTCGTAGACCTGACCGAATTTCGCGACGAATTCGGCCTTAGCGTCCATACGGATGCACCTCTCGCCAGTGCTTGGCGATCTCGATGCGGCGGGCGAACCAGACGTCCTGGTGGCCCAGCGCATAGCGGATGAAGCGCTCCAGCCCCGCCATCTTGCCCGGCCGCCCGACGATCCGGCAGTGCAGGCCGATCGACAGCATCTTCGGCGCCTCTTCGCCCTCGGCGTAGAGCACGTCGAAGGCGTCCTTGAGGTAGGAATAGAACTGCTCGCCGGTGTTCAGGCCCGTGCCGGAGAAGCGCATGTCGTTGGCCTCCAGCGTGTAGGGCACGATCAGGTGCGGCCGGCGCCCGACCTCGGTCCAGAACGGCAGGTCGTCGGAATAGTCGTCGGCGTCGTAGAGGAAGCCGCCGTCGTCGGCGACCAGGCGGCGGGTGTTGGGGCTGGTCCGGCCGGTGTACCAGCCCAGCGGCCGCTCGCCGGTCAGCTTCTTGTGGATGTCGATGGCGCGCGACATGTGCTCGCGCTCCACCCGCTCGGGGACGTCCTGGTAGTTGATCCAGCGCCAGCCGTGGGACGCGATCTCGTGGCCGGCCTCCAGCATGGCGTCCACTGCGGCCGGATTGCGCTCCATGGCCATGGCCACGCCGAACACGGTCACCGGCGTCTTGTAGCGGTCGAACAGGCGCAGCAGCCGCCAGACACCGGCCCGGCTGCCGTATTCGTAGATCTGCTCCATGCTCATGTGCCGCGCGCCTTGGACGGCCGCAGGGTTGATCATGTCGGAGAGGAAGGCTTCCGACCCCGGGTCGCCGTGCAGAACGCAATTCTCGCCGCCCTCCTCGTAGTTCAGCACCATCTGGATCGCGATCCGTGCGCCGCCAGGCCACTGGGCGTGGGGCGGGTCCTTGCCGTAGCCGATGAGGTCGCGGGGATAGCTGGGTTCGGGCATGGCTGACCGCTTAGCAGGCTTGGGTGGGGACGCACCGTCGCAATCCTGCGCCACGGTTGCAATTCCAGGCCTCAGGGCGGATTCTGGGCGGCTGGATCACGGAGTCCCTTGCTTGAGCGGCCTGACCACCCACGTCCTCGACACCATGCACGGCCGCCCGGCCGCGGGCGTCAGCCTGCGCCTGTCGCGGGAAGGCGAGGCGCTGGCGAGCGCAGTCACGAACCTTGACGGTCGGGTGGACCAGCCCCTCCTGACCGGCGACGCCTTGACGGCAGGCCGCTATCGGCTGGAGTTCGAGATCGGCGAATACTACCGCGGCATGGGCGTGGACCTGGCCGAGCCGGCGTTCCTGGATGTCGTGGTCATCGACTTCGGGGTCTCCGAGGTGAGCTCGCACTATCACGTGCCGCTGCTGGTCAGCCCGTTCGGCTACTCCACCTACCGGGGCAGCTAGAGGTGGGACGGCCGATCCGCTTCCTGCTCGACGGCG
>Ga0255338_1001159_pt1 | contig 54554 bp, 44 predicted proteins | sample MeOH1_35cm_T4_19_FD_203715 | JGI IMG/M metagenome (GOLD analysis project Ga0255338, IMG submission 203715) | Sandy soil microbial communities from University of British Columbia, Vancouver, Canada - MeOH1_35cm_T4_195 | ecosystem: Engineered > Artificial ecosystem > Sand microcosm > Unclassified ... | reverse complement strand
TAGACGACACCACCGAGGCCGGCGAAAATCGCCAGAGCGGCCAGATCGCGCGGGCCATGCCAGGGCGCGACCAAGTGCTGCACCGGAGCATAAGCGAGCCAGAGCACCGCGGCGAGCAGCAGGCCCGCGCCGGCAAACTTGCCGACCGACAGGCGCAGGCGCGCGTCGATGCGCACATGACCGGCGCGGTGCGCAAACCACATCACCAAGCCGAGATTGATCCAGGCGCCGATGGCAGTGGCCAGTGCCAAGCCCACCTGCGCGAGCGGCCCCATCAGCAAGACTTTGAAGCCGATGTTCACGGCGGCCGCGATCAATGCGGCCTTCACCGGCGTCGCGGTATCGCCGCGCGCGAAGAAGGTCGCAACCGCGCTGCGGATGAGCACGAAAGGGATGAGGCCGAAAGCATAAGCGGCGAGCGTGGCGCCGGCGGCAGCGGCGTCCTGCGCCGTGAAGGCGCCGCGCACGAACAGCCCGCGCATGATGAGGTCCGGTATAATGAAGAAGGCCGCGACGCACGGCACCGACAACAACAGCGTGAACTCCACGGCGCGGTTCTGCGCATGTGCCGCGCCCTGCTCGTCGCCGGCCGCGAGACGGCGCGACATCTCCGGCAGCACCACCGTGCCGGCGGCAATGCCGATGACGCCGATCGGAAGCTGGTTAATGCGGTCGGCGTAATAAAGCGCCGACACCGCGCCGGCCGGCAGGAAGCTGGCGATGATCGTGTCGGCGAACAGCGCGAGCTGCACGCCGGCCGAGCCGACGGTCGCGGGACCGAGCGCCTTGAAGAACTGTTTGACGTCGGCATCCCACGTGGGTGCGCGCAAGGTCGGCAGCGCGCCGGCATGCCAGAGAACGCCACCCACCAGCAGGACCTCCAGCACGCCGGCGATCATCACGCCCCAGGCCGCCGCATGCCCGGCGGTCGGAAACCATACCGCCACCGCCAAGGTCATCATCATCGACAGGTTGAGGAGGATCGGCGCGGCGGCAGCCGAGGCGAAGCGCTGCAAGGCGTTGAGGATGCCGCCGTAGAGCGTCACCAAGGTGATCAGCAGCAAATAGGGAAAGGTGATGCGCGTGAGTTCGACCGCCAGCGGAAAGCGCTCGGGGTCGCCGGCGAAGCCCGGCGCCAGCGCCTCGATCACGCCGGAGGTGAAGGCGAGCGCCAGCGCCAGCAGCACGATCTGGCTGGCGAGCAGCAAGGTAAAGATACGATCGGCGAACAGCCCGGCGCGGTCCTTGCCGCCCTGCTCCAGCACCCGGGCATAGGCCGGCACGAAGGCGGCGTTGAACGCCCCCTCGGCGAAGATGGCTCGGAAGTGGTTGGGCAGGCGCAGCGCCACGAAAAAGGCGTCGGCGACCGGCCCGGCGCCCAGGATGGCGGCAAGCATGAGGTCGCGCACGAAGCCGGTGATGCGCGAGAGCAGCGTGAAGCCGCCGACCGTCAGGATGCGTTCGATCATCTTTTTGTCGTGCCGGCCGGAGCTTTTTCCTTAGCGTTCAGTACCTTAACGGTTCGGAACGATGGCGATAGCCAGTCCCGTGGAAGTGCCGTAAGACGAATCCCTCAAAGCCGACCATAGACCAGTCAGAACCCGCCCGGCCAAGATCATGCCCTCTCCCATCATCCCCATCCTGCTTGCCGGCGGCGCCGGAACCCGGCTGTGGCCGGTCTCGCGCGACGCCCTGCCGAAGCAGTTCCTGCCGCTGGTGGGCGACCGCTCGACCTATCAGGAGACGCTGCTGCGGGTGAAGGATCCGATGTTCGGCCCGCCGATCGTGATCACCGGGCCAAACTTTCACTTCTTCGCCCGCCGCCAGGCCGAGGAGATCGGCATCGAGGCCACAGTGGTGATCGAGCCACTGCGGCGCGATTCCGGTCCCGCCATCGCCGCCGCCACGGCCATTGCACGCCAGCGCGACCCCAATGCCGTGGTGCTGGCGCTCGCCGCCGACCACATCATCCTCGATCCAGAGGCGTTCCGCGCCACTTGCACCGCCGGGCGCGAGGCAGCCGAGCAAGGCTCCATCGTCACCTTCGGCATCAAGCCGACCGAACCGAAAACCAGTTACGGCTACATCCTCCCGGGCGATCCTGTCGGCGCGGGCGGCGTGCGCAAAGTGCAGAAGTTTGTCGAGAAGCCGGATGCCGCCACGGCCGCGCGCTACGTGATGGAAGGCTACCTCTGGAATTCCGGCAATTTCCTGTTCCGCGCCGATGTTCTGCTGTCGGAGCTGGCACGGCTCGAACCGGAAATGGCCGACGCCGTGGAAGCAGCGGCGGCGAAAGCCAGCACCGATCTCGGCTTCCTGCGGCTCGATCCTGAGTCCTTCGCCCGCGCGCCGCAGAAGTCGATCGACTACGCGGTGATGGAAAAGACCGACCGCGCCGCGGTGGTCGAAGGCGATTTCCGCTGGTCCGACATCGGCAGTTGGGACGCGCTGTTCGACATCACGCCGCGCGACAAGGAAGGCAACGTGCTGCAGGGTCCCGTGACCACAATGGACGCGCACAATTGCGTCGTTTACTCCGACCAGCGCCTCACGGCCGTGGTCGGCGTGGAGGACCTCGTGGTGGTCTCGACCACCGACGCGGTGATGGTAGTGCCCCGCGCGCGCTCGCAAGAGGTCAAGGAGCTCGTCGCCAAGCTCAAGGCCGACAACCGCAAGGAAGCGACCGAGCACAAGCGTGGCCACCGGCCCTGGGGCTATTACGAGTCGATCGACCTCGGCGACCGCTTCCAGGTAAAGCGCATCGTCGTCACGCCGGGTGGTACGCTGTCATTGCAAAAACACCGCCACCGCTCCGAACATTGGATCGTGGTGCGCGGCACGGCCGAAGTGACGATCAACGACAGCGTGCGCACCGTGCACGAGAACGAGTCGGTCTATATCCCGATCGGCAGCGTGCACCGGCTCGCCAACCAGGGCCGCATCCCGCTCGAGCTGATCGAGGTGCAGACCGGCAGCTATCTCGGTGAGGACGACATCGTGCGGCTGGAGGACGTCTACAAGCGGAGCTGAGTGCTCACGCCGCCGAGATCGCGGCGTCGGAGGACGCCTGGTCGCCCCACATGACCACGCTGCCCCGCCCCTTGCGCTTGGCCTCGTAGAGAGCGGCATCGGCGCAAGACGTAAGCTGCTTCAGATCAGAGCCGTCGCGCGGCGCCAGCGCGAAGCCGATGCTCGCACCGATGCGAATTTCCTCGTCGTCGTGCAGATAAGGCGCGCTGATCGCCCGGACGATGCGGCGCGCCAGCAACCGCGCCTCGTCGGCGCTTTGCACGCCCACCTGCAGCACCACAAACTCGTCACCGCCGATGCGCGCGGCCGTGTCGCCCACGCGCAGCGTGGCACTGAGACGTTCGGCGACGGCCTTGAGAATGGCGTCGCCGGCATGGTGTCCGAGCCTGTCGTTGACGCCCTTGAACAGATCGAGATCGACGTAATGGCATGCCATGAGTTCGTCACCAGAGCCGAGTTGCGACAGAGCTTCGGCAAGGCGCGCTTCAAGTAGCGCACGGTTCGGCAGTCCAGTGAGCGGATCCTGGCCGGCGAGAATGATCAAGTCGTGTTTGGCAACCAGTTGCTGCAGCGCTGTTCGGTAGATATGGAACGCCATCTGCAGGCTCGAAACAACGAAGCCAACAATAAGCAGAGCCTGGAGGGCATAAGCGAGCATGGTGTAGGTGTCGTGCTTGTTCACCGTGATGTAGACGGCGAACGCGACAATCGTCGGCACCACCGCCAACACAAGACTGACCATACACATTGACGGTCGGACCGCTTGACGGATGACAATGCTGGCGCCGTAACCATAGATGTTGGCGGTGACCAGCATGGTAGACAGCGGATCGCCGAACATTATGGTCCGCGCACTGAGCGTACCGAGCAGCAACGCAAAGACCGAGCTTCCGAGCAGATAGCGCCGCTCCCAGAGTTCCGCTGACTCTCGGTCTTTCAGCTTCGTATCAAGGCGATGATAAGCGCGAATATTGAGGACAGGGCCGATGGTGCTCAAGACCATGATGAAGGCCAACACGAAGAGGACCATGTCGCCGAGCCTGAGCGCCAACAGCGTACCGACAGAGGTCAGCGCGAGCCCGACAAGGGCGATCGGAAACGGATTGCCGTAGAGAATATCGATGAGCTCGAGGAAAACGGACTCGGGGAGCCGTTTTGAAAACGATATCTGGTCAAGCAGGCGGCGGGACGACATGTGTGCCATTTTGAACGTCCACCGTCTGCAAAGCGTTAACTCAAATCTGAGGCCGCTGGGCGAACGCCGAATGCGGGATAAGGCCGCCGACCGCACGAGAAGCGTGTACCGGCCTACCATAAGATTTAGTACCCACATCGCTCCGGGATCGCGGCGCTCGGCACCGCCGAGGTGACGATCAACGACAGCGTGCGCACCGTGCACAAGAAAGAGTCGGTCTATATCCCGATCGGCAGCGTGCATCACCTTGCCAACCAGGGCCGTATCCCGCTCGAGCTGATCGAAGTGCAGACCGGCAGCTATCTCGGCGAGGACAACATCGTGCGGCTGGAAGACGTCTATAAGCGGGATTGAGCTACGCTCAAGCCGCGGATATTGCGGAGCCGGCCACCGGCGCATCGCCCCACAACACCACGCTGCCGCGGCCACTGCGTTTGGCCTGGTAAAGAGCCGCGTCGGCACATGAGGTCAGTTGCCGCAAATCGACGCCATCGCGCGGGGCCAAGGCGATGCCAATACTAGCGCCAATGCGAACTTCCTGCTTGTCGTGTACATAGGGCGCGCTGACGGCCCGGATAATACGGTGAGCCAGAAGCCGCGCTTCATCCGCACTGTGGACGCCTGCTTGCAGCACGACGAACTCATCGCCGCCGATGCGCGCGGCTGTATCGCCCACACGGACAATATCGCGGAGACGCTCGGCCACCGCTTTTAAAACCGCATCGCCGGCTAAGTGACCGAGCTTGTCGTTCACAGGCTTGAACAGATCGAGGTCCAGAAAATGGCAGGCCATGAAGCCGCCCTTTTGGCCGAGCTGCGAAAGGCCTTCGGTCAGACGAGCCTCCAGCAGCGCACGATTGGGCAGTCCGGTCAGCGCATCCTGCCCCGCCATAATGACGAGATCGTGTTTGGCAAGAAGCTGCTGCAGCGTCGTCTGATAGAAGTGCACGACGGTTTGCAGGCTCGTCACCGCGAAGCTCACGATCAGAAAACCTTGGACGACGAAAATCAGAGCAAGATCATGATCCGGCTCGCTGAAGGCATGAAAAAGAAAACCGAGGCCCGTCGGCAAGACCGACAAAGCGAGGCATCTGGAGCAAATCACCGGCCGCACCGCCAGGCGCGTGACAACGCCGGCGCCGTAGCCGAAGATCAAGCCCGTGACGAACATGGCCGTCACCGGATCGCCGAACGACATCGCGCGCGCGTTGAACAGACCGAGTGTGATTGCGAACGCATAGCTACCGATGGCGTAGCGGCGTTCCCAGAGTTTGGCCGAGGTCAGGTCACGCGGCGGCGGCGTGAGCCGACGGAACGCGCGCACAATGGCGACGCGGACGAGGCTTGTCGCCACACCGACGATGGTCAGAAAAAAGAGAATGACATCGCCATTGCGCGCCGCGATCACCGCGCCGATGCCACCCATCGTGAACGCCATCACAAAGAGCGCGATCGTGCCCGCGTAGGCAATATCGACCAGCTCGGCATACACGGTGTCCGGTAGCCGCTGGGACGAGATCAGGAGTTGTCGGAACCGACGCCACATCGCGGCGAATTTTACGGTCGAGCCCTGTGGGAACCGTTAAAACGATTAATGAGTCCGGCACCCAACTGCAACCTACAACGGGTGCGGAGGTCCGCTGTTCCGGACAAGCGCGCGGCACGGTAATTTTATACCGGACCGCCCATTCAGTGTTAACGGGAGGACGTATCCGGGCGCGTGCCAACCACCCTTAGAACGGAGCGTGGTTCCACAAGACTTCGCGACGCAGCAGTTCCTCGATCACCTCGTTAGCAAGCGCAACCGCGTCCGCCCCAACCGATTTCAGATGCAACTCCGGATTTTCCGGCGCTTCATAAGGTTGATCGACGCCGGTGAAGTTCTTGATCTCGCCGGCGATGGCGCGACGATAGAGCCCCTTCACGTCCCGCGCGATGCAGTCCTCGAGCCGCGCATCGACAAAGATTTCGATGAACTCGCCCTCCGCGGCCAATTCGCGCGCCATGCGCCGCTCGGCACGGAACGGCGAGATGAACGAGCACAGTACGACCAGTCCGGCATCGGTCATCAGCTTGGCGACCTCGCCGATGCGGCGGATGTTTTCGACGCGGTCGATCTCGGTGAAACCCAGATCCTTGTTCAGGCCGTGACGGACATTGTCGCCGTCGAGCATGACCGTGTGGATGCCGCGCGCATGCAGAGCCGCCTCGACCAGGTTGGCGATAGTGGACTTGCCTGAACCGGACAGGCCCGTGAACCAGAGCACTGCCGGCTTGTGATGCTTGAGCCCGACTCGATCGGCCTTGCTCACCGCGGTCTTCTGGTGATGGATATTGGTCGCCCGCCGCAAGGCGAAATCGACCATACCGGCCGCCACTGTCTCGTTGGTGGCGCGATCAATCAGGATAAAAGCGCCGGTATCGCGGTTCTCAGCGTAGGCGTCGAAGGCGATCGGCCGCGCGATGGACAGATTGCAGACGCCGACCTCGTTGAGCGTCAGCGTCTTGGCAGCAAGCTTGGCGAGCGTGTCGATGTCGAGCTTGTGCTTGAGCTCGGTCACAGTCGCGGCGAGCGTCGCGTGATTGATCTTCATGAGATAGGAGCGGCCCGGCGCCAGCTTTTCAGCCGACATCCAGACCAGATGCGCGGCGAACTGATCCGCCACTTGCGGCCGGTCGCGCAGGGCGACCAGCATGTCGCCGCGGGCGATGTCGACTTCGTCGGCGAGCGTGACCGTCACCGCATCACCGGCTTCGGCCTCATCCATTTCGGTGCCGGCATTCAGGATTGCCTTCACCCTGCTCTTCTGACCGGACGGCAGCACAGCGATCTCGTCTCCTTGCACCAGGCTGCCGCTGGCCACCGTGCCGGCAAAACCGCGGAAATCGAGGTTCGGACGGTTCACCCATTGGACCGGCATGCGGAAGGGCTTCTCGGCCCGACTGTCCTCGACATCGACGGTTTCGAGATAGCTCAGCAGGTCCAAGCCGTCGTACCAGGGCGTGTTGGCGCTGATGGAGGAGACGTTGTCGCCATTGCGCGCCGAAATCGGGATGGCGCGAATATCCTTGAAGCCGAGCGGGGCCGCGAATGCGTTGAACGTAGCAACGATGCCCTCGAACACGGTCTTATCGTAACCGACAAGGTCGATCTTGTTCACCGCCAGCACGGCATAGCGAATCCCTAAGAGGCTCGCGATGATGGCGTGGCGGCGGGTCTGCGCCAGAAGACCTTTGCGCGCATCGACCAGCAGCACGGCAAGATCGGCGTTGGAAGCGCCGGTCGCCATGTTGCGTGTATACTGCTCGTGGCCCGGCGTGTCAGCGACGATGAACGAGCGTCGCGAGGTCGCGAAGTAGCGATAGGCGACGTCGATGGTGATGCCCTGCTCGCGCTCGGCTTCAAGCCCGTCGAGCAGCAGCGCGTAATCGACCTCGGCACCGTTGGTGCCGTGCTTCTTGGAGTCGCGCTCCAGCGCGGCCAGATGATCGTCGAAGATCAGATTCTGCTCATAGAGCAAGCGGCCGATCAGCGTCGACTTGCCGTCATCGACCGAGCCGCAGGTGAGAAAGCGCAAGGCCGGACGCGTGTCGGCCGCGACGGCCTGGGCGCGCAGGAGATGGGGTGCCGGGGCGTGCATCAGAAATAGCCCTCGCGCTTCTTCTTTTCCATCGAGCCGCTCTCGTCGTGATCGATGAGCCTTCCTTCGCGCTCCGAGCTGGAAGACGTGCGCATCTCGTCGATGATGGCGTCGAGCGTATCGGCGTCGGAGGGAATGGCCCCGGTCAGCGGATAGCATCCGAGCGTGCGGAAGCGCACGTTGAGCATGCGCGGTACTTCGTCGGGCAGAAGCGGCAGCCTGTTGTCGTCGACCATGATCAGCGCGCCATCGCGCTTCACCACCGGCCGCGGCTTGGCGAAATAAAGCGGCACCACCGGGATATTCTCCAGGCGGACGTACTCCCACACGTCGAGCTCGGTCCAATTCGACAATGGAAACACGCGCATCGATTCGCCCGGCTGGATGCGCGCGTTGAACAGGCGCCAAAGCTCGGGCCGCTGGCCGCGCGGATCCCACGTGTGATTGGCGGAGCGATGCGAGAAGATGCGTTCCTTGGCGCGGCTTTTCTCCTCGTCGCGGCGCGCGCCGCCGAAGGCGACGTCGAACTGCCACTTGTCGAGGGCTTGGCGCAACGCGTCGGTCTTCATCACTTGCGTGTGCACCGACGAGCCGGAGGCGACCGGCGAAATGCCGCGCGCAAGCCCGTCGGCGTTGGTGTGCACGAGAAGATCGAGACCGTGGCGCGCCACGGTCTCATCGCGGAAGGCGATCATCTCGCGGAACTTCCACGTCGTATCGACGTGCAGCAGGGGAAAGGGAAGCTTGGCCGGTGCAAAGGCTTTGAGCGCAAGATGCAGCATCGCGCTCGAATCCTTGCCGATGGAATAGAGCATGACCGGGTTTTTGAACTCGGCCACGGCCTCGCGCATGATGGCGATGGCGTCCGCCTCGAGGCGGCGCAGGCGGAGATGCTGATCACGCCAATTCATACGGGCTATCCAGGTCTAGGGTCCTGGATAGGTAGGTCATTTTCCCATTCTGTGGGAGCCGCGGTTATTTCAAATGTAAGGGCCGAACGGAAAAATCCGTCTCGAAAAGCTCACTTTTTTAGTGCGCGCCGTACCACGTCGATAATCCGGTCCTGCACGTCGGCTTCGAGATAGGCGTGCATGGGCAGCGCGATGACCTCGGCGGCGATCCGGTCGCTGACCGCGACGCCGGCTTTGCCGACCGGGAAATGCTTGTAGGCCTGCTGGCGGTGCAGCGGGATCGGATAGTAGATCGCCGTTGGCACGCCTTCAGCCTTCAGTGCCTCGGCAAAGGCATCGCGGCGGCCGCCAGAAATGCGGATCGTGTATTGCGCCCACACCGAGGTGTAGCCGGTCGGCACCGTCGGTACGGCGCAAACGTCGGCGAGGCCCTGCGCGTAACGCACGGCGACCTTGTTGCGGGCTTCGATCTCGTCCGGGAAAATCTTGAGCTTCTCGCTCAACACCGCCGCCTGGATGGTGTCGAGACGCGACGCAAGCCCGATGCGGATATTGTCGTACTTGTCGCTGCCGTGGCCGTGGATGCGGATGCTGCGCATGGCGTCGGCGAGTTCTGCGTCATCGGTCAGCACCGCGCCGCCGTCACCGTAGCAACCGAGCGGCTTGGCCGGGAAGAAGCTGGTCGAGGTGGCGCCCGCACCCGTGCCGAGCCGACGGCCCTTATAGGTGGCACCGAAGCTCTGCGCCGCATCGTCGATCACGAACAGGCCGAAGGCCTTGGCCGCCGCATTGATCGCGTCATGATCGGCCGGCAGGCCGAACAGATCGACCGGAATGATGGCCTTGGGCCTGAGGCCTTGAGCCTTGGCGGTCTCGACGGCGGCAGCGATGCCATTGGCGTCGATGTTGAACGTCTCTTCGTTGACGTCGACGAAGACCGGCGTCGCGCCGACCAGCACGGCCACTTCCGCGGTGGCGCAGAAGGTAAAGGACGGACAGATCACCGCGTCGCCCGGGCCGATGCCGCGACCGCGCAGCGGCAGCACCAGCGCATCGGTGCCGCTCGCACAGGTAACGACCTGCTTGGCGCCGGTGAAGGCGGCGAGCTCGGCTTCGAAAGCGCGCACTTCCGGCCCCATGACGAACTGGCAGTGGTTCAGGACACGCGCAACCGCATCGTCGATCGCCTTGCCGAGCCGCCGGCGCTGGGCGCCGACATCGATGAAAGGAATGGCGGCGGGTTGAGTTCTCACGTTCATGTCTAAATCCGATCGGGCGATACGCGGGATCAGCCGGCGACGACGCGCGGCGCGGTGCGATGCGCGGGCGTGAAGGGCACGGATGGCGCGGTGAGGCAACGGGTGGCGATCTCGAGGCTGGCGACGCCTTCTTCGCCGGTGACGGCGGGCGTCCCGCCCGAGCGCACCGCGCGCAGGAAGGCGAGCAGTTCGGAGCGCAGCGGCTCGGCGTGGCCGACCGACAGATGACGCATCGAGTAGCTGCCGTCCGGCTGGAAGCCGAAGCACTCCGTGACCTGCCGCGTGAGCAGATCGCCCATCACGTATTTGCCGCGGGTGGCGACGGTGACCTGGCGCGCCTTGAACGGCGTCAACCAGTTCGTGTTGATGTGCGCGAGCACGCCCGACGCGGTACGGAACTGCAAGAGCGCGATGTCCTCGCGCTCCGCAACCGCGCTCGAAAGCTGCGGCTGTACCTCGACGATGTCGCTATCGGTGAACCAGCGGATCAGATCGATGTCGTGCACCGCGAGGTCGATGACCACGCCGACATTCGACATGCGCGGCGGGAACGGACCGACGCGCGTGATGGCGATGGAGAGAATGTCCTCGCCGCGGATCGCTTCTTTGATGGCCTCGACCGCGGGATTGAAGCGCTCGACATGACCGACCATCAGCGTGACGCCAGCGGCGCGCGCCGCATTGATGATCTCATGTCCCTCGTCGACCGTCGACGCGATCGGCTTCTCCACCATGACGTGGACGCCGCGCTCGATGCAGAAGAGCGACATGTCGCGATGCAGATGTGTCGGCGCCGCGACGGTGACGGCGTCGATGCCCAGGTCGAGCAGCCCACCGATGTCGCTGACGGCGGCACAGCCGAGCGTACGCGCGACGAAATCGGCCTGCTTCACATCCGGGTCGGCGACACCGACGAGCTCGGTCCCGGGCAGCCCGGCGAAGACGCGGGCATGGTTCGAACCCATGACGCCGACGCCGACGACACCCACGCGCAACGGACGCTCGGCGTTCGGAATGGCGGTCTGCGTCATGACTTAACGTTCTTCCCCTGGCCCGCCTCCGGGCCCCCGGCCATCCCCTAGCACGCAGGGCGGCGGCTGGCGACCGTCGCCCAAAAACGATCCGAACACGTTTTGATTCAAAGCGTTACAGGGGCGGCAAGCGCAAACCCGGCCTGTTATTCGGCCGCGCGCGAGGCTGGCACATCGAGTCGCAAGCCGGCGGCGATGGCATCCTCGCGGAAGGCCTTGACCGCGCCGAGCGAGAGCTGTGCGCCGGTCTGCGTACCAATGGCCGGGAGCTTCTTCAGCACATCCGCCGGCGCCGTGATGATGTGGCAGCCCATCTGATCTGCCTCTACCACGTTGTACACTTCGCGCGTCGAGGCCCAGATGATCTCGACGTTCTTGGTCTTGCGCGCGCTGGCAATCGCATCCTGCATGATCGGGCGGTAGTCGATGCCGAAATCGGCGAGGCGCCCGGCGAACACAGAAACGCAAGCCGGCGCGCCGCCGTCGAGCGCTTCGATCGCGCGCTCGACCTGCTCCGATGTGAAGATCGCGGTCATGTTGATCTTGACGCCTTCGCGCGTGAGCATGCGCACCGCTTCATAGAGCGGCTCGCCGCGCGTGTTGGTGACGGGAAGCTTGAGGAACACGTTGCTTCCCCACGAGGATATGACGCGCCCCTGCGCCACCATCTCCGGAATATCGTCGGAGAAGACCTCGAAGGAGATATGCCGGTCCGGCACGGCGGCGACCAGATCACGGCCGTAAGCCGCATAGTCGCTCACGCCTGCCTTCTTGAGCAGCGAGGGATTGGTGGTGAATCCAGCGATCCAGGATTGCTTCGCCATTTCAACGATTTGGGCCTTGTCGGCGCCGTCGGTGAAGAGCTTGACCTTGAGGGCGGAAAGCGTGGTGGCAGTCATGAATCCTGAAACCTCTCCAGAATGCGTGGGCGGCACTATAGGCTGAGCCGGTACACGGTCCAACGGCCGCGTTCGGCCGCAGGTTCCCTCACTCAGAGCTTGCCCGCGCGGGCGGCGGCGAGATCGGCGGTGACCATCTCTGTTGCGAGTTGATCGAACGTCACCTTGTGCTTCCAGCCGAGCGCCTTGCGAGCCTTGCCCGGATCGCCGAGCAACAGATCGACTTCCGTCGGGCGGAAGTAGCGCGGATCGATCTTGACCAGTTCCTTGCCGGACTTCTCGTCGTAGCCCACTTCGTCAAGCCCATGCCCGCGCCAGACGATGTGCCGGCCGACGACCGCAAATGCCCGCTCGATGAACTCGCGCACCGTGTGGGTTTCGCCGGTCGCGAGGACGAAGTCATCCGGCTTCGGCTGCTGGAGGATCATCCACATGCCTTCGACATAGTCGCGGGCATGGCCCCAGTCTCGCTTAGAATTGATGTTGCCGATGAACAGCATGTCCTGCCGGCCGGTCTCGATCGCCGCCACCGCGCGCGAGATCTTGCGGGTGACGAAGGTTTCGCCACGGATCGGGCTCTCGTGGTTGAACAGGATACCGTTCGAGGCGTGCATGCCGTAGGCCTCGCGGTAATTCACCGTGATCCAGTAGGCATAGAGCTTCGCCGCCGCGTAAGGACTGCGCGGCGCGAACGGCGTCTTCTCGTTCTGCGGCGCCGGCGAATTGCCGTAAAGCTCCGACGTGGAGGCTTGGTAAAAGCGGACCTTCCCTTCCATGCGCAGGATACGGATCGCTTCCAGCAGGCGCAGCGTGCCGAGCGCGTCCGAATTGGCGGTGTATTCCGGCGTCTCGAACGAAACCTGCACGTGGCTCTGCGCCGCAAGATTGTAGATCTCGTCTGGCTGCGTCTCCTGCATCAGACGGATGAGGTTGGTGGCATCCGTCATGTCGCCGTAGTGCATGAAGAAGCGGGTCGCCCGCTCGTGCGGGTCGACATAGAGATGGTCGACACGCTGGGTGTTGAGCGAGGAGGAGCGGCGCTTCACGCCGTGCACGACGTAACCCTTTTGCAGGAGCATCTCGGCGAGATAAGCGCCGTCCTGCCCGGTGATGCCGGTGATCAGCGCAGTCTTGTTGCTCATTAATTCAATCCGAGTGCGGCCCGACCGGCCGAGTTGGAGTCATGATATGAACGATACCATTGGACGAAGCGGTGGATGCCGTCGGCGATCGAGGTCGAGGGCTTGAAATCAACCTCGCGCATCAGATCGTCGACGTCGGCATAGGTGGCTGGCACATCGCCCGGCTGCATCGGTAGAAGCTCGCGCTTGGCCTTGATGCCGATCGCTTCCTCAAGCAAGCGCACGACTTCCAGAAGCTCGACGGGATTGTTGTTGCCGATGTTGTAGACGCGCCAGGGAGCGCTGCTCGTGCCGGGATCCGGCCGGTCGCCCGACCAGTTCGGATCGCTCGCCGGAATGCGGTCAACGAGACGCACGATCGACTCGACAATGTCATCCACGTAGGTGAAGTCGCGGCGCATGTTGCCGTCGTTGAACAGCTTGATCGGCTCCCCCGCCATGATCGCTTTCGCAAACAGCCACATCGCCATGTCCGGCCGGCCCCAGGGCCCATAGACCGTGAAGAAGCGCAGGCCCGTCGTCGGCAGCTTGAACAGATGCGAGTAGGAGTGCGCCATCAGCTCGTTGGCCTTCTTGGAGGCGCCGTAGAGGCTGAGCGGATGGTCGACATTGTCGTGCACCGAAAACGGCATCCTGGTGTTGCTGCCGTAGACCGACGACGACGACGCGTAGAGCAGATGCCGGCAGCCGTTGTGGCGGCAACCTTCGAGAATTGTCGTGAAACCCACAAGGTTGGAATCGATATAGGCGTAAGGGTCGATGATCGAGTAACGCACGCCCGCCTGTGCCGCGAGATGCACCACATAGGGAAAGCGGTGCTCTTTGAACAGCACCGCCATGCCTTCGCGGTCGGCGAGATCGAGCTTGACGAAGGTAAACCCCGGCAGCTTGGCGAGCTCGGCCAATCGCGCCTCTTTCAGAGTCGGATCGTAGTAGCTGTTGACGACATCGAGCCCGACGACAGGCCTTCCCTGCCCGAGCAGGCGCTTGGCGACGTGGAAACCGATAAAACCGGCAGCGCCGGTGACAAGGATGGGTTCTACAGACGCCACAGATCGATCCCTTCGGGTTGAGACACGCGGTCAAGCCGCGACTTCACGTCGACGACGGTTCCTTTGCCCCCCTTGAGCAATCGCGTGATCAACCCCCAGCCTTCGCTTACATAGTCCTGATGCGCCACGGCGAGCACGACGGCGTCTGCCGGCTTGAGCGCGTTCATCGGCGTCAGCGCGACGCCGTATTCGTGGCTCGTCTCCTCGGCCAAAGCGAGCGGATCGTGCACTTGCACGCGGATGCCGAAGCGCTCGAGCTCGCGCACGATGTCGATGACTTTCGAATTGCGAATGTCCGGCACGTTCTCCTTGAAGGTCATGCCGAGCACAGTGACGACCGCGTTGGTGCAGTTGCGCAGCGTGAGACTACGCACGGTTTCGTGCGCGATCCATTGGCCCATGCCGTCATTGATGCGGCGGCCGGCGAGAATAATCGCCGGATGATAGCCGGCCTTTTCCGCGCGGTAGGTGAGATAAAAAGGGTCGACGCCGATGCAGTGACCACCGACGAGGCCCGGCTGGTAGTTCAAGAAATTCCACTTGGTCGCGGCGGCGGCGAGCACGTCGCCAGTGTCGATGCCGAGTTGATGGAAGATCGTCGCCAGCTCGTTCATGAAGGCGATGTTGAGATCGCGCTGCGTGTTCTCGATGACCTTGGCGGCTTCCGCCACCTTGATCGACGGCGCGCGGTGAATGCCCGCAGTCACCACCGAACCATAGACATCGGCGACGATGTCGAGCGTCTTGGCGTCCTGGCCCGCGACCACCTTGGTGATTGTCTCGAAGCGATGCGTCTTGTCGCCCGGATTGATGCGCTCCGGCGAGTAACCGACGGCGAAGTCCAACCCCGCCTTAAGGCCTGACTTCTTCTCCAGCACGGGCACGCAGTCTTCCTCGACCGCGCCGGGATAGACGGTCGACTCGTAGACCACGATATCGCCGCGCTTGAGCACCGAGGCGACGGTGCCGGATGCAGCCAGCATGGCGCCGAGATCAGGACGATTCGCGTCATCGATCGGGGTCGGGACGGTGACGATATAGAAATCGGCGTCCTTGAGCAGCGCCGGATCTGAGGCATAGCGCAGGCTCTTTTGGGCCAGGTCAGCCCGCTCGACCTCGCGGGTACGATCGTGGCCGGCACTCAATTCCTCCACGCGCTTCCGGTCGATATCGAAGCCGATCACCGGCACGCCGGAACGGGCAAAGGCGACGGCGACGGGCAACCCGACGTAGCCGAGCCCGATCACTGCGATCTTGCGCTGATGTGCCACCAAATAAGCCTCCTACCCCGCCTCCGAGCCGGGCCTGTTTAGCCGGGGAGCGGTTAGGGCCGCAACCCGCGTCATTTCAAGACAGGCCTTGCCCCGGCCGGAGGCTGCATCGTATCGATGCGCTAGCGGCGCCCCCGATGGCGCGGGAGGGGCAAGTTCATGACGCTTGACGTTGAAGGAGCCGGCTCGGAGCCTGCGCTGGCCGCAGGCGCCGCGGCGACGTCATCCCAGCGCCCATTTTCAGGCCGCAAGAGGCTGCTCTTGGAGCAGGCCGAGAAGCTGGCCTATGCCCGTGACAATTGGGCCAGCCGCCACCCTTACTATTATGAGGAAGAGTGGCGCTACATGCGCTTTCTCGTCCCGCCGGGAAAGCGTGTCCTCGATCTCGGCTGCGGCAACGGCAACCTGCTCAATGCCCTTCAGCCGTCGGAAGGCGTCGGCGTCGATTTCAGCGCCACCAAGATCAGCCGCGCCAAGAGCGCACACCCGCATCTGCAGTTCATCTGTGCCGACGTCGAAAACTTGGACGACGCGCCCGGCCTGACGGGCACGTTCGATTTCATCATCGTCTCCGACACCATCGGCTCGCTGGACGATTGCCTCGCGACGTTTCACAGCCTGCATCGCTTCTGCAAGCCAGAGACCCGGCTGATCGTTTCCTACTACACGCGGCTGTGGGACCCGCTGCTGGTGCTCTACACCAAGATCGCGGCCGGCCACCGGTTCGTGCGCCGCAACTGGCTCTCGAACCAGGATATCGCCAACATCCTGCAGCTTGCCGATTTCGATGTCGTCAAACGCGAATGGCGCATGCTCGCTCCGTTCCGGCTGTTCGGACTCGGCCGGCTCATCAACCGGTTCGTCGCGACCTTGCCGCTCATCCGTAAACTGGGGCTGCGCAACTATGTGGTGGCGCGCCCCTGTCCGGAGCCCGACGCCAAAGAGCTGTCGGTGTCGGTCGTCGTCCCCTGCCGCAACGAGCGCGGCAATATCGAAGCCGCCGTCCAGCGCATTCCGCAATTCAGCCCCGACATCGAGATCATCTTCGTCGAAGGCAACAGCAGCGACGGCACTTGGGACGAAGTGCAGCGGGTGAAATCAGCTTACCCGAGTCACAAGATCAAGGCCTTCCAGCAGACCGGCAAAGGCAAAGGCGATGCCGTGCGCAAGGGTTTCGCGGAAGCGAGCGGCGACGTTCTCATGATTCTCGATGCCGACTTGACGATGCCGCCGGAGGATCTGCCGAAATATTACAACGCGATCGCGACCGGAAAGGGCGAGTTCATCAACGGCTCACGGCTGGTTTATCCGCAGGAAAGCGAGGCGATGCAGTTCCTCAACTACATCGCCAATCATCTGTTCGCGCGGCTGTTCAGCTACCTGTTGAACCAGCGCTATACCGACACTCTGTGCGGCACCAAGGTCCTGCTGCGGCGGGACTATGAAGAGATCGCGCGCAACCGCGCCTATTTCGGCGAGTTCGACCCGTTCGGCGATTTCGATCTCATTTTCGGCGCGGCAAAGATGAACCTGAAGACCGCCGAAGTACCGATCCGTTACGCGGCGCGCGAATATGGCCAAACGAACATCTCGCGGTTCCGCCACGGGTGGCTGTTGCTGCAGATGGTTGGGTTCGCTTTCATGAAGCTCAAAGCGTTCTAGGCGCCGAGCTTACCGTGGAAAAAACTCCGAGCGCGTATCGCGAAATTTGGAACCGCAAACCGGCGCTGCGGGAAATTTACAATGACATCTATCGCCGGATCGTGGCGGTTTCGGTGCCCGGCCCGACCCTCGAGATCGGCGGCGGCTCCGGCAACTTCAAGGCCTTCGCGCCGGACACGGTCAGCAGCGATATTATGCCGGCAGCATGGCTCGACCTTGTCTGCGATGCGCAGCGCCTGCCTTTTGCCGATGCCAGCTTCGCCAATATCGTCATGGTCGATGTGCTGCATCACGTCGAAAGCCCGCTGCGATTTCTGCAGGAAATCGAGCGTGTGCTTCGCCCGGGTGGCCGCCTGATCTTCTGCGAGCCTGCGATCACGCCGCTGAGTGGCATCTTCTATCGGTTGTTTCACGACGAGCCGGTCGACATGGCCGCCGATCCTCTCGCCGCCACGACCATCAGTGCCGACAAGGATCCCTGGGATTCCAACCAGGCGATCCCGACTTTGCTGGTCGGCAAGTATCGCGACGCGCTTGCCCGCTCGGTGCCGGGTTTGACGCTCGAGCGCGTCGACCTGTTTTCCTTCGCGGCCTATCCGCTGTCCGGCGGCTTTCAGCCGTGGAGCCTGCTGCCGAACGCTCTGGTGCGACCGCTGCTGAAATTGGAATGGCTGAGCCGGCACGTGTTCGGCCGCCTCGCCGCATTCCGACTGCTGGCGGTCTTCAGCCGAGCCCCGGACGAGGCCTTGCCGCGGACTTCGCGCCCTTCCACCAGTGAATGACAATCATCACCAGACACAAGGCTATAATTTCAAGCTGCGGAAAGACCGCCATCAAAAAGCGCGACGTCCACACGTTTGCCAGGCTGATGAAGAGCGTATAGGCGTGGCACATCACGCTCAGAAAGACCGCGATCCCCAAATAGAATCCGATCGCGTCGTCCATGAGCCCCGGCCGCGCAATGAAGAGCAGCACGCCAAACGCCAGAACGAACGTCACCGCTCCCGCGATCAAAAACGCCGGATAGACGATGAGCGCGAAGTTCGACGGCGTGGGCTTGAGCATTTCCGGCGTGATCCGGCCGTCGAGCGCAACGGCCGGATTGGCTTCCGCATAGGCGGCGACCATGCGCGCGTTCGGGGGAAACCGTTGCGCGTTGACGTACCATTGGCCAACCTGGGTCAACAGCGTTTGCTCCAGATAACCCGACAGGTTTTGCAGGATGACCTGCGTGCCAAGCTCGACACGCAGTTCATCGACGGTCGTCTTTGCTTGCGCCGCCGCCTCGGTCAGCTCGTTCAACAGAAACGCCTGGGCTTGCGCCTGCCCTTCATAGGGCGCGCTCAATATGACGCGGACCGAAAACGAAGGGCTGTCGGCCAGTATCTTCTGCCAAGGACCAAAGGACGTTAGCAGCTGCGCGCCCACGGCGGTCAAAGCCTGCGCGTGCGGTCCGGAGAACGTCATGTTTGGCTTGATCAGCATCGCAGCCTTGCCCATGAACAAGAGCGGGGCGGTTGACTGCGACGGCGCACGGTGAACGAGGCGATAGAGCAAGCGCTCGCCGCCGACGCTCATGCCGACCGGGACCATCGCGATGAGGATGAGAACCCATTTCGAGATATGGGGGGTTCGCTTGATCAGGACAGCGATGACCTGCATCGGGACAAGGGCCATCCCTACCGGGCGGACCCCGATCATCAGGCCGAGCACCAACCCGGCCAAGGCTAGCAGCAGCACCCGCCCTGTCCTGAAATAATCGATCCACAAACCGGTCGCGACCACGCCCAGCGAGAAGTAAACCGACTCCGTCAGAATCGACTGATGAAACGACGTGAACAATATGTTCCCCGCCAGAGCCGCGACGAGCAGCACAAGCAACAAGCGAGGAAATCCGGCGCGCAACAGCGACATCAACAGGTAGCCGAGCGCCGCACTGAAGAGAACGATCTGCAGCCAGGCGATCTGGATCAGGCCGAGCCCAATCAGCTTGCAAACATACAAGAACGCGGGATAGAGCGCGGTGCGACTAGGATCGAAGTTTATGTAACTGGCGCTATCGGGCTCGACGAGCGATATGGACGGCGGCATGAGGAATGCCACGACCGCGTAGGCCACGGCACATCCAACGACAAAAACGGCATCCGACCGCAGCATCTTACGTTCAACGTTCATCGCGTCGCCTGTCTGCCTGTTACAACTGCCCTACCGCGGACGGCTCTCGATAAGAGCGTCATAGAGCCGGACAACTGCCCGACTGACGTGCGCGGCGGAGAATTCCTCCTCGACGAGGCGGCGGCCGGCTGCGCCGAAGCGTGACCGCAAGTCCGCATCTTGCGCAAGACGCCAGATAGCATCGGCGAGGGCTTCGGCGTCGTCGGCCGGCACCAGCAGCGCATTGACGCCCGGCCGTGCGATCTCGCGGCAGCCCGGCACGTCGGTAGCGACGATCGGGCGTCCGCAGGCCGCCGCTTCCAACAGGCTCTTGGGCAGCCCCTCGCGGCGCGACGGCAGCACGGCGATGTGCGCGCGTTTCCATACATCGCGGATGTCGCCGACATGGCCGAGCACCTCGATGCCGGGCCGCTTGGCCCAGGCGGCGATCTCCTGCGGCGGGATCGAGACCGGATTGGCGGGATCGGGATCGCCGGCGATCAGCAGCCGCACCGGCCGCCCCCGCCGCGTGAGGATGTCATGAGCGGCGACCAAGGTGCGCACGCCCTTGTCGTCGAGGAGCCGGCCGACGAAAGCGACTGTCGCTTCTCCCTCGGGCTCCGGCAACGGCACGAGTTGGTCGGTCTCGACGCCGGAGCCCGGAATGACGAAGACCTTATCGGGCGCCACGCCGAGGCTTTGCACGGCCGCGCGGTCGTCCGGGTTCTGCACCAGCACGGCAGCGCGCGGGTGGCCGAGCACATAGCGCAGCAGCATGCGCAACACCGGGCGCAGCAGCCGCGCCTTCAGCGTCGCCGAGGTGAAGCTGAAGCCCAAGCCCGCGAGCGCATTCAGCCGCACGCATGGCAGGCCTTGCGCCGCCAGCGAGCCGACGATGGTCGGCTGCAAGGCAACGTTATGAACGAGCGCGGGATTGATGGCGCGATAGACCGCGCGCACGGCACGGATGTTGGAGATGAAGCCCAAGGGATGCACGCTGCCGCGCCGCCACACCACCGGATGCAGCTTGAAGCCTTCCGCCGCGATGGCCTCCCCGCCCCGGTTCACGTGCGTGATCACATGCACGTCGTAGCCAGCGGCACGCGCCGCGCGCGCCATCGGCAGCCGATGCGACAGGAAATACCAGTCCTCGGTCACGACATAGGCCAGGACCGGAGCCAAGACTGGAGCCAAGGCCGGCTTGTCACCCGGCGCTATTGCTGTTGGAGCCATTGGTTTTTCTGGACGCTATGCTATGCCGGCTCAACTTCGCGCCCCAAATAAACGTAGGCCGCGCCGCTGATTCGATGACGTCGCACCGGTTCTATCGGATATTGCCCTATCTCGCATGCCTCGCCGCCTGCGCGACGGTCAATTTGATCTACTTTCCGCCCGGGCCGACATTCCCCGACGAGCAGCGCTATCTCGCCTCCGCCATCAAGCTCGCCGCGAGCGGCGAATTCTGGGTGAGCGCGGACCGCGCCTGGGAAATGCCGGGCACCGCTCTGTTTTTCGCGCCGTTCGTCCGCCTGTTCGGACCCGAAGCCGCCATCATGCCGATCCGCTTCGCGCAGGCCGTTCTTCTGGCCACGCAATGCGGGCTCATCGCCGTCATCGCCCGTCAGGTGACCCGTAACGACATGGCCGCCTTCGTCGCGACCTGCATCGCGGCGCTCTACCCGTTCTTCCTCTTCTACCAGGGCCTGTTGCTGAGCGAGACCTTGTTCAACACGCTGCTGCTGGCAAGCCTTGCCGCGCTTTACGCATGGCGCGCGCGCGGTGCCGGGCTCAACGGGCTGCTCGTCCTTGTCAGCGCCTTGTTCGCCGCCGCGACATTGACCAAGGCCACGCTCACCGTGCTGCCGCCGCTGCTGATTGCCGTCGCCGCCTGGACGGCCGGCGCCGCATGGCGACGCGCGATCACGATATTGCTCGCGGCGGCGTGTCTTCACGCAGCCTTCCTCAGCCCGTGGTGGATCCGCAATGCGGCGGTGTTGGGCGCGTTCGTGCCTTTCACGACCAGCAGCGCGCAGAACCTCTATCTCGGCAATAACCCGAACAACACCACCGGCGGAATCGATTGGGCAAACGACGTCGAGCCCGAGGTCGCCAAGCGCCTGCTCGCCATGCCGGATGAAATGGAGCGGCAGCGCGCTTTCAGCCAGCGCGCGACCGACTACATCAAAGCGCATCCCCTAAACGCCCTGCAACTTGCGGCGAAGAAATTCATGCGGCTATGGAATATCGTTCCGAACGCCGCCGAATTTCGCGGCATCTACGCCGCAATCAGCGCGCTGACGTTCGGACCGATCTTGGTGTTAGCGCTGATCGGCCTTGCGCGGCTTTGGCGGCAATGGCGCCTGCTGGCGCCGATCCTCATCGTTATCGGCTACTTCACCTTCGTGCACACCGTCACGATCGCCTCGCTGCGTTATCGTCTGCCGCTCGATCCCCTGCTGATCGTGCTCGCATCCGAGCCTTTGGCCGCGCTCCTCGCTTACGTCTGGCCACGTGCGCTCGGCATCAAGCAAGCCACCGATGCGGCGCGGCCTGCGTGAATTCTTGCATTGTCGAAAAGGAGCGCGCGCGTTAAGCAGTACGTTGTCGGGCGCGGACCCTCCTGGACGTAATCATGTGCGGCATCGCCGGCGTACTTAATTCATCGACATCGGCGCGCGCGGGCCTCGAGCGCGACGCGATGGCGATGGCCGACTGCATCGCCTACCGCGGGCCGGACGACCACGGCATCTGGACCGATCTCGACGCCGGCCTCGCGCTGACGCACCGGCGATTGTCGATCGTCGATTTATCGCCCGCCGGCCATCAGCCGATGACGTCGGCGGATGGCCGATTCGTCATCATCTTCAACGGCGAGATCTACAACTTCATGGATCTGCGGCCGGAGTTGGAGGCGCGCGGCATCAAATTCCGCGGCCACTCCGACACGGAGGTGATGCTGGAAGCCTTCGCGGCCTATGGCATCGCGCCGACCGTGAAGCGGCTGATCGGCATGTTCACCATCGCGGTCTGGGACAGACGCGAGCGCACGCTGTCGCTGATTCGCGACCGGCTCGGCATCAAGCCGCTCTATTGGATGAAGCAAGGCGGGCTGTTTCTGTTCGGCTCGGAGCTGAAGGCGTTGCGCGCCTACCCGGGCTGGACGCCGCGCATCGACCGCGCAGCGCTCGCCTCTTTCATGCGGCACAATTACATCCCCGCGCCGCACTCGATCTACGAAGGCGTGCGCAAGCTCGAGCAGGGCACGATCCTGACGCTGCCGTGGGGCGGAGAGCCGCGCATCGAAAAGTTCTGGGACGCACGCGCTGTCGCCAAGGCGGGCCTCGCCGATCCGCTGCACGCGAGCGATGCCGAGATGACCGACCAATTGGAGAAACTGCTCGGCGACGCGGTGAAACGGCGCATGGTCGCGGATGTTCCGGTTGGCGCGTTCCTCTCCGGCGGCATCGACTCCTCAACCGTCGCAGCGCTGATGAAGGCGGCCAATGCCGGCCCCGTGCGCACCTATACGATCGGCTTCGAGCATTCCGGCTACGACGAAGCCGTGCACTCGGCGGCGGTCGCAAAGCATCTCGGCACCGAGCACACCGAGATGATCGTGAAGCCACAGGACGCGCTCGACGTGATCCCGCGGCTTGCGGAGATGTATGACGAGCCGTTCGCCGATTCTTCGCAGATCCCGACATACCTGGTCTCGGCGATGACGCGCCAGCACGTCACCGTGGCGCTGTCGGGCGACGGCGGCGACGAATTGTTCGGTGGCTACACCCGTTATCAATACACGGCGCAACTCAACAGAATGCGGATGCTGCCGCGCCCGCTGCGCACGGCCATCACGCGCGCGATCACGGCCTTGCCTGCCGACCGCTGGACGGAGCTTCTATCGTTCATTCCCGCTTCCGTGCGGCCCAAGCAGATCGGCGACAAGATGCACAAGGTCGCCGGCATTCTGCATTGCGACAGCGAGACCGATCTCTACCGCGGGCTGGTGACGCATTGGGAGCCCGACAGCATCATGCTGAACGCGCGCGAGACCAAAGGCGTGTTGTGGGACGCGCAAGTCGACCGCGACTTTCCCAGCCTGCTCGAGCGCATGCAATTCCTCGACCTCGTCACCTACTTACCGGACGACATCCTGACCAAGGTGGATCGCGCCAGCATGGCAGTGGCGTTGGAAGCACGGGTGCCGTTGATCGACCACCGCGTGGTGGAATTCGCCTGGCGTCTGCCACGCAGAGCCAAGGTTCGCGGCGACGTCACCAAATGGCTGCTGCGGCAGGTGCTTTATCGTCACGTGCCACAGGCGCTGGTGGAGCGCCCGAAGATGGGCTTCGCGGTGCCACTCGGCGACTGGCTGCGCGGGCCGTTGCGGGGATGGGCCGAGAATTTGCTGGCGGAGTCCCGCCTGCGGCAGGCGGGCTTCTTCGATGTCGCAACGGTGCGGCGGACCTGGGACGAACACGTGAGCGGACGTGCCAACCGGCAATATCCGCTGTGGGATGTGCTGATGTTCGAGGCCTGGCGCGACCGCTGGAGCTAGGAGACAGCAATCTCCGGTATGTCGCTGGGCCGTCGGCCGGCGCGGAGCGCGTCGTACAGCGCGCGATGACTGCGCACGAAGCGCTCAACGCCGAATTGCTCGGATACGCGCCGCCTTCCAGCCTCGCCCATGCGCGCACGCAGCGTGGCATCTTGCGCCAGCCGCGCAATGGCAACGGCAAGACTCTCGGAATTGCGCGGTGCCACCACCACGCCGGTTTCGCCATCGAGCACCGCTTCGGCGTTGCCTCCGACGCGCGTGACGATCATCGGCAGGCCTTCCGCCATGCTTTCCAGGATGGCGTTGGAGAAGCCTTCCTCGTGCGAGCAAAGGAGGCCGATGTCGCTGGCGGCAAGGATCGACGGCACGTCGTCGCGCGCGCCGAGAAACATGATATTGTCCTTGAGGCCCAGCCTTTGTGCCTGCACGCGCAACGCATCACCGATGCCGTCGTCACGGCCTACCACAAGAAGACGCCAATCGGCCGGCAGCAAAGGCGCCGCGCGCGCGAGCGCATCGATGAGATCGGTATGGCCTTTGTAGGGAATGAGGTTGGCGACGATGCTCATCGCCAGCGCGCCGGGCGATAGACCAAGCCGCGCACGGCTCTCGTCACGGGCGAGAGCGGAATGGCCGGCATCGACGCCATTGTAGATCAAGCCGAGGCGTGCCGGCACCACGCCTTCTTGCTTCAATTGCGCGACAACGCCGCGCGAATTTCCGAGCACGGCATGCATCGTCTTGTGCAGGATGCGCTCGATCGTGCGCACCGCGCTGCGGCGCTGATAGGTGTTGAGGCTGCGGCGGCTCATGATGCGCAGCGGCACGCGCGCCAGCCACGCCATCGGCGCGCCGATGAGATAGGCCGCCGGCAGAAAGAAATGCACGATGCGCGGCCGGCGCCGGCGCATGAAACGGAAAAGATCGACGGCGGCGGCAGCTAAGTTCGACAGCCCAGCGATGCCGCGCGGTGCAAGTACCACCTCGATGCCTTTGCGCTCGAGCTGTGCGCGCATGGGACCGTCCAGCAGGCTGTAGACCGCGATCGACATGTCCGCCTGCGCCAACGCCCCGGCGAGCATGGCCAATTGCCGCTCGCTGCCGCCGACACCGAGATCGGAAATGACGAACAGGACGTCGGGCGATCGCCGCACCGCTGCCGCCCGCTGTTGCATGCCGGTGCTCGTGCCCGCTCAGCCCTGCCGCAAGGGCGCGCCAGCGGCGAGATAGCGTTCGAATACGTCGGCGATGCGCGTCGCCGTCTTGCCGTCCCACAAAGGCGGCGGCATGAGTTTGCTGCGGCTGCCGTCGACGATCGGCAGCGTACCGATATCGGCGAGCGCGATCAGCTTGTTGGTACCGTGCGTGATGGTGATCGGCCGTTCGGTCGAGGGCCGCGCCGTGAAGCAGGGAATGCCGAGATAGGTCGTCTCCTCCTGCACACCGCCGGAGTCCGTCACCACCATGGCGGCGCTGAACAGGCAGCGCATGAAGTCGGCATAACCGAGCGGCTCGCTCAGCAGCATGCCGGGCGTACGCTCAAGCGCGGCCAGCAGGCCGGCCGCCTGCAGGCGTCCGCGCGTGCGCGGATGTATCGGAAATATCAGGGGAATTTTGGCCGCCAGGGCGGCAAGCCCGTCGACCAGCAGGCGCAACGTGGCCGGGTCGTCGACATTCGCGGGGCGGTGGAAGGTGGCTATAGCGTAACGGCCGCCCGCCTGCGGGAACGGATGCGGCTGCGCCCGCACCGCCTCCTCCATCATGATCATACTGTCGATCATGATGTTGCCCACGAACTTGATGCACCCCTCGGGCACGTTCTCGGCGCGCAGGTTGGCGTCCGCGTCTTCGGACGGCGTGAGGTGCAGATCGCAGATCGAATCGGTGACGACGCGGTTGATTTCTTCCGGCATGGTACGGTCGCGCGAGCGGAGACCCGCTTCGACGTGCGCGACAGGCAGGTTCAACTTCTTGGCGGCGAGCGTGCAGGCGGCTGTCGCGTTGACGTCGCCGACGACGGTGACGAGCGCCGGCGGCGCCTCCATCAACATCTTCTCGTAGGCGATCACGACCTTGCCGAGCTGATCGGCGTGGCTACCTCCGCCGATGCCGAGCGAGAAGTCGGGCGCCGGCAGCTTGAGGTCGCGGAAGAACACGTCCGACATACCCAGGTCGTAATGCTGGCCGGTGTGGATCAGCACCGGCTTGCACCACGCGCGCCGCTTGAGCGCGTGATAGAGCGGCGCGATCTTCATGAAGTTCGGCCTCGCCCCGGCGACGAGGTGGATGATCTTCTGGTTCATGATTTCCCGGTTGCGAGACTGCGATAAATAGCCGCGTAAGTAGGCATAGCGGCGCGACGCCCGAGACGATGAGCGGCCTCTGCCGCACATCGCACCCGCTCCACTTCCGGCCACACCGTAGCGGTGGCGCCGACCGGCACATAGTTGCCGAGCGCACGCGCCACCGCGACGCAAGCCGGCGGCGCGTCCTTCATGACCACCTTCAAGCCGGCCATGGCGTATTCGGCGAACTTGGTGGGAAAGGCGACGACGTTCACCGGCGAGGAATCGCGCAGCAGCATGGCGAAGTCGGCGGCGTTGAGATAGCCGTTGACTTGCGTATGCGCGACCGACCTGCAGATGACGCTGTGCGGCGGCAGATCCGCGCACATACCCTGCGCGCGGTTCACATCCGGGGTCAGCACGATCAGACGCGCCTTCTGCCCGCTGGCAAGCGCGGCGCGGAAGGTTGCGACCGTTTCGTCGAAGCGCTGATACGCGACGAGACTGCCGGAGTAGATATACACGGTCTCGTCAGCCGTGATGCCGAGCTCTTGGCGGACGCGCGCGCGCAACGCAGGATCGAAGAAGAACTCGGCTTCCGGCGCAAGACACGGAATAACCCAGTTCGGCTGCCCGGCCCTATAAGACGCCATCGCATCGCTCAATTGTGGCGTTACGAACAAGGCTCCGGCGCAATTACCGGCTATACGCAGCTCGCGCTCGAGCCATTGCGAGCGATAATGCGACATCGGCGTTGTGCCGAGGCGCTCCTGCAGCTCGGCGCGCGAGTCGCCACGGCAGTCCCACAGGACCGGCACGCCATGGCGCCGCCCCCAACCGCCGGCGACGGCGGCGGCATAATCCGCACGGGCGTGCACGAACGACAGCGGCCCGAGCCGCGCCAGCGCGCGGCCGAGGAGGAAGCGGTTGACGGTCAACGAGCCGGGCCATGCCGGGCGCATGCCGCGAATGAGGTGCACATCGCCGCCGGCGGCCTCGCGCGCCTGTTTAAGGCGCGCCTGCGAGAACTCGTACAGCGGGCGTGAGCAAGCAACGGCGATGACCGTGAGATCGATGCCGAGCACCTCGCGCGCCAGGCGCACATGCGCGAACACCTGCGAGTCGATCACCGTCGGCGGCAGACCTTCGAACAGGACGAGCGCGCCGCGCATCATACCGGCGTGCATGACGTGACGCTCATTTCTTGCGACAAGCGGCCATAGCCGTCGCTGACGGCGACAGGCTCATACGCGTGAAGCGACCCCGGCGCGCAGCCGTCGAGCAGCGTGATCCGACCCGCCTCGATCAGTACCGCGCGGAGGGCTTGCCAATCCAGTCCTTCAAGCACGGCGCCAAGGCCGCCGGTGCTGGCATGGACGAGGCGCGCCGCCGCCGTAAACCGCATAGCAAAGGGCGAGATGGCATCAGCTGCACTGCGACCTTCGGGCCGCGGCACGAAATGCGCTCGCGCGCTGCGATAGCGATTTCGGACATCCTTCAGCGGCGTATAGAGATAGCTGCCGGGATCGACGATCAAATCCTTGCCCGCGTGATACAATTCCAAGGTAAGATTGTCGTCGTGATAGTGGCCCATGGTGTGGTCGCCGTCCTTATGGGCGACACAACGGAGCGACAGATAAGTCGCGCCACCCCGCAACACGATGAGGCCGAAGTCCGCAAAGAAACGCGCCTGCAACTGCTCGGGCACGAGGCCGGGCAGATCGAACACGATTTCCCGCCGCGAGCGCGGCGGCAGCGCGCGGATCCGCGCGGCCAGTTCAGTCAAGGCTGCTGAATCTTGTTTTGGTACTACTGGAGAGCGCGGCGGCGTCGACGGCAATGTGCGACCACCCGTCAGCGCGCGCGCGACGATGCCGTCGAACCACGTGCCAGCCGCCAGCCAGTCCGCGGGCGGATGATCGAACAAAGCGGTACCGGTGGACACCACAGCGCGATGATCGAGCAGATCCTCGCGCGGTTCTCCGGCTTCACTAACCACCGCCGGATGCAGCTTGAACAGCCGACCGGAGTCGGTGTCGCCGATTTGCGGTGGCCGGCCGTTTGGCTTGCTCCAACCGGCGACGCAAGCGATGGCCTGCTCCAGCCGCGCGATCGCCTCCGCCGACAGAGGCAGGACGTTGTCGGCAGCCCCGCATGGCGTCTTCGTGCTTCCGAGCGGCGGTCTGACTTTCAGGCGCTGCCGCGCGGAGGACGCGAATGCCTTGGCCCGCTCGCCACCAACCCCGAGCAACGCAGCGGTCGAAAACAGCCCGATCTCGGCCGACAGCCGATGATAGTTGGTCGAGCCCTCGAAATTGCCGCCGTCCGGCAGGAACTGGGCAACAAGCTCTTCGCCCAATTGCTGCGCGGCAAAGTCGAGCCAGGCGTCGGTTTCATCGCAGGCTGGCAGGTAAACGGCACAAAAGAGAACCCCGGCAAGATCCGACAGATAATGATTGCTGCGCGGCGACGTCGACCATTCGAGATGGGCGAGAATGTGCCGCGCGTGCGCCGTCGCCGCCCGCGCCACCGCCGTCTCGAACGCAGCATCGAGCATTACGCCGCCCGCGCGCAAAAGGTCGACCGCGAGCAACATGTTCGCGGCGCGGATTCCGACATCCATGGGGCACAGCCAGTTGACGCCGAAACGCGGCGGATTGGCCGCCAGGAAATCGATGATCTGATTGCGCACTTCCCGCGCATAGACGGCGGGCTCGTGAAAGCCGGGCGACTCTGCTTTCGCCAACAGATGTGTGATCGCAAGCTGCGGCAAATGCTGCAGTCGCGCCAGCTCCCAAGGGACTTTGACGTCGACACCCGGCACCGAGCCGAAACTCAGATCACGGAAATGCCGACCCGAGTCCCAGCGGAAGCCGGACTTGAAATCGATCTGCCAATCGATGGGCTCATAGGGGCCTTCGATCAAATGCCAAAGCCGTTGGCTCTCCGGCAGGTTGGCGGCGGTGACCTGCGCAGCGAGCCATCGGCCATCCCGATCGGCCTGCACTATAGGTGAGGGCGGAAATCGATGTCCCTCCAGGCCGCTCGCCGACAGGCCGTAACGCACCTGTACCCATCCAGAGCCGAGAAGATCGAACCGGTGGTCGAGATACTGCTTTGTCAGATCAGGCAAGATCGCGGCGAGGCTCGCAGGGACATCGTCGGCAGACAAGGCGATGCGCGGCACAAGACACGCGGCGCCGTCCGCCGCGAAGGTAGACACGCGCAGGTCATAGCGGCGGCGTAGCCGCTGCTCGACGAGACGCCCGGCAAGCTGCACCGCTTTCTGGGCCGCCACGTGCGGCGGCAGTTCCAGCGCCCGCCGTATGTAGGCCGTCAACACCTAGCGTCCGTTCCGTTCGAGAGCATCAAGAATGCGAGCCACGTGCGCGCGCCAAGTGTAGCGTCGCACGGCTTCATCGCGCGCCGCTGCACCAAGCCGATCGCGCAACGATTTATCGTCGATGAGCCGTTCCAGCCCCGATGCCAAATCGTTCACGCTGCCGGGCCTGACGAGCCACGCCGTTCGATCATGCGCGAGGACCTGACCGATCTGATCGAGATCGGAGGCGACAATGCCGCGGCCCATGGCCATGTATTCGAACAGCTTGGTCGGCGAACCGAAGAACGGCGTGTCGGTTGGGTTCGGCACATGTGGCGAGGCAAAGATATCGCAGGCAGCAAGATAACGCGGTGCCTCCGCTTGCGGCACACGGCCGGTGAACACGACGCAGGCCGAAAGCCCCGCCTCGCGCACGATCGCCTCCGTCCGCGCACGCCGTTCGCCCTCGCCCACCATCAGCAGCTTGACGCTCATCCTCAGCTCCGGCCGCCGCTGGCACAGCGCGACAAAAGCTTCGGCGAGCACCTCAGCGCCGTGCCACGGACCGAAAGTGCCGATGAAGCCTATGACCGTCGCATTATCGAGCCCGAGCGCGGTCCGCACCGAACCGCCGTCGACATCCGGACGGAAAACTTCAGGCTCCACGCCGTTGGGATTGACGAGGATACGGTTGGCGGAAACGCCGCGGCTTTCCGCATCGGCGCCGACCGCATCGCTGACCACGACGACAAGATCGGCGGCGCGCAGCGTGAGCGTCTCGATCCGTGTGGCCAGTCGCTCGAGGAACAGCGGCGCCTTGTCCCAATGGCGCGCCATCCAGGGAAAGCTGCCGTTGTATTCGCAGATGTAAGGAACGCCGTGGCGCGCTTTGAGCCAAGCGCCAGCATAGTTCATCAGGCTTAGCCGCTGATAGATCGCGCGTGGCCGCCATTGCGGCCAGTGCTGGTTCGCATAAGCGATGAGCTGCCGATTGTATTCCAGCTCCGGAATCTGACGCAGATTACGCCCGCCGCCATAGACCGGCGTACACAGATGGAAGTGGTCGTCCGTTGCGATGCCCTGCAGACGGTCGGTGCTGACGACATGGGTCTCGCGGCCGAGCGCGCGCAGATTGTCGATGACGCCCTTGAGGTGGCCAACCGAGCCGCCACTCGTCAAGTTGAACCAGTGGTCGCTGCGCAGAAACAGGATCGGCGACACCGGCGCGGCAGCAGCGACAGGTCGCTCGGCGTTTTGCACCTGCCGCAACGCGGGCAAATGACGCGCGATCAACCACGGCAACAGAACTGGATCGCGCAACAGACGAAGGCCAGCGACAAGCGGACTGCCGGCCGGCGCGCGGCCACCATTGGGGTCGACCCACACCGCATTCGGTGCGCCGGTGGTGCCCATATAGAGGTCGAAGACATCGCGAAACGCCAGCGCCGATACCGAATCGCAAGAGATCGTGGCATTGGGCGCTTGCAGACGCCGCATGCGCCGCATCGCCGCAACGACGGCATCGCGTGTGAGAGAGTGCATCAAGCGGACGCTTGCTTGGGCCGCGCTTCGAAATACCAGACCGAAACCAGCCAATACGGCAGCCGATCGGCCGCGCGAACGTTGGCGCCGGCCAGCCGCCCGGACACGAAAGGCGTCGACCACGGGCCACAAAACAGGCTTCCGTGCGCAAAGCGCTGGATCGTCAGCCCCGCCGCCTCCATTGTGCGCTCCAGCCCCGAACGGGTGAAGAAGGTGAGATGCCCGGACTCGTGATTGTAGGGCAGCGCGGCTGCGACGGCCGATGCGGCGCCGGCGTCACCGCGCAGACGACGCCGCAACAAACCCAGCGCGGCGACCAGCCGCTGCAGGCGAAACACGCGCTCCAGCTTATGCTCGATTTCGAAGGGCCCGTAGCCGTTCGGGATGGCGCCGACGATGACGCCGTTGGGCGTGAGCTGCCGCACATGCGCGCGCAAGATCTCGGCCGGCACGTCGAGATGCTCGAGGACGTCGGCATAGACGATGGCATCGAACGTCAGATCCGGCGGCACCGCCGAGTGGAAGTGCACGCGGTCGCTGCCGAAATGGTTCCTGGCATAGTCCAAAGATGCGGGGTGGATATCGACGCCGTGTAGCTCGATATCGGGCGCGGCCAGATACTGCGTCACCGCCGCACCGTTGCCGCAGCCGAAATCCAACACGCGCAACGGCCCGCCTTTGCGCGCACGCTGATGCTCGAGCGCGTCCAGGATGAAGCGAAGCTTCTTGGTGTGCCCGTAGGCGTTCTCGGGCGGCAGCGTCAAGGATGACATAAGACTACTTCTGTGCGGATACGACGAGATACCAGCCGAGCAAGGGCTCGAGCGCCGGCTCGATACGCTGCGGCAGGAGACGCCAGATCACCGGGATTTGCCGCACATTGAAATGTGCAACATGAATGTCGACGCTGCCGAAGCGGGAAAGCAGAGCCCGCAACTCGCGCGCCGTATAAAGGCGGACGTAGGGCTTGATCGTGACGCCATCGGCGCCGCGCTCGATCGTCGCCAGCAGGCCGTCGTAGCCGAGCCGCCACAGCTTGCCGCGGACGATGCCTTCAGCCGCCAGCAAAGTTGCGTAATGAAATGCGCTATGGCGCCGGTAGACGCTCATCAGCAGACGCCCGCCCGGCTTGAGCACACGCCGCACCTCGGCAAGGCAAGCCTCGATGTCGCGTGTGTGATGCAAGACGCCATTCGAATAGACGATGTCGAAATGACCGTCCGGATAGGGAATGTGTGCTGCGTCGGCGAGCTGCAGCTTCGCTTGCCGCCCATGCAGCGCGAAATTGCGGGTCGCGAGCCGCAAGTGCTCCTGCGTTATGTCGATGCCGTGCACCTCGGCGCCGCCTTCCGCCCAGCTCAGCAGATCGCTGCCGAGCCCAAAGCCGATTTCGAGCACCCGCTTCCCGCGCCCGGACGCATAATCGAAGCTGCGCGGCATCCACGGATCGGACACGCGGTAGCGATCCTCGCGCACGCGGTCGAACCAGGCGAGGCTCTCCGCCTCCAGATCGGCCAGATACTCGCCCGTGCCGCATGGCGTTGTATTCCATTGCTGGCGCGCGGCGTCCTTGCCGGCAGCGATGTCTTCTGCACTCGGCTGTGTCATCGCTTGATCCAGCGCTCCCACCACATGGCGAGATTGAGGATGTACCAGGCCAAGGGTCCGCCTTGGCGCGAGCGGATCAGCGCGCGCGCCGCATCGGCATCGAGATAGTCGGTGTTCTGCAGAAAGCCTTCGACCGCTTCTTCGGCGCGGGTGCCGAGCTTTTCCATGAGCCATTCATGGACTGGCACGCCAAAGCCCTGCTTCGGCCGGTCGATGATCTCGTCCGGAATGATGCCGCGCACCGCGCGCTTGAGAATGTGCTTGAGCGTGCCGTTGCGCGTCTTCACGGCTTCGGGGATGCCCATGGCCATCTCGACGAAACGATGATCGAGAAAGGGCACGCGGCCTTCCAGCGAGACGCCCATGCTCATCTTGTCGATGCGCATGAGCAGGAGCTCGGGAAGACGGAAGTTGAGATCGAGATAGGTCATCCAGTCGAGGCGGCCGCGCCCCTTGCCGTGCTGCTCGAACCGCGTCCGGATCGGCGCGAGCGCTTCCCAGCTCGTACGCCCGGCATACTGCTGGCGCATGCGCGGGCTGAGGATCGCCATCTTTCCGCGATGGGTGAAACCTTCGGCACCGCCCCAGAAGATCGGCTTGCCGGAGGCCGACCGATCGAGCCAATCATAGGGTTGGGTCTGGTCTTTTCCGAGCATCCGCAAACCGAGCAGGCCGAGCTTGCGCAGCGCGTTCGGCACCGGCAGGCGGTCGCTCAAGCGTTGCAATTGCAGCGAACGCTTCCAGTTGGGATAGCCCCAGAACAGCTCGTCGGCGCCCTCACCGACCTGACAGACGATCACGCCGTTGTCGCGCGCCAACTTGGACACGTAATAGACCGGCACACAGACGGGATCTGCAATCGGTTCGTCCTGCAGCTCGATCATGCGCGGCAGGAAGTCGATCAGGTCATCGACCGTCAGCCGTAATTCATGGTGCTCGGCCCTGACAAGATCGGCGACGCGGCGGGCGTAGCTCAGTTCGTTCGTGTAGCTGCCATATTCGCGGTCGTAGCCGATAGAGAAGGTCTTGACGGTGCCGCCGCCTTCGGAGAACAGCGCCGCATTTGTGCTGGAGTCGATGCCGCCCGACAGAAACACGCCAACCGGGACGTCGGAAATCTTGCGCAAGGCGACCGACGTGCGCAGTTCGGCGATGATGCGCTCGCTGATCTTCACTTCGTCGACGCCGCTGAGATCCTCGGCGCGTTCGAGCGCATCCCAGTAGCGGCGCTCTGTGAGCGAGCCATCCCCCGCTATTTTCAGCCAGGTGCCGCCGGGAAGCTTGTGGATGCCGGCGAACAAAGTGTCGGGTGACGGCGTGGTCAGAAACGAGAGATAGTGGAAAAGACCGTCCTCGTTGACCGCGCGCGGGACCGAAGGATCGGCCAGCAGCGCTTTGATTTCGGACGCGAAGCGGAGCTGTCCGCCATGGCGCGTCCAATACAGCGGCTTGATGCCGATACGGTCGCGTACGAGCCAGAGGTCACGGCTGCGCGCATCCCAGAGCGCAAATGCGAACATGCCCCGGAAGCGCTGGATGCAATCGATGCCCCATTGCTTGAAGCCATGAACGATGACTTCGGTGTCTGAGTGGTCGGTGCGGAAACGATGCCCGGCGGCTTCGAGCTCGCGGCGCAGTTCGGCGTGATTGTAGATCTCGCCGTTGAATACGACCCAGACCGACCCATCGGCATCGCTCATCGGCTGATCGGCCGCCGCCGACAGATCGATGATCGACAAGCGTCGGTGGCCAAGTCCGACACGTCCGTCGGGCGACAACCAGGCACCGCCGCCGTCGGGCCCGCGATGCGCCATCGTATCGCGCATCGTGATGACCGCCGCTTCGGTCACCGGTGGCGCACCCGCCGACAGACCGAGAATACCCGCAATTCCGCACACGGCTGTTACCTGTCTCCGTCTCGTTCGTTTCAGCCGAGCTGCGACTGGACCTGCAAGGCAATGCGCGTCGCCGCCGCCTGCTGCCATAAGGGGATCGGCCACTCGCCACCGGACTGGATCGCGCGGGCGAACGCGACGAGCTCCTCGTCGTGGCCCTTGGCCGGATTGGGCGTCGCGATCTGCGGCCCCTTGGCGCCGCTCACCTCGAGCCGGGTGAAGTTGTCGATGGCATAGACCTTGCCGTCGAAGAACACGTCAAGCCTTTCCTTCGGAAAGCCCTCAGCGCCGAGGGCGGTGTAAACAAGCGTGGCAAGCGAGCCGTTCTCGAAGCGAATGGTGGCGCTGAAATTATCATCAGCCCGGTAATAACCGCCGGCCTGGCGAATGCTGGTTGCCGTCACGGCCTGCGGAACGGAGCCGGCAATGGCGATGAAGAGATCGTAAAAGTGGCAGGCCTCGCCGAGATTGCGGCCGCCTCCCTCCGCGCTATGCACCCAGTGATCGGACGGAATGTGTCCGGCATTGACGCGATAGCTCATTACCAGCGGATTGCTGCGCTGCGCCGCAGCAGCGATGATCGCTTGCGCATAGCGCGAGAAACGCCGGTTGAAGCCGGTGAGCAAGATCGGCGCGCCATCGCCCTTCTCGGCGTAGAAGCTTTCGATCGCCGCCAGCTCCGCTTCGGTGAGGCAGAGCGGCTTCTCGACAAAGACATGCTTTCCGGCCTTGAGCGCCTGCAGCACCATGTCGCCGTGACGATCGTGGCGCGTGGCGATGATGACGGCATCGGTCTCGGCATCGGCGAGAATGTCCGCGTAGTCCGTCGTGCTGAAGGCAGCGCCGTACTGGGCCGCGACGGTTGCGGCATTGTGCCCTTGCCGGGTGCACACCGCGCGCAGATGGAAGGCTTCCGGATGCGCGCGCAAGATTGGCAAATGCGTGCCCTTGGCGAATCCGCCGGCCCCGACCAGCGCAACGCGCACGGCACCGCCGCGGCCAATCGCAGCCTTGACGTTCGCGACGCGCCGAACCGGCGCCGTTTCGTCGGCGGGCTGCGGATAGGTGAGCAGCACCGTCATCGGGCGGCTTTCGTCGGAGGCAAGCGCGGCGTACGCCGAGGCCGCCTGGTCGACCGGATAGCGCTTTTCGAGCAGGCTGCCGATGCGAACGCGGCCCTGTGCGACGACGTCGAGATAGGCCTGCATGTTGCGGTTCTCGGTCCACCGTACATAGCCGACCGGGTAATCGAGCCCGTGCTCCTCGTAATTGCGGTCGTAGCGGCCCGGCCCGTAGGAGGTCGAGACTAGGAAATCGAGCTCCTTGGCGTAGATGTCGGCGCGATCGATGTTGAGACCAACGTCACCAACAACAACAACACGTCCCTTGCGCCGGCACATGCGGAAGGCGCCGGAAAGAATATCGTGGGAGGGGGACGCGGCTGTGATGATCACGCCGTCGCCGCCGACGCCGCCGGTGAGCCGGGCGACCTGCTCATCGGGCGCGACATCGTCGGGATGCAGCCCGATGTCGAGGCCGAGGCCTTGCGCCACCGCGATACGGCTACGGTCGGGATCGATGCCAATGACGCGGACGCCGTTCGCCTTCAGGAGTTGCACCGTAATCTGGCCGAGGATACCGAGGCCGACAACCACGAACGTCTCGCCCAGGGTCGGCGCCCCTCGGCGCACGCCTTGCAGTGCAATCGCTCCGAGGGTGACCGTGCTCGCCTCGGCGAGATCGAGACTTTCAGGCACTGGCACCGCCAGATTGCGCGGTACGCAGACGATCTCGGCGTGATGCGCGCTCTGCGCGCCGGCGCAGGCAACACGATCACCGATGGCGACGTCGTCGACGCCCTCGCCCACCCCGATCACCGTCCCGGCGAGCGAATAGCCGATCGGCGAAGCCTGAGCGAGGCGCGACCGAACCGCGTCACGCGTGCGGGCGAGACCGTCGGTCGCGATCATGCGCACGACGCGGCGTATTTGATCAGGCCGCTCGAGGGCACGCTTCCAGAGCGGCAGGTTACTCGCCTTCACCCCGCTCATTTCCGTGCCGACCGACACGCATGAATAGGCAGTGCGGACGAGGATGCATTTCGGCTCGACCTGCGGCGCCGGTACATCCGCCACCACGACTCCACCCTGCTTCAACAAGACCTGCTTCACGTGACCTCGCAATGGGACTTGGCCTGCGTACTTGCGCAACTCAAAGCCGAACGGAACGCGTCACGCACGGTGGCCGCGTCGTGCCGCGCTGCGGCCGTTTTGCGCGCGTCCGCCACCAACTTTTCGCGCAACGCGCGATCCTCGATAATTCTTTTGAGCGCACCGTCTAGAATCTCCGGCGCGCGGCTGGTGACGGCCAAGCCCCACCCCTCCCTTTCCGCATAGGCGGTCTGGGCAATGTCCGCCGGACCATAAAGCAGAACCGGCACGCCGCTCACCAAATATTCGGGCACCTTGGTGGGCATGGAATAGCGGACCATGCGGACGGCGGCAGGCTCGAAGTTTACCGGGAGCAACAACACATCCGCGGCGCAGAGCGTGGCGAAATATCGCTCACGTGGGACTTGGGACACGACGCGAGTCCCGTCATGCGCCTCAAGGCGGCTGCGGAACGGCGCAACCATGAACTCGGGCGCCATGACGTCGAGTGCGATCTCGGTCCCGGCGGCGCGTAGGCGCACGACTGCCGCTGCGATGTCCAGCAGGCTGGCAAGCTGCACATCGCCGTAAAGCGAGCCGGCGTAGAGCAGCCGCGCCGGCCGGCCGGGCGTTATGTCCTGTCTTGCGGCGCGGAGCCACTGGTCGCTGTCGATGACATTCTGGACCGGCTTGAACGGCTTGGCGAACTCCGCCGAATAGGCGGACGCCATGGCATCGCTGATCGCAAGATGACCTTGCGCCGTACGCATGCTTCGATCGAACAGCCGGTTGAGCCGCCGACGACGAAATGGCGACAGTAGTCCGTAACGCTCGCGCTCCGTGCGCCAGTCGTCCATGAGATGGACCACGACGGGAAGATGAAAGCGCGAGCGGATCTGCTCTACCAATTCCATCATCTCGATCGAGCCGAGGATCGTATAGAGGACGTCCGGCCGGGCTTTTTCGATCCAGGCGGTAAGGCGCGCGGAAAGGCACGCCGATACCGGGAGGCCGCTGTTGCCGTAAATCGCGCCCGCCGACTTGTACAACAGCTGGCGAAGCCCACGCTGCGGCACCGGGCTCACATTGCTCGACGACGGCGAGGCCTCCACCAACGCCCCGCTCGCTTGCGTACGCCCTGCGAACCTGCGCAGCATTTGCAGCGGACCTGCCAGCGGCAGCTCTTCCGCGCCCAACGCGAAGTAGTTCACGCAGGTGTCTTTCGACACAGGGATCGAATCCGCATGCACCGTGAACAGCCGGTCCTGCGGCCATCCACGGAAAAGATTGGTAAACGTCACGCCGCCGCCGGTGAAGTGGTTGAAGGCGAGCGGGGTGACGAAGAGGACACGGGGGAAATCCGACATTCAACTACGATCTGCCACGCTAGCGCAGGTTAAAAGCCGCACACTCAAAGCCGCACTTTCATGTTCTTCGACCATGTCAGTCGCTTGAGGGCGGCATAGAGACCATTTGCGCCGGAAAACTCTCCATCAATTCCTGCGAAATTTCCGTTGCTACATTTTGAGATCTTGTCGATCTGTTCGGCAACGGCCGTCAGATATGGCTCGTATATCAGGCGCCGCAAGTCCTTAGGCACTAGAAACCGCATCGATCCGTACAGATCGAAAAGCCATCGCCGTATAATCTTCAGCCCTTGGAAGTGGTAGAGCAGCAACGGAGAGTTCGAAACCCGAATGCCATCGCTGCCACCCTCGACCGGCACGCCGAAAACGTTCCACGGCGCACAATTCAGGCCGGCAAGGTCGGCCTCCACGACGTTGTCGAAGAGCGACGCCATATTTTCCAGATACTTCTGATCGCCGTACTTGCCATCGGTTGGAGCCCCCGAACAGGCCTCCAGACATCGATCCCGCCACCAGGCCAACGCCGCTCGACCGTTTTGCGAGTTCTTGAACGCGGCATAACCGGCGTTGAGCCGCCCCACGGCCCGCTCGAAAGCCACGAACTCAGGCATCGAAAACCGATGTGGCGTGAGAAGCACATCGGCACGAGGATAATATTCAAACGCCTTATCCGGATTGCTGAACGCGTACATATCGGAGTCGACCCAGATCACCCAATCCGAGTCTGGCACTGCGTCCAGCGCATGCAGCAGCGCAATGGACTTGCAGGTCCAGCAATACTCCGTTGGAGTGACGCTTTGCTTAATCGCGCGCAACTCCGGCGTTTCAAAATCACTCGGAGCAAAGACACGCGCTCTTCCAAGGTTTAAAGACCGAAGAAACGGAGCGGTTGCATCATCGATACAAAAGAACGCAAATGTCGCGTCCGGCGCCACCTGCGCGAGAGACTTTTGCAGCGCGAGCGCCCGCGCCACAAACGGCTTGCTTATCACTGTGCAATAAATCGATTTCATCGAGGACTACCGGGGTCGCTCGTTCAACACGGCGTGAAGACCGTCATCGAGCGACGTGCGCACCAGAGGGCCGATCATTCCTTCCAACCGCGCGACGTTGGCCACTACCGATTTTGGCTCGTTCGGACGTTGCGACCGCTTTCCGAATTCCATGAGATCGAGGCCGCCCAACCGAGACGCCACGGCCATCACAAAATCACGCAACAGAATGGGCTGCCCGGTTCCGATATTAACGATGGTCCCGCGTCCGACGGAATCGGCCAGAGCCGCCCGCACGATCCAATCAGCAGCGTCGGCAACAAAAGAATAATCGCGCACCACGTCGCACTCGGTGAGCGCCAATGGCACGCGTGTCTGACACGCAGCGACGACCTGGGGAATGACCCGAAAGTCCGGCTCGCCCGGGCCCCAAAGCCCGAAGGGGCGCAAGACGATCACATCGATACCCACTCTCTCGCCAGCCTCCAGCGCCACCAAAGTGCCAGCTGCCTTCGACAAAGCGTAAAGATTGTGCGGCCTTTGTGGCGCGTCTTCAGGGATCGGGTTATCGCTGCTGGCGTATTCCGAACACGTGCCGATGTGGATAACACGCGATACACCCGCATTCGCCGCTGCTTTAACGAGGTCGGCGGCGCCCTTGACGTTGACGGCAAACGCGGAGGCACAATCCTGCCGGCGAAAGTCAACACCATAGGCTGCGCAGTTGATGACGTGCGTCGGTCGGACGAGCTTCAACGCGTCCTCAACCGAAGAAGCGTCCGTAATGTCCAGAGCTAGAGATTGATCGGTACGGGCGCAAGTGTGGCGCACGCCAGCGAATACCTGAGCATCGGACGACGCCAGACGCCGGACAATATGGCGCCCAAGAAATCCTGACGCGCCCGTGACGAGAATGCGCTTGCCGCGATAAAGATTATCGCTCCCAAGTTGACTTAAGCCGATCATCTTTTGCTGGCGATCGCTCAAGGCCTGCTTCTAGACGCGAGGCTCTGATATTCCGCGATCTGCGCGAGCGAAACCGTGGCCATGTCACTTTGAGTAGCTTCTCGCATGTACCACTCGATCGTCTGCGCGAGCGCGGTCTCGAGCGAGAGATGGGGCCTCCAACCTAACCGGGTGCGCGCCTTGTCGGAATTAAGTTGAAGCATCAGCGTTTCTTTGGGGGGACTTTCTTCTGTGGTCCGCACCCAACCCGCCGCCCCTCCCCACAGCTTGACAACCCGATCGGCAACTTCGCTCACACTAACCGCCGACTGGTCGTCCGGACCGAAATTCCATTCTTGCGCGAAGGACGAATCGCTCCAAAGGCGCTCGGCAAGCATCAGGTAGCCGAACAGCGGTTCGAGCACATGCTGCCACGGACGCACCGAGCCCGGATTACGAATTGACGCCGGAACGCCGACCCGGAAGGCGCGAACGAGGTCGGGCAATAGCCGGTCTGAAGACCAATCGCCACCGCCGATGACATTGCCGGCACGCGCGGAGGCCACCTTGCCGCCATCAAAGAAAGACTCACGCCAGGAGTGCGTGACGAGTTCCGCACATCCTTTGCTCGCGGAATAGGGATCGTCCCCGCCCAGCGGGTCGCCTTCGCGATAGCCCTCACGCTGTTCTTTATTAGCGTAGCACTTGTCGCTGGTCACCACCACGACTGACCGCACGCTCGCGCATTCGGATGCTGCCTGCAGGACATGAGCCGTGCCCTGAACATTTGTGGCGAACGTGCCGAGAGGATCCCGGTAAGACAGCCTGACCAATGATTGCGCCGCAAGGTGAAAGACGACCTCCGGCGACACTTCGGCCACGGTTCTGCGCACAACCGCAATATCGCGAATGTCGCCTATACGATGATCGAGAGTCCGTTCCACGCTCGCTGAGAAGAACAGACTGTCAGGCTCGGCTGCCAAGGCCAACCCAGTGATGTCTGCCCCGAGACGGTGAAGCCAGAGCGCCAGCCAACTGCCCTTAAAACCGGTATGCCCGGTCAACAGGACACGGCGCCCCCGCCAGAACGCCGGGTCCATCACCAGACCTTCCACGGGGCCGCCCCCGTTGCCCACAACTGTTCCAAATGCTGCTTGTCACGCGGTGTATCCATCGGCTGCCAAAACCCGTGATGGCGAAATGCCGCAAGTTGGCCGTCGCGCGTCAGACGTTCGAGAGGCTGCCGTTCCCACGACGTCTCATCGCCGTCGATGTAATTTCCCACTTTCGGAGAAAGCACGAAGAAGCCACCATTGATCCAGCCCGAGTCTTGCTCAGGCTTTTCCTGGAAAGCGGTGACGACATCATGTTCGATACGGAGCGCCCCGAAACGGGGCGGCGTATGAACGGCTGTAACGGTGGCCAAGTGGCCATGAGCACGATGAAAAGCTACCGCTGCGCCGATATCGACACTTCCGACGCCGTCGCCATATGTGAGACAGAATGGCTGCTCGCCATCAAGATACTTCAGGACACGTTTGATGCGACCACCAGTCATCGTGGTTGCGCCCGTGTCGACAAGTGAAACGCGCCACGGCTCTGCACGAACCTCGTGGATATGGACTTTTCCATCAGCGAGATTGAGCGTCACATCCGAATTATCGACCCGGTAGTTCGTGAAAAACTCTCTGATGACATGCCCCTTGTACCCAAGGCACACGATAAAATCGGTGATGCCATGCGCGGCATAGATCTTCATGATGTGCCAAAGAATCGGCCTCCCGCCTATCTCGACCATCGGCTTGGGGATTCGTTCGGTCTCTTCGCCGAGACGCGTGCCGAGTCCGCCGGCCAGAATAACGGCTTTCATCGCTCGCTCATTGATTTAGAGACAGGAAGCAGGTGCCATTCGCACGTCAGCGCAAAAGGCCTTTCAACGACGAAAAGAGGCCCTTCTTCGCGACCGGGCGCCTCTTCAAATTGTTCAGCGCAATTCCTCTCGCGTTACCAAACACGTGCATGCTTCCATAATTCTCCTTGGGCACGCCAGCAACAGAGACAAGGACCGGCGGAAGCTTCGCCGAAAAGTCGTTGCGAGCAAACCATGTATTCAACACGAGACGATCTTCTTTCGGCGGCTCCGGTCGGTGCAGGCCGTGTGCATCGAAGAAAATGATGGTGCCCATCGGTTCCTCAATAACGATTCGACGGCGCGGATCGGCCGGCACCTCGCTCAGCGGAAAAAGCTCGCCAACGGGCCTGCTCAAGAACAGCTTCGTCGCGTCACGCGTATCGAGAATATAACCCAACCCCCCAGATTTCACGTCGCTCAGATACGTGATCATCCGCAGCCGACGATCCGGAAACCGCGAGGCACCGTTTAGTGCCTTGTTCGACCCGGTATCGACGTGCCAGTCCACCGTCGGTTGATCGACCGGCAACGATCGCTGGAACAAGGCGTGATGAATTATAGCGGCCGACCCGAGATAATCCTCGATGATTTCCTGCAAACTGGGTGATGTCACGAGGGCGGCCGCTGCGCTCGAGAAAAGAAACGGGTGAAAAAACTCACTTGTGCCCGGGGTGCGCTTCGCTGGGAGCTCAAATCCGTAAGGGACGCCGAAATCGAAATCGTCGGAAACCGCCGCGACGACATCTTCGCGCAGCTGCCGAAGCCGTTCCGAATCGATGAAGCCGCGAATGACAGCGACGCCATTGGCGTGCAGAGAAGCCTTAATCCGTGCCGATTCAGCGCCGCTCAGGACATTGCTCGAAGCAACATCCGTGGTCACCAGCGACGCGTCGGCGCCCGAGGCCGCGGACAACGATGGGGGCGTAACAGGCTTATTCATGGCTGCTCCCTTTCCGTTTTAATGAAAGACAGGTTTGAAGTTATGACAAACCAATGCGGCGGCGCCTGATGTTCGATCACGTCCGGCGAACAATTCCAAGGCCGATGCTTCGCTCCTCCGGCCCAAATGCATTTACGAACGCGCCAATATTCGGATTTCCAAATGGCACGTAACCGATCAGAGCTTGACTCGCGAGGAAAGCACCGAATACGTCGTTCCAACTGATGTCATCCGAGACGACCAAGCCGTTCTCCGGCATCAACGCCCTAGCCACGGCATATTCGAACATCATGTGGGCCGGGGTATGCAGGCTGTCGTGAATGAACATCTCGACGCGTGTTTGAGCCATAACCTTCGGAAGCAGCTCTTTCGCATCGCCAATAAGATATTCCCACCGGTCCCGGTAGGCGAGCGGAACGTAATACCCAACGTCGCCCTCCGCGACAGTAATGTCCATTGTCAACGTCCCGGCCACCGGGGGCAGATCGATCGAAATCAATTTACCCTTCTTGTTCTTGGCGAGCGCTGCGAGCAAATACGATGTCATCGAACCGGTGGCAGTCCCCGTCTCAACGATGACCTCCGGCTGGAGCTCGCGCACAGCACCATAGTACAGGGCGAGATTTGCGCGCAGGCGCTTGTTGCGATCCGCCCAATCCTTGTACTTACGGATTGAAAATCGAGCCACCGCCGCGTCGAACGTCTCTCGCAGCTCCTTGTCGGCCAGGACTTCCTGCTCGTAATCGTCCAGGGTTCGCAGCGGTACCCGTCCCAGCGTTCGCAAGAGGGCTGACAGAATGTCTTCATCGCGGTGAAACGTAACACCGCCTTTTTCTCGGGTCGCGCGACGACCGCTCCATGCCGACAATACACCATGGAGAAATGGGTACCGGCGACCAAGCCGCCCGAATTTCTTGATTGTCTCCGCCTTCATTGCTGCCCTTCAAAGATGAAATCTTCACTTTCGCCGTTAGCGATCCAAGCCGCCACCTGCGAAATATCCTCGCCAAATTTCGATCCGAATGTCTTGCCATTGGCAGGAAACACATTCGCGCCAAGCTCGGGCAACCCGTAAGTCGCAGCCTCGTAATCAAAGACGAAGGACTCCATCGGCATCGGCCGCAGAAAGAAGGTGCCATAGGCGTATTGCCGCGCGAGGCGCGTTTCCGCCTCGTTGAGTCTGCCGAACTCATGAAGGCGCCCCAGCACATTCGCGAACTCTTCTCTCGTGCGCGGGTCGATCGTGAACCCGCGCCCCGAATACCGGCCCGTCCCCGCGGTGACGACCGGGATGCCGAAGCACGGCAACTCGAGCCCAATCGTGCCGCGAACCGTCAAGCCGTAATCGATAAGCGAGAACAAGGAATAAGTATTGATGTCCGTGTCAGCCGTCAGAACTTTGACATGCGGTGGCAACTCGCCGAGCGCTTTTCGGAGTGCAGCGACTTCCAATTGCTCCATCGCCACGCCATCCATCTTCGACCGCCAGATGTTCACCGGATGGACTTTGACGATCCAGTTCAGATTGGGATTTTTGACGGCCTCCCGAACGGTCTCCACGAGCCATTCTTCGTAGTCCTGAAAAAGACTTTCGCCATAGAAGAACGTGGCGTCGTATAAAATGTGGCTGAAGATGACGGCGGTCTTCTTAGCAGGGTCCAGCTTGAGGGATTCGATTACGGATTCCCGCGATTGAATTCTCTTTCCTTCCTGCAGTTTCTGCCGGTTGTACCAAGTTCCATCGTTATAGTGTGCTCTGAGCGTCCGCAGGACCGCGTCATCGTTATCCTTCGGCCAGGCAGAAACCTTCAGATTGCACCACGTCTCATCGGCCAACGACAGCGGGTGCTGGTCCCGCGTTGCCATCTTGTAACGCTTGAGAATGAGCCGATCGGCCTGCGGAGCGCCCAGCCACTGAACGGTGTCGACTCCCATCGCGAGGCAGGTATCAAAAACTTCCCCAGCCGGCGTATAGCCGCGCTCCAAGAATATTCCGATATCCGGCGCGAGCTCGGCGATCAAGCGCCGCACCGCATCGCCGCTGACGATCGATTCCGCCAGCCATTTGGACAGAGTGCTCCGGTGTTCCGGGATATTCAGCTCGAGGTGGCCCTGACGAAACAGACGCAGGACACGGCTGAGGACATTGCGGCCGCTGCGGACCGAATTTCTTGAATAGGACAACAGATCGTTCGAGCTCTTGATGCCAGCCAGCACGGCATCCGCTTCATTTGACGCCGCCCTCCGCATCGTATCGTCGATAAAGTCGTTTAAGTATGCAAAGCGAACGTCGCCGGCGGCACGATAGAGCCGCTCGCAAGTCGGATTAGGCGCCTGCATCAGCACAACCGACGACACGCCCAGGCCGCGCAATGCGAGAGCGTACAATGCCTGCATCTTAGCCGCGGCCGGCATCGAAAAGAGGTCGCAGAACAAAGCCGTACGCGATGCCGGTCCCGCGTTCGCTCTACGCAAGCCCGCGGTCTGCCGCCGCCAGAACGCCGCGTCGAGGCGCAAGAGCGTCATCGACTTCAAAGCCGTAGCATACTCGGGCAGACGCGAGAGCTTCAAACGGCACCCGTGTGCTGCTGCAAGATCGCGGCGGCACGTGCCCAATCTTCCATCGTATCGATGTCAACGGATGCCTCGGCATCCATATAGTAAGGCAACAAGCGGCCGCCGAATACGTAGTTCGCCAGCCGCTCCACGCGCGTCAAGTAAATGGCCGCGCCATTACGGGCGTAGAGAACCTCCTTCTCCTGTCGTCGCGTAATCGGCGCGCCTTCGAGGTAAGGCGTCAAATATCCTTGATTGGAAAGTCGCATCAGCGAGCTGGGTGTGAAGTTATGAGGAACTGCAACGCAGCTGACCAAACTGTCGGCAAGCGGGTCCGCTCCCATGGTCCGGATGGCCTCATCAATATGGCGAGCGGTCCGCAACGGACTCGTCGGCTGCAGCGTCATCACGGCATCGCATTCGTAACAGTCACCACGCAGATCCGAAACCACCCTCTGAAGAACTGCGAGCGTCGGCGTATCGTCACGTGCCAGATCGGCTGGGCGCATGACTACCTCCGCTCCGAAAGCACGAGCCGTCGCGGCTATTTCTTCGTCTTCGGTCGAAACCACCACGCGATCCAGCAGCCGCGACTCACGGGCCGCCCGGATCGAATAGGAGATCAGTGGTTTACCATTCAGCAGCTTGATATTCTTGCGTGGAATGCCTTTTGACCCGCCACGCGCCGGTATTATTCCGAGAACTTTCATCGTCCGTGCAGGTCCTGCGGAACAATGGCGGAGTTTGCAGCAGCAAACGCAAACACCGTAATCTTCCCGCTAGGTTCAAAGACGCGCTCCACGCGAAGACTCTGCAACCCAGAACGCTCGATCAGCGCGGAAAGCGAGCGCGGCGAATAGAGATGCTTATGCAAAGCTCCCAAGATATTGTCCGTCGCTGGCCGACGGGAAATGGTCAACTCATCCGGAACCTCGACATAGAGCACGCCCGAGGCCGGATTAAGGATCGAACCGGCTACCCGCAGCAGAGCCGCTGGATTCGCCACATGCTCGACAACCTTGTTCAAGGTAACAAGATCGGCCACCGGAATGCCCATCTCGGTGCCGGTAAACACTGATTGCACCACATTAAACCGTCCAAGCGACCGCAGGTGCGCCGCAGCGTTCGGATCCGGCTCGACGGCTGTTCCGACCCACCCGTCACCAACCCTCTCCAGAAATTCGGCCAGAAAAACCCCAAGCCCGGCGCCGATATCAAGCACATGGCGAGGTCGCCCAAAAGATGGACCGGCACCGCCGAGTTGTCTGATAATTCGAGCTACACGACCAACGTTGTCGGACGATGCTGGCGGCAGCGACATGACGCGGTTGAACTTCTCCTTGATGTTGTTGCCGAGATCGACTTCGTAATATGCCTCAGCAAGACTATCGAGTTTGTTCTCGTTTTCCTGACTCTGAACATTCTGGACTACCCCGCACGCGTCACAGCGGCGCCACGCTCGATTATATCCGGCCTCGCCGACGCCAACGGCGACCTCGAAGCGATCCCGCACAGTGTGCACCAAGAGTGCTGCACCCAATGCCCCGCCGCATATCCGGCAAGCCGCCGGCACAGTAGCGCAATCGCTGACGATAAAGCGTTGGACGTTTGCCGCCATGGCTAATAGGTGATCCTCTTCTGGATCTCGACCGGACCGAGTTTCGCCAGAATTTCTGCAATGCGAGCGCCAGCCTTCCCGTCGCCGTAGGTGTCCGCCATTTCGTAGGCGCCGTGCGCAATCTGTTTAAGAATTGCATCTTTGATCGCGTCGACGTCATGCGGCACGTCGATGACGTTTGGGCCACGCTCGCGTCCCGCTTGGCGTGAACCGATGTTGACAACCGGCGTACCGATGTATGCCCCTTCGCGAATCCCGCTGGATGAGTTGCCGATCAAGCACACCGTTCGATTCATCAAGTGTATGTAAGTGCTGGTCGGCAGATTCTTGAAAAAGTGCATCTTCTCGGCCAGGCCCCGCTCACGCAGCTTGCGAATTCCGCGCGCGACGTCTTCCGATCCTGCATCTGCGTTGGGCCACAAGACAATCGCTGGAAGCCCCACAGCCCGCACCGCTGTCAGCGTTTTATGAACTTGCGCTTCACCCTCGCCATACTCGGTTGTGACCGGATGTTGGCTTACCACCACGAAGGGTTGATCAAGATTCAGCTTGTCACCGACGCCGAAATCGAAAATTGACGGATCCGTCGCGTCGGGGCTCTCGGACAGTTCTTGTGCGACGAGATCGATCCGCGGACAGCCAACGCGGAAGATCAAGTCCTCACGCTCGCCAAGCTTGGCAATCCGTTGAGCCGCGTCTCGGCTGGCGGGAAAGTGCACATGGGCGAACTTGGTGGTCGCGTGCCGGATACTCTCGTCGATCGTCCCTGAGACCTCGCCGCCCATCGTATGAACGATGGGGATGTTCATGTACGCTGCCGCCAGCGTCGTCGCAAAGGTCTCGAATCTATCGCCGACCGTGATTACGAAGTCCGGCTTTAGTCGCTCGAACACCGACGACATCTCAATCAGGCCCAAACCGGTCGACTTCGCCATGGTTATGGGGTTCTCACCTTCCACCAAGGTGAACAGCCGTGCATCGATCTCGAAACCGTCCCTGCTGATAAGATCAACGACCGAGCCATAGCGGTCGAGTACGGAGGAAGCAGCAGCTACCACGCATAACTCTAGCTCTGAATGATTCACGATCGCCCGCAATGCCGACTTGATCGAGCTGTAATTCGCGCGTGAGCCAATGACTGCGCATACCTTCTTCATAATCTAACCTTTGTATGATGCCTTTAAGCGTTTATTTCGCCGGCGATGCGTCGGGCTACGGTGGTCGCGCGAAATACCCGGTCGTACGTGTCATAACCAGCTTCGCCAAGACGACGCCGCAAACCGACGTCATCTGCAGCGAGTCTCACGTATTCGGCAATTTCAGCCGCGTTCTTGCCGAGCAGCGCATTGACGCCATGCTCTATCTCAGGCATCGCCAGACTCGTGTTCGACGATGCGACAACACAGCTACCCATAGTGAAGGCATGAAGGTAGCGAGTATGTCCGACATTATATTCGGTGGCGTTATTCACGCACAAAAAGATCGGCTTGCGGATCATCTCGTCGTCGAGATCGTCAACAAAGCCGCGCAGCACAATCTCCTTCTGCTTCAGCAGCGGTGCCACTAGCGGGTGCGCCGCACCGGAGCCGAAGATATGAAGCTCAAACGGCTTGGATGCAAACACGCGACGCAGTTCCGGCAACAGCTCGTTAACAAGATAGAGTAGGCCGTACGTATTCGCCGTACCGGCAACCTTCCCAATACTCGCAACGATTTCAACGGGAGCGCCATTTCGCTTTCCTGCCTCGGCTTCGTCATGACGACGCTTCACTTCGGGCCAGCCGAAGCGGTCAATCCAGACGTTTTGGATGTAGACTGAATGCGGATGTCCACTTCGCAGATAGTATTTCGCATCAAGCGCGGCAACATCGCCGATGATATCCCAGGACCGCATCATCTCGAGGTGCGCAGCTTCGAGATGCCGTCCGTGCACCCAATGACGCAGCGAGCTTCGTAGCCCTGCCCCACTCTTCTTCTGCAATCCGAAGCCTGCGCGGAAATTCTTCGGATCGGGATTGCCGTAATAGGCGAATTTTTTCGCATCCGTTTTTGCGAACAGCGCTGTCAGCGGCTCGCTCCAAATGGTCATCACCCAATCGGCCTTGCAGCGCCGGACAGCCGCGCTTGCCTGCTCGCTGAATGCCGCGAGCGGTTGAAACCGTTCCAACGTCCGGTCGAACAAGCGACCGGTCCGAGACAGCGGCTTCTCGACCGCCGCCGGAAGAATCAAAGGATCGGCCATTTCGACGCCGGCCTCAGCCAAGTCACGCAATGCCTTAGTCGTATCGGGGTCGAATGAGGCGGACGCACCCGGAAAAACCGGGAGGAAAACGGGCTGCACGTCCGGCGTATCGGCTAGAGCCCGCAAAAGCTGCTCGATGACGACATTTGCCGCACGCACTGAGTGTGCCGGGTGCGGCATAACCGCCGAAGGAATCAAGAGGCGGGTCATGCGCCGGCCGAAGCTACGTCAACCTTCGGACCGGTATAAACGAAAGCCGCCTGCATACCGTTACTTACAAAACTCTCAAAGTTCAGATTGGGATTCTGTCGCCGAAACTCCTCCCAGGCCCGGCGCTCGCCCTTCGTTGGATCGGCCCAAAAGCAGTTCCAGTCGTCGAAAACGATAACGGTACCGGGCTGCAAGAAATCACGACAGAACTTCAGAACCGGAACGGTCGACTTATACAGATCGCAATCGATGTACACGACCGCCGCCTTTCGGCCCGCGAATCTTTGGCGCATCTCCTCGTTCAGAACGTCGTCGTAGAAGCCCTTAACAGTGACAAGACGCTCCGCAGGCATACCATGGGCGATGCAGATTTCTCTGAACGCTTCTTCCGAAGTTTTGAGGCGGCCTTTTTCCCAGATCTTCTGACGATCGATTTCCGCAATGTCCGGGAGCCCCTCGAAGGAATCGAACGCCACGTAATGCCAATCGAAAAGGTAACGGAAATTATCGAACGCCATTCTCATGGTATTGGCGCCGTGGCAGCCGAACTCAAAGTAATAGCCCTCCATCGGACGATTAACGTGCGCAAAATGCGCGATCGTTAGAAAAATGTCTCTCCGCCTCTGCTGGCCAGCCGAGGTGTAAATTTCCACGACCCATTTACGGCGCCGACGATTCTGAGGCGAATACTTCGCTAAGCGGTTGTAAATAGACAGCAATGCCTTTTTTGCCGGCGCCGGAAGACGCCGGCCGCACGCACGCAGGGTATTGATCACGTCAGGTCTCACTGTTCCGATACTTGGTCGACGAGGTCCGTCCAGGAAAACTTATGATCCGCCTTGACCGCTCTCGCCAACTTGCGGCCGAGCAATTGCTCGTAAAGCGCCACGGGGATTCCGCCTCCCGTCTTTTTGGCAAGCAGGTCGCTGCGCCCGAGGACGCTTCCCGCCGAAAGATCGCGGCTCGACACAAGTGCCTTTTCAAACACGCGCTTCATCTCCCGATAAGGCTCGATATCGTCCTTATCAATGGGGTGGTCCAGCATGCGCCATACCGAATTCAACTCAGCGCAAAACCGCTTGAACTCTTCCGGCTCCATTGAATGACGGGCATCACTTCCGTACATCCATCGCGAGAAGGTCACGTGCTTCTCGATTGCCGTCGCGCCAAGAGCGGCCGCAGCCACGGCAGCCGCGCTTCCCAACGTATGATCGGATAAGCCCACATCCAACTTATAACGCAGCAGCATTTCCCCGATGACATTTAGGCCAACCCGAGTATCAGGGCACGGGTACACGGAGCTGCATTGCAGTATAATAAGTCTTGGACACGTGCTGAGAATACTTACCGCACGATCGAGTTCGGCCCAATTGCACATTCCGGACGACAGGATGACGGGCTTTCCGGTCGCCGCCAGCCTCTCCAGCAAGAACACGTTTGTGACTTCGCCGGAAGGTACTTTGTAGAGATTGGTCCCGATCTTCTCCAGCAGATCGACCGCTGCCTCACTAAACGGCGATGACAAGAACAAGACTCCGCGCCCATCGCAGCGCTGCTTCAACTGAACCCATTGCTCCTCCGAAAAGCCAGTCCGCTCGAAGTATGCATATCGCGGCTCGCCCTGAAAAAAGGACGGCATCGGAGCATCACGCAAGGTCTCGGCCGAAGCCAAGTGGGTCTGAAACTTGACCACGTTCGCGCCGGCGTCCGCCGCCATGTCAATGAGCGCGCACGCATTTCCGAACGAGCCGTCGTGGACAGAGCCCGCTTCGGCAATGATCAGGCGCTTCGGAACTTCCGCGGCAACTGTCATCTCAAGCCCCATTAACGCATTCCAACAGCCTTTAGAGATCGATACGCTACATCTGGCAGCGCCTTCCACCAGTCGTGCAATCTACTCCAGGCATCACGCCGATTGACTTCATTGACCAACGCGTCGATCTCGGCACCAGGGATTTTGCCGGATTCCCGAATGAAATTTAGTCCGACGGCGTTGAAGCCAAAGGCGATGCAAGCCAATCCCAGGCGATAGAACTCGTCAGTTGAAAGAGAAACGCGATCCGGATCAACGATGAACGATGCATCGCCGGCATATGTAAGCCACCGGTCATTTTCACTTCGTACGCCGGTCCGCTTCCAGCAATAAGGTGCGTGATCGGTGTTTATCGCAATCGTTCTATAGCCGAGTTCGTAAAGCATCACTTGCTGATGCCCGAATGTAAGGCGGTTAGCGTAATAGGGAGTGAACAGGAATTCCGACAGCACGAACAGAATGCGATGCTCCTCAAGCAGTCGACGCGCACCTTTTAGAACCTCTAGCTCGCTACCTTCCGCGTCCACTTTCAGAACATCGATAGCGACGCCTTCGTCGGCCCAGACAGAGTCCAACGTTTCGCAACCGACCTCCGTCTCCGTGACGGGTTTCTGCACCCGCTCGAAATACGTGACGCCCCGATCCATCTCCCGCCACATGTTGGACGTCATGCGAACGTCCGCGGGCCCCGAAAGGGAGGTCGCGCCCGCGCCCACGGGAATGATGATCTTTTGTCGGCCCGGCTCACTCCACAAGGCGCTCGGATGATAGCGCCTGCGCCTGAAGGGATGCTCGAGCATCCCCGCCGCTTGTGCCGAGGTCTTGCCCGCGATGAGCTTTTCATATTCTTCTTGGTTCGGCTCGAAGCCGGTGATGCAAGCTCGTGCTGCATATTCAGCCGGGAGCAAGTAGCTTCCGTTGCGCGCGCCGACATCGACGAAATGCAAGTCTTCGCCGGCAGCGTCGAGAGGCTTGAACAGCACCTCGGCTGTCGAGCGACCATCTGTCAGCCGTCGACCGAAAAGTGTTGCCATAACAGTATTACCACCAACTCGTTAGGGGACAGGGAGCAAGCGCGGCAAGTGACGAAGGATCGCCAACAACACACGCCGATGGACGACCGCGACGACGACACTCGCAACGATGCACAGCGCCACGCGGTCAATAAACGTCGTCGCGAAATGGTAGGAGACCAGCGACAGCGTCAATGCAAAGACCAAGGCGAGTACGGGCCGCAGGTCCTGAAATGGTACAGGCGCGATCCTATTGGCGAGCGCGAAGACAATCGCCTTTGCGACAAGAGCCGACGTGACCCCCGCGAGAACAATGGCGACGCCACCCCAATGACTGGCAAGAAGGAACAATATGGCGATGGAGAGCACCCGTGACACGATCACCGAAACGGAAAAGAACTCTGCTCGTCCACTGGCATACACCAACGCTTTTGGCGCAAAGCCCGTGGTACGGAGGGCGATCGTCCCCATCCAAATAGCCGCGAAATAAGCCGCGTATGAAAACTTTCCATGCGACAGTATCCCGATCGCATCGTACCCCACCGTTGCCAGCGCAACGGCGCCCATCGTGCAGAGCACCGAAATGATCTCGGTAACCATCATACTGGTGGAGAAGTCACGCGTGCCGCGCCGGGCTTCGGCTAGGCAGTCCGCCCACGATGCGCGACTGACCGCCTTGGTAACGATCATCATCAAGTTCTCGTAGGTTTGCGAATGGCTAACGATGCCGAGTACATTGAGGCCGATATTTGCCGAAATAAGGCCGCGCTCGACCACGACACCGCCGGTATCGAATACGTTGGCTGCGGTCAGATGCATTTCGCGCAACAGTGCCCGGCATAGGGAGAACGACAGGCGGCCGCCGAGGTAACGCGATAACGCAGCAGCACTGAGCACAACGTCCGCAACACTAGCCACTGCAAGACTTATGAACAGGGATGTCCCGCCCATGTCATAGACGTAAAGGGCGACAACTCCCGCCAGGGCGCCGATCGCATCTCTCACAATGGAGACAACGGCAAATACCCGTGCGCGACCATCCAGCGTCAAGGCTTCGGCCGCGATCGGGGCCCATCCAGTGCCGACGATCGATATCAGAACCAACACAAGATCCAGCGTCGTAAGTCGGCCGACATCATCTTGAAGATAATACAAAATGAAGTGCCAGATTGGGACGAACAGGACTGCGCCGACGATCCCTAGAGCGGTCGCCAACGTTAAGATGTTGGCGATTAGATCCATTCGGGCTTCAGTCGTCGCGCCGGAGAAGTGTCGCGCCATAGCCGCACTGGAACCGACTGTCGGCAAGATACCGATTGCTGCGACAACCGAAACCACGAGAGCGAAAAAACCGTAATCGGCCGCCGTCAGATGTCGGGTCATGAGCGGCAGCACGGTCAATGCCATCAATACCTTCGCGACCGCCGGCAAAGCGAAATATGCCGTTCTGACAAAGAGTCCTCTGATCAATTCTGATCTCGACTTTCAAAGTTGCCCGCACAGACGCGGCAGTGAATTGGGACGCGCGGCCATGCTACCGCACTCCGGGTGAAACGACTTTCACCCGGGACAACAACCGATGGCTCGAACCGCATGCTATTAGCTTGCGGCGATGGATTCTCCGTCCAGCACCACGCGAACCTTGCGGCCCAGGAGGTCCAGCAAGATCGTCACGCGATCATGGTCGGCCATACCTTCAAACAGACCGAGGCAATTCGTGAATGCCCCGTCGACAATGCGAATCTTATCGCCCAGTGCGAAAGCCGGTCGCAAACTGAGCGTTACGAAACCATTTTCATCCTCTCGATCACGCAACGTCGCAACGATTTCGCTTGAAATCGACGCCGGCACGTCGCCGCGGCAAACGAGGCTGGAGACACCAACCGTTGAAAGGATCGAGCGCCAACGTTGCGTCGACATGTCAATGTTGACGAATACGTAGCGGGGAAACAGAGGTGCCGGCACAAACTCGATACGGCGAGCGTGACGTCGGCGCTTTAGATAGCGCGGCATATAAACGCCAAAGCCCTGGCGCCTAAGATGCTCGGCCGCCTTCCTTTCGCCGTGCGCATGGGTATGGGCGACGTACCATTGAGAGCCGGCATCGAAACTCATCGAGCGCGCCCGTTCTCGCGGCCAATCCGCAGATGCAGCAGCGCCGGCGCAAAAACATTATTCGCGCCGAACACCGTGACTGCCGCATCCGCGGTATTCTGAGCAGACTTCAGATCCGTCACAACGACCGCATCGACCTTGCCCATGATAGAGTCGAGCGACGTAACGAGCGGAATACCGACAAAAAGCGGCGCCTGCGACCGAGAATCAACAACCGCATGAAC
>Ga0255338_1001158_pt1 | contig 54786 bp, 53 predicted proteins | sample MeOH1_35cm_T4_19_FD_203715 | JGI IMG/M metagenome (GOLD analysis project Ga0255338, IMG submission 203715) | Sandy soil microbial communities from University of British Columbia, Vancouver, Canada - MeOH1_35cm_T4_195 | ecosystem: Engineered > Artificial ecosystem > Sand microcosm > Unclassified ... | reverse complement strand
TCTCCTGGCAAGGCAGCCCTGGGTTGTTCCCATGACCGGCGACCGCCGCGACCATCATGATGTTCATCTCGGTGTACTCCCGTCGGGGGGCGCCGACATCGGGAGTATGCCCGCGGCCTGTTACGACGCTATTTCAGGATCCAGTAATTAGCGTCACTAACGCCGCCAAATGGGGTCAGGCACGCAAATTCGTCAAATTCGTCATCGGAGAATTCAACGAATTTGCGTGCCTGACCCCGCCAAATAAGACGCAGGGAGCGGCTAGCGGCGGCGGCGCTTCTGCCAGGGGGAGGGCTTGGCTGGCTTGTGCTTGTTCTGCCAGGGCGTGACGCGGATCTGGTTGGGCAGGGAGTCCTTGACGGGCTCGAGCTCGATGCGGCCCATGGCCTCGTCGACGCCGGTCAGCTTCACCTTGAGCTTCTGGCCGACCGTCGCGTTGGCGCCGCGCCACAGGCCGACGGCGCCGGACTCGGACAGGGACACGAAGGCGCCCGCGGTGGTGACGTTGACGACGACGCCGTCGAAGATCTCCCCGATGGAGCGGCCGAGGATGGCCGCGCGCGCCATGTCGACCGCCTTGCGCTCGGCCTCGGCGGCGCCGCGCTCGCGCTCGGAGCAATGCACGGCCAGGCCCTCCAGGTCGATGCCGGACACGTGGCTCGTCTTGTCGCCCTTGAGCAGGCCTTTGACGGCGCGGTGGACGACGAGGTCGGGATAGCGGCGGATCGGCGAGGTGAAGTGGCAGTAATCCTTCGACGCGAGGCCGAAGTGGCCGCCCGCCTCGGCCGAATAGCGCGCCTGCTTCAGGCTGCGGATGACCTGGATGTTCGCGGTCTCCTCGAACGGGTGGCCGACGGCGGCGGCGAGCAGGCTCTGCAGGCCCTCGACGGGATGGGCGACGAGCGAGGTCTTCGCGACGATGCCGAGCTGGCCCATCTCCTCCTGGAGCGCCTGGAGGCGGACGGGGTCGGGCGTCTCGTGAAGGCGGCGCATGAACGGGGTCTTCGACTTCGACAAGGTGCGGGCGACGGCCTCGTTGGCCGCGACCATGAACTCCTCGATGAGGCGGTGGCTGTCGAGGCGCGGGCGCTTGAGCACGACGAGCGGCTCGCCCTTCTCGTCCATCTTGACGTAGTACTCCGTCGTCATGAAATCGAGGGCGCCGCGGCGCATGCGGACCTTGGTCAGCTTCTTGGCGAGGGCCCCCATCTTGAGGACCACCGCCTTGACCTCGGGCGTGACGCGTTCGACGGGCTTGCCGTCGACGACGTCCTGCACTTCCTCGTAGGTGAAGCGCCGGCACGAGCGGATGACGGTCTCCTCGAGCTCCACCTTCCCGGGCGCGCCGTGCTCGTCGAGCTCGAGCCAGCAGGTCACGGTCAGGCGCGGCACGTCGGGGCGCAGCGAGCAGAGATGGTCGGACAGGTTCGGCGGCAGCATCGGGATGACGCGGCCGGGCAGGTACACGCTGGTCGCGCGCTTGACCGCCTCGGCGTCGACGGCGGATCCCCGCTTGACGTACTCGGCGACGGCGGCGATGTGCACGCCCAGGCGCCAGCGGCCGCCGGGCAGCTCCTCGAGGGAGACGGCGTCGTCGAAGTCCTTCGCGTCGGCGCCGTCGATGGTGAACACGGGGAGGTGGAACAGCTCCTTGCGCCCGGCCCACTGCTCCGGCGTCGGGTCGAGGCCGAACTTCGCGGCCTCGCGCTCCACGGCGTCGGGGAACTTGGTGTCGATCTCCTTCTGGGCGAGCGTCGCCGCGAGGCGGACCTTCGGCTCCTCGGCGCGGCCGAGGATCTGCGTGAGCGTCCCGCCCGCGACCAAGGTCTCGGTGGGCCAGCGGTCGATCTTGATCGCGGCGAGCATGCCGGGCTCGGGGGAGACGCCGGGCGCGCAGGCCAGGGCCACGATCGCCTGGGACTCGTCGGTGCCCTCGGGCACGACGACCCAGTACTTGCCGGCCTTGCGCAGGAAGCCGACGGCGACCGAGCGGGCGCGCGTGATCACCGACACGATCTCGCCCATGCGCTTGCCGTTGCGCTCGCCGCCGAGGCGGACCTTCACGCGGTCGCCGTCCATGGCGAGGCTGAGGGTGGGGCCGCTGACGAACACGTCCGCCACGCCGACGGCCTCCGAGAGCAGGAAGCCGAAGCGCCCCTTGTGCTGGAGCTTGCCCTCGAGGAACTGGCCGCCCCCGGAACCCTTGCCTCCGCCCCTGTTCCCGCCCTTGGGGCTGTGGAATCCGCCGCGTCCTCGTCCTCTCATCCGTCCATTGTGGCATTTATCGCCCGGCGGCGCTTTCGACCCTTGGTGTCAGGCCTGTCGTTGTTGCATAAAGTTATGCAACAACGACAGGCCTGACACCAGCCTCAGCGCCCGGCGGCGCCTTCAGTCCGCCTGGGTCTGCCAGATGAGGACTTCGGAGCCCTGGGGGCCCGCGGTCCAGACGGGGCTGCCGGCGCGCACGAGGCGCGCGGCGTCGCCCTGGCCCAGCTCGCCGGCGCCGGCGAGCGAGCCGGAGCCCTTGCCGACGAACAGGTGGACGTGCGAGGCCTCGGGGACCTTGACCGTCTTGCCCGGGGCCAGGCGGCCGACCCACAACGTCGCGTCCTTCTGCTTGATGCGGATGGCGGCCAGGTCCTTGTCGCCGGACGCGAGCGCCACGAGCCCGCCCTTGGCCAGCTCGGAGGTGATGTCGAGCTGCTCGTAGCCGGGCGTGATCCGGTCCGTGTCCGGCGGCACCCACATCTGCACGAGGTGCGCGCGCGTCTCGCCGCGGGAGTTCATCTCCGAGTGGTAGATGCCCGTGCCCGCGCTCATGCGCTGGGCCAAGCCGGGATAGATGATCCCCGCGTTGCCCATCGAGTCCTTGTGCTCCACCTCGCCCTCGAGCATCCAGGTCACGATCTCCATGTCCTGGTGCGGGTGCGTGGAGAAGCCCTTCATCGGCTCGATGTAGTCCTCGTTGTTGACGAGGAGCAGGCCGTGATGGGTGTTCGCCGGGTCGTAGTGCTGCCCGAAGCTGAAGCTGTGGCGCCCGTCCAGCCAGGAGATCTTCGTGTGGAAGCGGTCGCCCGCCTTCCGGACCTCGATGCAGCCTTCGTTCTTGTTCATACCGCCTCCTTCAGCCCTGCGCCTTGCCGAGCTTGCGGCACAGCCGCCGCAGCTCCTCCTGCTCGTCCGCCGTCAGGATCCGGAACGCCTTCACGATCGTCCCCGCGTGGCGCGGGAACATCCCGGCGACCAGGCGGCGGCCCTTCTTCGTCAGCGCCACCGTGAGGAAGCGCCGGTCCTCGTCGCGCGCCGTCCGCTCGACGAGCCCCCCCTTCTCCAGGTTCTCGATGACCATGGTCAGGTTGCCCTTCGTGCGCAGGATCTTCCGCGCCAGGTCCTTCGCGCACAGCGGCCCCAGATGCAGCAGCGCCTCGAGGACCCCGAACTGGCTCTGGGTCAGGCCCGCCCGGACGATCTCCTCCTGCGTGCTCCCCTCGACGGAACCCGCCGCGCGCTGCAGCGCGACGAACGCCGCCAGCGCCCGGACCTCCGTCTTCGTGCCTCGGTATCCCGGTCCCATATAGTTTAATGTTGAACTATTGCCCTCATTATAGCCCCGGGTCCGGCGGCTGTCAAGGTCAGGAGCAGGCTTGGCGGAAGGAGAGCAGGAACGCGGCGCCCGTGGCCGGGCGCTTCGTCGGGTCGGGGTCGAGGGCGGAGGCGAAGAACGCGTCGAGCCCGGCGGGCAGGGCCCGGCCGCGCTGCGTGACGGGCGTGAACTCCTTGCGCAGCTTCGGCTCGAGGAAGTCGGGCCCTTCGAAAGGGCGGACCCCGGCGACCATCTCGTAGGTCATCACGCCCAGCGCGTACAGGTCGGAGGACTTCGAGACGGAGCCCATTCCCTGCTCGGGCGACATGTACGGCGGCGTGCCCGAGGCCTCGGTGCGGGTCAGGCCGGTCGTGGTCGCCTGATGCGCGATGCCGAAGTCCATGACCTTGACCGTCGCGCCGTCGCGGGAGACCATCACGTTCGACGGCTTGAGGTCGCGGTGGATGATCTTCAGGCGGTGCGCGTAATCGAGCGCGCCGGTGACGCCGTCGAGTATCTTCTCCGCCTGGGCGAGCGGCAGGCCGCGGTTGGTCGCGATGACCTTGTCGAGCGTGCGCCCGTCGACGTACTCGAAGACGAGCAGGGGCTCGCCCCTCTCCTCGAGGACGGTGTAGATCTCGGCGAGGTTGGGATGCTTGAGCTTGGCGACGAGGCGGGCCTCCTTGAGGAAGCGCTCGAGGTCCGCCGGCGTGGTGCCGGCGTCGCGCTGCAGCTGCTTGATGGCCACGCGCCGGTCGAGCTTCTCGTCGTGGGCGTCGTAGACGATGCCCATGCCGCCGCGGCCGAGCTCGCCGTCCACGCGGAAGTTCCCCCCCAGGACGTCCCCGGCCCCGATCGCGCGCGGCGCGACCGGCCCCTCCGCCGCGGTCGCGGGGGGCGCGTCCCGCCGCCGGGCCACGAGCACGACGAGCAGCATCAGCAGGAAGCCCGCGGCGGCCGGCACGCCGATCCAGACCGCCTTCGGCAGGACGGGCAGCTTGAGCCCCGGCTTGGCCGCGGCGTCGAACAGGCCCGCCGCCTCGTCGGCCAAGGCGGCCTTGAGCGCGGCCTCGAAGCGAGGGTCGAGCGCGGCCGCCTCGCGCAGTGCGTCGATCATCCCCTTCTTGTCGCCGAGCCCGCCCAGCGCGAAGGCCCGGTTCGCCCAGGCGACGGCGTCCTTCTGGTCGAGGCTCAGCGCCTCGTCGGCCGCGGCGAGCGCTCCCTTGAAATCCTTGAGCTTGTTCTGCGCCGTGGCCTTCGCGTCGAGCAGGTGGGTGTTCCCGGGGAACTCCTGCAGCGCCTCGTCGCACAGCATGATCACCTGGGCGTTGTCGCCGAGCCCCTTCGTCTCCTCGATGCGCAGCAGCCAGGCCTGCAGGGCGCCGGGGCCCGTCATGGCCCCCCCTTCCGCCCCTCCGCGCAGCAGCTTCGAGCGGGAGCCCGCGTCGAGGGCCACCTCCTTGCCGCCGGTCCCGGGCTTGAGGTCCCCGCCGTTGACGGCCTTCGGCCCGCCCGCGAGGCCGGAGCGGCAGGCGAGGCCCTCGATCTTGAGCGCCTTGGCGTCCTTGGGGTCGAGGGCGAGCGCGGCGCGCGAGGTCTCGCAGGCCGCGGTCAGGTCGCCCATCTGCAGCTGGATGCCGGCTTTGATCGCCAACTCAGAGCCCGGGCCGAACGGCGAGGACGGGTGCGCCGGCGCGGAGCCGGGGGCCGGGCCGGAGCCGGGCGCCGGAGCGGCGGCCCCGGCGCCTCCGGCCGCCGGCGCGGCGCCGGGGCTTCCGCCGGGGGCGGCATTGGCCAAGGTTTTCCCCAGAAGATTGGACAAGCTCCCGCCGATACCGCCGGTGGACCCTCCCGTGGAGCCTCCCGTCGGACCTCCTCCCGAGCCTCCGGTCAGGCTCCCGCCGACGCTCCCGCCCGAGCCGGTGCCGGAGCCGGGAGGCGGCTGACCGGGAGTCTGGTTCACCGCGCTGCCGGGGTTGCAGTTCGGGTTGATCGCCGCGGCCGGGCCGTCGCAGGCGTTGATCGTCGGCGGCGAGACGGCCAGGCCCGGAGACGGGCCGAGGATCGCGAGAGCGGATGCGAGCGCGAGCGGGGCATACGCCTGGAAGCGGGGGAGCGCCACGGTCTGAGTGTAGCCTCAGACCCGCGCGCCGTCAACCCTGAAATCAGTGGGCGCGGGGGTCGAAGTCTTCGGGGGCGGCGTGGGGGCCGGCGTGGTCCTCGGGAGAGGGCGCCCAGGCCTGGTCGCGGATGCGCTTGAACGCGGCGGCGAAGGCGGCGACGTCGTCCGGCGCGTCCAGGAACATCGCGTTCTCGTAGTTGTTCTTCTCGCCGTTGCGGGTCCAGTTGAACGAGCCGGCCTCCGCCAGGGCGCCGTCGAACACGGCGAACTTGTTGTGCATGACGCCCTTCTCGCCGCTCTTGCCGGCGGACAGCAGGACGTCGAAGCCTTGGTCGGCGAACCAGTGCATCTCGGAGAGGTACTTGTACTGCTGGGCGTCGAAGACGATGCGCACCTTCACGCCGCGCTCCTTGGCGCGCAGCAGCGCGTCGCGCAGCTCCTCCGAGGTGAAGGAGAAGTTGGCCAGGTCGATGGAAACCCGGGACGCGTCGATGGCGCGCACGAGGTGCGCGGAGACGCCGAACGGGGAGAAGGCCTGGGCCGGGAACGACTCTCCGTTGAAGAGCACCGGGCGCGCCGGGTCCTGGGGCGCGGGCGGCAGGCCCGGGTGGGGCTGGCCCTCGGGGATCGGCTCGGGGCGGGGCGGGGCCTGCTTCGGGATCCTCGAGGAGATGGACCACATCCAGTCCCAGTAGGCCTGGTACGCCTTGATCCTCGCCTGCTCGGCGTGGAACATCGCGTTCTCCCAGTGCCACGCGTCGGCGGCGTGCGTCCAGTTGAACGAGCCGGTCTCCAGGACCTGGCTGTCGAAGATGGCGAGCTTGTTGTGCATGATGCCGAACATGTCCCCGCCGCGCAGCATCTTCAGCTCGAAGCCCTGGTCCATGAGCATCTGGACCTCGGGCGTGCGGGTCTCGCGCGGCTTCTCCGGGAACACGTGGGTCTGGTTCATCACGATGCGGACCTTCACGCCGCGGTTCTTGGCGCGCAGGAGCGCGGCCCCGATCTCGCGCAGGGCCAGGCCGTGGATGGCGATGTCGATCGAGGTCTGCGCCGCGTCGATGGCGCGGATGAGCTGGGCGGAGATCCGGGTCTCGTCGGAGAACATCCGCGACGGGAGGACGACGCCGTTCAGCGACACGGTCTCGCCGCGGGGGGCCCGCGCGGGGTTCGCCGGGGCCGGCGCGTCCGCTTTCGCGGCCGCGCCGTCGAAGAAGGCGCGGCCCTGCTCGAGGGAGACGGGAACCGCGGCGGCCACGGCCGGAGCGAACGACGGCGTCAGGCTCGGTGACAAGGACGGGACGGACAACGGCGACAGAGAGAGCGCGGGCGCGGTGAAGGAAGAGAACGGCGTCAACGGAATGGGCAGCGTCCCGACGGACCCTGACGGCGACGAGAACCGGACTTGGGCGGCGCACAGCGACGGCAGCATCGCGAGAACGAGCGCCCAGCGATATCTCGTGTTCACCATACGCCAAGTCTACTCCCGCACGGGGCAGGAACTTCGTCCAAACGGCCCAGGTCGCGCGTCGGCAAAAGGCCTAGGTCCGGGACGACGATTCTTATATAGGATAGCCGCATGAAGATCCATGTCGGCGCCTACGCCGCCGCCGCCGGGCTCGAGGAGGCCGACGAGGCCGCCCTGTACGCGGGGCTCGCCGGCATGGATCTCGCCGGCCTCGAGCAGCCGTTCTTCGGGACCTTGCACCGCCGCGACGAGGGCTGGCTGATCGGCCAGATCCGCACCGAGTGGTCGCTGATCCTGACCACCTTGCCCGGCACGATGGACCGCCTCGCGGACGACCGGCGCTTCGGCCTGGCCAGCGCCGACCCCGACGCGCGCCAGCGCGCGATCGACTACGTCGAGAGCGCGCGCCGCGCCGTGGAGAAGCTGCACCGCGCCCTCGGCCGCCGCGCCGTGCGCGCGGTGATGGTGCACTCCGCCCCGCGCCTCGACGGCGCGCGCGCGAAGCGCTCGCTCGACGGCTTCGCCGAGGCGCTCTCCGACCTGCGTGACCGCGACTGGCAGGGCGCGACTTTGCTCGTCGAGCACTGCGACGCGGCCGTGCCGGGCCTCGAGCCCGACAAGGGCTTCCTCAGCGTCGAGGACGACGTCCTCGCGGCCAAGCTCTCGAGCGGCGGGACCCCCGTCGCCGTCGCGATCAACTGGGGCCGCTCCGCGGTCGAGACCCGGTCGGCCGAGGGCCCCCTCGAGCACATCGCCCGCGCCGTCCAGGCCGACATGCTCGGCGCCTTGGTCTTCTCGGGTGCCGCGCCCGCGCACCCGGACTACGGCGCCTGGCGCGACTCCCACGTCCCCTTCTCGACGAGCGTCCCCGAGTCGATCCTGACCCCCGCCGCCGCGAAAGCCGCCCTAGCCGAGGCCGGCCCCTGCCCCCTCCTCGGCCTCAAGCTCCAGACCAAGCCCGCGTCCGTGTCCGTCCCCCAGCGCCTCGCCGTCCTCCAAGCTGGCCTCGACGCCCTGCGCTGACGATAATCTTGGTGTCAGGCCGTGCAGTATGTGCAGTATTTCGGGGTCAGCGCTTTTTGTTGATGCGGCCGCGGTTGAGATGCGCGGGATACTTGATCGCGTTCTTCTTCATCTTCGCGAGCGCCGCTTCGGTGAGATCGATGCCGAAATGATCGGCGATCTTCTTGAGATACACATAGGTGTCGGCGAGCTCCTCCGCGAGGTGGGCGCGCTGGGCGGGGTTCAGATTCTTGGACTGCGCCGGTGTCAGCCACTGGAAGATCTCGACGATCTCGGCGGCTTCCTTGACCATCGCCATCGCGAGGTTCTTAGGCCCGTGGTACTTCCCCCATTTGCGCTCACGGGCGAAGCGGATGATGCTCTCGTCGAGTTCGGCGCGCCGGTCTTTCATGGCTTCATTATCGCATAGGACGCTAAGCCCCGAATACTGCACATACTGCACGGCCTGACACCAAGATTCGGCACCATCCCGGGAACGAGAAGGGCCGCCGGTATAGTCCCGGCGGCCCCCGCTCGGCTGTGCGAACGACGACGGCTTACGGCTTGAACTCCATCTTGCGGCTGACTTCTTCAAGCACGTCCATTGCCCCACGCCCAGGGGCGCCGCCCATCACGCTCTTCCACAGCGACTCCATCTGCTTGCGCTTCTCCGCATCCTGGGGCCACCAGGCCATCGCGACCATCCTCTCCAGGGCCGGTCTCTGCCACGAGACGTCCAACGGCACCGCCTCCAGCATCTCGCGCGCGTCCTTCTTGCGTCCCAAGTCGTGCAGCACGCAGCCCAGGAACTGACGGGCCTGCCAGTCCTGCGGCTCGAGCTCGACGGCGCGCCGCAGCGCGGCCTCGGCTCCCGCCGGGTGCGACAGCGCCCACTGGCACGCGCCCAGCCCGAACCACGCCTCGCCCCATTTGGGCGAGAGCTCCGCTCCCCGCTCGTAGTACGGCAGCGCGTCGCGGTACCGCTTCTTCATGTAGAAAAGCCTGCCCAGCCGGCACAGGGTCTCGGCGTCGCGCTTGGCCGGACCGTCGGCCAGGTCCTTCGCCACGGCCTTGGCCTGCAGGACCATGCCGCGTCCCAGGTAAGCCTCGACCTGGCCCGTCATCACGTCCTCGACCTGGTTCGACGTCACGCGCAGGGCCTCGAGGATCTCGCTCGCGCGGACGTACTCTCCCAGGCGGTTGAGCGCCAGGGCCCGGCCCAGGTTCAGCTCCGCGTCGCCGGGGAACTTCCGTATGCCTTCTTCGAAGACCGAAAGCGCTTCTTCCGCATCGTCCGCCAAGAGCAACTCGAGTCCTCGGTCTTGGTACTCACCGCTCGATTGGATGGACATAAACCCTCCTCGTCGTTTCCGGCTTGGAGGCCTCGGAGCCGCTTCCCGTATAAAGAAGCGACCCCGATCCGCTTTCTCAAGAAAGACCAGGGTCCGAACGCTTTGGGTCCCGTATTAAGGGCCGTCGAACATCACCGTCCGACAATCTCAGTGTAACAGGGGGGTCGGGGGCCGTCAAGGCCCAAGCCGCTAGATGCCGATCTTGGCCAGCATGTTGCTGATCTCGCCGATCACGGCGGCCAGCTTGGGGTGGGTCGCGTCGAACTCCAGGGTGGCGTCCTTGACGGCCTCCTCGGCCTTGTCGATCATGTCCTTGGAGCGCATGTCGCGCTGGACCTCGGCCTTGAGCTTCTCGAGCAAGGCGATGATCTCGGCCTTGTTCTTGGGGTCGGCGCCCCGCGCCTCCTTGATGGCGGCCTCGATCTTCGCGACGGTTTCTTCGATCATGCCCACTGTATAACTCTATCCGCGCGGCGCGTCAAGGCCGCGCGGGCCGCAATCGATCCTGCGAAGCCGAATCGGGATGTTCTACAATGGACGCCGTGAAGATCTGCTTCCGCTGCAACGCGGTCAACGTCGTCAAGCTCTCCGACCACAAGCCGGAGTGCCCGGTGGTGCGCGACAAGAAGCAGCGCGCCGACGGCGTGAAGGACATCGTCAACCGCTACAGCCACAAGAACAAGGCCGCGGGCAAGGGCGCGCTCGGCCGCATCAACAAGCCCGGCTACTGCAAGCGCTGCGGCGAGAAGGTCACGAGCCTGCTCACCCACATCAGCGTCTGCAAGGGACCCGCCCCGACGCCTCCGACCACGCCGCCCCAGGCGATCTGACCGCCGTGGCCCCGCGCCTGCGCGCCGCCTACTTCGCCGCGTACTTCAAGGCCTCTCTTAAAGGAAGGCTCCCCGCGCGCTTCGCCGTCGTCACCGCCCACAACCCGATGGGGCATCTCTTCTCACCGGCCGCGAACCGGAAGCTCGACGCGGCCCTGCGCCGCCGCCTCGACGCGCTCGGCATCGAGCGCTTCCGCGTCACCGGCGGCAGCGAGGACGGCTCCCACCGCGAGGCCGGCTGGGGCCTCGTCGTCGCCGAGCCCGGGATCGCGCGCGAACTCGCCGCCGAGTTCGACCAGAACGCGTTCTACTGGGTCCGCGGCGGGCGCATCTACCTCGGCTCCGCCGCCGGCGGCCCGCTCAAGCGCGCCGGCTCCTGGGGCGCGCGCCGCGCGCGCTGGCGCTGAGATGAAGAGGCGGCGCGACTGCTTCCGGAAACAGTCCGCCCTCTTGAATTTTCCCCCTCCGCGCCTTACCCTTTCGATGTGAGGCTGTCCCGTCTCGTTTTTCTCGCCGCCCTGCTGGGCGCGGCGCCGTCCGCGCGCGCGGGCGTCGGCCGCGCCGTGGAGGTCGCCTTGCCCGGCGAGGCGACGACCTTCAAGACGGGCTCCTCTCCCGCGGTCACCTTGCAGCTCACGCCCGTCGCGGGACTGACCTCTCCGGGACTGGCGCCCGCGCTCGCGGCACCCCTGGCCCCGGCGCTGCAGGCCCCGGCCCCGCTCGCGCCGTCGGCGCTGGCGCCCGCGGCGCTGACCGCCGCCGCGCTCCCCGCTCCGGCCGCGCCGGTGAAGGCGGTGGACGCCCTGCGCCGGACCGGGGCGGCTTTGACCGAGGCGCCTCCCGCCTCCGCCGACGCCTCGCGCGAGATCTCGACTTTGTTCGACGGCGGCGGCGCCCGCGCCGCGGACGCGGCCTCCGTGTCGGCCGCGCCGGAATCGGCGCGCGGCCCCGCGCTCGCCCCCTCCGCCCCGCGCCCGTCCCGGCGCATGCCCGAAGGCGTCAAGCGCGCCTTCCAGAACTCCGCCGTCCTCGGCGGCGGCATGGCCGCGCTCAGCGGCGCGCTGTGGGCGTGGACGCAGACCTTGGTCAGCGCGCCGTCGCCCGCGATGTTCGCCGTCCTCGCCGCGCCGCTGCTGCTCGTGCCGTTCCACTTCGCGCTCGTCTCCGGCTTCTGGGCCGGCCGCTACTACGCCTACCCGAAGCTGAGCCCCGCCGCGAAGAGCGCCTTCGAGACGGCCTGGCGCGCGGTCGCCGTGGCCTACCCCGTCGCGGCCCTGGCTCTGGTCGCCGCCTGGTTCCAGGTCATCGGCGGCGACCCCGCCGTGCTCGGCGTGATGGGCCTGCCCGCCCTCGTCGCGCTGGGCGAGGTCACCCACCACTTCATCTACCGCGTCGTCCCGGAGCGCGCCCAGGACAAGGGCAAGCCGCTCACCGACTGGCGCTCCCGCGTCGGCGGCAACATCGGCCAGCAGCTCAGGCGCATGCGCCGCAAGCCTTGACGCGATTTCTCCGCGGGGCTAAACTTCGGCCGTGCGCTCCGTCGACGCCAAGAAACGGCTGAAGCTCGCTGTCCTCCTCTGCGCCGTCCTCGGCGCCGGAGGCTGGCTGTACGCGCGCCGCTCGTCCTCCGCCGCCCGGAGCCGGGCGGCCGCGACGCCGGCGCCCGCCGACCCGGCCGCGGCCCTCGTCGAGGCCCATCGCGCCGCCGGCGAGGCCAAGGACTGGCCGCGCCAAGCCGCCCTGTGGGCGGAGATCGTCGCCGGCGGAGACCCCGCGCGCCGCCGCCGGATCCAGGACGACCGCGCGCGCTGGCTGGTGCGCGCCCTCCGGGAGAACGACGACGCCTCCGCCTCTTCGCTCGCCGCCGCGATGATCGCCGACACCGGCAACGACGAGATCAACCCCCGCCACGCGCTCAAGGAATGGCGCTCCCGCTGGTTCGAGAAATGGCGCGCCGCCCGCGCCGCCAAGGACGCCCCCGCCGCCGCCGCCGCGCTGGCGGCGATGAGCGCCTGGGAGCCGCTCGACAGCGACCTGCCGCGCGACCTCGTCGCCTCCGCCGAGCCCGGCGAGCTCCTGGCCTTGGGCCAGAACGCGCTGAAAGACGGCGCCCCCGCCTCGGCGGCCGTGCTCCTGCGCGCGGTCCTCATGGCCCGCGGCGACCGCATCCGCGCCGAGGCCGCGGCCCGCCTCGACGACGCGATCATGCTCCTCGCCGCCGACCCCGCTCTGTCCCGCCCCCGCCCCGACGGCCCGCCGCCCTCCGTCGACCTGTACCTGCGCACGGGGGGCCCGCGCCGCACCGAGGCGCTGACGCTCGCCGCCGCGCTCATCGAGGCGCGCGCCGACGAACTGCTCGCCGCCAAGCCCGAGCTGTGCGGCCCGCTCTACGACGAGGCCCAGCGCCGCCTCAGCGAGGCCGCCAGCCGCGAGCGCCGCCCCCCCGAGGAAGCCGTCACCGCCCGCCTCACCGGGAAATCCCTCGACGCGCGCCTGACGGCCACGCTCAAGCGCCTCGACACCGGCCTCGAGGGCGCCTTCGCCGAGCTGCGCCCGCTGATGCGCGACGGCAAGGACGAGGCGCGTTCTCAAAGGGCGCTCGAGGCCTTAGTCGAGTCCTGGCGCAAGGCCCGCGACGCCAAGGCCTTCGACCGCCTCCTCGACCTCTCCGCCTTCCTCGTCGCCGAGGTCGGCACGCCGCCCGCCGACGACCCGTTCGCCGCCGAGTTCAAGAAGGGCCTGGCCGCCATGGCCGAGGACTCCAAGACGGAAGGCCTCGACAAGCAGGCCCTGGCCCTGTCCTTGCTCGCCGACGCCTTCCCCGGCGACCCCGAGGGCCGCGACGCCCGCCGCGACGCCTCCGCCCGCGGCGCCGAGCTCGCCCGCGCCGCCGCCGTCCGCGGCGCGCCTCCCGAGCCCGTCGGCCTCTCCGGCCTGGCCGGCCGCAGCGTCGCGTTGATCGAGAACGACGCCGCCCAGCCCGTCCTCATGACCTTCACGGGCCCGGAGACCTTCCTCGTGCGCGTCGACCCCTACCGCCGCGGCTCCGTCGTCCTCAAGGACGGCAAGTACCTCGTCGGCGCGGCCTCCCTCAAGGGCGAGGTCGCCCCCAGCTCCGTCGAAGCGGCGTTCGGGGAGGTCCTCGTCCGCCAGCGCTTCTCCGCCCCCGCCCGCGGCCCGGCGGGCCCCGCGCGCAGCCGGTTCGGCTTCGTCTCCTACGGCGGCTGGACCATCCTGCGCGCGCCCGAAGGGGAGTCGTTCAAGGCCAACCCCATGAACGGCACCGTCCGGCCCTGACGGTCAGCGCGGGCCTTCCTTGCAGTACGCGGGCCGCGGGATCATGCGCCCGCCGGTGTCGAACAGAGACTTCTTCTCGCCGGGGTTGACGGGCAGGCGCCCGCTCACGGCGGGGCTCAGGTCGCGGACGACCTTGAAATTCCTCATGATGAAGCTGCGGCCCCAGCACAGGCTGCCTCCGGGGTCGTACCTCAGGACGTGCCCGGCCGGCGCGCCCAGGTAGGTCGGCACGCCCACGTCGGCGTGCTCGGCGTGGCCGAAATCCCCCTCGGAGAACACCTGGCCCGCGGCGGAAACGTCCTTGGCGCCCGGCCCCCAGATCGGGTGCGTGTGCACCGAGCCGACGGTCCCCGCCGGCTTGGGCCACGAGCTCGGGCACTTGTCCATGTTCCCTTCGTTGATCGTCCCGAAGCGCACCCGCCCGTCGGGCTGCTTGACGAGCCAGGTGCAGTACTCGATCTTCTGCTCGGGATAGGTCCTCACCAGGTCCACGAAGGCGACGGCGGCCTCGTCGATGGACGCGTACGACGACGGCATCGCCGACGCGCGCGGGGCCAGCGCGACGGCCAGGACCAGGAGGGGGAAAAGGGCCGCCATGACCTTAGTATAGCCCCGGCTCCGTGCCTGTCAATGGCGCGTTGACGCGCGCGCCCCGCGGGGCTATGCTCTCCCCATGGACGAAGCCCCGCCGACGCGCTGGCTGATATACGCCTGGGCCGCCTTCCGCGCCCTATGGATCACGGCCTTCCCTCTCTTGTGCGGCGCGGGCATGCTGATCGGCGCCTGGTCCGAGCTCAAGCGCGGCGGCGGCTTCACCGTGGCGGCCGTCAACTCCCTCGTCGTCGCGTTCCTCTTCCTCGCTCTGGCCTGGAACGCGGCTCGCCACACCTGGCGGGTCGTGACGGGGACCAAGCCCGCGCTCGTCGCCGCGCTCGAAGGCGAGATCGTGACCACCATCGTCGTCTTCGTCGCCTGCGCTTTGCTCTTCGCGATGGTGGCGCCCTACTTCTCCGGCCTGTTCCGCCGCAGCCACGAGGGCGCCCTCAAGGCCCGCCTCGCCGACCTGCGCGCCGTCGTCGAGCGCTACCGGACCTCCCACGGCGGACAGCCTCCGCCCACCCTCGACGACCTGGGCGAGCTCCCCCCGCTGTGGGGCCGCTACACCGAGATCCCGCACCCCGAAGCGCCCGGGGCGGTCGTCGTCAACGGCACGACGACCGCCGACACGGGGAAATGGGCGTACGCCGTCTCGTCGGGGACGGTGTTCATCGACTGCACCCACACCGACTACCGGGGCACGGTCTGGAGCTCCTACTGACCTAGTTGGTCAGGCTGTCGAGGTACTCGGAGACGCTCTCCGTCTCGGGTATGCCGCCCTTCCAGTGCGTCTCGCGCAGGTAGTGGCCGCCCTCGCGCAGGCTGGCGTTGTGCCAGGAGAAATAATCCGGGTTGTCCGCGCGGAACTCGGCGTCGTGCAGCCAGCGCCAGTCCGACTGCAGGTATTCCCAGAAGCCGAGCACCGACTCCAGGTTCTCGGCGTCGATCGTGCCGGTCGCGTAGGCCAGCTCCTTGAGCGTGCGCGACTCGAAGAGGATCCGGGTGCGCTCGTCGAGCGACTCGCGTCCGGGCCACTGGAAACCGCCCTTCCTCGGCACCACGACCACATCCAGTCTCGGGTCAGCCATGAGGCCTCCGAACAGCTGGTGGATCCGGCGCCGTATTAGCGCCGCAGGCGGGCGCCGGGACCAGGAGTATAGTGCGCGCGCCGGTTTTACGCCAGGGGCCGCGGCGAAAGTTCAGGCCGTGACGATCCTTATCTGGAGGCTGCCCTTCAGCGCCCGCGCGATCCGGTTCAAGGTCACGAGCGTCAGGTTCTGCCCTCCCTGCTCGATGCGCGAGACGGTCTGCTGCTTCGACTTGATGCGCCGCGCGAGCTCCCCTTGCGTCACCTTCGCCGCCTCCCGCGCCTTCGTGATCTCGTACGCCACCTTCAACTCGATGTCCGCGTCCTCGTAGAGCTGCCGGAACTCCGGGTCCTTCAGCTCCGAAGCCAGATACTGCTTCAGCGTCGTGCCTCGTCTCGCGTTTTTCTTCATATCTCCTCTGCGCTGCTTCTGAGCCAGTCCGTCCTCCGGCGCGAGGCGCGCGCCATTTCCTCCGCCGGGACTTTTTCTTCGTTCTTCAAGAACGCGCTCGTCACGACGATCATGGTCCTCCCGTGGAAGAAATACAGGACCCTATGCTGATGTCCGCCGGCCGGTATCCTCAGTTCGTACAGACCGTTTCCCAGATAATCGACCATCGGCCTGCGCGCCGAATGCCCCAGCTCCTCCAGATACCGCAAAGCCCGCCCGATCTTGGCCCTGTGCGCCTTCACCTGCGCCCGGACGTAATCCAGGGCCGGCTCGTCGCCCCGCGTCGTGCGGTAAAACTCCAACCGATACACCATGCGGCCCTCCCAGTATACAGCGTATATGCTGTATTTTCAAGGCCCGCCCCGAGGCCTCACTCATCAGACGATCGCCCCCCGGAAAAGTTGCATGCCGAGGGCGCCCAGTCACTTTCGTCATTCCCCTTGCGGCGGACGGCTTCCGGGGCTACACTCCCGGAGTCTCAGGAGGCCCCTCATGAAACTCACCGCCTTTCTCGCCGCCGCCTTCCTCGCCGCCCTCGCCGCCCCGGCCCTCGCCGGCGTCCCCGACGCCCCGTCCGCCAGCCCCTTCCCCAAGCACGACTTCACCAAGCGTCCCGACCTGAGGACCTACGAACCGCGCGAGAAGGCCCCCGCCGGCAAGGCGCTGACGGAGAAGCAGGCCAAGGCCCTCGCCAAGGACCTCTTCGACAACTACCAGAACGTCTCCGGCCTGTCCTTGTTCCGCTTCCACACGCGCACCAAGGACGAGCCGGTCATGACGCTCGAGGAGATCACCTGGGCCGACGACGGCCTGGCCCGCGAGGCGAAGCTCTCCGCCGAGCTCCAGGCCGAGGCCGACGCCGCCCTCAAGGCGGGCATCGAGCGCCGCGTCCCCGCGCCCGGCATGCCGCGCCTCGCCATGGGCCGCGCGATGATCGGCCGCGCCAAGTACATCCGCTCGATCAAGCCCACGCTCGACGAGCTGCGCCGCGACGAGTACGACGCCATCGGCGACATCGGCCTGTCCCTTTACATCATCCTCCGCGAGGAGTCCGAGCCCGCCGACGAAGCCGACCCCAAGCAGCGCGCCGAAGTCGAGAAATCCCTCGCCGAGAGCCGCGCCGGCCTGGCCAAGGTCCGTCAGGAGATCGCGAACTACCGTCAGGCGGACGCCGAGCGCGAGGAGCTGCGCAGCTCCAGCATCCACGACTCCAAGGAGCGCGTCAAGCGCGCGACCGCCGGCGGCTTCGAGCAGAAGTCCGCTCCCGCCGACGCCGCCCCGGGCGGCCAGACCTCCGCCACCCCCGCCGCGGCCTCCGGCGGCAAGACCGCCGAGGAGATCATCCGGGAGGCGAACTCCTTGCCCCGCGCGGCTCCCCCGCGCAAACGAAAGCCGGCCGTGGTCCCGGCTCCTTAGCGGGGCGCTAGCGCGAGCCGCCGAGGAGGTCGCGGAACTCCTCGGCGCCGCGCACCGCGTCGAACTCCCTGGCGCGCAGCGCGTTGCGGTCGAGCCCCAGCCTCAGCGCGGTCTTAAGCCACGCCGCCGTCTCCCGCGCGTCCCCCAGCCCCGCCGCCGCCAGCGCCGCCGCGTACGCGGTGTCCGGCCCGGGCTGATCGTGAAAATTCGTCCGCCCCAGCCTCAGCGCCGTCGTGAAATCCTTCTCGCGCAGGGCCGCGTCCGCGTACGCGCGCTTGAGCGGCGCGGACATGTCGCCCTCGACGGCCTCCTTGAAGCAGGCGTAGGCCTCCGGATATCTCTCCATCAGGTACTGGAAATACGCGAGGTGCAAGGTCGCCGCCCCGTAGGTGAGCCCCGCCTTCGTCTTCTCCCGCAAGGCGGCCACCACCGCGACCGCCTCCTCGTGGCGTCCCTTGTCCCACAGCTCCACGGCCCGCGGCAGCTCGGCCGTCAGGGTCTCGTCGGAGTCGGCCGCCGTCATGGACAGCGAACGCTTGAGCGCCCGCGCCTCTCCCGCCGCCATCGCCCCGCACAGGAAGGTCCCGTACATCGCCCCTCCGCGATAGAAGTACAGCGCCGCCGCTCCCCCGAGCGCCAGGCCGAGCGCGTGCGCGGCCCGCTTCCCGTTCACCCCCCAGCGCGCGCTCAGCAATCCGGAGACGAGCTTGCCTCCGTCCATGGGCGAGACGGGCAATAGATTGAAGACCGAGAACCAGACGTTGACGGTGGCCAGGGCCGTGGCGACCTTGAGCGCCCCCGGCGGCACGCTCTCCTTGTTCACGGCGCCGTAGTACAGGACTCCCAGCGCCGCCGCCGCGATGGCGAACCCCGCCGCGCATCCCGCCAGGTCCAGCAGCGCCGTCCTCCACGTCCCGAACCGCGAGTGGTCACGCGGCCGCGTGGACCCGCCGAAGCCGTTCAGCGTGATGTCCGCCCCCTGGCCCCACATCAGGCACACCGCCGCGTGGCCCAGCTCGTGGGCCAGCACGGAGAACGCGACCACCGCCGCCCAGAACACGCTCTCCCGCGGCGAGCCGCGCCCGAGGGAGAAGCCGAAGAGACCGGCCATGAGCCAGAAGAAGGGCTCCGCGTGCACGGTGATCCTGCCGCCGAGGAGTCTTACGCCGCCTTGGGCCATGGCCACACTGTAGCCTTCCCCGCCCTCGGGCGCAAGGAGCAGGCTCACGAGATCGAACGAAACACCCGCACCTCGCGCCTGACCTCCTCCCTCAACTCGGCTTCGCTCGGCAGGTGCAGCTTGTAGCGGCTCGTGAAGACGGCCTTGTTCGCCTCCCCCAGCGTGTAGCGCACGACCGCGTCGTTCTTGTCCGTGCAGAGAATCAGCCCTAAGGTCGGCCCATCGCCCTCCGTGCGCCGCTCCCGGTCGAAGTAATTCACATAGAAAAGCATCTGCCCGAGGTCCTGGTGCGTCAGCTTTCCGACCTTCAGCTCCACGAGCGCGTAGCACTTGAGGACCGCGTGATAGAACACGAGATCGACGAAAAACAGGTCGCCGTCCAATTCGAGCCGCTCCTGGCGGGCCACGAAGGCGAAGCCCCGGCCCAGCTCGAGCAGGAACTTCTGCATGTTCGCGATCAGCGCCTTCTCCAGGTCCGATTCGGTCATTTTGGGCGCCATCGGCACGCTCAGGAAATCCAAGACCAGCGGATCCTTGAACACGTCGCCCGGCTCGGCGATCTCCTGACCCTTCGTCGCCAGTTCCATCACGCCGGCCTTATCCTTGCTCCTGGCCAGCCGCTCGTACAACAAGCTGTTGATCTGCCGCTCGAGCTCCCGCCCCGCCCAATTGTTCTTGACCGCCTCGATTTCGTAGAAGTCGCGCTTGTCCCGTCCGTCGACACGCAGCAGAGTCCGGTAGTGTCTCCACGCTAGGGCCTTGTTCAGAAGTCCCGGTCGCCATGATTCGCCACCCGGCGGGTGGCGAATTAGTCCCAATTCCCTACCCAGTGGGTGGGGAATTGGACCTGCCTCGATTAATCGAGGATAATCCACGAAAAATTGACGGCAGTATCGAAGATTCTGAACCGAATATCCCGGACCATATGCCGCGAATAGCCTTACGGAAAGCTTCTCAAGCATCCGACGCCCATAAGCCGCCCGCTTCTCCCCTCCCTGATCCTCCTCGACTATCTCCCTCCCGATCAACCAGTTGGATACCACATGCGCGGTATCCACCGACCGCGCGACCCCCGCGCGCGCGGACTCGATGATCCCCCTGACCCGGTCATACAGTCGGCTCCCCATACTTACAGACGATCGACCCCCCGAAAAAGTTGCATGCCGCGGCCGCCGCCGTCGAGCGCGACGAGGCCGGGCGACAGGTTCTCGGGGTCTTAGCGCAGGTTCTCGCAGCGGCTCGCGTCGACGGGCAGCCTCACCGTCTCGAGCGGCCCCTTCTCCGCCCGGGCGAGCATGCGCTCGATGTAGGCGTAGGCCTGGGGGTCCCTCGCCTTGAGCCACGAGCCGGAGGTGACGCGGCGCTGGACGCTCTCAGCCCAATACTCCTGGATGGAGACGTAGCCGCGCGGCCCGGTGATGGGGTTCTTCGGGTCGTCGAACAGGGGCAGCTCGGTGAACCAGCCCGACGCGCTGCCCGAGAAGCTCCCCAAGAACGCCCGGGCCGAGGCCTCGCTGATCGGCAGCCGGCGCCCGCCGTCGTCGTCGACCTCCATCTTCATGTGCGCGTTGACGCGGCGGATGTAGGCCTTCCAGATCCCGACGAACTCCTCATCGGTGTTGGACGCCATGACCTTGCACGGCGAGGCGCCGAGCGCGTCGGGCAGCAGCAGGTCGTCCACCGCGTGGCCCAGCTCATGGACGACCACCGCGGCCCGGGGCCGGTCCCACAGGTAGACGGTCTTCTCCTCCCAGGCGTAGACGCCGCTCTGCTCCGCCTCGGCGCGCGCGTTCGGCGCGGCGAAGCGCACGCGCAGCCCCGCCCGCGTCAGGCTCTGGGTCAGTCCCGGCGGCCACTGGGCCGAGGACAGCGCCTGGAACATCGCCGCCGCGTCCCCCGCGGCGGGCCCCGTCTTCAGGCAGGACAGCTCGGCCAAGGCGAAGTCCCTGGCCCCGGGCTTGACCGTCGCGCAGTCCAAGGCGCGCGCGGGCACGGCCGCGAGGCACAGGAGCAAGGCGAGCCTCAGACGAGGGGTCATGGCGTAAGGATAGGGCCGCGGCCCCTCATAATCAAGCCCCTCGGCAATCAGCTAGTATTCCACCACCGTGATCTCCTTGACTCACGCCGCCTCGGCTTTGCTCCTTCTCCTCTCCGTTTGCGCCCCCCTGCGGGCCGCCGAGGCGAAGAGCGTGGCGAACATGACGCCCGAGGAGCTCGAGGCCTACCTCGGCAAGGGCCGCCAATCCCAGCTCGCCCCGGTCATCGCCGCGGTCCGCGACCCCAAGAACAAAAACGCCGACTCCCGGGCCGTCGAGCTGTACGGCCGCCTGCGCTCCTTAAAACCGGTGGACGCCGTCGAGGTCCCGATCCTCCTCCAGACCTTGGAGGATCCCGCCGCCTGCTCGGACATCCAGAAGGCGACCAAGAACGACCCCGACCCCGCCCATTGCCGCATCGCCTTGGTCGACGCGTTGGCCCTGATCGGCCCCCCCGCCTCTTCCGCCGCCGGTCCTCTGACCTCGCTCCTCTCCGACGACCTCCTCCGCTGCCGCGCGGCCCTGGCGCTGGGCAAGATCAAGCCCGCGCCGTCGCCCGTCGCGGTCCTCACGGCCTCCTTGCGCGCGGGCAACGAGTGCGCGATCGACGCGCTCGGCGACCTGGGCCCCGCGTCGAAAAGCGCGGTTCCGCTCCTCGCGGGGCTCCTCAAGAACAAAGACTTCCGGAACAAGGACCGCGTCGCCGCGGCCTTGGTCGCCATCGGCACGCCGGGCACACGCGCGGCGGTCGACCGGTACCATCTCGAAGAAGAGCGCGCGGCGAAGGCGGCCGCGGCCTTGGGGGAAGAGCACGCCAAGAACTGGCTCAAGAGCCAGCCTTGGTCCGCGAAGGAGGTCCTGACCGCCGCGGGCAAGTGCAAGGTCGCGGAGGACAGGCTGGCGCGGGCCGCGAAGAACAAGACGCCGGATTACGACGAGGCGTTCGCGAGCGGGCAGAAGGCGTGCGTGTTCTTCAGCGAGGAGTACGCGGACTTCGGCCGTGCTTACGGCGCCGGGGCGATCCCGTATCTATGGCGGTACTGCGGGGAGAACCACGACAAGAAGCTCTGCGCCGCGATGCGGGAGTGGATTGAGACGCATCCGTAGCGGCGGCGATGCCCGACCGACCAGTTCAATTGTGCAGACAGTGTCTGCACTATTAGCTTCCACGGCCAAATTTCCGCTCTAGATCACCGGCGCCTTCAAATCATCAGATGCGGTCCTTCGGCTGAGAAATATCAGATCTTGATCTATACGCCCCCCTAGGCTACACTCAGCCGTGGCCCGCGAGCACTCATTCAAGATCACCCTCAGCAACAACATTACTGAGAAGGCCGGCCTGGCGCACCTGTTGGATATGGAACCGGAGTGGTTTGTCCCCGACAGCGCCGGTCGAAAAGCGATTCTCGTCGCCCTCGGACTGGATAACCAATTCAGACGTGCATTCGATCTGGTCTGGATTCCCGGAAGAAAGCGGGACGGGGCGACGGAACTCGTCATCGATCCGGCCACCATCATTCTCATCGAACTCAAGACGACCCAGAAACGGCTGCCACAGAATCCCGGCGGCTTCTTCTTCGGCGCGACCGACAACGAGTTCAAGCTGGCCGAAAAGCTGGGGGAATCCTACCGATTCTGCTTCGTTTGTCTCCACGCCGAAACCCGCTCGCACAAGCTCCTTTCCTATAGAGATCTCCAGGATCTCATCAAGGTAAAACGAATTCAGTACCAAATAAACCTGCGGTAATAGAAATTCTATCACGGGTGTTATTCAACCGCTGCCTAAGGGGCGGGTTTGGGTGGTGTATGCATGATGGGTTGCGAGGGGTGTTTCCAGAAGCAGCTGCGCTCGCGCAATCGAACCCATTAAATGCACCCCGATCGGATACCATCCTCGACTTTCATTGCAATTTCTCATGCGACCTCTTCCGAGCCACCTCCTCCTACGGCAATGCAGGTTGACTAATATTTTTACTGGGGCTACACTCGGCGAATGCCCCTATCACCCCTCTCCCCAAAGGCTCAGGCACTTATTAAGAAGCCCGAAGTACTACTCTGCGCATGGGACAAACTCAATGATTGGTATCGGGGGGAATTGCGCCCTGAGCCCGAGTACTCCCGGTTCGCCGTAAATCCAATCCACGAACTGTCCATACTTGCCGATGAGATTGCCAGCGGTGAGTATAATCCCAATACGTTTCCATTGGTGCCGTTTCCCAAAAAAGGCGGCGAAATTAGGCACTACACATCTCCAGCGGTACGAGATCAGCTCGCCTTTATGATTTTCGGCGTCATTCTCGCCCCTATGTTTGAAGCAAGATTTTCTAATGCATCACTAGGGAATCGCTGGTATCGAAAGGTTGTTCTCAAAAGCAGCAGGGCCGCCGAGCCAAAATGGGTAAACAAACCTTTCTCACTGAGCGATAAAAACTTAAACCAATCGTACGCACGATCATACGGCCTTTTTAGACGAATTGCCCATTGGCGGGCTCGCAACATTATTAAGGATTTCGGCGGGGTTCAGGCCGAATCTGACGATCTCTTAGGCAATCCGGACAACTACGATCCCGAGCTCATCGCCTATCAAAATGAGCATTTCGCCCGGCCCGATTTCTCTAACGATGAAAACACTGCCTACTATGCGCGACTAGATTTGTCGAAGGCGTACCCCTGCGTAAACCGCAATGCTCTACGCTCTCGCGCCGAGGAGATAATCCGAACCGTTCTTCCAATTCGAACACTTAATACCGCCTACCATCCAAAAAGCATATGGGCAGATCTCGAAGCTGAGACTCATCACAAAACGGCACTGGAGCTCACCTCGCGATTAATGGAGACGCTTCAAGCAGTTGAATACGCGCCAGGAGATGTTGGACAAATCTGGCTCGCAGCCCCCGAGTCGCCCGAGTCGACGGGGACGAAGAGCAACGACGGTGCTGTTTATAAACATCTCACCGGCGTAATCGCCTCAAACAAATTTGGCCTGCCAACCGGTCTGGCGATATCAGGATTTCTCTTTAATGTCTACCTGGACGATTTCGACACAAGGATTCGATCCTCACTGCGGAAGCCGAACCGCGAATTGAAGGGGGTATACCTGCGATTTGTCGATGACATTATTTTAATCGGGCACAAAAAACAGGCTTTACTTGAACTCCTCCATACAACGAATGATTACTTTGAAGCATCCAATTCTGACTTAGGGCTACACATTTCCATACAGAAGGCCAAGCCTCCCGAAGTCTCTGAATTTATTGGGAATCGCTTGAGCCAATCCTCGATCCAAATGAATTCCCCAGCCTGGTCCAAATGTGCAATTACCAGACATAATTTAGGCGAATTCGTTACTGATCTTGTTGAGCAGTTAAGCGAACTGGGCGGCGAGACGGCAGATGAATTGCTCGGCGAACACGGAGAACTTCGTCTCCAGCAATTGCATGACCTCATTAGGGTAGACAGGAAAGACGCCGAGGTCAAAGACGATACGCGCATTTCATTCGCCGCGTTCAAACTATCCCGCCACCCGATTGCATTCTGGAATCTCAAAGAGGGCAGGAAGCTAAACGGGGATGACGCTATTGGGCTGGTTCACGAACTCAGGGAAATACGCAAGTCTATTACGCAGGCAATTCACCTGGCGCCCTGGAAACATCGTATCTGGAACGCGGCGCTGATTGCATATTGTCGCCAGATTGGTGGTGATCCCAGCACGATTTACGCCACAGAAAATAATAAGTGGTTAAAAGATCTTCTAAAGAAACTCGCTGTTGGAGGTGCCTGGGAGAAGAACTACCCAGATCAAAAGAGGAAAACTGGTTCCACCGAGGCCCACAAGCTGTCAACGTCTTTTTTAAGAACGTGCTTCTGGGTAGCATGGGCGGACACCGTGCGCAGCGTCGCAAGCATTTGCCCCGGCCAGACGCATGCAGGGAAGTGGGGCCCGGACCATTGGGCTTGGTTTCTAATACCGGAAGATAACCGTGAGGGTTTATTCAAACAACTGTCAAATATTGAGCTTTGGGCAAAGGCGCTCTACGGGGAGACTCAATTTGAGCTACCGCCATGGGAATCGCGCGCTTTAGCGACTGCATTTTGGACAGTTGCGGATACAAGCACAACAATGTTAGCGGCAGCAGCAACGGACGACTTCAACGATCCAATTGTTTCGGGTTCATATGCACGATTTCTCGTCAAAAATAAACTCTCTGCAAAGACAGGCGCATGTTCTGCAGCTTCAATATTAAGACACTCCTGCCATGCAGGTGAAATTACTGAGGAAACTGTCCTTGAGCTTTGGAGCGCCTTCCCGCGGGTTCCATTTGCCCACAGATTCTCAGTATTTTCAAATCTTAGATTCCTCTCTCAATTGAGCGCGAATGGCTTCATCAAGATCTGTCGGGACGGGAGGTCCCCCGCCACCGACATCACACCCAAGGCATGGACACCTTATTATTACCAGATGCTTCGCCTCGAAAGTCTTGCGCACAATTCGATTCCAACCGCGCTCACGCGCCAAGCCCTAAATTTATTTCCGGATTGGAAGCAGTTAAACGACACTACCGATGACATCGATGTATATTGGTTGCTCTGGTCAATTCCCGATTTTGATACCGTTCGGCCAGCAAGCGCACCGTCCATTGGCCTCCCCGCCGGCATCGTTATCTGCATGCTGAAGAATGCCCTTTCTGCCTCGCATGCAAATAAAGCCTATTCATGGGTCCTAAATACAGATTCACGAAAGTTTCTGACTTGGGGACGAAGCGAGCAGCTCCGCGCATCACCGAATCCAAAACCGCCGAATACGAGTGATCGGCTCATTATGCCCAGTTCATCAAGCTGGCTTCCCCCACACCCAGCCTTCGCGCTCAACAATTCCAATGGGTGGCGCAATTGCCTTGTTAGCTTGGTCGCAATGAGTGGCAACGAACGCATCTTAGACAAGATCCTGGGCGGCCGCGGGGAACCTATTGATTTTGTCGATCGATTCGAATGGAGAAATATTATAAGCGCCCCGCTGGCATTTTGGCAGGCGATGGAAGCGATGCTTCTTTCAGATCGAGGGGCGGTTTTGCGCCTAAAGACCGCCATTAAAGATGTTGTCGACACCCAACTACTTGCAGGGCTCACACCAAGCGATAAAACAGATGAGCTCCAACGGTTTTTTAATTATATTCGAATCGATGTGGATTTGAGTTCGGGCCGCCAATCTGAAACTCCGATTGGGCCTTCTGGTCGCCCTCCGAAGCGAGAAGATTCAGACAAAAACCATCTAGATTCAATTCTGGTACGGATGGCCCAACTCAAAGAAGTGCCTCCGTCTGATGAAATAATTGATCAGTGGCCGAATCTTACGCAGAAAACATCTCAAAAGCTTTACTGCGAACTAATTGATGCATTGCCCGATACGGGGAAACAAAAGGGGGCATCTGGGCGCCCGCAACTGGTGATATTTCCCGAAGCGTATCTGCCACACGGAAATAATTACGTTAACAGGCTAAAGAAAACCGTTCGAAAAAGGAACCTCGGCCTACTGACCGGCATGTATTGGCATGAGGTGCCATTCGGAGTAGCGCCCGCGCGCGGCGTGAAGTCGATCAATCGCTATTTTTCAAACGAGGCGTTGCTGCTCGTGCCGATCTCCCACAAACCGACTGATCGCCCATATATCATGCGCGAATTCATTATTCCAAAACCTTTGCCCGCAATCACTGAGTATGCACTCGCAGAAGTCATTACCAGTAAAAAGAGCACAGCAAAGCGTCCGACAAACTGGCAAATATTACCGGGAGCGAAATGGCATCGATTTATCCATCCTTTCTGGGGTAATTTCAGCGTCGCGATCTGCTCAGACATTTTGGATCCAGTGCCCTGGGCTCATCTGAGAAAGGATATCCAGCACCTCTTCCTCATTGCCTGCAATAGCGATGTCGACCTCTATCAATCCCTAACCTGGACACGCGCCTATGAGTGCTACGTAAACATGGTCGCTGTAAATCACGGGTTTTTTGGAGGTTCTTTTTCTTGGACACCAAAACACTTGTTCCACAAGGAACTGGCCGTATTAAAAGGATCCCGCCTCCGGGTAGTTGTTGATGTCAATCTTTCGGTCCGGGACCTTGCCCATCAACAGAGCCATGGGTGGGCCGAACAGCTTGAAATCCATAAAAAGGAATGGCTGCGGGAAAAGCACGACAAGCCGAAGTGGAAAGCGCCCCCCCACTTCTTCAAGCTGGATTAACTCAAATTGCTGGTGCCTCAATAAGTTTCAGCAAGATGGCGCGTTCGTCCTGTTTGGGTAAACCTGCCCCTTTTAAATCGAGAGCATAGCCAACACTGACCACCATTTCAGGTAAGACGTCACCCTTAAAGCTGGTCATTCTTATCCGTGCCAGCCCTGACTCAGGGTAAAGCGCGGGGGGCAGATGCGGTGGCGCAAAACCCGGCTGACTTCGATACAGTTCAGCATGTGCGAAGTCAAAACCGTATCCGGCAAGCTTCGAGCGAAACTCATGCATAGCAATACTGTCCAGTTTGCCATGCTCATCCACCAAAGAACTTTCAACATCCGCAAGATAGTCCGGAAGTTTTTTGGGAGCGCTGTAATCTCGGCGCAGCCCAACAGAGAAGAGATAAACCTGCTCCCCCGGAGCCTGCGGATCAAGCTGTTCGATAGAACTGAATGAATGACGACGCGAAAGCTGACTGGTCGTCTTCACTTCCACAGCGATACCCTTTGCCGCGAAATCGCGAGCAGCAGGCAGGGAACCCTTCCAGCGCTCTAAGACCTGTCTTGGTGATACGCCAGCCTGAGCTCCAATTCCCAATAGGCGATGCAGAAGCATTGCCTCTCCGATCAATCCATACTGACGCTCATCACTAAGTAACTTGTCCGGATCACCAAGCAGCGGCAACACCCATCCGATCGCCTCGAGCAATTGGCGATTCGTCGGCTCCGGAGTCTCCCTAAGCCGCCGCAAAAGCTCATAAGCAATGTGGGCAACGATACGGTTCCCGTGATTAGGATTACTGCTGCTGATTCGCAGAGCAGCGATCAATTTTCCTGCCGGCACGACCGTAACCGTCGCGTTATGCTCAACGCCACCCCAGGGCGGCAATTGGCCGAAGGAATCTAAACTCCCTTCCAGAAATATCGAGAATTCCCCATGCGCCCCCCTACTCAGGTGCGCTCGACCCGGAATTAACACTTCCGTGGAGAACTCGTTAGCGCTTGCGAGGGGTATGCCCGTAAAAACTTGGACCAACTCTTCGATTGATTTCATACGGTGACTACCTTCCTACGATCAACCGCCACGCGATCCCATCGGGGCCCACCCTCCGGAATAATCAATCCAATAAACGGAGTATGACTGGATCGCGGCTTCCCACGGAGCATGAGTCCAAGAGCAGCGCGATGCACCACATACATAACAAGAAGCCCGGGCGCTCCCATGAGCCGTCTTGTGGTTCCGGGCGCGAGAAGAGAGGGGTCAATTTCATCGAATACGCGGTCACCCGCCCACCCATCACGCCGCCCCGTCCAGCCGCCAACCACCTCATCGTGAGAAGTTATTTCTCGGTTCACCAACGGATAATTGAAGGGGGCAGTATCCGAATCCATCGCTCCGTATGCGATACCGACATTGAACAAAGGGCAGCGTTCGCCCTCGCGTTTCCACTGCCGCAAGTAGGCGGCGATTTGATACGGGTCTCGGGTCAATGCACGGGAACAGTTTACCGGGCGAAACGCGTCGGGCTTGCGGTAGAAGTCTTTGGCTGGATTCGCGAACGCACTTGGATTATGTTTCGCGTAAGAGAAGCCATCCAATAAATCTGCCACCTCCTCCGCCTCCCAGCCAAGGCTGAGGATTCCACGCTGGGCTCCGCTGGCAGCTCTTACTTCGCGGGGCTGCCGCGCGCGAACTCTCTCAACCAGATCCACCGCTCTCTTTTCATTTGCCGCCTGTAAAAGCACATCGCTTCCCTCTATGTTATTGAAAACCGTATCCAATGGGCTAAACGACAGAGAGTAGCGCCGCCCTTCTCCAAGCTTTGCCGTAGGGAGGGCCTTCGGGTTCATCTGAATCACCAGTGCTGCATCAGCGGGACTCCGCCGTTCCGCCATCAAAGTAGCGAGTTGCTCTCTCAAGTCAGTATCGTTGCATTGCATCTCAAAAAGCGCACGCGAAATATCGGGCGTAGTAAATAAACGGCAGAATTCGAGGAACGGCCCTCTGTACCCAAACCATCGGCTCAACTGGAGAACAGTATCTTCGGTAGGCGAGGGATTCCAACGCGTGAAATAAGTTGTGGCAAGTCCCTCGACCGTAAGCCCCCTGGAAAGCTTAGCTCCTCCGATTACAATGGTGAAGATATCTTGCGGCGGCAGAGCTCTTCCATCACCACTAACCCTCTTCGCAAAATCCAGAGTAGCGCCCAACTCCTCGTCACTATTGACGACCTTTATCCGCAAATTTTCAATAAAGGGCGCGATGGCTTCTTTCACATGCGCCCACGAGACCATCCTGCCTCCTCCAATACGCGGACGCTCAGCCAAGATTCTGGCGCGAGAAATAGAAAATTCGTCATACCATCGCTTCCAGGCCGTCTCATCTCCTGTGACAGCTTTGACAATGGACTCGGCTTTCCAACGAAACGCTGCAGAATCCTTTTCGGTCGCGCCCTCGAACATGCGCCCCATACCCTCAAGCAGCAAGCGATGATCCCCTTGCGAAGCAGAGGTCTGAACCAGCATGGAATGCGGCTTGGGATACTTCGTGCAATCCTTCAAGCTCCAATCTGGATTTAGGGCAAGCCGATAGGCCCCGCCGATGATGAACGCGCGCACTGCGTCCACCAGGCTTGGATTTAATTCAGGAGGAGCCTGCAGATGGGCGTCCTCCACAGAAGGGCTAACCAAGAAGTTATCATCCGGCCCAGGCTCGTCGCCGAATTCCTCGTAAAAGGCCGCTCCACCGGTGTACCACGCATCCGACACCGGCTCCGCGAACGAAAGTGCAGCATCCTTTTCGGCAGGGTAGCGATTCAAGCAAGCAAACTCCGCGGGGAAGAGGTCGTTATCTCGATGCTGAAGCAAATTTGCCGCTGATGTGGCGGTGTAGCCAACATACGCAACAGGAGGCGCCCCTTGGGGTCTCCGCCAAAGTCCGGCAATCGCTGTCGGGATCGGCATGCCCGCAGTATCGATTGACGCGTCGTCACACTCGTCATCAATTACCAAAGTCGGGAGAGAATCCAACCCTTCACGCTGGTAGGCAAGTTCAAGCTTGCGGCGCGTCTCTCCCAAGCTTACCCCATGTTTCTTGATGATGATAACAGCAGGTCGGCCCTGCTCAAGAGCCCTCATGAGTCCAAGGTGGAATGATGGTGATTGATGAGCGTCCTGAAAATATGGGAGACAGAATGCGGATAAAGCCCCTTCAGTTTCTTTAGTGGAAAGTGTCCATGCCCCACCAGACTTTGGAATCTGCTCTCGATACCGGAGGAGTTGCGTGTTGAATCTGCGAGCAGTTTGCCAGCGAAGATCATCCTTTCCACCGCTCAGCACAATCACTATCCGGTAGCCCTGATCCAACGCCATCGCCGTCAGACCGATCATTGAAGCTGTTTTTCCGCTTTGCACAGCCCCAACTACAAGCCCGCGAAAAGGACGTGCGGACGATCCCCAGTTCAACGGATCAGGAAGCAACGACGTGATGGTACGGCAACCGGTGTAGAGTTCCCCTTTGGCGGACGGGCTCAGCGAGAGGCTAGAAAGATACTGCTCCCACCAAAGCGATTGCCGCGGGGTAAAGTCCTCAACCCGCGGGGGTGTTGCTACACCCCAAAGGAAGCGGCTCTTCAAGCGACAGCCGCTTCCTCAGCGCCGACCGACAATTCCTTGTCGGCATCCTGTCGAGAATATTTTGGATATCGCCGGAACTCATCCTTGATACCGATCTCCAACTCAAGAATGGTAATCCAAGCTTTTTGGCTGTTCCAAAATAGCCCCGAGTTCTGCTTCGGCCTCAGCCGGTTGCGGGCAAAGCCCACCCAGAGCCGGCCGACGGCTTCCGATGCCACATCAACGGAACAGCGGCCAGCCGCTATGTGCGCCAACAGCACTTTCGTTGACGTAAGCTGAAGCGTTCCCAAGAATACGTTGATACGATCCTCATCGGGATCAACCAAGAACTTTGCATACCACCTGCTGGCCGAGTTGAAGACATCTATAAACTCGCGACGAAGCTCCTCAACTCGCGACACTGTTCCATTCGATTTATCATCCATGAAATCAACGGTAGCCTGCGCAACGGAGCCGCTGTCCTGGTAGGCAAACGCGAAATAGCGCCCGATGAAATCATACGTTCCGTAACGCTGCCGCCGCTGCGTTCCGAGCGTTTCCCGCAGGTCCTCAGAAACCCTCTGCTCTTCGGGATCCTTGTAATCGGGACGAGGTCGCTGCTCGCCAGCCAGACGGAACATCATCTGATGGAGGGACGAGGCCTGATAAACTGCGTTGCGAATTTCGGCCGCGTTTAGCGCAACCGCCCCCGTGTTGTAGCGTTTGAAGACCTGATAGAGCTGCGCCAGCTCGATATCGCGGAATTCCGCGATGACAAGCGGGGTGCTATCAAACTTGGACTTATGGGCAGGCGGCAACTGGTCATAATATTTGCCAGCCGCCTCTCCGAGAACCTCTTTCGCTCCCCAACCCGGCTCAGTTTTTGGGAACGTCTTAAACCTGCTTCGCTCCTCACCCTTTTTTTCCTTCGGGCTACGAAAACGAACGATGGTTTCCAATCGCTGCCGACCATCAATAATCCACTTCTTCCCGGTAGTCGTATCGTGAAACACCAGGAACGAGGGAATCGGAAGTCCGAGCAATATCGACTCGATAAGACGCTTCTGCTTCTTCGCCTTCCAGACAAAGTTCCGCTGCCATTCCGGGCTCAGCATCAGAGTTCCATCTTTTATCTCGCTGTAGACGGACTTGATAGACCAGTTCGTCGAAAACTGTACGCTTAAGTCCTTTTTGAAAGGTTTTAGGCTGTCCGTCTCCTCTTCCTCGGCAGCATCTCTCTCAGACGCAGGGCGCAAAGCGGCTTTTCGAGTCGCATCATCGAGGGTTTCATAGAGAGCGACACTTAAGGCCCCAGTCTCATCAACATAATCCTCATCCCAAGACTCGTTCAGCACTTCGAGGACTTGCCGGCTCATCGCTTCCAAATCGATGGCCACCGATTTCACTCCGACATTTGAGGCCACTTCCGCCCAGAATGTCTTCTCGTCAGCAGGGACAATCCCGCCACAGATGGAAAGCGTTTCGATAACGCCCGCCATGAGTTCTTGCTTGGTAAGAGAAACTGATGCTGTCACGTTGTGTCCTCCGCGAACTAACGCCCAGGCGTAACGACTGCAAACCTGTTGCGTTCTGAAGAATCGGATGGGGATCTCTGCCCTAATAGACGGCCCGCGATCTCCGAAACTACTCCGACATGAACCGCATTGCCTAACGCTGCAAACGCAGCCGCGCGAGAAGCAGGCAAGACATGATCCTTCGGAAATCCTTGAATGAGAAGGCCTTCTGCGCGCGTCAGGAATCTGCGTTTAGGGCCTAATATCGGGATCTGCGTAGCTGTCATGGAAACCAACGCGGGTGATCTATCATAGCGCCGGGCTCGCAGACCCGACGGACGGAACTGGAGTACGTGCCGCCACAGATTCCGCTCTCCACCCTTTACGTTCCATTCCAACTTACGCAAGGATGGCGGGAACTGACGGAGCCGATCCACCCAACTATCCGGAATATAAGGGCTTATGGTTTTGAACCATTCACGATTTTGCCGAATGAATTGAATCTTCCAACTCCTAAAACGTTTCTGCTCTTCGCGCGCATAGTTAGGCAAAGTCGCAAGAAGTACACTTTTCCTCGTCCAAAGCGGATTCCGCGGCCCCGGAACAAGCTTTCTTAATTCACGCGGCGGTGTAGCCCAAGGAGTGCGCTTCGCATACGGATAGACCGCCCCGATTTCGTCTCCCCAAATTGGGAAGGAGGGCAACTCAATCGAAGGGGGTATAGCGGCCAGCAGCACATTCCAATGCTCAATACATTCAATCTGCTGTGAAGTCAGCTTCGTCTCAGCTTTATCGTCCGAACTCAACTCTTCAAGGTTCTGAACGATATCGGTCAAGGAAGTTTTTCGCGTTCTATTCGCAATGGGAAATGGCTCAAGCGGGAGTTGCCCGAGAGTGCCGACGATAAAGAAGCGCTCCCGAGCTTGCGGGTAGCCTAGGTGGTGCGGTGAGATGAGCCCATGCCCTCTATCGCGGCCCACGCGCGCATCCGCCAAGAGAGAATCGACCTCCACAATCCCGGTCTTCACCCTGTCCCTGGCTCTATCGCGCCAATCCGTCAATGGCTGGGGCGTTACGTGCTCTGTTCCCCGCACGTCATAACCAAGCGCCAGTAGGCTCTTCTTGACGATCTTCCAAGTATTGCCGCCATCATGCCGCTCAAAATTACCGACATTTTCGAAGATAAAATACTGCGGCCTATGTTGGCGCAAAATCTCAATAAGCTCATGGAAGAGCGTCCCGCGGGTCTTATCGTTGATTCCCAGCTGGTCGCCGGATTTCGAAAAGGGCTGGCAAGGAAAGCCCGCACAAAGGATATCATGCGGAGGAATTTTGGATTTATGCTCGCGGATATCTCCGTAAATCTTCCCGTCCATATCCGGGAAGTTAGTCACGTAGATTTTCCGGAGGTCCCCGTCGAGTTCTGAGGCAAAGACACAGCGATGCCCGAGCTCAGAGAGCCCTACATGGAAACCACCAATACCGGCAAATAGGTCTACAAATTTCAATGTGGGTTTACCGACCACCAGGCGTGAGAACTACTACAATTATAGGCGATGAGTCGGATAAGCGCTAGCGAAAGATCGAGCACCACGGGCAACCAAAATTAATCATGAATTATTGGTTAGAGGTCCACTGGCCCCTGATGGATGGGTCTCCACGAAAGGAACTATTTGTTTGGTTCCACGAAGAGGAGTTGGGGCAGATCTCAAAATACAAGCCCGGCGATCGAGTCGCCTTTTACGTCACAAAGAAAAACCCATACCCCGGTGGACCCGCCGGCGCGCAGTCGGTGTTCGCAACTGGAACGGTGACGGAAGAAATAGAAGCGATCGACATGACTATTGGGGGAAAGCACTATGTATTTCGACGCAAAGTGGAGCAGGATTTATTTCCTGATACCGTTTGCTGGATTCCCCGCAAACAAGTCAACACGCTCGCGAACTGGTCCGAGGATTACAAGTATCAACAAGGATGTTCGCTAACACAAGGGCAGTTCGAACGCATTGAAAATGACTTTGCCCGCAGAATAGATTTACAAACGCAAAGCCAATTTTTCGTCGTCAATCAGGCTGATCATCCGATTTCCACGAAATATGAGGACATCGATGGAGAAACCTATGGATTTACCGATAACGTCACGGGGCGCAATGGACTAATCGAGGCTGGAAGCCGTGCGCGTCTTATTTTTTATCGCACAGGTAAAGCGACCACGAATAGATTCCATTACGTTGCTACCGCAGATGTAGAGAAAACTTCCCTAGTTCGACCTGGAAGCTGGCGCTCCAAGCTTGATGGCTATGCAGTCTTTCCGACACCCGTTGACAGAAATTCGATTAATGTCGACGGCAACCCCCAACACTCGATTAGGCGAATTAGCGGCGAGCAGTTTTTTAAGATTCTGAGCATGGGCGGGGTCGATGATCTCGCGCCGGGAAAAGCCGCTTCGACAACATCTGGAATTGGTGGTGCGATCGTTCTTGGGGATACAACCGCGCCGGTACCTGATCGCCCGATAATAGGCAGCCTAACCCCCGCAGCAGCAGGACTAGAGCCTCTAGCAACTGAAGAACGACAGATTGATGATAACGCGGGTTCATCCAAAGGCCCGCGCGGGCGAACTAATCGAATCCTCGACAAAGCGGCAGAGGAACGGGCAATTCACATCACCCGTTACCGCCTCCACAAACTAGGATGGGAACTCACCCGTGACTGCCAAAAAATGGGAACTGGTTATGATTTGGAGTATCGGTGCGGTAACGATGTCGCTCTAGTTGAAGTAAAAGGGATTCGCGGAACGGAACTCGCGTTCAACATGACCGCAAAGGAGTGGGCTACGGCTGTGGCCCGGCGGAATTTTTTTGTAATTGCGATTACAAAAGTTCTGACTGATATTCACGAAATCCACATTTTAGGGCAAGCGCAGCTTTTTCAAATGCGCCGGACACCGACACAATTCCGACTTCTCAAATAATTCGGAGAGGGTGGGATTCGAACCCACGGACGCTTTTACACGTCGCCAGTTTTCAAGACTGGTGCCTTAAACCGCTCGGCCACCTCTCCCTAAATCGTCCCTACTTCTGCAGCAGCGCTATAAAATCCGCCGCCGCCTGATCATGCAGCTTTTCCCAGAGCCCCGCCACGAAATAGAACGGCGTCTCCTCCCCCGTCGGGTCCAGCAGCACCATCTTCGTGCCCACGACCGAGGACACTCGCCCGGTATGCCCGGTCTCGACGTTCCAGATCACGTCCCCGACGCGGATCTCAGAGAGCTCCATCACTCCGCCTTCCACCCCACCGTCTGCCCCTTGTTCTGCTCGTCGAGCCAGGCCTTGAGCGGCGCGAAGTACTCGAGGATGGCCGTCGCGTCGAGCTGACGCTCGCCCGTCGCCGCCTCGAGCGCGTCAGGCCACGGCCGGGAGGAGCCCATCGCCATCATGTCGCCCAGCTGCTTGCCGGCGGCCTTGTCGCCGTAGTAGGAGCAGCGGTGCAGCGGGCCCGTATGGCCGTGGGTCTTGCACAGGGCGCGGTAGAACTGGAACTGGTAGATGTTGGCGAGGAAGTAGCGCGCGTAGGGCGTGTTGGCCGGGATGTGGTACTTAGCGCCCGGGTCGAAGTCGTTCTCGGTGCGCTCGTTGCCGGGCTTCAGACCCTGATACTTGCGGACCAGCGCCCACCACGCCTTGTTGTAGTCCTCGGGCTTGGTCTTGCCGGTGAAGACGTCCCAGCGCCACTTGTCGACGATGAGCCCGAAGGGCATGAACGCGATCTTCTCCAGCGCTTTGTTGAGGAGGAGGTCGATGTCCCCCTCCGGCCCGGGGACGGTGTCGATGAGGCCGATGGTCTTGAGGTACTCCGGCGTGACCGACAGGGCGATGGTGTCGCCCAAGGCCTCGTGGAAGCCGTCGTTGGCGGAGCCGCGGAAGAAGTACGGCTGCTTCTCGTACGCGCGCTGGTAGAAGTTGTGGCCGAGCTCGTGGTGGATGGTGACGAAGTCCTCGGCGTTGATCTTGATGCACATCTTGATGCGCAGGTCCTGGCCGTTCTCGACGTCCCAGGCGGAGGCGTGGCACTGCACCTCGCGGTCGCGGGGGCGGGTGAGCATGGAGCGCTCCCAGAAGGTGGCGGGGAGAGGCGGGAAGCCCAAAGAGGTGAAGAAGGCCTCGCCGGTCTTGACCATCTTCAGCTCGTCGTACTTGGCGGCCTTGAGGCGCTCGGTCAGGTCGAAGGCGGGCTTCGACTTCGGAGGGGCGACGAGGTCGTAGATGTTCTCGAAGGACTGGCCCCACATGTTGCCGGTGAGGTGCTCCGGGATGAGGCCGTCGGCGTCGACGGCGTCCTTGCCGTACTTCTCGATGAGGCGGCGGCGGACGTAGGCGTGGAGGGCCTCGTAGAGGGGCTTCATCTGGACGTAGGCACGGTCCAGCTCGGCGGAGAACTGCTCCGGCGTCATGTCGTAGCCGCTTCTCCAGAGGTCGGCGGTGTCGGCGAAGCCCAGGTCGCGGGAGCCTTTATTAGACAATTCGACGAAGCGGCCGTACTTGGGGCGCATGATCGTCGAAATGGTGCGCCAGCCCTGCCAGGCGTCGAGGAGGGCCTCGGGGTCGCGGGATTCGCGCAGGACGTCTTCGAGGTCGTCGAGGGTCTTGCACTTGTCGGGGGTCGGGCAATACTTCCCCTTGCCGTAGGTGCTCTCGAGCCAGACCTTCACGTCGGAGAGTTCTTTTTGATCCTTGGGATCGGGCGGGGCGGGCGAGGTGACGGTGAGCTTCAGCGCCAGGAACTTGCGCGCGAGGTCGGCGGGGAGCTTGAGCTTCTCGTACTTGCGCGCCTCGTGCGCGAGCTTGGCCGCCTCCGCGGAGTAGGCGTTGTCGGCGTCGCCGGCGAGCCACTCGGTGGAGTAGTTGATGTTGGTGGCCATGGCCCAGGAGGAGAAGGCGGAACGGCGGCCGAGGGTCTCGAGGGTGGACTCGGCCCTGTCCATGAAGGCTTGGGCGTCCTTGATGGTCGGCGCGGCGGCGTGGGACGGGACGGCGAGGAGGACGGAAAGGAGGAGGGTGATCATCCGACTAGGATACAAATCCTAGGGCGGCTCTAAGATGCCAAATTGGAATCTTAGACGAGGTGTGTAAACAGGCGTGAAAACTCACCTTCAGCTTGATATCACAATTTGCGATATCAAGTTTGAGGTCGCTATGAACTTGATATTCCAATCTGGAATATTAAGTTTTCTCATTATAAAGAAGGTTTTATTGCAGGTCCTAAAACTTGAAGTTGCAATTTGCAACTTCAAGACAGGGAACAATTCGGGTGGCTCGATCGTCTGGTAGTATGGAGATCGCAAAAATTCATCGTTGCATACATCTGGTCCGGGGAGAGCAAGTCATGCTTGATTCCGATCTTGCGACCCTGTACGGTGTCCTAACCGGAAATCTAAATAAGGCGGTAAGCCGAAATCAGCAGCGATTCCCGGAAGATTTCGCATTCCGCCTCAGCGCGGATGAGCACCGCTCTCTAAGATTCCAAATTGGAATCTTAGACAAACCCCGTCGCGGCCGATATCGAAAGTACCGGCCGCTGGCGTTCACTGAACAGGGAGTGGCGATGCTATCTGGAGTACTCCACAGTCCTAGAGCCATCGAGGTCAACATCGCGATCATGCGCGCCTTCGTGAAACTGCGCCGGGCGTTGACAGACGAAGCGAGCCTGGCGGCGCGCATGAAGAAAGCGGAACTCGCCCTGGAGGCTCTCGACAGCGAGCAGGGCGAGCAGGCCGCGGCCATCCACGACCTCATGGCCGCGTTCCGGCGGCTGACGGACGGCGGAGGAGGCTAGTACAGCTCCTGGCGCTCCTCGCGGTCGAGCATCTCCTCGTCGCTGAGCTCCTCCTCGCGCTTGTCCGGCTCGAGGCCGACGAAGGCGGTGTCGACCTCGACGACGGTCGCCTCGACCGGGGCGGCGGCGGCCGCGGCGGCCGGGGCGGCGCGATGGGACTTGTGCGCGCGGCGGGCGTGACGGACGGGCCGGCGCTTGGCGTGGCGCGTGCTCGGCGCCGGGTGGCGCCGCTTCGACAGAGTGGCTTTCATGGGATCCTCCGGCCCCTACAGGGGCGTCAGTATGTTCAGCTTCTCGGTGACCTGCTCCGCGGTCCGGTTGCGGGCGGCGGGCTTGCGGCCGTGGCGCCTCTTGGCGCCGACCTTCACGCCGCGCGTCATGCGGCTCGGCGCTTTCGCCGTCTTCTTGGTCCTCATGGTTTAGCCTCCTCCACGTCCTGTTCCAGGGGCCGGTCGTAGCCGACGGTCTCGCCGGCGACGGGGCGGCCCCAATCCTCGTCCTCGCCCATCACGGCGGTCTCGGTCCCGCCGAGCGAGTCGCTGATCTCCTCGTTGATCAGGTCGGGCTGCTCGTGACCGGTGCGTCGTTTCTTCGGTCTCATCGCGTAGCCTCCTTGCGGCGCTTGGGCCGCGAGATCCTGGGCGGGAGCGGGCCTTGGGCGAAGACGCCCTCGTCGCTCTCGCCGGTGTCGTCCCCGGAGTCCGGGCGGGCGTAGGTGCCCGCCTGGTCCTCGGAGTCCAGCTCACGGACGGTCCCGGGGTCGCGGATCGGCGGCGCCGCGGGACGCGTGTGCTTGCGCCGTTTAAGGGTCATGTGGACCTCCCCGGGTATAGGATACGCGGACGGGCGGATTTTCCCATGGACGGCCTGTCAGGGTGTCGTGACGGTCAGATCTCGGCCAGGGGGCCCTTCAGCTCGTCGATGGCGGCGTGGACCTCGCCGTTGAACTCCCGGGGCAAGGGACGGGGAAGGGCGCCGATCAGGCGCTCCCGCTCGCGGCGGTCGAGGATGGTCTTGACGGCCCAGACGCCGGCGACGGCGAGCAGCGCGTAATAGAGCTTCTTCATGGAGCGGCCTCCTGACGGGGACAGGGTAGCTCCGCGGCGGGGCCGCCGGACAGTGCGGGGAGGTGAACTTACTTTGACGCCTAGTCGACCTCGCCGAGTTCGGCGAGGCCGTTGAGGGCGGTGCTGCGCACGCCGGGGTTGGGGTCGGCGCGCAGCTTCTTGAGGGCGGTGACGGCGCGGGGGCCGCCCAGGCGCACGAGGGCGCGGGCGACGGACTGGCGCACGGCGGGGTCGGGGGCCTTGAAGGCCTCGACGAGGACGAGGACGGCGCGCGGGTTCTCGGTCTTGCCCAAGGTCTCGGCGGCGAGCGGGGCCAGCGGGCTGTCGGGCTTCTTCATCATCGCCTCGAGGTGCTCGAGGCCGGAGTCCTTGTCGAGCTTGACGAGGTAGTAGGCGGACAGCAGGCCGACCTTGTCCTCGCCGGGGTCGCCCTTGAGGAAGGCGTTCAGGCGGGCCAGGGCCTCCTTCTTGCCGAGCTTGGCCAGGCCGTAGGAGGCCTGGACCTCGATGAACTTGTCCGGGTTGTTGAAGGCCTGCTCGAGGGAGGAGACGGCGCGCTTGTCGCCGATGTCGCCCAAGGCCTCGAGTATGGACTGAAGGAGGTTGCCGGTGGCCCCGCCGGCCAGTTGCTGCAGGGCGGGGACGGCGTCGCGGACCTGGAGGCGGCCCAAGCCGCGCACGGCTTCCTCCACGACGCGCGGGTCGCTCTCGTTGAGGGCCTCGGACAAGGTGCGCACGGCCTGGTCGCCGCCGAGGCGGGAGAGGGCCTCGAGGATCTTCCAGCGCAGGACCTGGAGGTGGCCGGGGAGCTCCCCCATCTGCAGGATCATCGAGCGCAGGTAGTCCCAGGCGGCGGCCAGCGGCTCGACGCCGCGCGGGTCGCCGGCGACGCCGAGGGCGTCGACGATGGCGGCGGACTCCCGCGGGTTGCCCTTCTTGACGTCGAAGGCGGCGATGAGGGCGTCGACGGCCTTCTTGTCCTTCATGCGCGCGAGCGTGCCCGCCAGGCGCAGGCGCTCGTCGGTCTTGGCGGCTTCGAAGGAGGCGATCAGGTCTTTCACCTTGGGCTTGCGGGCGGGAGCGGGGGCGGCGAGCAGGAGCAGCGCGAACGCTACGAGAGTGGTCCTCACCCGGGAAGCATACCGGGTTCGCGGCGTCCTGTCGAGGGGAGCATGCAACTTTTCCGGGGGGTCGATCGTCTGATGAGTGGGCGCGGGGCGCCCGGGAGGAAAGACCATGAGCGAGGAGAGGACGGGGCGGGAGACGCGGCGCCTGCTGGCGCGGATGAAGAGGCTCGAGGAGGCGGAGGCGTCGGAGGAGGCGCGCGACGAGGCGCAGAAGATCCTGCTGGCGCGGCACCTCGAACGGCTGCGGGGCAAGGGCGCCGGGCGGGCTTGACGAAAGGGGTCATTCGTATTACACTGTGTAATACGAATGAAGAAGAAAGTGACCATCACCCTTCGGCTCACCGTCGACGAAGAGAAGCTCCTCGACCGGGTCGCCCGCGCGCATCGAGCCACCCGGTCGGAGGCGATCCGCACCGCCCTGGCCGGCGAGGCGGCCCGCATCGCGCGGACGCAGAACCTCAGCGGGCATGACCGCCTGAAGCGCTACATCCCCGCCAAGGGGAGCGGCCGTAAGGATCTGTCCGCGCTCGACAGCGCGCGGATCTGGGCCGAGGATCTGGAGGCGAAACACCGTGCGCTCCGCCCTCGTTGACGCCAACGTCCTCGTCGGCTATCTCGACGCCGACGACGGGCTGCACGAACGCTCGCTCGCGGGGCTGAGCGCCACGACCGGGGACCTCGTGACGACTTGGCCCGCGATCACGGAGGCGATGCACCTTCTGGGGCGCAAGGGCTGGGCCCAACAGGAGGCGCTGCTCGCCTTGCTCGCAGACGGCGAGGTGCTGGTCGCCGGGCTGGGGACGGAGGACCTCCCGCGCCTGAGGGCCTTGATGTCCAAATACAAAAACCGGCCGATGGATCTGGCCGACGCGTCTTTGATCCGCGTCGCCGAACGCGACGGCATCGACACCATCGTGACCTTGGACCGCGATTTTCAGGTGTACCGGGCGGCCGGGATCGGCGCGCTGAAGATACTCCCCAAGCCGTAACATCCGCGACTTGCGCTCCGGGCGGCTTCCTCTTATACTTCGCTCGTGGACCCCGTCACGCACACCTTGCTCGGCGTCGCCATCGGCGAGGCCTTCTTCCGGCCGCGGCTGGGACGAAGGGCGGTCACGGTGGCGGCCTGGGCGGCGAACCTGCCCGACATCGACACGGTCGTGCTCCTCACCGGCGACCCCGGGGCGGTGATCCTGCGCCGGTCCTTCGGCCACTCGCTGGTCCTGCTGCCGCTGTGGATCGCGGGTCTGACCTGGCTGTTCAAGCGCAAGTACGAGGACATGGACGCCCGCGACCTGGCCGTCCTCATCGCCGTCAACTGCGGCGGCCACCTGTTCTTCGACCTGATCAACTCCTTCGGCGTGCAGCTGCTGTGGCCGTTCTCGACGGCGCGGCCGGAGCTGGCGATGATCTTCATCATCGACCTGGCCCTGGCCGGCTTCCTGGCGGCGCCGCACCTGGCGCGCCTCAAGGAATCCTGGCGGCCGCAGCTGGGCGGCCTGTGCCAGGCGGCTTTGGTCTCGGTCGCGTTCTACCTGTCGATGGCGTTCACGGCCCGCCAGATGGCCGTGGCCCTGCTCGCCCAGGAGGCCGGCGGCGCGGGCTTCCAGTACGCCTTCCCGGAGCCGCTCGGCGCCCACCGCTGGCGCGGGGTGGTGAAGGCGGACGGCGAGTGGAAGGAGTACCTCGTGAACGTGTCCAAGCGCACGGTGACCCCGGGGCCGGTGCTGCGCGACGACGGGATGACGGGGCCGGCGCTGGCGGCCAAGGAGACGCCTTTCGGGAGGAGGCTGATGACCTTCTTCAAGGCGCCGGCGTGGACGGTGGAGCCCAAGGCGGAGGGCGGCTCCACGGTGAGCGTCCGGGACCTTCGTTTCGACAGCCTCGTGCTGCCCCGCGCCAACCCGTTCGAGTACGTCTTCGACGCCGACCCGGGGAGCGAGCCCAAGCCCCGCCGGGTGAGTATTTGGTAGGTTAACTCGATATGCCGACGACGAACGCGGACACTTTAGAGCTTCTCCTCGAGGTCGGCCGGCTGCTGTCCTCCAAGCTCGAGATCGGGGAGCTTCTGACGTCGGTGCTGGAGCTGTCCACGAAGGTCGTGGACGCCGAGAGCGCGTCCTTGCTCCTGCTCGACGAGAAGACCGAGGAGCTGTACTTCGACGTCGCCTTGGGCCTCGGCCCGGAGGCCTCCGCGCTGCGCCTCAAGCTCGGCCAGGGCATCGCCGGCTCGGTGGCCAAGACCCGCAAGCCCGAGATCATCAACGCCGTGCGCCAGGACCCGCGCTGGTCGCCGGCGATGGACGCGCAGTCCGGCTTCGTGACCCGGTCCATCCTCGCGGTGCCGATGATGATCAAGGGCCACCTCGTGGGCGTGCTCGAGGCGATCAACAAGCGCGGCGGGGAGTTCTCCGACGCCGACCGGCTCGCCTTCGAGGCGTTCGCCTCCCAGGCCGCGGTCGCCATCGAGAACGCGCGGCTGTTCACCTCGCTCAAGGACGAGAAGTTCAAGCTCGCCACCGTGTTCGCGCAGATGACCGACGGCGCGGCGCTCACCGACGGGACGGGCAAGGTCCTGCTCTCCAACGAGGCCGCCTCGCGGCTGCTCGGGGCGGAACTTCATGAGCTCGCCGACGGTCTCAACGGCATGGTGGTGACCCCGTCGATCGCGGAGCTGCTCGCCGGCGAGAAGCCCGTGCTCGACTTCGCCGCGGTGCGCAAGGAGCCGACCTTGCTGGTGCTCGAGGGCCGCGTCACGCGCGCCCCCCTCGGCGACAGCGAGGGGCGCCTGTTCGTCTTCCGCGACCGCACCGAGGCCCACCGCCAGGAGAAGCTCAAGCGCACCTTCCTGAGCCTGATCTCCCACAAGCTGCGCACGCCGCTGGCGGCGGTGACCGGCTTCGCCGACATCCTGATGGACGAGGTCAACTCCGACACCGACCCGATGTGGGCCAAGGCGGTGAAGACCATCCGCTCCCAGGGCGGCAAGGTCAGCGAGCTCGTCGACAAGCTGCTCAGCTACACGACGATCGAGAGCCCCGACACGCAGATCAACTCCGAGCCCTTCCCCCTCGACGAGGCGGTCAAGGACGCGGTCGCCGGGCTGTCGGAGAAGATCGAGGAGCGCGCGGCGACTGTGGACGCCCCGGCGACGGGCCTCGTCGTCGTCGGCGACCGGCGCCTGGTCACCGAGGCGCTCAAGAACCTCCTCGACAACGCCATCAAGTTCAACCCGAAGCACTCCCCGCTCGCCTCGCTGCGCGGCGAGGGCACGGGCGACTGGGCCGCGGTGACGGTGGCCGACACCGGGCCGGGCGTGCCGCCGGAGGACGTCGAGAAGGTGTTCTCCCGCTTCCACCAGGTGGAGAAGGATTTCACCGGCCAGCAGGAGGGCATGGGCCTGGGCCTGGCCTTCGTGCGCAAGGTCGCCGAGCTGCACGGCGGCACCGCGGTCCTGCGCTCCAAGCTCGGCTCGGGAGCCACCGTCACCTTGACCTTGCCGCGCAAGAGGCTAGACGCTATATGACTTTCCTTGACGGCGTCTGCGCCGGACCCGAAGGGTCCCGGCGACTCGGTGGAGAGGCGTCGGACTACGGCCCGTCCTTGACCGGGGCCGACTACGGCGAGGTGTTCCTCGAGGAGTGGCGCTGGTCCACCGCGCGCCTCGAGGACGGCGCGGTGCGCGACATCGGCGCCAGCTCCGAGCGCGGCCTGAGCTTGAGGATGTTGAAGAAGGAAGGCGCCCGTGTCGAGACGCTGTTCGGCAGCGCCCAGGACGCCTCCCCCGCCGCCGCGGCGCGCCTGCGCGAGAAGCTCTCTCCCGGCGCCTCCGGGCGCGGGCCCGCCTTCTCCGCCGCCCGCGCCGCCGCGGCCTCCTGCCGCGTCGACCCGGCGACGGTGCCGCTCGAGCGCAAACTAGCCCTACTGCGCGCCGTGGACCGCGCCGCGCGGGAGATGTCCCCCCTCGTGCGCCAGGTGACCGCCGTCTACGGCGACCGCCGCAAGGACACGCGCGTGCTCAACAGCGACGGGGCCGACCTGTTCCAGAGCCGGGTCTCGACGAACATGACGGTGTCCGTCGTCGCCGAGCGCGACGGGATGCTGCAGACCGGCTTCGAGGTCGTCGGCGCCCAGCGCGGCTACGAGATCTTCGACGACGAGGCCGCGCTGAGGGCCGCGCGCCGCGCCGCCGCGCGCGCGCTGGCCAAGCTCGACGCGCCCAAGGCCAAGGCCGGCGAGATGGCCGTCATCCTCGCCGCCTCCGCCGGCGGCACCTTCATCCACGAGGCGATCGGCCACTCCCTCGAGGTGGACCACGTCCAGGAGGGCTCTTCGCCCGCCTACCGCGGCATGCGCGGCAAGACGGTCGCGCCGGACACTATTACCGTCGTCGACGACCCGACCTTGCCCTTCCAGCGCGGCTCCTTCGTCTTCGACGACGAGGGCGTGGAGGCCCGTCCCACCGAGCTCGTCAAGAACGGCGTGCTGACCGACTTCCTCTACGACCGCGCCACCGCCCTGCGCGAGGGGCGCCCCTCCAACGGCCACGGCCGGCGCGAGTCCTTCGCCGCGCGCCCGATCCCGCGCATGTCGAACCTCTACATCGCGCCGGGCAAGGACGACCCGGCCCGGATCATCAAGGAGCTGAAGAGCGGCCTTCTCGTCACCCGCATGGGCGGCGGCCAGGTGGACACCGCGAGCGGGGAGTTCGTCTTCGAGGTGGACGAGGGCTGGCGCGTCGAGAACGGGAAGGTGACTCACCTCGTGCGCGACGCCAACCTGCTCGGCGTGGGGCCCGAGGCCCTGCGCTCCATCGACCGCGTGGGCTGGGACATCGGCTGGGGCATCGGCGTGTGCGGCAAGGAAGGGCAGAACGTGGCGGTCAGCGACGGGCAGCCCACCATCCGCATGCCCAAGCTCGTCGTGGGAGGCAGTCATGATTAAATGGCTCGTGGCGGCGGCGCTGGTCCTGAGCGGGACGATGGCGCACGCGAAGAAAGGGGATAAGCCCATGGAGTGGAAAGGACAGTACGGCGGCCCCATCGACCCCGGCACCGAGGTCGCGGCCGACGAGGGCGCCTGGACGCGCCTGTGGCTGACGGTCGGCCAGGACGCGCCGGCGCTCGACTTCAAGAAGTTCTTCGCCGTCGCCGTGTTCGCGGGCGAGCGCCCGACGGGCGGCTGGACCGTCGAGTTCCTCGACCCCGTGCCCAAGGGCATGGACGTGATCGTGCGCTACCGGATCAAGGAGCCGACCGGCTTCGCCACGCAGGCCATCGCCCAGCCCTGGAAGATCCGCGCCTTCGAGCGCGTCAAGGGCAAGGTCTTCGTCGAGGCCGCCCCGACGGAGGGCAAGAAGAAGTGATCTCAGCCCTGCTCGCGGCGGCGCTGGCGCTGTCCTCCGCTCGCGCGGCGGACGCACCCGCCCTGCCCGACATGGCGGTGGGGCACTCGACGCCGGGCTGGTCCAAGCAGGGCAAGTCGCTGGTGCTCTACGACGCCGCCGGGGAGCTGGCTTTCGAGATCGGGCTGCTGCGCGAGGATTCCGGCGTCGTCTCGCGCGAGGTGACCGGCGGCGTGTCCCCCGACGGGCGCGCGGCCTGGACGCTCGAGCGCAAGCTCACCTGGAACGCGGCCCGCAGCAAGATGCTGGAGAGCCGGCGCGTGCTGCGCATACACGGCTCGACGGGGCAGACGGTGTGGAGCGACGACGCCGTGGACGTGCCGGAGAAGGGCGAGCCGGTCGTGTTCTCCGACGACTCCAAGGTCATCCTGCTCGCCTGCCACTTCGGCGAGTCGTGGTCGATGGAGGCGCGGGACTGGGCGGGAGGGACGACGCTCAAGGCGGGGCCGTTCCCGCGGCTGGTCAGCATCGCGTTGACGCCGGGCGGGAGGTACGCGGTCGCGCGCTGGGGCGTGCCGGACAAGAGCGACACGCACTCGTTCTTCGACCTGTGGACGAAGGCGCGCAAGGACATAGAGACTTCGGATCTCACTTTGGGGCTGGCGCGGATCGGGGATGACGGGGTCGTCAGGTCGGGACGGAGAGACGTATTCAGCTTCGCGACGGCGAAATCAACGGCAACGGAAGGGGTAACCAAGTGAGGGCCGCGCTACTGGCCTTACTATTGGCTGGAGCTTCGGCCGGCGCGGACGAAGGCGAGCCCTCCAGCGCGCCGGCCGGAACGGCTATCGAAGGCGATCGGACGGAAGCGGTCGAGGACATGCGCAAGCAGCTGGAAGGCGACCCGGGGCTGCAGGAAGCCTTGGTCGATCGGATACTCCAATCCAAGATCGCCGCCGCCATCAGCTCGGAACGCGACGAGGCCAAGAAGAGGTCGGATGTCCGGGCGTGGGTCGCGAGCGACCTGCGTTCGGCCTCCGAGGTCGCTCTGGGCCTGGCCAAGGACGAGTCGGAGGGGACGCACGTCTTCGAGAACACCTTGGTCAAGCATCTGCGCCAGACCATCCGGCGCAACAACACCGACCGCGGCGCGTACGGCGTCCTCAAGAGCGCGGCGAAGACGTCCAAGCTGACGACCTTGGCCGACCAGCAGGCCGGCGAGGAGGAGCGGCGCGAGGCGCTGCGCAACCTGTTCGAGGGCAAGGGCTCCCAGGGCGAGCGGGTGATCACCGGCCAGGCGCCCGAGGGCAAGCCCGGCGGGTCCGACACGCCGGCGAGCCCCGCGCTCGCCAACTCCTTCTACGACCGCCTCTCCGCCGGCAACATCCGCGGCTACTCCCCCCAGCTCATGGCCCTGCAGAGCGCCCTCAACACGCGCCGCCCGCCGGGGGCGCCCGCGCTCATCGAGACCGGCAAGCTCGACCACGCGACCTTGTCGTATCCCGCCTTCGGCCTCAAGTACGACCTGGGCAACCTCGAGGAGCGCCTGCGCCGCGCGCGCATCGCCGAGCTCGCGACCATGGCCGGCGTCCAGCTCACCGAGCGCGACATGAAGGACCCCGGCCTCGAGGCGCGCCTGCTCGCCAAGGTCCCCGCCGACAAGCTCAAGAAGCGCTTCGCCGCGCGCGCCGCCGCCAACGCGCGGGCCCGCGCCGCGCTCTCCGCCTTCGAGGCCGCCGCCGACAAGGCCAAGGACCCGGGCCAGATCACGAAGGGCCTGCTCGTCGAGCTCTCCGGGCGCCAGCACGAGGCCTCGCGCTGGCTCACCGTCGCCGCCCTCGAGGAGGAGCTGGCCCGCATCGAGTCCGAGGAGGGCTTCCTCACCGCCGACCTGCTCGCCGCCATCGACGCGGTCCCCGCGCCCGCCCAGGTGCGCGAGTCGTACAAGCGCCGCGGCCAGGCCTACCAGGACCGCCTGGCCAAGCTCAAGGCCAACGCCCAGGCCTCGCTCGACGCGCTGCAGTCCGACGCGTGGCTCTCGCGCGTCGGCGAGATCGACAGGATGATGGCCGAGAACTCGGGCCTGCGCCGCAACATCTCGCGCGACATCTCCGACTACCGCCTGGTCCCCTTCCGCGTGGGCGAGGCCGTCCTCAAGCAGCCCCGCTGGCGGGAGATCCTCGACGACCTCCTCATGAAGTACGCCAAGGCCACCTCCTACGGCCGCGAGGTCGCCAGCCGCCGCGGCAAGCTCTCCCGCTTCCTCGGCATCTTCGGCCAGATCGCCTCCGGCGACCTCGACGGCGCCCACCTCTCCCTCGTCAACGCCGAAGGCGGCCGGCGATAGGATGGTGTCAGGCTTGTCGTTGTTGCATAACTCCCGAGTTATGCAAAGAACGACAGGCCTGACACCAACTTAAGGGGACACCCTAAGGGCGGAAGGCGGGGATCAGGGCTTTCAGGCGCGGGAGCGCCTCTTCGGCGGCGCGCTCGCCGGCGCGGATGATCTCGCCGGCGCGGTGCAGCTCGGTCCAGGAGAAGCCCTTCAGGTCGGGGAACATGGTCACGTGCGCGATGTCGAGGCGGGACTGGGCGACCTCGTACTCCATCGTGTAGATCATCTGGAAGAACACTTCCGGGAAGTTCGGCGCGCGGAAGGCCTTGGGCAGGACGGGCATCGCGGCCTGGCGCAGGGTCTCGAGGTTCAGCGGCTGGTCCAGGAGGCGCCGGCTGTGGCGCTCGTGCACCTTGGTCTTGCGCTCGCCGGCGGGCATGGTCAGGTTCACGGCGAGAAGGATGTCGGCGCCCATGTCGGAGATGACGCGCGTCGGCACCGGGTTGACGATGCCGCCGTCGACGAGCCAGCGGCCGGAGAGCTGGGTCGGCTCGAAGATCAAAGGAAGGCCGCACGAGGCGCGGATCGCCTCGGCGACGCGCCCCTGCTTGAGGACGACCTCCTCGCCCGTCTCGATGTCGGCGGCCACGCAGGCGAACGGCAGCTCCATATCGGAAAACTCGCGCGAGCCCATGTAGGAGCGGATGAAGCGCAGCAAGGTGTCGCCGGCGAACAGCCCGGAGCGCGGGACGGTGATGTCCCAGAACAGGTTCTCGTACACCCAGGCCTTGTCGATGCGCATCGCCAGCTGCTCGATCTCCTCGGGCTCGTAGCCGGCGGCGTAGCAGCCCGCGATGAGCGAGCCCATCGAGGTGCCGGCGATCATGTCCACGGGAATGCCCTCCCGCTTCAACACCTTGAGCACGCCGATCGTCGAGTGGCCGAGAGCCGCGCCGGTGCCCAGCGCCAGGCCGACCTGCACGCCGCCCAGGCGCCGGGCCAGGCGGCCGAGGGCCTTGGCGGCCTTGGGCTCGACGGCGAAGGCGGACTCGGAGCGGCCGTCCTTCTCGTACGCCTCGGCGGCGGCGTCGCTCCACGGCACGACGACGCGCTCGGCGCCGATGAGCAGCGGCGCGTCCTCGGGCTCCAGGTCCCCGATCCACAGGCGCAGGATGCGGCGCGCCTCCTCGGCGAGCGGCGGGACCTCGACCTCCATGTGGCGGTACTGCGGGCGCATCGCGTCGCAGCCGGCCATGAGGATCAGGTCCGCCTCGGTCAGCGCCGCGCGTTCGACGTCGCCGCGCGGCCCGCCCAGGCACAGCAGGGCGAGCTCGTGGCTGTCGCGCACCGCGTTGAGGAACAGGTAGAGCTGGCTGAACAGCCGGCCCCCGAGCGTGGCCGGCGACACCGAGAGGATGCGCACGCCCGACGGGTGCTCCTGCGCGAGCGCGGCCAGGGCCGAGGGGTCGCGCAGGTTCGCCGCGCGCAGCGCGGCCTCGGCCGCCGGCGCGGGCTTGAGCCCCGCGGCGCGGGCGATGTCGCCGGGCTCGGGGGCCAGGTCCACGACGAGGACCTTCTTGCGCGTCTGGGCGGCCAGCTCCGCGGCGAGGCGCCAGGCGATCAGCGCGCGGTCGCGGCGGGGCAGGGCGCAGTCGAACGCGACGAGGCGGGCCTGCTCGGCGGACGGCTTGGCCGCGGCCTGGCCGCCCTCGATGAGGCGGCTGGCGAGCGTGCGCGAGAGGTGCAGAAGGATCGGCGGGTGCGCGCGCAGGCACTCCTCGAAGTCCTTGCGCGGCAGCTTGAGCAGCTCGCTCGTCGCGTCCACGCGCACGGTCGCCGAGCGCGGGCCGCCGGTGAGCATGCCCGTCTCGCCGATGACGTCGCCGCGGCCGAGGTAGGCGACGAGGGTCTCATGCCCCTCGACGGAGCGGTAGCGGCGCGCGTGGCCGGAGACGATCAGGTACAGCGCGTCGGATTCGTCGCCCTGCTTGAAGATGGTGGCGCCCTTGGGCAGGGAGAGGAGTTGCAGGCGGGCGGCGAGCTTGCCCAGGTCCTCGACGGAGAGGCCCGCGAACAGCGGGGTCCGCTTGAGGAAGGACTCCCACGTCTGAATCTCCTCTGGTTTCAAATACCGCCCTTCTGTCGGAGATTTCTTCCATATGACGCGCAAGCTAAAAGTCCAACGACCGTTTTAGAATCCCGTATTTTCCCGCGGCGCACCAGGTCGAGGGCCTTCTTGAAGGGAAGGACGACGGTCTCGATGAACTCGTCGTCGTCGGCGTTCACCTTGCCCGGCTTGAGGCCGGTCGCGACGAACAGGTGCAGGACCTCGTCGGCGAAGGCGGGCGTCGGCCAGTAGCGGATCAGCGGCGTGAACTTGGAGGCGGTGTAGCCGGTCTCCTCGGCGAGCTCGCGCTTGATGCAGGAGAGGATGGACTCGCGCGGGTCGATCTTGCCGGCGGGCAGCTCGAGGGTCACCTCGCCGACGGGGTGGCGGTACTGGCGGACGAGGACGACGGTGTCCGCGTCGAGGAAGGGCACGACGCCGACGGCGCCGGGGTGCGAGATGTACTCGCGCGTGGCGAGCTTCCCGTTGGGGAGCTTGACCGTGTCCACGTCGAAGTTGACCGCCCGGCCGCGCCAGACGGTCTTCTTGCTGACGAAGGTCTCGACCAGGTGGGAGTCGCGCTTTGCCATCGCGTGGAATTGTAGCAAAGCGCCCATGGGCGACGGCCGCGCCTCGAGGCGGCGGGGGGTCGCGGAGGTTATCCACGGGATTCCACCGGTGGAATTCGGGGGATGACATCGAATCCCTCCGCGCCCGACGACAACCGCGCCATTTGGTATGATGTACTCCCGCGCCCGCCTCCATGTCAAAGCCCGAGTTCGTCCACCTCCACAACCACTCCGAATACTCCCTGATGGACGGGGTCATCCGGCTGTCGGACAAGGACGGCAAGCCCTCGCAGGCGCTCAAGGACCTCGCCAACTCCGGGGCCAAGGGCTTCGCGGTCACCGACCACGGGAACATGTACGGCGCCGTCGAGTTCTACTCGAACGCGAAGGCCGTCGGCCTCAAGGCGATCATCGGCTGCGAGATGTACATCTCCAAGGGCACGCGCTTCGACCGGGGTCATTCTCAAAAAGAGAACTGCCACCTGACGGTCCTGGCCAAGAATTTCGAGGGCTACCAGAACCTGATGGAGCTGTGCTCGATCGCATTTACCGAAGGTTATTATTACGATCCAAGAATCGACAAGGAGCTTTTGGCCAAGCACTCCAAAGGCTTGGTGGTGCTCTCCGGGTGCTTGAAGTCGGAGCTCAACCAGTCGATCTTGTCGGGAGACCTCACCCAATCCGAAAAGCTGGTAACGTGGTTCCGGGATAACCTTGAACAGGATTCCTACTACCTGGAGATCATGGACCACGGGATCGAGAAACAAAAACAGGTCACCGCGGCGTTGCTCGAACTGAACCGCCGAACGAATATTCCTCTCGTCGCGACCAACGACTGCCACTACTGGAAGCCCGACGACCACGAGGCCCACGACGCGCGCGTGTGCATCGCCACCGGCCGCAAGATGGCCGACACCGAGCGGCTGAAGTTCGACTCCCACGACTTCTACATCAAGTCCCCCGAGGAGATGCACAAGCTGTTCGGCGGCTTCGCCTCCGAGTCGCTGAGCAACACGCTCAAGATCGCCGAGATGTGCAACCTCAAGATCCCGATGGACCAGATGCTCCTGCCCGAGTTCAAGGTCCCCCCCGGGTTCGACCAGGACTCGTATCTCGAGCACCTGTGCCTCGAGGGCCTGAAAGAGCGCTTCCCCGCCGGCTACCGCCCGGAATACGCCGAGCGCCTGACCTACGAGCTCGGCGTCATCAAGCGCATGGGCTTCTCCGGCTACTTCCTGATCGTCTGGGACTTCATCAAGCACGCCCGCTCGATCGGCGTGCCCGTCGGGCCCGGCCGCGGCTCCGGCGCCGGCGCCATCGTGGCCTACGCGCTGCGCATCACCAACGCCGACCCCCTCGAGCACCGGCTCCTGTTCGAGCGCTTCCTGAACCCGGACCGCAAGTCGATGCCCGACCTCGACATCGACTTCGCCGACACCGGACGCGACCGCGTCATCCAATACGTGCGCGAGAAATACGGCAAGGAATGCGTGGCGCAGATCATCACCTTCGGCTCGCTCGGCGCCAAGCTCGTCATCCGCGACGTCGGCCGCGTGCTCGACATGCCGCTGACGCGCATCGACGAGATCGCCAAGAAGATCCCCGTCGGCCCCAACGTCCACCTGCACGAGGCGATGCAGGGCCCGGAGATGCTCGAGCTGGCCAAGGACCCGCAGGTCAAGCGCCTGCTCGACCTGTCGCTGAAGCTCGAGGGCCTCAAGCGCCACACCGGCGTGCACGCGGCCGGCACGCTCATCACCAAGGAGCACGTGGTCAAGTACACGCCGCTGGCCAAGGGCGCCAAGTCCGAGGTGGTGACGACGCAGTACGACGGCGACGTCTGCCCGAAGCTCGGCCTGCTCAAGGTCGACTTCCTGGGCCTGCGCACGCTCTCCATCATCGACGACGCGGTCAAGTTCGTCAAGAAGCGCCACGACCCGAAGTTCGACATCGACGCCATCCCGATGGACGACCCGAAGACGTACGAGATGCTGCGCACGGCCAAGTCGCTGGCCGTGTTCCAGCTCGACAGCCAGGGCATACGCGACCTCCTGTTCCGCATCAAGCCCACCGTCTTCGACGACATCGTCTCGCTCATCGCGCTCTTCCGCCCCGGCCCCATGCAGTCCGGCATGCTCGACATGTTCGTCGAGCGCAAGCACGGGCGCGAGGAGGTCGTCTACGACGTGCCCCTGCTCGAGGCCATCCTGAAGGACACCTACGGCTGCATGGTCTTCCAGGAGCAGGTCATGGAGATCTCCAAGAAGCTCGCGGGCTTCACGCCCGGCGAGGCCGACGGCCTGCGCAAGGCCATGGGCAAGAAGATCCACGAAGATCTGGAGAAGATGCGCAGCAAGTTCGTCGCCGGCTGCGGCGTCAACAAGATCAAGGACAAGGTCGCCAACAAGATCTACGACCAGATGGTGAAGTTCGGCGGCTACGGCTTCAACAAGTCCCACTCCGTCGCCTACGGCATCGTCGCCTACCAGACCGCCTACCTCAAGGCCAACTACCCGATCGAGTTCATGACCGCGGTGCTGACCAGCGAGATCGGGCACTCGTCGATCGGGGCCGAGGATAAAGAGAATAAATTGGTGACGTACCTGGAAGAAGCGCGCCGGATGGGCATGAAGGTGCTGCCGCCGGACGTCAACGAATCGAGGACTCAGTTCGACATCCAGAACGACCAGATCCGGTTCGGGCTGCTCGCCATCAAGAACGTCGGGTCCGGCGCGGCCGAGTCCATCGTGACCGCCGCGGCGGAGAAGAAATTCACGTCTCTCGACGATTTTTGTTCACGCGTCGACCTCCACGCGATCAACAAGAAAGCCGTGGAGTCGCTGATCAAGGCCGGAGCCCTCGACTCGCTGCGGCCCCACGAGCCGTCCCCCGCGGCGAGGGCCCGCCTTTTGCTGTCCGTTGACGAGTCCGTCGGCCGCCAGCAGAAGATGAAGGCCGACCTCGACAAGGGCCAGGGCCTGCTCTTCGGCGTTGGCGGCTCGACCGAAGAACCGACGTCGTCCGCCAACGTTTCCGAGATAAAACCCCTCTCCGAGCACGACACGCTGACATACGAGCGGGAAGTGCTCGGCTTCTACTTCTCCGGCCACCCGCTGATGTCGGTCAAAGCCCAGCTCAAGGCCACGGCGACCCACGAGATCAGCCAGCTGACCCCCGCCATCACCGCGCCCGTGCGCCTGGCGGGCATGATCAGCAAGATGCGGAAGATGATCTCCAAAAAAACCGGGGAGCCGTGGGTCATCATCACCCTCGAGGACCTCACGGGCGAGATCACCTTGCTGTGCTTCCCGAAGACCTACGCCTCGGGCGTCAACAACCTGGCCAAGATCGGCGGCTTCGTGGCCGCGACCGGGAGACTGTCCTTCAAGAGCGAGGACGCGGGCGCCGGCACCCCCGAGGTCATCGTCGACGACATGACCCCCCTCGACTCCTCGGCGACCAAGTTCGCCAAGCGCCTGCGCCTGAAGTGCGACGCCACCGTCGGCACCGAGAAGCTCGAGGCCCTGCGCGACGTCCTCGAGCGCTTCGAGGGCCCCTGCCCGGTGGCCCTGGAGCAGGAGACCTCCGAGGGCATCGCGATGCTCGACGTGGACCAGCGCGTCAACCTCAACCAGGCCCTGTTCGAGGCCGTCGAGGCCATCCTCGGCCCGCGCTGCTGGAACATCGACGCCTCCGGCGCCCCCGCCGTCATCGCCCCCCGCAAGTGGGGCGGCAAGCCCTCATAGAAATCCGCGGACGAACGAACTCGCACCGGTGCGAGTTCGAACGGACTGTGCCAGACCTCCCATTCTCCCGTTAGGCACCTTTCTTCTTGTCGCATAAAGGATAAATGGGCTAGAATCCACGGGCCGCGCAATATAAGGAGAGGGAATGGCCGACACGAAGAAGCGCATCCTCGTCGCCGACGACGATCCGGATCTGCTCGACCTGCTGATGATGGACCTCGCTTATCAGGGCTATGAGGTCCTGTCCGCCGCCAACGGCAAGGACGCCCTGCAGACCGCCCTCAAGGAGCAGCTCGACCTCGTGCTGCTCGACGTGATGATGCCCTACATCGACGGCTACCACGTCGCCTACGAGCTGACCAACAAGCTCGGCGCGAAGGCCCCGCGCATCATGATCATGACCAGCCGCGACACGGTCAAGGAGAAGGGCATCGCCCTGATGAGCGGCGCCACCGAGGTCCTCCAGAAGCCCTTCGAGATGGCCAAACTCCACGAGCGCATCGCCGCCGTCCTGGCGAAACCCGCTTGATCCATAAGGATTTATCGATGAAACTCATGTCCGCCCTGCTCGCCGCGCTCCTCCTCGCCGCCTCCGCCGCGCGCGCCGAGGAAGCCACCTCGTCCGCCGTGAAGATCAAGCCCAAGGCCTCGGCCGAGCGCTCCGCCCGGTCCGGCGGGGTCACGCCCGACACCGACATCATCGACGCGCCGACGACCGCGGTCCTCGACAACTACGGCTACTCCGCGCGCTCCCGCTTCTACTCCCGCGGCGGCCTGCTGCAGTACCTCTCCTTCGGCGTGTACCCGGGCATCAACCTCGGCGCCTCCGCCGCGATCGACGGCCTGATCGGCGACGAGCGCAACGTGCGCATGCGCGCCC
>Ga0255338_1001157_pt1 | contig 54807 bp, 53 predicted proteins | sample MeOH1_35cm_T4_19_FD_203715 | JGI IMG/M metagenome (GOLD analysis project Ga0255338, IMG submission 203715) | Sandy soil microbial communities from University of British Columbia, Vancouver, Canada - MeOH1_35cm_T4_195 | ecosystem: Engineered > Artificial ecosystem > Sand microcosm > Unclassified ... | reverse complement strand
GCGGGATCAGCCCTTCGGCATCGAAATTGGTGATGGAGGTGAGGCCGGCGTTCAGCCAGCTGCCGGAGATCGGCCCCTGCGGTGCCTTGGCGAAGGCCTGGCGCACGCCTTCCACCATGAGGGAGGCCAGCATGACGCCGTAATTGTAGTAGGCGGTGCCCACCTTGTCGGCGGGGCCCGCGCCCTTGCCGGGCTCCACCACCTCCTTGAGGATCTGCTGGATCAGCTTGGGTGAGCGACCCAAGGCGCACGGCTCGATCTTCAGCACGCCCGATGCCTGCGTTCGGCCGACCACGTCCATGTCCGATTCCGACAACCAAACGCTCGACGACACCTTGGAGACCGGGAGGCCGTTGCGGATGACCTCGGTGAGGGAGACCGTCTGCCCGACGCCCGCGCCCCAGAACACGATCCAGTCCGGCCGGGCGCGGCGCACCTGCGGCCAGATGGCGGACTGGTCGTTGCCGGGCGGCGTGTAGGGGAAGGTAGAGAGCTCGAAGCCGAGCTTCTCCTGCAGGCGCTTCAGCACCGGCAGCGGCTCCTTGCCGAAGGGCGTATCGATATGCACGTAGCAGATCTTCTTGCCCTTCAGGTCGCCGGATTGCTGGCGGAAATAATCCACGAGCAGCGCGATCTGCGTCCAGTAGTTGGGCGAGAGTGGGAAGACGTAGGGGAACACCGTGCCGTCCGCCGCGTCGCTGCGGCCGGAAAAGGCGGTGATGAGGTTGATCTTGTCTTCCAGCGCGCGGGGAGTGAGCGCGCGGGCGACGGGGGTCGAGAGCGGATCCACCAGCACCGCGCCCTGGCTCTTGGCGCGCTCGTAGGCCTCGATGGCCCGGGGCAGGTCGTTGCCGTGGTCGGAGACGTCGGGAAGGATGGTGTATCCGTTGACGCCGCCGCGGGCATTGACGAGGCTGATATAGTCCCGCTGGCCCTGATTGTATTCGGCGGTCACGAACGTATAGATCTTGGTGAAGTCCTGCGGCATGGAGAAGCGGATGACCTTCTCCTGCGCCGAAGCGGGCGCGATGCGGAACTGCGCGGCGAGCGCGGCCGCGGCGGCGCTCGTCAGCAGGGTGCGGCGTGTCACGGACATGATTTCCTCCCCTTGTATTTGCGGGGCGGCTTTCCCGCCGCCCTCCCTCACGCGGTGCAGCCGGCGCTATCTGGCATGGCGGAAGGGCCAGACCAGGAGGTAGTTGCGGACGTTGTTGTAGATCTTGGCGAGGCCGAGGGGCTCCCACAGCAGAAAGCCCATGATCATGGCGCCATAGAGCATCAGCGGCAGGTGCGCGCGCAGGTCGGCCGAGATGGAGAGGCCGAGCAGCGCCGCGCCCGCGCCCACGAGATGGTTCAGCACGATGGGGGCGAACAGGATGAGCGCCGCGCCGAAGAAGGAGCCGAGCACGCTGCCAAGCCCGCCGACGATCACCATCGCCACCAGCTGGATGGACAAATCGAGATGGAACTGGTCGGGCGAGATGGCGCGATAATAGCTCACCGCCAGCACCGACCCGACCACCCCGCCGATGAAGGAGGAGACCCAGAAGGCCAGCAGCTTGAAGCGGAAGGAATCCACGCCGATCACCGCCGCGGCGTAGTCCTTCTCGCGCACGGCGGCGAGCGCGCGGCCGAAGCTGGTGCGCTTCACGTTCAACATGAACAGGGTGACGACGACGCACACGCCGAGCGCAAAATAATAGGCCGCGCCGTCGCTCGCCAGAGGCACCCCGAGGAACCGCACCGGCGGCACCTGCAGCGTCGCCTGCGTGCCGCCGCTGATGAACTCGAAATGGCTGATGAGAAAGTCGACGATGTACTGCATGGCAAGCGTCGCCATGGCGAGGTAGAGCCCCTTCACGCGCAGGGCCGTCGCGCCGAACAGGCTGCCGACGGCGGCGCTCATGAGCCCGCCGGCCAGCATGGCGATCTCCAGGGGCACGCCTGCGCGCAGCAGATGGACCGAGGCGTAGGCGCCGATGCCGATCACAGCGCCGTAGCCGAGATGGATTTGGCCGGCCCCGCCCATCAGCAGGTTGAGGCCCAGCGCTGCCGTGGACCAGATGATCCAGGGCAGGATGTAGGTGACCAGATAGAGCCGCTCGAACACGAACGGTGCTGCCAGCAGCATCGCGAACGCCACGGCCACAAGGCCGCGGTCGAAGGCGAACGGCCAGAGCTGGCGCTCGTCCTGGTAGCGGGTGTGAAGGATACCGGCGCGGCGATAGAACATCACACCCTCTCGATATGCTCGCGGCCGAACAGGCCGTGGGGGCGCAGCATGAGCGTCATCAGGATGATCACGGAGGCGACCACGTCGCGGGTGCCCCCGCCCACGAGCGGATCGAGGAAGCCGGTGGCGAGGCTTTCGGCCAGGCCCACGAGCACGCCGGCCACGAGCACGCCGGGGATGGAGTCGAGCCCGCCGAGGATGGCGATGGCGAGCGCCTTGATGAGCAGCAGCGAAAGCGACCAGTCCACGCCCTGCGTGGCGCCCCAGAGGATGCCGGCGGTGGTCGCCATGACCGCCGAGAGCCCCCATGCGACCGCGATCGCCCGCTCCACGCGGATGCCGACCGACCAGGAGGCGGTCTGGTCATCCGAGACCGCGCGCATGAGGACGCCGAAGCGCGAGTTGAAGAAGACGATGGCGAGCGCGATCAGCGCCAGCGAGATGAGGCCGCCGATCATGGTGGCGCGGTTCACCAGGATGTCGCCGAGGAACAGCGGATCGTTGGGAATGCCCACGTCCAGCTTCTTCACCGCCGCGCCGAATACGCCCGGCAGCACGCCGCGCAGCATGATCTCCATGCCGATGGTGAGCATGATGACCATGATCACCGGCTGGCCGATCATGCGCCTCAATGCCAGCCGTTCCGTGAGCACGCCGGCGCCGAACATCACCGCGAGGCCGAGCGGTATGGCGAGCCATACCGGCGCCCCGAGCCGGGCGGAGATGGCCCAGGTGACGTACGCGCCCATCATGGCGAGGGCGCCCTGGGCGAGGTTGGCGATGCCGGAGGTCTTGTAGATGAGCACGAGGCCGGCGGCGACCAGGGCATACATGAGCCCGACGAAGACGCCGTTGACCGAAAGCTCCAGGATCAGCGACAGGTCCATGGGCTAAACCTTCCAGATCCGAAGCTCGCGGCGCAGCGTGCCGCGGCCACCGCCGTCATAGGTGATGGCGGCGTCGACGGAGACGGTTGCGGATCCGTCGTAGAGCGCGTCGGCAACCGTCGCATAGCTGGTCTCGATCACGTTGCGGCGGAGCTTGCGGGTGCGCGTCACTTCGCCGTCGTCGGCGTCGAAATCCTTGTGCAGGTTGACGAAGCGGCGGATGCGCAGGGCCTCGGGCTGGCTCTCGTTCACCTTGGCGATGATGCCGGCGACGAGGGCGTAGACCTCGGGCTTCTGCGACAGCTCCGCATAGGAGGCGTAGGAGAGGGACCTCTGCTCCGCCCAGTGGCCGACCGCATCGTAGTCGATGCAGGCGATGGCGGTCAGCTCCGGCCGCCCCGCGCCGAAGATCGCCACGTTGCGCAGGAAGGGGGAGAATTTCATCCGGTTCTCGATGAAGTTGGGGATGAACCGCTCGCCCGTGCTTGTTCGCACCACCTCGCTCACGCGGCCGAGGACCACGAGACTGCCGTCCTCCTCCAGATAGCCGGCGTCGCCGGTGCGCAGCCAGCCGTCGGCGAGGGCCTTGGCGGTGGCGTCGGGATCGTCGAAATAGCCGTCGAACACGGAGCCGGAGCGGATGAGGATTTCGCCGGTGTCGTCGATCATGACGTCGACGCCGGGCATGGCGCGGCCCACCGTGTGGCCGCGCACGCTGCCCTCGCCCTGCGCCGCAGAGAGGGCGCAGGTTTCAGTCTGGCCATAGAACTGCTTCAGCTTGATGCCGAGCGCGCGGAAGAAGAGGAAGGTGTCGTCACCCATGGCCTCGCCGCCGGTGAAGGCGCGCTCGGCCCGCGACAGGCCGAGATAGTCCTTGATGGGGCCGTAGATCACGAAGTCCCCGACGCCGGCCACGATGCGCTCAGACACGGTAAGGGCCTTGCCCGCCATGCGCTTGCGCTCGGTGGCGATGGCGCGGGGCATGAAGAAGTCGAACAGCCGGCGCTTCAGCGGGGTGGAATCCGCCATGCCCACCTGCACGCGGGTGAGCATGTTGTCCCACGCTCGCGGCGCGGCGAGATAGAAGGTGGGAGCGACTTCGCGCAGATCGTGGAGCGCGGTTTCCTGCCGCTCGGGGACGTTGATGGTGGCCTGCAGCAGGATGCCCGCGCCGAGGGTGAAGACGAAGTCGCCCACCCATGCCGTGGGCAGGTAGGCGAACAGCTCTTCGTTCTGCCGGAAGTATCCGCCCGCCTCCGCATTGGCGATGCCCGACACGATGTTGCGGTGCCTCAGCGGAATGCCCTTGGGCGTGCCGGTCGTGCCGGAGGAATAGAGGAGGACGGTGATGTCGTCCGCTCCGGCGCGGCCGATGAGCCCCGCCCGCAGCTCCGGCTGGCGCTCCAGGCGCTCGCGCCCGCGCCGGATGGCCTCGTCGAGGGAGACGATGCCGTCCTGCGCATAGGCGGAGATGCCGCGCCGGTCGTCATAGATGATGATTTCCGGCCGCCCCGTGCTCCGGCGCACCTCCAGCAGCTTGTCCAACTGCTCCTGGTCTTCGGCGAGCGCGATGCGCGGGGTGCCGAAGCGCATGTAGACGGGGAACTCCTCCGCCGGCACGTCGGGAAAGACCGGGGAGGGAAAGGCGCGCAGCATGTTCGCCGCGATCATGGCGAAGTAAAGCCGCACCCGGTTGTCGCCCACTACGGTGAAGGCCTCTCCCGCGCCGAGGCCCAGCTCCTCCAGGCCCGCGGCGATCGCGAGGATGTCGTCGAGCGCGCGGGCCCATGTCCATTCCTGCCAGACGCCGAAGTCGCGCTCGCGGAAGCCGACCCGCCGGGGCGTCTCGGCCGCGTTGCGCGCGACCGCGGCAACCAGGGTGGCGGGGTGCCCCTCGGCCGTTCGCGGCCATGTGGCGGTGGTGCGCTCGGCCGCAGCGGTCACGACGCGCCTCCCGCATGGCGCGCGGCGGCACGCTCGCCGAGATAGGCCTTCACCACACGCGGCTCGGAAATGGCCGCCATGGGCTCTCCCTCGGCGATCACCTCGCCGTAGCAGAGGACGACCACCTGGTCGCAGATGGCGGTGACCACGTCCATGTGGTGCTCGATGATGAAGATGGTGACGTCGCGCTCGTCCCGGGCATCGAGGATGAAGCGCGCGATGTACTCCTTCTCCTCTTGGTTCATGCCTGCCATGGGCTCGTCGAGGATGAGGAAGCGCGGTTCCGCGACGAGGGCCCGGGCCAGCTCCACGCGCTTCTGCAGGCCCATGGGAATGACCTCCACGGGCTCGTTGCGGATGTCCTGGAGCTGCATGAAGTCGATGATCTCCTCCACGATCCGCCGATGGGCCAGTTCCTCCCGTTCGGCCCAGACCCAGTAGAGGAGACTGCCGAGCGCGCTCGGGCGCATGTGCACGTGGCGGCCGAGCAGGATGTTGTCGAGGACGCTCATGCCCTTGAACAAGGCGAGGTTCTGGAAGGTCCGCGCCACGCCGCAGCGCGCCACCTTGTGCGGCGCCATGCGGGTGATGTCCCGGCCGAACAGTTCCACCTGCCCGGCATTGGGCGGGTAGAAGCCGGTCATCACGTTCACCATGGTGGTCTTGCCGGAGCCGTTCGGGCCGACGAGGCCGAAGATCTCGCCCCGCCGCACCTCCAGGTCCACGCCCTTCAGCGCCTTCAGCCCGCCGAAGGATCGCTCGATGCCGCGGCAGGACAGGGCGATGTCGGAACCTTCGGCGCGGCCACGCGACGGCGGCGGCGCAGGGCGCAAAGGCTGCGCGCTGGCGTACGTCAATGCCGATCCTCCCCACTGCGCGCCCCACCCCGGCGAGGTGGGTGCGGGACGAGCTTTGCGCTCGTTGTTTTGTCGTATTGAATATATTTCATTATCTGATGTCAAGAGTGCTGGAAACAGATAGTGTGGCTCTGATGATGTGCAGAAAATCGCGCTATATAGCGGGTTTGATGCGTTCTGCTAAAAAATGAATTGCATTCATATAGAGATGCCGCGCCAGCGAAAGTGGCGGGCGGAGGGCACGGGAAGGATGCGGACATGAGCGGCTTTTACGACGCACGGGACCAGGAAGCGCCGGATGTGCGCGAGGCACGGCTCCTGGCGCTCATCGGCGCGGTTGCGGGGATGTCCGAGCGGGGGGATGGCAGGTTCGATCGCGCGGCCCTGGAGACGCTGCCGGTGCTGCGGAAATCCGATCTGCCGCGGCTGCAGGCGGAGCGGCCGCCCTTTGGCGATCTGGTGCCGGGGCGCGTCGCGGACTTTCCGCGGCTGTTCCTGTCGCCCGGACCCATCTGTGAGCCACAGCTGCCGGCGCCGGATGGCTCGAATGCGGCGCGGGCGTTGCACGCCGCCGGCTTCCGGGCCGGCCAGATCGTGCTCAATACGTTCAACTATCATCTCACCCCCGGCGGGTTCATGATGGATGAGGCGGCACGCGCGCTTGGGTGCGCCGTCATTCCTGCGGGTGCCTCGGGCACCGAGCAGATGCTGCAGGTCCTCGCCCGCTACCAGCCCGAGGCCTATGTGGGCACGGCGGACCATCTCAACATTCTCGCCGGGGCGGCGGATGCGGCGGGCATGGCCTTTCCCGTCGAACGCGCGGCGGTGGCGGGGGCCGCTGTCCCGGCGACGCTGCGCGCCGCGTTCCGGGCGCGCGGCATCGAGGTGTTTGAGCTCTATGGGACCGCCGAGCTCGGCATCGTCGCCTATGAGACGGATGCCCATGACGGGCTGGTGGTCAATGAGGATCTCCTGGTGGAGATCGTCGATCCGGCCATCGGGCGGGCGGCCGCGCAAGGCGAGGCAGGCGAGGTCGTCGTGACCCGTCCCGATCCGCGCTATCCCTTGATCCGCTTCGGCACCGGCGACCTTTCCGCCGTGAAGTCCGGAGCCAGTGGATGCGGGAGGACCGCCATGCGTCTGCGCGGGTGGCTCGGGCGCGTCGACGACACCGTCAAGGTCAAGGGCATGTTCGTGCATCCCTCCCACGTGTCGGAGGTCGCGCGGGCGCATCCCGAGATCGTCCGCGCACGTTTCGTGGTGTCCCGCGCCGACGAGCGCGACGTGCTCACCCTCGAAGCGGAGGTGGAGGCCCCGGCTGCGGGCCTGGAGGTGCGGATGGCCGAGACGCTGCGCGCCGTCACCCGGCTCGGCGGCGTGGTGTGCCTGATGCCCTTGGGCGCCGTTCCCGACGACGGGAGCCGCATCGTCGATACCCGGCGTTACGACTGACGGGACGCCGTGCGGGCGAGTTTGCCTTTCGTTCCCGCATGCCTATGAATCGCGCCAAGGTGCTTCGAAGCGGTGCCCTGACGGACCGCGGGAGCTGGAAGGACACGGGATGGGGAAGGCAGCGACGCAGGAGAAGACCAGGACGCGGCGCCATGCCAACCGGCTGCCGGCCGAGAAGCGGATTTCCGACATCATGATCGCGGCCCGGCAGGTCTTCACCGAGCGCGGCTATGACGATGCCCTCATCTCCGAGATCGCGGAACGGGCCGGGGTGGTGGAGGGCAGCATCTACCGCTTCTTCACCAATAAGCGCGACCTCCTCGTGAAGGTGGTGGAGAGTTGGTACGAGGAGATGCTGGAGGAAGACCGGGCGCAATTCGCTGCGGTTCGGGGGACCTGGAAGCAGATTCGCTTCGTGGTGCTTCAGCACCTCTATTCGATCCGGCGCGAGCCTGGGTTGAGCCGCCTCGTTTTCCAGAAGCTGCGCTCTGAGCCGAGCTATCGGGAGACCCGCGTCTTCCAGCTCAATCAGTCCTACACGCACCGCATCGTCGACATCGTGCGCGCCGCTGTCGCCGCGGGAGAGTTCCGATCAGATGTGTCGCCCGGCCTCGTTCGCGACCTGATCTTCGGCGGCGTCGAGCACCGCACCTGGGCCTTCCTGCGCAACGAAGGGGACTTCGACCCGGTCACGCTCGCCGACGATCTCACGAACATGGTCTGCCGGGCGCTTTTCTTGCCCGGGGAGGCTGCGTCCGATCATTTCGACGCCGCCGCCAAGCGTTTGGAAAAGGTTGCGGAGCGCCTGGAGCGCCTGGCGGAGGGCGCGGGCTCCTGATGCGGGTCCGTCCCGTCAGGCAGAGCCACCCACTTTCATTCAGCTGAAAGCCGTCTCACGGATGTCCTTGCGCCGCAGGGACGGCAGACACTTGCCCATCGTCCCTTCATCACAGATCGCGGATCACGCTTCAACTGATCCGCGGCGCGCGCCCGGCTGCGCGCCCGTCTCGACCTGTTTCAGCTTTACCGCGGTTCGAAATGAAATTCGGAGAACGCCTCCTGCGAAAGGTGTGTCCACGCTTCCGCTCCGCGGGGGGAGCCGACTCGTCGTTTGAAAGTCTTGCCGACCGCTATAATGGCGACCTCATTTACAATAATAATGTCATAGAGCATGGTATATTGTTCAACAACCTGCGAGCGGCACAGGGCAAGCAGTTCCTCGGACGACGTGCCGACACCCACACCCGGCTTGCGTTGCACATTGGCGATCGGCAGCTCACCTTTTAGCGGATCTGGTTGGCCGAGCGCGGCGGCGATCGCGGCGTTGAGCCGCCCAATCAGAGCCGTGGGCACCGCCTTCTGTTCTGCTGTCGGTTCACGCGCGAACGGGTCGAAGGCCCAGTTGCAGGCTTTGGCGAGAGCCGCCTTCTGGCCCACCAGTCTCCGACAGCCGCCGATACCGCTCATCCAGATCGAAGAACCCCGGCTGCCCCATGACGCCCACTCCCGTCGTGACCACAGCTTATGGAATCACGAAACCGGTAAAATCGTAGGGGCTTTAGAGGTGGCCGAGCATGCTCGATTGAGTGGGACCTGTTCTCCAGGCGGATATTCGTCAGGGCGCGCAACGATCCCGCTGCATCTTCAAACGCCGTAAACATGGCCGCAACCGACCTGTTCACCAAACCCGATCCGACACCTTGACCCGCAGGAGCCATCCATACACGGGTTGAAGTCCGGGCTGTGGGGCGGAAGGTCGGAGGTGCCTCGGTCGCGGCCGTTACTTCGTCTCGCCCAGCAGATCCTTGAAGCGGTTAATCGCGCGCTGCATGATTGCCGCGGTGTCCTCGATGCGTTCCAGACAGCGGAATTCAGGACCGGCTACCACCATGGCGAGGCGCCGCGACGCCATGGGCAGCGGCAAGGCGACGCCGCACAGGTCCGGGCTGTAGTCGGAGATGCTCTGGAACCAGCCGCGCTGGAGCGAGCGGCGGATCTCCGCCTCTACCTCCTCAATGCTGGTGATCGTGTTGCGCGCGTACTTCACGAACTTGATCTTGCGGTAGAGGGCGTAGCGCTCCTCGCGGCTGTACTGGCTCAGGATAGCGCGTCCAGTGGAAGTGGCGTGGATGGGCAATTTGTGGCCCACCTGCGCAAAATAGCGGATGGCCGAGTTCGATTCGACCACGTTGATGAAGATGGCCGAGAGGCCCGCCGGTCCGGCGATGGCGGTGGTCTCTCCGGTCTCCTCGGCGACCTCTCCCACCATGGCATCGGCTGCCTCCGGCAGCGGCTCGGCATCTGCCACGGCCTGGGCCTTGATGAACCATCTCGGGGTGGGATAGTACCCGCCCCGCGTGCGGGGCTCGTAGAGATAGCCCTTGTCGATCAGCGTACCGATGAGATTGAACGTGCTCGATCGTGGCCAGCCCAATTCATCGGCAAGCTCGGAGAGCGTCGCCGGGCGCTTGCGTTGCGCAAAATACTCGAGCAACTCCAGAACGTTCGCAGCCTGTTTGACGTACATGCGATCTCACCGCGCTTGATCCCAGCGGAGCGCGCCGCCCCGGGGTCAGGTCACGCGCCCACCTCGCGCAAGGATGCGCTCGGCACTGCGCAGATGGGGCTTGTCCACCATCTTTCCGTCCAGCTTCACTACCCCTGCCTCCGGCTGGTTGGCAAACGCGCCGCGCACCCGCTCCGCCCAGGCGAGCTCCTCGGGGGTGGGGGAGAAGGCGGCGTTCACCGCGTCCACGTGGCTCGGATGGATCACCACCTTGGCGGAGAAGCCGTCGCGCCGCGCCTCCCGCGCCTCGGCCTCGACGCCGGCGAGGTCGGCGATATCCACCGCCACCGTGTCCACCGCCTCCACCCCCGCGGCGGCGGCCGCCATCAGGCACAGGTTGCGGGCGAGGAGGAACGGGCCGTGATAGCGCCCGCCGGTCCGGTTCCCGGTGGCGCCGAGGGAGGCGGCGAGGTCTTCCCCGCCCCACAGCATGCCCCACAGGCGCGGGCCCGCATCGCGGTAGGACGAGGCGGCGAGCGCCCTCACCGATTCCGCCGTCTCGGTGACGATGGGGAGAATCTGCGTCGCCCCCAGGCGCCCGCCCGCGCCGTCCTGGAGCGCCTCGCACACGTCGAGATGGTAGGAGAGCTGGCGCACATGGTCCGGCCCCGCGCATTTGGGCAGCATGATGCCGTCGGGCCGGCCGGGCATCACCGCCGCGAGGTCGAGGGGGGCAAGGCCGGTGTCGAGGGCGTTCACCCGCACGAACAGCTTCTGCCGCCGCGGCGCCTTCAGCATCTCCAGCACCGTGGCCCGCGCCGCCGGCTTGGCCGAGGGGGCGACCGAATCCTCGAGGTCGAGGATCAGCGCGTCGGCGGCCGTGCCGGACGCCTTCTCGAACTTGCGCGGACTGTCGCCGGGCACGAAGAGCAGCGAGCGCATCAGGCGGCCTCCGGCCGGCGGCGCATGAGGGCCAAGCGGCGGCAGGAGGCCACCACCTCGTCGCGCTGGTTGGTGGCCACGTGCTCGAACTCCACGATGCCTGCATTGGGCCGCGACTTGCTGGCGCGCACCGAGAGCACCTTGGTCTGCGACCTGAGCGTGTCGCCGTGGAACACCGGGCGGGGGAAGGCCACGTCGGTCATGCCGAGATTGGCGACGGTGGTGCCGAGCGTGGTGTCGTACACGCTCATGCCGATCATGATGCCGAGCGTGTAGAGACTGTTGAACAGGCGCTGGCCCCATTCGGTGCTTTCGGCGAAATGGGCGTCGATGTGCAGCGGCTGCGGGTTCAGGGTGAGCAAGCTGAACAGGGTGTTGTCCATCTCCGTCACGGTGCGGCTCAAGGCGTGGCGGATTACCTGGCCTTCCGCGAAATCCTCGAAATACATGCCTGCCATGGTCGTTCCTCCTTGTGTCATGGGGCGGGCCCGGGCGCGCCGAGGGCCCCGCTCCGCACGAGGCCGGCGAGGCGGGCGGCGTCGAGCCCCCAGCGCGCGAGGGTGGCCGCGTCGACCGCGCCCGGGGGGCGCGGCGGGGTGGGCGGGTCCGCCGGCGTACGCGAGAAGCGCGGCGCGGGCGCCGGCTGGGCGATGCCGTCCACGCGCACGAAGGTGCCGCGGGCGCGGTGGTGGGGATGCTCCGCCGCCTCCCCGAGGGCGAGGACGGGGGTGACGCAGGCGTCCGAGCCCTCGAACAGCGCCGCCCATGCGTCCCGCGGGCGCGTCGCGAAGCGCGCCGCCAGCATGGCGCGGAGGCGCGGCCAGGCGGCGGGGTCCTCGAAGCCGTCCGCAGCCTCCGCCGGCAGGCCGAGCGTGGCGAGCATGAGCGCGCGGAATTTCGCCTCGATGGGCGCCACCGCCACGTAGCCGCCGTCGGCGCAGCGATAGACGTCATAATGGGGCGCGCCGGAATCGAGCAGGTTGGTGCCCCGCTCCGGGCCATGCAGGCCGGCGGCGGCGAGGCCGAAGAAGGAAGTCATGAGGCTCGCCGCCCCGTCGATCATGGCCGCGTCCACCACCTGCCCGCGGCCGGAGGCGCGGGCTTCGTAGAGGGCGCAGGCCATGCCGAAGGCGAGCAGGAGGCCGCCGCCGCCGAAATCGCCCACGAGGTTGAGGGGCGGGGTGGGCGGGGCGCCGGCGCGGCCGGTGGCGTCGAGGGCGCCGGTGAGGGCGATGAAGTTGAGGTCGTGCCCGGCGCTCATGGCGAGCGGGCCCTCCCGGCCGAAGCCGGTGACCCGTCCGTAGACGAGGGCCGGCCGCAGCGCCAGCACCTCATCCGGGCCGAGGCCGAGGCGCTCCATGGTGCCCGGCCGGAAGCCCTCGATGAGGGCGTCGGCCGCCCCGATCAGGTCACGGACCAGAGCGAGGCCGTCCTTGTGCTTCAGGTCCACCTTGAGGGAGGCGCGACTGCGGGCGAGGAGGTCGAAGCGCGCGGGCTTGTTCAGGCCGAGCCCGCTGTCGGCGATGCGGTCGATGCGCAGCACGTCGGCCCCGAGGTCGGCGAGCAGCATGGCGCCGTACGGCGCCGGGCCGATGCCGCCGAACTCGATCACCTTCAGCCCGGCGAGGGGGCCGCGGCGGGGCGAGGCGGCAGAGTGCAGCGGCGCGTTCTCAGGCATGAGCAAGCTCCCCGGCGGCGCGGGCGAGGTCCTCGCGGAAGGCGGGGGCGGCGACGGCGACGAGCCGGCGCGCGCGCTCGGCCATGGCGGCGCCGCGCAGGTCCGCGACGCCGTGCTCGGTCACCACCACGTCCACGTCGCTGCCGGCCACAGTGGTGCGGGCGAGGCGCGGCACGATGCGGCTGACGGCGCCGCGCCGCGCGGTGGCGGGCAAAGCGAGCACCGCGCGCCCGCCGCGCGAGGCGCGGGAGAAGTCGAGAAGGCCGCCGGTGCCCCCCACATAGGCCCCGCCCGCCTGCTCGGCGTTCACCTGACCCGAAAGGTCCACCTCCACGCAGGAATTGATGGCGAAGAAGCGCTCCAGGGCGCCCAGCGCCGCCGGCCCGTGGGTGTAGGCGGCTGGGCGCACCCGCAGGCCGGGGTCACGGGCGGCGTGGTCGTAGGTGCGCCGCGTGCCGATCAGCGTGTTGGTGACGCTGAGCCCCTGGTCGATGGTCTTGTGGGCGTTGGTGACGGCGCCGGCGGCGATGAGGTCCACCATGCGGTCGCCCACCACCCCGGAATGGATGCCGAGGTCGCGGTGGCCCGAGAGGCCGGCGAGCACCGCGTCGGGGATGGCGCCGATGCCGATCTGGAGCGTCGCCCGGTCGGGCACGAGGCCGGCCACGTGGCCGGCGATGGCCCGCTCCACCGGCCCCACCTTGGCCGGCGCCACTTCCAGCGGTGGGAAGGCGGCCGCCACCAAGGCGGCGACCTCGACGTCCGCCGGCAAAGCCGCATCGCGGGTCCAGGGCACGGCGGGGTTCACCTCGGCGATCACCACGCGGGCGTGGCGGGCGGCCTGGGCCGCATAGTCGTTGGCGAGGCCGAGGCTGAAGGGTGTGCCAGCCGGCGCGCCGGGGGGCGGCGGGGCGAGCTGCAGCAGCACCACCTCGGCCTGGAGCGCGCCCGAGGCATAGGCCGCGTCGAGGGCGCTGTAATGGATGGGCACCACGTCGAGCAGGCCGGCGGCCCACAGGGCGGAGGCCGCGCCCATGGCGCCGTAGCCGCGGAAGCGCAGCGCCCCGGCGGGCAGGTCGGCGGGGGCGAAGGTGTCGGAGAAGAGCGGCCCCACGAACACCTCCAGCGGCCCCAGCGCGGCCGCTTGGGCCACCAGGCGGCGCGTCAGGGTCAGCGGCTCGGCGGTGCACTGGCCGCACACGATCCGGTCCCCCGGCCGCACGAAGGCCGCAAGGTCGAGGGCGTCCGGGTCGAGGAGCCGCAAGGGGGGCTGCAAGGGGGGCAGCATGGGAGGGGCCGCCCGCTCAGTAGGACTTGGGCAGGCCGAGCACGCGCTCGGCGATGTAGCAGAGCACGAGCTGCGGGCTGATGGGGGCGATGCGCGGGATCATCACCTCGCGCAGGTAGCGCTCCACGTGGAACTCCTTGGCGTAGCCGAAGCCGCCATGGGTCATGATGGCCTGCTGGCAGGCGTTGAATCCGGCCTCGCCGGCGAGGTACTTGGCGGCATTGGCGCTGGCCCCGCAGGGCAGGCCGCTGTCATATTCCCAGGCTGCGCGCATGAGCATGAGGCGGGCCGCCTCCAGCTCCATCCAGTTGCGGGCGAGGGGATGCTGGATGGCCTGGTTCTGGCCGATGGGCCGGTTGAACACCACGCGGTCCTTGGCGTAGGCCACTGCACGCGACAGCGCGAGGCGGCCGATGCCGACGGCCTCGGAGGCGATCAGCACGCGCTCCGGGTTCATGCCGTGCAGGATGTATTCGAAGCCGCGGCCCTCCTCGCCGATGCGGTCCTCCTCGGGGATCTCCAGCCCCTCGATGAACAATTCGTTGGAATCCACCGCTTTTCGGCCCATCTTCTCGATCTCGTGGACGCGGATGCGGTCGCGGTCGAAGCGGGTGTAGAACAGACTAAGGCCCAAGGTGGGCTTCTTCACCTCCTCCAGCGGCGTGGTGCGGGCCAGCAGCAGCATGCGGTCGGCCATCTGGGCGGTGGAGATCCATACCTTCTGCCCGTCCACCACGTAGCGATCGCCGGTGCGCACGGCGCGAGTCTTCAGCTGGGTGGTGTTGAGGCCGGTGTTCGGCTCGGTGACGGCGAAGCAGGCCTTCTCCTTGCCCTGGACCATGGGCGGCAGCATGCGCTGCTTCTGCGCCTCGGTGCCGTAGACCACCACCGGGTTGAGGCCGAAGATGTTGATGTGGGCGCAGGAGGCACCCGTCATGCCGGCGCCGGATTCGGCGATCGTCTGCATCATGATGGCGGCTTCGGTGATGCCGAGGCCGGACCCGCCATAGGCCTCGGGGATGCAGATGCCGAGCCAGCCGTCGGCGGCGAGCGCGCGGTACAATTCCTCGGGAAAGCTGCCGGTCTTGTCACGGTCGAGCCAGTATTCGTCGTCGAACCGGCTGCAGATGCCGGAGATGGCCTCGCGGATCGCCTCCTGCTCCATTGTCAGATTAAAGTCCATAAGGCTCCTCCGGGGTTGCTTGCGGTTTCGCGTCGGCCGACACGGGGCCGGCCTCGTCCGTGATCAGGACGCCCGCCGCGCGCAGGTGGGCGATGGCGTTCTCCTCGAAGCCTGCCTCGCGCAGGATGGTGACGCCGTCCTCTCCCTTGCGGGGCGCAAGACGGCGGATCTCGGCCGGCGTTTCCGACCAGCGCGTCGGCATGTGCATGACGCGCACCGGACCTTCGCTGGGATGTTCCATGATTTCGAAGAAGCCGGTGGCGGCGAGCTGGGGATCGCCCAGCACGCTCTCCAGGTCATGCATCGGCATGCAGGGCACGTCGGCGCGTTCCAGCAGGGCAAGCCATTCCGCGGTGGTGCGCGCGGTGAAGATGCGGGCGAGCTCGCCATAGACATGGTCGATGTTGGCCGAACGCGCCTGGAAAGTGGCGAAGCGCGGGTCGCGCTCCGGAAGGTCCGCCATGCCGATCGCGGAGAGGAAGTTCGCCCATTGCTTGTCGTTGTAGATGAGGGCGCAGACGTGGCCGTCGGCGGTGCGGTAGGGCCGTCGCTCGGGTGAGAGCTGGCGGGGATAGCCACCGCGGTCGAGGGCAGGATCGAAGGTGAGGCCGCCGAGGTGATCGCCCAGCACGAAGCCCACCATGGTCTCGAACATGGGGATGTCCACACGTTGACCGCGCCCGGTGCGCGCGCGATCGACCAAGGTGGCGCAGATGGCGCCCACGGCGGCGAGGCCGACCACGCGATCGGCGATTGCGGTGGGCACGTAGCGTGGTGTGCCGTCGCCGGCGCGGGCGATGAGCGAGGCCATCACGGCCCCGCCTTGGATCAGATCGTCATAAGCGGGCTTGGCGGCGTAGGGCCCATTCTGACCGTAGCCGAACACGCCAGCATAGACGATCCCGGGGTTGACGGCGGCCACCGCCTCGTAGTCGAGGCGGAGGCGGGCCATGGCCTGGGGCCGTACATTGTAGACCAGCACATCGGCGTCCGCCGCGAGCCGCAGCAGCGCGTCGCGCCCGGCGGGCTGCTTGAGGTCGAGGCAGATGCTGCGCTTGTTGCGGTTGGCGTTGAGATAGATGGCGCCCATGCCGGGATGGACGAAGGGCGGGATCTGCCGGGTGAGGTCGCCGTCGGGGGCCTCCACCTTGATTACGTCTGCTCCCATGTCGGCCAGCTGCTGGGTGGCATACGGCCCCATCAGGATTGAGGTCATGTCGATGATCTTGATGCCGGCGAGCGGACCCATGCGTCTGTCAACCGAAAAGGAGGGGTGGGCGTGCGGTGCGCGCCCTGAAGGATGATCCAAGGATACGATTATTCATGATCATGGACAATATTTTTTTGAGAGAGAAAATTTTGCGGCAGCGCAACGCCCGATATTGCGCCGCCGTTGCCTGTCATCTTTCGGTCCGTCAGGCCGATAACTTCCTTATGCGCATGAATAACCTGATGAGTGCGGAGGTCAGGTGACCTGTTTCAGGTTTCGGTGTTGACAGGCATATTCTCCTGTGGATACTCATAATTCTAATATGTGAATAACGCCCGCCGCAGAAGCGAAGCCGCCATTGGCGGTGCGGGCATGGGAGAGGGAATGAGCGCCACGCAGCCCCATCTGGGTCGGCCCCTCCGCGCCGCATGGATGCACGCCGTCCTGCTCGCTGACTTGCGGGGTCTGCACCCGTGAACATCGCCGCTCTGCTCGCCCGCGCCGGCCGGGTGCTGCCGGACCGCCCGGCGCTTTATGCCGGCCAGGCCCGCGTTCACACCCACGGGACGCTGGCCGGCTGGGTTGCGCGCATGGCTTCGGGGCTGAGGACGCGCCACGGTCTGCAGACCGGCGAGCGGGTGGCCATTCTGATGAAGAACAGCCCATCTTATGTGGAGGCGCTGTTCGCCTGCTGGCATGCCGGGCTGGTCTGCGTGCCCGTGAACGCCAAGCTGCACGCGAAGGAGGTCACCTTCATCCTCGCCGATGCTGGCGCCCGCCTCCTGTTGACCAGCCGCGATCTCGAGACGGTTGCCTCGGAAGCGGTGGCCGGCATCGACCGGCCGCCGGAGGTCATCGTTGCCGGCTCTGCCGACTATCGCGCGCTCGCCACCGCGGCCCCGATCCCGCTTCACGTGAGCGCCGCGGACGACCTCGCCTGGCTGTTCTACACTAGCGGCACCACCGGCCGCCCCAAGGGCGCCATGCTGACCCACCGCAACCTCATGGCGATGGCGCTGGGCTATCTCGCCGAGGTGGATCCAGCCACCCCGCGAGACTGCGTGTTCCACCCTGCGCCCATGTCCCACGGCTCCGGGCTGTATGTCCTTCCCCACGTGCTCGCTATGGCCGCACAGGTGGTGCCGGAGAGCGGCGGCTTCGACCCGGACGAGATTGCTGACTTGCTGCGTACCCATCGCGGCGCCAGCTTCTTCGCCGCCCCCACCATGATCTCGCGCCTCGTCGCCGCCAGCAGCATGGACGATACGGTGCGGGCGGGCCTGCGCACCATCGTCTATGGCGGCGGCCCGATGTATCTTGAGGATCTGAAGCGCGCCCTCGATGCCTTCGAGGGGCGCCTAGCCCAGATCTACGGCCAGGGCGAGAGCCCCATGACCATCACCCTCCTGCCGAAGCACATGCATTCGGCTGCTGAAGGGGACACCCGGCTGGCCTCGGTAGGCTATGCCCAGGCGATGGTGGAGCTGCGCATCGCGGACCCGGACGATCGAGCGCTGCCCGCGGGCGAGGTGGGCGAAGTCTTGGTGCGCGGCCCCTCGGTGATGACCGGATACTGGCGCAACCCCGAGGCCACCGCCCAGACTTTGAGGGGCGGCTGGCTGCACACCGGCGATCTCGCCGCGGTAGATGCGGAGGGACTCCTCACCCTCAAGGACCGCTCCAAGGACGTCATCATCTCGGGCGGCACCAACATCTATCCGCGCGAGGTGGAGGAGGTGCTCCTTCTTCACCCTGGCGTCGCCGAGGTGGCGGTGGTGGGCCGGCGCCATGCAGACTGGGGCGAGGAGGTGGTGGCCGTCATTGCCCCGGCTCCGGGCGCCGCGGTGCGGTCGGACGAGCTCGACGCCCTATGCCTCGCCCACGTGGCGCGCTTCAAGCGTCCCAAGGACTACCTCTTCGTGGATGCCTTGCCGAAGAACAACTACGGCAAGATCGTCAAGACGGAACTGCGGATCCTCGTGGACACCCGCAGGACGGGAGCGCCCGAGCGGGCGCGCGCCTCAGAATAAGATCAAGCAAGGGAGGACTTATCATGTGGAAGGCACCGTCCTTGGTCGTGGCCGCGACACTGGTCGCCGTCGGCGGCCTCGTGCCGGCTAACGCCGCCGACGTCAAGCATCTGCGGGTCGCGGACTCATTCCCGAGCGGCCACTATCTGAGCCGGCTCCTGCTCCAGCCCTGGATGGACGAGGTGACGAAGCGCACGGGCGGCGCCATCGTGTTCGACTATTTTCCGGGCCAGCAGCTCGGCAAGGCGGCCGACATGCTGGCGCTGACCCAGAACGGCGTCGCCGACATCGGCTACGTGGCGCCGGCCTACGTATCGGATAAGATGCCCACCTCCGAGGTGGCCATGCTGCCCGGCAGCTTCGCCACCAGCTGCGAAGGCACCAGGGCCTACTGGAAGGTGGCGCGCGAAGGCGTGGTGTCGAAGCAGGACTACGCGCCGAACAAGATCCGCCTGCTGCTGGCGGTGGCTCTGCCACCCTACCAGATCCTCACCCTCAAGGCGCCGGTGGAAAAGCTCAATGACCTCAAGGGCCTCAAGCTGCGCTCCACCGGCGGCGCCCAGGACCTCACTGTTCGCACCCTCGATGCCGTTCCGGTGCGCATGGCGGCTCCCGACACCTACGAATCGCTGTCCCGCGGCACGCTCGACGGCGTAGTCTTTCCACTGGATAGCGTGGTTTCCTACAATATCGAGAAACTGCTGAAGCATTCCACCGAGAATGCAAACTTCTCGAGCTTCATCGTCGCCTATTCCATTGGCGACGCGGCTTGGAACAAGCTCGGTCCTGATGTGCAGAAAATCATGCTGGACGCGGGCGACGCGGTCGTGAAGTCGGCTTGCGCGGCGGTGGACAAACAGGACGCCGAGATCAAGCAGAAGCTGCGCGACGCAGGCATCGTCTTCCGACCTCTGAGCCCGGCCTTCTCCGGCCAGCTCGACGGGCTGCTCAAAGGCGTGGCCGACACTTGGGCTGCGGGACTCGATGAGCGCGGCAAGCGGGGCGCCGAGGCACTCAAGGATTTCCGGGCGGCGCTGTCGGCCCCGGCGCCATAGGGGGCGTCACGCGCGCCTGCTGCGCCGGCCTGAGCCGTCGCCTTTCGTCCTTTCCTCAGGAGCGACAATGGAAACTTTCGTGCAACGGCTGCTCGGCGCCATCGGCGTGGTCGAGCGCATGGCCATGGGCATCGCCATGGCCATGATGTTCGCGGTGATGGTGATCGTCACCGCAGACGTCTTCATGCGCTACATGTTCAACCGGCCCTTCTCCTGGGCCTACGACCTGATCTCGCTCTATCTCATGGCGGGCATCTTCTTCCTTGCTCTGTCCCAGGCCTATGGTGCCGGCGCCCATGTGAGCGTGGACATCCTGCAGCAGACCTTCCCGCCATGGCTGAAGCGGGCGAGCGAGGTGGTCACCTGCGCCGTCGCCTTCGTCGCCTTCTATTTGATGGCCACGTTCGGCCTCGACCGCGCGGTGGACGCGTTCCGCTCCCACGACGTGATCGCCGGCGCCATCCCCTGGCCCACCTGGCCGGCCATCGCGTTGGTGCCGTTCGGCGCGGGCCTTCTGTGCTTGCGCCTCGCGGTCCACTTCTTCGCCCACCTCGCCAGCCTCGTGACGGGGCGCAACCTCATCGCCGTGTCCGCCGGCGAGCACGAGGCCGGGGAGATCTTCGAATGATCACGCTCATCGGTCTCGGCACCCTCTTCTTCCTGCTCGCCATCGGCGCGCCGGTCGGCTTCGCCATGACGGTGGCAGGGGTGATCGGCCTCTACCTCGTCGGCGGCATGGGCATGGTGATGGGCATCCTGTCCACCGCGCCGCTTTCCACCGTCAGCTCCTATGAGCTCATCACCATCCCTATGTTCCTGCTCATGGCGGAGCTGGTGCTGGTGAGCGGGGTAGCCGACGACCTGTTCCGCGCCACGGCGGCCTGGATGGGCCGGGTGCGCGGCGGCCTCGGCATGGCCACCGCACTGGCCGGCGCCGGCTTCGGCGCCATCTGCGGCACCAGCACCGCCTCCGCCGCCACCCTGTCCTCCACCAGTCTGCCCGCCATGCTGAAGCAGGGCTACGAGCCACGCCTCGCCGCCGGCGTGGTGGCCATCTCCGGCACCCTCGCCATGCTCATCCCACCCAGCGTCGCCCTGGTGGTCTACGGGCTGCTGGCGGAGGTGAACATCGGTGGCCTACTCGTCGGCGGCATCATTCCGGGCCTGCTCGTCACCTTCACCATCATGGCCACGGTCTGGTTCCTGGTGTGGCAGGACCCGAGCCGCGCGCCCGAAGCCGCGCCCGTTCCGTGGGCGGAAAAGTTCCGCCTGCTGCGCGTGGTGGGACCCATGATCGTGCTGTTCGGCATGGTGACGGGGGTGATCTATACCGGCATCGCCACGCCTACCGAGGCCTCGGCGCTGGGCGCTGCGGGGGCGTTCCTGCTCGCCTGGTGGTACGGCCGGCTGACCTTCGCCTCGCTCAGGCGCTGCCTGCTGCGGGCCTCCCACGGCAGTTGCATGATCATCATGATCCTGCTCGGCGCCTACGTGTTCGGTTATTTTTTCACCCTGACCCAGGTGACGCAGAACCTCGTCGCCTTCGTCGGCGGCCTCGACGTGTCGCGCTGGGTGATCATGGCGCTGATCCTTTGCGGCTACATCGTGCTCGGCATGTTCATGGACCAGATCGCCATCCTGGTCCTGACCGTTCCGGTGGTGCTGCCGCTCATCAAGTCGTTGGGGTTCGACCCGCTGTGGTTCGGCGTGGTGAAGATCGTGACCGCCGAGGTGGGCATGATCACCCCGCCCATCGGCCTCAACTGCTTCGTGGTGGCGCGCTATTCCGGCCGGCCGGTGTCCGAGGTGTTCCGCGGCACCTTCCCGCATTTCGTCGCCCACATCATCGCCATCGCCATCCTCGTGGCCTTCCCCGGCATCATCCTGTGGCTGCCGTCGCAGATGATGCCGCATTAGAACGCGCGGCCCGACGAGAGATCGGACCGGGTTCCGGGCGATGAGCTACTTGGCGACGATCTTGATGCCTTCGAGCGAAGCGGTGCGGTCCTATATGCGTCGCGCCGCCATCATGTCAATTTTCATAATCAGGTATTTTTGATCCGCATAGGGGAATTACATTGCTGTGACGCAGCAATTCCATGCTGCTGCGCACAGCTAGCCATCTACAGCGGATATGCAATAAATATCTTAAATATCAAGTAATTATCTAGCGCAAACAGCGTCTTGATTCAAAACAAATAACTGACTAAAATGTTCACGAGAATGTATACAAATGCCTCTACCATGAATTTTGGAGACCCGCATGACGTCGGCACAGGATCACGTAAGGGCGGTGCCTGATCCGGCAGGGGCACTGGCGCGCTATGATCGCCTGTTCATCGGCGGCGAATGGCTGGCGCCGATCGACGGCGGCCTCGTCGAGAGCATGGATCCCGCCAACGGGCGGCCCTGGGCACAGGTCGCCTTTGGCGGCCCGGCGGATATCGACCGGGCGGTCGTGGCGGCCCGGTCCGCCTTCGATGGCGAATGGCGGCGGATGCCCGGCTGGGAGCGGGCCGCGCTGCTACGGCGGCTGGCCGAACTCTACCGGGAAGCCGCGCCCGAGATGGCAATCCTCGAGACCCGCGATTCAGGTCGGGCCATCCGCGAGTCGCGGGCCGATCTCGGAGCGCATCATCACTGGTTCCAATGGTTCGCGTCGCTTGCGGACAAGATCTCCGGCCGGACGATCCCGATGGACGATTCCGTCCACTGCTTCACGTCCCGGGTGCCCGTCGGCGTCGTGGGCGCCATCACGCCGTGGAACGCGCCGATGCTGACGACTGTCTGGAAGGTCGCGCCGGCTTTGGCGGCCGGCTGCACCATCGTCCTCAAGCCTGCGGAGCAGACGCCGGTGACGGCGCTGGAGCTGGCGCGGCTCGTCGAGAAGGCTGGCTTCCCGCCGGGAGTCTTCAACGTGGTGCCGGGCTATGGCCACGACACGGGAGCCCATCTCGTGGCACATCCCGGCGTCGACAAGATCGCCTTTACGGGCGAAGGGCGCACGGCGAAAACGATCCTGCGCGCTGGGGCGGATAACCTAAAGCGCTTCTCCTTCGAGCTCGGGGGCAAGGCGCCCCACATCATTTTCGCCGACGCGGATATCGACCAGGCGATCAACGCCGCCACCTCCTCGGCCTGGGCGGTCTGTGGGCAGAGCTGCGCGCTCGGCTCTCGCGTGCTGGTCGAGCGGCCGGTCTATGATCGCGTGGTGGCGGCCTTCGCCGAACGGGCAAAGAAGGTCCGTGTCGGCATGCCGCTGGACGAAGCAACGCATATGGGACCGCAGGCCCATGCCGAGCAGCTCGCCAAGACGCTGTCCTATATCAACATCGGCAAGTCGGAAGGCGCAGAGCTCGTCGCTGGCGGTAGCCGTCTCGACGGCGCCGGGCTTGCCGACGGCTTCTTCGTCGCGCCGACCGTCTTCGCCAACGTCGCCAACGACATGCGGATCGCACGCGAGGAGATCTTCGGCCCCGTTGCGGCTCTGATCCCGTTCTCGGGGGAGGACGAGGCCGTCGCCATCGCCAATGACACCAGCTACGGCTTGACGGCTGGGCTCTGGACCGGCGATGTCGGAAGGGCACACCGCGTCTCGTCGCGCATTCAGGCCGGGATCGTGTGGGTCAACACCTACCGTTATATCCGCTGGTCCACGCCTTATGGGGGCTTCAAGTCCAGCGGATGGGGCCGCGAGAACGGCATCGAGGCGCTCGACAATTTCCTGGAGACACGGACCACGGTCATCAGCACGACCGGCCGGTTTCCGGATGCCTACGCTCAATGAAAAAGCCGGAGGAAATGACCATGCGTCTAGCGGGCAAGCTTGCTGTCGTCACTGCGGGTGCGTCGGGAATGGGGAAGGCTGGTGTCGAGCTGTTCCTCAGGGAAGGAGCCAAGGTCGTCGCGATCGACGTGAATGGCGAGGCGCTCGGTCGGCTGGCGGGCGAGATGGAGGCCAAGGGCTTCGCGGTAGAGACGATTCAGGCCGACCTGTCGCGGCCGGAACGGATGCGCGGAACGGTGCACGAGGCTGCCGAGAAGTTGGGCGGCATCGACGTGATGTGGGCGCATGCAGGCATTCCGGGTCCTGGGGGCATCGAGGACCTTGATCTCGCGGCCTACGACAAGGCGATGGCGCTGAACGTCGACTCTGCGGTGCTCGCCGCTGGCGAGGTGATTAAGCACATGCGGAAGCGCGGCTCGGGCTCGCTGATCTTCACGGCTTCGATCTCCGGCCTCGTCGGCTCGATGTTCTCGCCGGTCTACTCCGCCGGCAAGTTCGCGATCGTGGGTTTGACGAAGTCATTGGCCCAGACTTTCGCGCCTGACAAGGTCCGCGTGAATGCGGTCTGCCCCGGCCTGACCGACACGCCGATGGCCTCCGGATTCACAAGTCGCTCAGGCGACCCGGTCGAGGCAGCCGCCAACGAGAAGAAGCTGCTTGCCGCCGTGCCGCTTGGGAGACTCTGTCGGCCCGAGGAGATCGCCCATGCGGCACTGTGGCTGGCCTCAGACGATTCGTCCTTCGTCACAGGCGTCGCCCTCCCGGTCGACGGAGGCTTCACTGCTCGGTGAGCGGATCGACGGAATCAGAACGCGAAGCCAGTCGCAGCGCCGGAACAAGGGAGCAGACATGTCACGAGATCTGAACAGGCGGAGGCTCATGCAACTTGCCGTGGCCGCCTCCGTGTTGCCCGCAACGGCCGCCAAGGCCGCCGATCCCCTGAAGATCGGCGTGTTGGTGCCGCTGACCGGCGCGACGGCGGCGGACGGCGCACGCCTGCTCAAGGCCCATGAGCTCGCCGTCGAGGAAATCAACGAGGCCGGTGGGATCAGGGGGCTCGACGGGGCCAAGGTCGAGCTCCTGGTCGCCGACACGCAGTCGAAGCCGGAGGTCGGGCGCAGCGAGGCGGAGCGTCTCATTTCGCGTGGCGGGGCAACGGTCCTGATGGGAGCCTGGACCTCGGCGGTAACGATCCCTTCGATGCAGGTGGCCGAGCGCTACCGCACGCCCTACATCGTGACCAGCGCCGTGACCGATTCCATCACCGAGCAGAAGCTGCAATTCGTCTTCCGCATTTCGCCGAAGGGCAGCTGGGCTGCGAAAGACGTGATCGATTTCATCGACTTCTTGCGCAAGAAGGGCACGACGATTGATAAGGTCGCGCTGGCCTACGAGGATGGCCCATTCGGCCAGACCGTCTCGAAGGGCTATAAGGCAGGCCTCCCCGCAAAGGGCATTGCCATCGTCGCGGAGGAGACCTTCCGGACCGGCTCGCCGGATTTGTCGACACAGGCCGCAAAGCTCAAGGCGAGCGCCGCCGATCTCTTGCTGATCGTCTCTTATGTCGATGACGAGTCCGTGCTGCTGCGGGCACTCGCCGCGCAACAGTACAAACCCCTGATGCTTGGCTATGGTGGCGGTCACGTCCATCCGACCCTGCTCAAGCTCGGCCCGCTGGTGGAAGGTGCCTTCGGCGTCGTCGAGTGGATGGAGGACGTCAAGAAGCCGGCGTCCGAGGCCTTCGTGACAGCCTACAAGGCCGCGTACGGCGATGCACCGCTGAGCAATGCCGCGCAGGCCTATGCCGCCACGTGGGTCGCGGCTCTGGCCGCCGATGCCGCCGCCAGCCGCGATCCGCTCAAGATCCGCGATGCGCTACGCAAGATCAAATTGTCGAGCGGCCCGGCCTCCCTGTTGCCGAACGATACTCTTGCCTTCGACGAGAACGGCCAGAACATCGTGGGTAACGTTATGTCCCAGGTCATCGACGGCCAGTTCGTCACGGTCTGGCCCGAGGCCGTCGCAAGCAAGCCGGTCAAGCTCCCGCACTGAAGCTCCACGGGTATCCCGGCTCCGGAGATCCGGGTTGAGATACCGTCCATCCGACGAGGCCCCATGACCTTTGGCATCTTCCTGCAGGCCGTCGGCGGCGGCCTCGCGAACGCGGCCATCTACGCGCTTATAGCCGTGGGGCTGACCCTCGTCTTTGGCGTGATGCGGATCATCAACTTTGCCCATGGCGAGTTCTTGATGATCGCGATGTATGGTGGGTATTTTGCCTGGTCGCTGCTGGGCATCGACCCCGCCCTGGCGATCCTTCTGGTCACGCCGCTGCTCGCGCTGACCGGCATGCTGCTCTACAGCACGGTGATTCGCTTCGCGCTGAAGGTGCCCGAGATCAACCAGATGGCGGTGACACTGGGCCTCTCGCTCTTGCTCCAGCATCTGGCGCTTGTCTTTTTCACTGGCGACAACATGCTCGTGACGCAGCCGCGCGCGACGGCCGGCGTGGTGCTTGGCCCGGTCGTCATCCAGGTGACGCATCTGATCGCATGCGGTGCGTCGCTGCTGCTGCTCGGGATCCTGTACCTCGTTCTCAAGCGCACCGATTTCGGCCTCGTCATGCGCGCCGTCGCCCAGTCGCGCGATGGAGCGGCGCTGTCCGGCATCGACATCTCGGCCGTCTACAAGTGGGCGATGGCCGTCGGCATCGGCACGCTTGGCGTGACGGGACCGCTGCTGGTGTCGATCCTCTACGCCAATCCCCATGTCGGCGCGCTGTTCACCCTCAAGGCCTTCGTCATTGTCATCGTCGGCGGGCTCGGCAGCTTCGGCGGCGTGCTCATCGGCGCTCTGATCGTCGGGCTGGCGGAGAGCATCGCAGGGGCGTGGTTGTCAGCCTCCATCGCCGCGGCGGTTCCCTTCGCCATCCTGATCCTCGTCTTGCTGCTTCGCCCGGAGGGCTTGATGAACCGGAGCCTTGCCCGATGAGTGGCTTCAGAACTGTCCTGTGTGTCGGTGGGCTGGTGGTCGCGAGCTTCCTGCTTGCACTGTCCGACCGCTACTACATGGATGTCTTTATCCTCACCTGCTTCTACGGCACGCTTGCCGTGTCGTGGAATCTGATGGCGGGTCTGACCGGCTTGATGTCGCTCGGGCATGCGCTCTTCGTGGGCATCGGCGCCTACAGCGTCGCCTGGGGCGCTTCGGCCCAGGGTTGGCCACCGCTGGTGACGTGGCCGCTCGGCGTTGCGATTGCGGTCGCCGCCGCGGCGATCATAGGCATGCTTTGTTTTCGCTACGGCCTGCGCGGCTACTTCTTTGCGATCGCGACTCTAGCCTTCAACGAGGTCGCCTTTTTTTCGGTGTCGGCCAGCGTCGCGCTCGGCCGCTCGGACGGTCTGATCCTGCCGACTTCATCGGAAGACTCGCTGCTGATGCTGCAGTTCTTCGACAAATGGCCCTATGGGCTGATCATCGGCGTGATCCTGATCGCGACGTTGGCGATCGGGCAGCACCTGCTCACGTCACGTACCGGCTATTACTGGCGGGCCTTGCGCGACAATGAAGAGGCCGCTGAGGCTCTGGGTGTGAACGCCCGCGCCTACAAGCTGCGCTGCTTCATGCTAAGCGCCGGGATCTCCGCGTTTTGCGGCGCGTTCTATGCCAATTACGTGGCCTTCGTGGATCCGCGCTCGGTGCTCGGCATCGATCTCTCGATCCAGATGCTGGTCTATTCCATCATCGGTGGCATGAGCTTGCTCTGGGGGCCGCTGCTCGGGGCGGTGCTGCTCGTTCCCTTCAGCGTCATGCTGCGCAACATCTCGGCGATCCAGGGCGGAGAGATCATCGCTTACGCCGTGCTTCTCATTGTGCTGGCGCTGGTGTTGCCGCAGGGCATCGCCGGCTGGCTCACCGCGCGTTGGCGCCGGCGCAGCGCCGTGTCGCGTCCGGAAGGCTTCGCCGCGCCGGAGCGCTCGGCATGAGTGGGCTTCTCCAGCTCAGGGCGGTGAGCAAGTCCTTCGGGGGGCTGAGGGCGCTCGACAATGTCAGCTTCAACGTTGCCGCCGGTGAGATCTTCGCGATCATCGGTCCCAACGGTGCTGGCAAGACCACCCTCTTCAACTGCATTGCGGGCGCCTTGCGGCCGACCGACGGAGAAATTCTGTTCGACGGCCACCGCATTGACGGCCGCCCTCCGCATGAAATTTGCAGCCGCGGACTCGTCAGGACCTTCCAGATCGTCAAGCCGTTCCGCGGCATGACAGTGCTCGAGAATATCAAAGTCGCGGCATTTGCCCGCCATATACGCCCGCGCGACGCCGAAGAGGCCGCCGGCAGGGTCCTCGCGCACCTGGGCATGGAGGCCTTCGCGGGAATCGACGCCGACGAGCTCAATGTCGCGCAACTGCGAAGACTGGAGATCGCGCGGGCGCTGGCGACCGAGCCTCAGCTGCTGCTGCTCGACGAGATGCTGGCCGGGCTTACCCCTGCGGAAGCCACTGTCATGTGCGACCTGATCCGCGAATTGCCGCGGCAGGGTATCGCCGTCATCGTCGTTGAGCATTCCATCCCGGTCGTGCGCAGCCTGTGCGAAAGGGCCGTCGTGATCACCTTCGGCAAGGTGCTTGCGGAAGGCATGACCGCGGAGGTCATCGCCGACCCGCGTGTTCAGGAAGCCTATCTCGGCAGGGCAGACGGATGAGCGCACTCGTTCTCGACAATGTCTCGGCCGGATACGGCAAGGTCGACGTGGTTCGCGATGTCGGCCTTACCATTCCCACCGGCCGGCGCATCGCGCTCGTTGGTTCCAACGGTGCTGGCAAGAGCACGATCGTCCGCACGATCAACGGTCTGCTACCGTTGCGGTCGGGAAGCATCACCTGGGATGGAACCTCGATCGGAGCCATGCGGGCATCGCACCGGACGCGCGCCGGCATCGGCACCGTGCCGGAGGGACGGCTGCTGTTTCCTGACTGCAGCGTCACCGAGAACCTTACTGCGGCGAGCACTTTCGGCGAGGCGAAGGGCCGGCGCGAGGAAAGCATCGAAAGCGTCTTCGGCCTCTTTCCCCGGCTGCGCGAGCGGGCCGCTCAGCGCGCCGGCACGCTTTCTGGAGGTGAGCAGCAGATGGTGGCGATCGGGCGTGCGCTGATGACCCGTCCACGCCTGCTCATCCTTGACGAACCCTCGATCGGATTAGCTCCGCGGATCGTGGCGGAAATCTTCGAGGTGCTGAGCCGGCTGACCAGCACCGGCTTGAGCCTGCTCCTGGTCGAGCAAAATGTTCAGCTCAGCCTGCGCTCGGTCGATGAGGCCTATGTCCTGCGCCAGGGACAGATCGTGCTGTACGGCGCGGCCGCGGAACTGCTCGACCATCCGCAGGTCCGTGCCGCCTATCTCGGGCAATGAGGTCACGAATATCGCCTTTCATTTGATCCGTGCCATGAAAGTCCGATGCGACCGGGTCGCCGTCTGCGAGAGAACGGGTCGGTCGGGAGCTTTTGGGATCCCGCCTCGCCTTCCTAACCCCCTCCTGGGGCGGCCGCCCGTGACCGCGAAGAGGAGCGTTCGAGCCACTGAGCATGAAGATCGGGACGCAATGAAGGCGCCTGCCAGTACGCCGAGGGTGACGCAGGCGCGGCCGCCCTTCGCGCCGTCGATCTTCATCATGTGATCCGTTCAAGTCTGATCGCGCCGCCAAGCTCCGGAGCGTAGGCAAGCGGCGCCCCAGGAAGGCCACGTCGCGGGGACTGGTGAGGCGCCAGCCTCTATTTCCTGCGGGCCGACATGGCGTTGCGGCTTCTGCCTCATACCAACGGCCCTCATCTCTGACCGATATGCACCCAGTCGCACATGCCGATGGAGACGATGACCCGGGAATAATTTTTGCCCATCCGAGCGTATTCAAAGAATACGCTCGAGCATTTTCCCCTTATTCCGGTTCATATCCGGCGGCCTCGAAGTAATTCTGGCACTCGCTGGGGGTGAAGGTGGGGATGGCTTCGGCAATGGCCTGCCAGAGGTCTGGAACGGTCCGTGCGGCCGCCTTTTTGCAGGAGCGCCTTGATCTTGGAGAAGGCATTCTCGATTGATGGTGTGGATGGCTCCTGCTCCCGGCGTCGCAGTGCGCCATAGTTGGGATGTTGTCGTCCCGAGCAGAGGAGCCGTCCATGTCCAAGCTTGCCACAGTCGGCATCGACCTCGCAAACCCGAACATCGCAGCATGCCCTCATCGTCGACCGGCTCGTATCCGAGGTCACGATCACAGACCCGCGTCACGCCCTTTGCGGGCAGCGGCTCGTGCTTGTGCCGGTGCGCTCGGCCCGCGGCCCGGCTTTCGTCGTCGTGGAACTGCCGGACGGCCGACGCCGCTCGATCCGCCGATCCGTGACAGACCTTGGGTCGGCCGCGCCGGATCGTTCGGCTCCGGCCCCGGAACCGCTGCGTGTCAGCGTCCGAACGCTGGTCCCATTGGCGCGCCATTTGACCGCCACGCTCGCCTCCTCCACCGAGGAGGTGATTCGCGATGGTCGTTCGCTCCCTGTCCCGGTATCGCGTTGCGTCTCCGAGTTCACGTCCACCCCCGCCTGCGCAAGCCCTGCCGCGGCCTTGGCCGGATCTGCCGGTCGAGACACAGACGCAGATCGCCCAGCTCGTGGCCGAACTGTTGCGGCGGATGTCACCCCCGTCGATGACGATGTCGAAGGGGGCTCGGCATGCTGACGGCTGTGAGCACTCTTGATGAACGGTTGACGGCGACCCACCGCGCCAGGCTGGCCTACATCTACGTGCGTCAGTCCTCGGTGAACCAGGTGCGGCAGCACCAGGAGAGCACCGAGATGCAATACAGGCTGGTCGATCGCGCCATCGGGCTCGGCTGGCCTCGAGAGCCGAGAGCTCGCCCTGTTCGAGGCGACGCACAACGTGATCAAGGGCCTCGAGAGCACGCGGCATCCTGAGGCCAACCAGGTCATGCCGAATGCGATCGATGGTGGACGCCGTGCCTGAACCGAAGGGCGCGTTCATGGCCGTCCCTCCTGGGCGAGAGCACGACCGACGGCATCATAGAAGGCCAGCGAGCGCCGGGCGACCGTGTCGCCGCTGCCGCGGAGCAGGACGGCGCCCGGGGCGGCCGAGCGTGCCCGCAATCGTTCGGGCAAGCGGCTGCCGCGCGACAAACTGGTAACCGTCGTCTTCAGGCCACGTTGCTGAGTGCGGGCTGTGCCGGATAGGCCCATGGCATGAGGTCGTCGATGCGGCTGTTGGGGTGGCCGTTGACGATGCGGGTGATGACGTCGGCGAGGAAGGCTTGAGGATCGACGCCGTTGAGCTTGCAGGTCTCGACGAGCGAGGCGATGACAGCCCAGTGTTCGGCGCCGCCATCGGAGCCGGCGAAGAGGGCATTCTTCCGGGTCAGAGCCAGAGGGCGGATGGAGCGCTCGACGATATTGTTAAAGGGCATGATGTTCTCGGCACCGCGGCTCGGTAGCGAGGGATGATCCTTTCGGGTTAACCTCTTCAGCCCGGGATAGGGGTGTCGGGAGCACGAAACGGTGGCAGGCCGTCTTGACCATGAGCTGTGAGCTCGCGTTGTTATCTGGCCTTGGCCGCGACGGGCGAGTGTTGAGAACTGCGGCGCACGAGGAAGGGGGAGGGCGGCAGCGGCCCGGCTCCCGGCGGCCACAGGCTGGTTGAGGACTGGATACCGACGACGTAGGTCAAGCCGAGTTCACCGAGCCCCGTGCGGAACGCCGTGTCGATTCCGTAGCCGGCGTCGGCCAGATGGCCGGACGGCGTGGGCGTGCTCAATTGAGCCATCTCTTGCGTCGCTTGTAGGTTTTCACGTTGCGGAAGTTTCGACCCTCGCAACCGGCGGTGCCGAGATAAAATTCCTTCACGTCCTCGTTCTCGCGCATATCAGCCGCCGGCCCGTCCATGACGATACGGCCGGTTTCCAGTATGTAGCCGTAGGTGGCGTATTTCAGCGCCATGTTGGTGTTCTGCTCGGCGAGGAGAAAGGAGACGCCGCGGCGCGCGTTGAGGGCGCGGACGATCTCGAAGATCTCCTCCACCACCTGCGGGGCGAGGCCCATGGAGGGCTCGTCCAGGAGGATCATGCGGGGCTTCGACATCAGCGCGCGGCCGATGGCGCACATCTGCTGCTCGCCGCCGGAGAGATAGCCTGCCTGCGCCTTCCTGCGCTCGCGCAGGCGGGGGAAAGTCTCGTAGATGTCCTCCAGGTCCCGCCGGACGCCGGCCGTGCCCTCCCGGCGGGTATAGGCGCCGGTGAGCAAGTTTTCTTCCACCGACAGATGGCCGAAGCAGCGGCGCCCTTCCAGCACCTGGATGCAGCCGCGGCGGACGAGATCGTTCGCCGTGAGGCGATCCACCCGCTCGCCGGCAAACATGATGGAGCCCTTGGTGACGTCTCCTCTCTCGGACTTGAGCAGGTTCGACACCGCGCGCAACGTAGTGGTCTTGCCGGCGCCATTGGCTCCGAGGAGGGCGACGATGCCGCCCTCCGGCACCGTGAGGGAGACGCCCTTCAGCACCAGCGCGACATGGTCGTAGACCACCTCGATGTTGTTGACCGAGAGGATGGTCGGCGTGGCATAGCCCGCCGGAGCTTCAAGCGTCATCCCGTTGCTCCCAGGATCAGCCGGCGTTCAGGACTCCTTGCTGCAGTCGCGCGGCGTGATGCCCTTCTCCTTGGCGTAGCGGCCGGCCGCATCCTTCAGCATGGGGGCGAGCATGGTCTCGTCCGCCGTGTACCAGTCGGAGATCACCTTCCACTGCTTGCCGTCCCATTGCTGGATGCGGGAGGTGTGGGTGCCCTCGTGGTCCGAGCAGCTGATCTTGATGGGGCTGATCATGCCCTCGAAGCCCAGCTCCTTCAGCCTGTTCTCGTCGAGCGCGAGGTGCTCGATGCCCCAGCGCACCTGCTCGCCGGTGAGCGGCTTGTTGCCGAACTTGGCCATGGCGGTGCGGATGCCCTCGACGCCGAGCATGGCCCCCACCATGCCGCGGTTGAACAGCACGCCGCTGGAATCGGTGGGGTTCGATTTGCCGAGCCCCTTGTCGTAGACGTACTTGTCGAGATCGTCGTGGACCCGCGCGCGCCCCGCCCCGTGCTGCAGCATTAGCGCCTTGTAGCCCACCGCCTGGGCGCCGGCGGGGACGACGTCGGGCTCCGCCCCCGCGAACCAGAAGCCGAGCATCTTCTCGCGCGGGAAGTTGACGTTGGCGGCCTCCTGGATCGCCGTGGGGTTCATCACGCCCCAGCCCCACATCACCACATAGTCGGGACGGAGCTGGCGGATCTGCAGCCATTGCGACTTCTGCTCCACGCCCGGATTGGCCACCGGGATGAGCGTAAGCTGGAAGTCGTATTTCTTGGCGAGCGCCTCCAGAACCGGGATCGGTTCCTTGCCGAACGGGGAATCGTGATAGAGCAGCACGATCTTGCGGCCCTTGAGCTTGTCAGCGCCGCCGAATTCCTTGGCGATATACTGCACGGCCACGTCCGCCGCGGTCCAATAGGTGCCGATCAGCGGGAAGTTCCAGGTGAAGACGCTGCCGTCCTTCGATTCCGAGCGGCCAAAGCCGGCGGTGATGAGGGGGATCTTGTCCACCGGCGCCTTCTCGGTGAGGGCGAAGGTGATGCCGGTGGAGAGCGGATTGACGAACGCGGCTCCGGTCGGCCCCTTGTTCTTGAGGCGCTCGTAGCATTCCACGCCGCGGTCGGTGGCGTACCCCGTCTCGCATTCCTCGTAGATGATCTTCACGCCGTTGATGCCGCCGTCGCGCTGGTTGATCAGCTCGAAATAGTCGACGATGCCGTTGGCCCAGGGGATGCCGTTCGGCGCGAACGGCCCCGTACGGTAGGATAGAACGGGAATGAACTGCCCGTTCTCCTCGCCGCGCGCTGCGACCGGCAGGGCCAGCAGTGCTGCCGCCAGAAGCATACTCAACTTCGCCGTGGGATTCTTCATTGGCGTCTCCTCCCTTGGAGTTTGGCCGGCTTGGGCCGGCTCTGGCGCTCCGCTTTTTGCCCCTCGCTCAGTAGGGGAAGGGCCAGCGTCGGAGTTTATGTTTCATGATGGCCCAGATGCGGGCGAGGCCGTGGGGCTCGAAGATCAGCGTGACGAGGATCAGCGCGCCGAACACGCCGAGCGTCAGGTTCGCCGCGGCATCCGCGGGGATGGGGATCGAGAGCCAGCGCGGGATGCCTTCAACCGCGAGCGGCAGCAGCCAGATGAAGGCCGCCCCCAAAAAGCAGCCTATGATGGAGCCGAGCCCGCCGATGATGACGATGAACAGCAGCTGGAACGAACGGTCGATGGAGAAGGCGTAGGGCTCCCACGAGCGCAGGTTGACGAACGCCCACAGCGCCCCGGCGAGCCCCAAGATGAAGGAGGAGATGGCGAACGCGGTCAGCTTCGACTGCATGGGGCGGATGCCGATGATCTCGGCCGCGATGTCCATGTCGCGGATCGCCATCCATTGCCGGCCGAGATTGCCCCGCACCAGGTTCGCGGCGCCGAGCGCCACGAGGACGGCGATGGCGAGGACGAGCAGATAGCGTTCCACCGGCGAGTCCACGTGCCAGCCGGCGATGACGAGGGGCGGCGCAGTGACCGAGCCAGAGGTGGAATAATTGGTGATCCACCCGACGCGCAGGAACGCCCAGTCCAGGAAGAATTGCGCGGCGAGGGTGGCGACCGCGAGGTAGAGGCCCTTGATGCGCAGCGAGGGGATGCCGAAGACGAGGCCCACGGCGGCGCTTGCCGCGCCCGCCAGCAGGAAGGTGGCGAGGAGCGGCAGTCCCGGCAGGTGGACCGACACGTTGTAGGCGGCGTAGGCGCCCACCCCCATGAAGGCGCCGGCGCCGAGGGAGATCTGCCCGCAATAGCCGACGAGCAGGTTGAGGCCGATGGCGGCGGTGGCGAGGATCAGGAGCGGCGTCAGCACCGCGTTGAAGAGATAGTCGCCGGCGAAGGGCGGCACGCCGGCCGCGTGGAGAAGCGGCACGGCGACAAAGGCGGCGATCAGCAGCAGGCGGATGCCGATGCGGTCCTCCCGGATCTGGAAGATCGCCATCTCGTCCCGGTACTTGTCGTGGAAGTGGCCGGCCTCACGGTAGAACATGCTCAGATCCGCTCGATAATGCGGTCCCCGAATAGCCCCTGCGGGCGCACCAAGAGGACCAAGAGGGCGACGACATAGGCAAACCAGTGCTCGATCCCGCCGCCGATGGAGGGACCGAGATAGACCTCGGCCAGCTTCTCTCCGGCGCCGATCAGCAGGCCGCCGACGATGGCGCCGGGGATGGAGGTGAGGCCGCCGACGATGATGACCGGCAAGGCCTTGAGCGCCACGTAGACGAGGGAGAACTGCACCCCCACCTTCGAGCCCCAAACCGCCGCGGCGGCGATGGCGACGAAGCCGGCCACCATCCACACGATGAACCACACCCGCGTCAGGGGAATGCCCACCGACTGCGCCGCCGCATGGTCGTCGGCCACGGCGCGCAGGGCGCGGCCCACCTGGGTCTTCTGGAAGAAGAAGGCCAGCGCCACCACCAGCAGGGCCGCGAGCACGGCCGACCACAGATCGAGCTGGTTCAGCAGGATCCCGCCGTCGAACACGCTCTCCAGCACGAACAGGCTGTCGCGCGGCAGGCCGATGTCGAGCTTGTAGACCTGGGCCCCGAAGATCTGCTGGCCCAGGCCCTCCAGCACGAAGGTGATGCCGATGGTGGCCATGAACAGCGTCAGCGCGGTCTGGTTCACGAGCTTGCGCAGGGCGAAGCGCTCCACCCCCCAGGCGATGCCGGTCATCAGCGCGCCGGAAAAGGCGATGGCGAGCATCAGCGCCAGCCAGAACGGCACCCGCGTCTCCAGCCAGCCGAGGGCCCGCACCAGGGCGAGCCCGGCGACGAGCACCATGGCCCCCTGGGCGAAGTTGAACACGCCGGAGGCCTTGAATATCAGCACGAACCCGAGCGCCACCAGGGCGTACAGGATGCCCGAGAGCAGCCCGGAGGCGAGCACCTCGAAAAAGAAGCCGACCTTGGCCGGATCGAGCCCTGGCATCATGCGCCTCCCCGGCCGAGATAGGCGTCGATGACGCGCGGGTCGCTCTTGACCTCGGCCGGCGTGCCGTCGGCGATCTTGCAGCCGTGGTCGAGCACGACGATGCGGTCGGACAGGTTCATCACCACGCCGATGTCGTGCTCGATCAGGGTGATGGTGGTGCCGTAGGTCTGGTTCACCTCGAGGATGAAGCGGCTCATGTCTTCCTTCTCCTCAAGGTTCATTCCCGCCATGGGCTCGTCGAGGAGGAGGAGCCGCGGTTCCATGGCCAGCGCCCGCCCCAGCTCCACCCGCTTCTGCAGGCCGTAGGGCAGCTTGCCCACCGGCACCTTGCGGATGGCCTGGATCTCGAGGAAGTCGATGATCTCCTCCGCCTTGCGGCGGTGCGCGATCTCCTCGCGCATGGCCGGGCCCACGCGCACCAGCTGGCCGAGGATGCTGCTGCGGATCTTCAGCGCGCGCCCGGTCATGATGTTGTCGAGCGTGGTCATGCCCTTGAAGAGCGCCACGTTCTGGAAGGTGCGGGCGATGCCGCGCCGGGCCGCGAACCAGGGGCGGGTCTGGGTGCGGCGCTCGCCGTCGAGCACGATGTAGCCGGAGGTGGGGCGGTAGAAGCCATTGATGCAGTTGAGCATCGAGGTCTTGCCGGCGCCGTTCGGTCCGATGATGGCGCGGATCTCGCCCGACCGGATGTTGAACGAGACGTCGCTCAGCGCCTTGACGCCGCCGAAGGACAGGCTGACCCGGTCGATCTCCAGCAGGGGAGCGGTGGCGGCTATGCTGCGCGGGAGCGGCGCAGGGGCGGCGCAGGTGGCCGAGGTCGCCCCTGCGGCAGCCGTCGAGGAGAAGAGCGCCGTCATGCTGCCAATGTTTCGCTCTTGCGATGGGGCAGGCCCCGGTCGTCGACCTCGGCGAGGGCGAGCGTGGCCTCGATGCGTCCCTTGCGGCCATCCTCGAACGTGACCTCGGTGCTCACGAAGCATTCGCGTGCATCGTCGTAGAGGGTGGCGATAAGGCCGGCATACTTCTCCTGCACGAGGGCGCGGCGCACCTTGCGCGTGCGCGTGAGCTCGCCGTCATCGGCATCGAGCTCCTTGTGCAGGATGACGAAGCGGGCAATGGCCGCGCCTGCCATGGCGGGCTCCGCCGCGAGATCGCGGTTCACCTGGCGGATGTGGCCGCGGATGATGTCGTAGACCTGCGGCAGGGCCGCCAGCTCCTGGTAGGAGCCGTAGCTCACGCCGTTGCGCTCCGCCCAGTTGCCGAGCGCGGTGAGATCGATGTTGATGAAGGCGGCAACGAAGTCGCGCCCGTCGCCGAAGGCCACGGCCTCCTTGATGTTGGGAAAGAACTTCAGCTTGTTCTCGATATATTTGGGCGCGAACAGGGTTCCGTCGGTGAGCCGGCCCACGTCCTTCGCGCGGTCGATGATGCGCAGGTGCCCGTCCTGGCCGATGAAGCCGGCGTCGCCGGTGCGCACGAAGCCGTCCGGGGTCAGGGTCTCCGCCGTGCGGACGGGATCGCCGAGATATTCCACGAACTGGCCCGGCGAACGGAACTGCACCTCGCCGCTCTCGACGATGCGGATCTCCACCCCCGGCGCCGCCGGTCCCACCGTGTCGGAGCGGATCTGCCCGTCGGGCTGGGCCGAGATGTAGAGGAAGGCTTCCGTCTGGCCGTAGAACTGCTTCAGGTTCACGCCGATGGAGCGGTAGAAGGCGAACAGGTCCGGGCCGATGGCTTCGCCCGCAGTATAGGCGACCTTGATGCGCGAGAAGCCGAGCACGTTCTTGACCGGGCCGTAGATCAGGATCTCGCCGAGGGCATAGAGCAGGCGGCCATGCAGTGGCACGTCGCTCCGGCGGTTCAGGATCGGCTCGCCCCAGCGGCGCGCCACATCCATGAAGCGGTCGAACAGCCAGCGCTTGGCGCGTCCGGCATCCTCCATGGAGATCATGATGCGGGTGAGCAGCTCCTCGAGCACACGCGGTGGGGCGAAATAGAAGGTCGGCCCGATCTCGAAGATGTCGATGGCCACGGTCTCCGGCTCCTCCGGGCAGGACATGCAGAAGCCGGCGACAAGGGCCTGGGCATAGTTCAGATAGTGATCGCCGCCCCAGGCGATGGGCAGATAGGCGAGCACCTCGTCGGTCTCGTCGAGGCCGTCCGCCGCCACCGTCTCGCGGGCGGCGCGGATGGCGCGCTCGGCGGAGATGACGGTGCCCTTCGGGCGTCCGGTGGTGCCGGAGGTGTAGAGAATGATGGAGGTGTCGGCGCCCCGGGTTCGGCCGACCATGTCGGTGAACGTAGGGCCGGGGCTCGCGCCCGCCGGCAGCGGCCGGCCGGCGGCCATGATCTCGTCGAGGCTGGTGAGCGGGCAGGGGTCGCCCCCATAGTCGCGCATCCCGCGGGGGTCGTCATAGGCGATGAGCCGGAGGGCCGGCAGGTCGGCGCACACGGACAGGAGCTTGTCCACCTGCTCCTGATCCTCGACGATGGCGGCGGTCACTTGCGCGTGGGCGAGCAGATAGGCCATCTCCTGCGCCACCGCGTCGGGATAGAGCGGCACCGGCACCGCGCCGATGCACTGGGTGGCGAGGATGCTCCAGTAGAGACGCGAGCGGTTGACGCCGACGATGGCCACGCGCTGGCCGGGCTCGATCCCCGCGGCCTTCAGGCCGAGGGACAGCGCTTCGATCTCCAGGGCGAAGTCGGCCCAGGACCAAGTCTTCCAGATGCCGTACCTCTTCTCGCGCATGGCGGGCCGGGCGGGGCGGCGCATCACGTTGTCGAGCAGCAGCTTGGGAAAAGTGTCTGCAGAGTCGGTGTGGGCCACCTTGCATCCTCCCTCGACCTTCCTTGGATCTTGGACGGCCTTTCAGCCATCGACGGGAAGCCTAGCAGCGGCCATTGAACTAAACAAGTGTTCAATTAGTTTATGCCTCGCATCCCGTGCGCTGCAGTTTTCGCGCCTGGCAAAGGCGTGCTGGTGCGCGGCCTCGGTGGTCTATCTCCGGCCTGCCGCGCGGTGGTGTCGAAGATCGGCCGGCGATCGGGCCGGCGCCGATGGAGGTGCTGGCCGCGCGGATGTGACGATGCGCGACGACAGCTCATCGCGGGTGTCACCCTGAAGGCCGTCCGGCGCCAACCCAAGAGCGCTCAGCGCGAGACGCCTGTGACGGCGTGGCGATCAGCGTCGCGGTTTCACACGACTGCCGCGCGGCACCCTCGGAGCGACGGCGGCCCGCCGGCCAGGCCATCGCGCCGAAGGCCTTCCCCATCCAGAGAGGGAACCCACAAGATGCGGCGGCCCATACCGGATGGGGATCAGCGCGTGTCTATGATGGAGCGGCCATCTGGCGTCAGGGTGCCCGGTGGCACCAGCACCACGTCGCCGCTGAGCTTCGTGATGTCCTTGAGCGCCCGCGATATGGCCAGTTCCAGGGGAGCTGTGACCGTCGCACATTCGGCCTCAAGCCGTAGGGCGTCCTGTTCGTTCATTCGGAAGACGATGAGGCGGATCGCGGTGATTTCGCAGAATCGGCGGGCGATCTCGGCCACTTGCGTGGGATGAACAAATTGGCCCTTCACCTTTGCGCTTTGGTCCACGCGACCCAGCCAGCCGCCCAGCCGCCGGTTAGTTCTGCCGCACACGGACTGGCCAAGCTTGATCGCCGACAGGTCCCCGGTGGCCAAGCGGATCATGGGATAGTCGTTGTTGAAACTCGTGACCACGATCTCGCCGACCTCCCCGTCCTCGACGGGCTCGCCGGTCACCGGATGCACGATCTCCACGATACGGTCCTCATTGATCACGAGCCCGTCCTCGGGAACGGTCTCGTAGGCGATTAGTCCGAGATCAGCCAGGGCATATCCCTGGAGGACCGACACGCCCTGCGCGGTGAAGCAGGACCTGAGGGAAGAGGGAAGGGCTGCCCCCGAGACGAATGCCTTTGACAGCGTTCGTGTGCTTTTCTCGAGTTCCGCCGCGCGATCCAGAAGGACCTTCAGGAAATCAGCGGTGCCGAGATAGCCCGTGGCGCGGTAGCGCACGATCGCTTCGATCTGCTGATCGGTGTTGCCGATCCCGCCCGGAATGACGGCGGCACCGACGGTGTGCATACCGCTTTCGACGAAACGGGCCCCAGGGGTGAGGTGATAGGAGAAGCAGTTGATCGCAACATCTCCTGGCCGGATGCCGGCGGCGTAGAGCCCGCGCGCGGCGCCCCACCAGTCGGGGCCGTCACCTTCCGGTTCCGCCACCGGTCCGGGAGACAGGAAAAGGCGCTTGAAGGACGAGGCCGGCGCGCAGGCGAGCCCTCCGAGGGGAGGATGATCGGCCTGAAGCTGCATCAGTCTGGCCTTGCGCAGAATGGGAAGGCGCCCCAGCGCGCTTCGGTCCGTGACGGCGCGCGGGTCGAGCCCCTCCAACTGACGCTTCCAGCCCGGCGCCTGCATGGCGTGCGCGATGAGCCCCGGAAGCCGAGCGAAAAGGTCTCGCTCCCGGGCCTCGGGATCCATGACCTCCCGCGCACAGAAGTAGGTGCTGGGTGCCAATGGCGGTCGCAGTTCAGTCATGTTGGCCCGTTCTGTGTGATGAACTGCCTCACTCCAGAGCCCCGAGCGCCCATGTGGGCTACCCTTGGTCGGCAGGCATTCTGTCCGATATGGTGCGCGAGTGGCCGCGGAACTCGGCCACCACCTTGCCGCTCGTCGCGTTGATCACCGCGCAGTCGTAGATGGCGGTGTGGGCGGTGCGGGCACGCTCGCTCGCCCGGGCGATCAGCCGGTCGCCGGGCTGCGCCGGCCGCAGGAAGGCGATGGTGCAGTTCTGGGCCACCGACTGGCGGCCATAGCTGTTGCACGCGATGGAAAGGGCGGTATCGGCGAGCGTGAACAGCACGCCGCCATGGCACGTGCCGAAGACGTTGAGCGCCGACGGCGGCACCGTCATCGCCAGTTCCGCCGCGCCGGGCCCCGCGCTGAGCAGCTCGAAGCCGAAGGCGCCAGCCGGCGCATCGCCGGACAGCATGAACAAGGCCCAGCGCAGGGCCAGCGCGGACGGATCTTCCCCGTGGTCCACCGGCGCGCTCATCTGGCTTGCCGGTCGCGCGCTTCAAGCACGACGACGCTGCCGCCCGCGTCCTCCGCCACGGCGGCGCTCCCCTCCAGGATGGCGCGCACCGCCACGTCGATGCCGATCTCGCTGCGTTCCGCCTGCGCGAGGGTTTCGAGGAACGCGGCGTCCTTGCAGCTGAGGATGCGCCTGCGCATCTCCGCCGCGGCGCCTTCGGCGACGAGGCGGCGGATGCGGGCGCGCCGCCGCGCCAGCGCATCTTCCGGCGGGACGGTGCTGCGCGCGTCCACCGCAGCCAGCAGTTCCGCCACGCCTCGGCCCTCGCTGGCGATGGTCTCCAGCACCGGCACGTCGGCCCCGCCCTCCCGCCGGAGGCTGAGCATGGCCTTGAGCTGCCGGACCGTGCGCGGCGCCAGCGGCAGGTCGGCCTTGTTGACCACGAGGATGCTGGCGATCTCCAGGATGCCGGCCTTGATGGCCTGCACGTCGTCGCCGAGGCCGGGCGCGTTCACGACAATGCGCACGTCGGCCACGTCCACGATCTCCACCTCCGACTGGCCCGCCCCCACGGTCTCGATCACCACGGCGTCGCACCCGGCGGCGTCGAGCACGTCGACCACGTGATGGATGCTCTCGGTCAGCCCGCCGAGATGCCCGCGCGAGGCGATCGAGCGAATGAAGACGCCCGCATCGCAGGTGTGGCGGCCCATGCGGATGCGATCACCCAGCACAGCCCCGCCCGACAGCGGGCTGGAGGGATCGACCGCCACCACCCCGACCGTGCGGCCGGTCTTGCGCAGCTCGGCCACGAAGGCGTCCACCAGCGTCGACTTGCCGGCGCCGGGCGGCCCGGTGAAGCCGACCGTGAGCGCCCGTCCCGTCGCCGGCAGGATGGCGGTGTGGAGCGCGGCGGCGTTGGCGCCGCCCTCCTCCATGAGCGTTATGGCCCGCGCGATGGCGCGACGATCGCCGGCGCGCAGCCGCTCCGCGAGCGGGGATGGGGACCAGGTCATGGCGACCCGTCAGGCGACGATCAGGGGGTGCCCGAAGCCCAGCTCGCGGCGCAGGCAGCTCACCATCTCGCCATGGGTCACGCCGGCCTCGGCCGCCTCCACCACCTTCTCGAACACGTTCTCGCGCGCGCTGCCGGCAGCGCGCGCCAAGGCATTGAGGGCGCGTGCCACCGGCTCCTGGCTGCGCTCGCGCTTGAACGCCTTGAAGCGCTCCACATGCTGCGCCATGGCCTGCGTATCCGGGCGCTCGGCCGGCGGGATGGTGGCGTCTTCTTCCTCGACCTGGTAGCAATTGACCCCGACGACCTTGCGCGCGCCGGTCTCGAGCTGCTCCTGGAAGGCCAGCGCGGAATCGCCGATCATGGTCTGCACCAGCCCGGCCTCGGCGGCCTTGTACATGCCGCCCGCGGCATCGATCCGCGCGATCACCGCCTCGATCTCCGCCTCCATCTCGTCGGTCAGGCGCTCGACGTAATAGGAGCCGCCGAGGGGATCGATGACGGCGCACAGCTGCGCCTCGTCGCGCAGGATGTTCTGGGTGGCCACGGCGATGCGCGCCGTCTCCTCGCTGGGGCAGGCGATGGCCTCGTCATAGGCATCCGTATGCATCGACTGGAGGCCGCTGAGGATGCCGGCCATGGCCTGGACGGAGACGCGGGCGATGTTGTTCAGCGGCTGCTGCTGGGTGAGGTCCACGCCCGAGGTCTGGCCATGGAACTTGAAGCGCCAGCAGGCGGGATCCTTGGCGCCGAATCGCTCCCGCGCGATCCGCGCCCAGATGCGCCGCCCGGCGCGGAACTTGGCGATCTCCTCGAAGAAGGAGATGGAGATGTCGAAGAAGAAGGTGAAGCGGCGCAGGACGTCGTCGACGTCCATGCCCCGCTCGATGCAGTCCTGCGCATACTGGATGGCGGTGGACAGGGTAAAGCCCATGGTCTCGGCCGGCGTCGCGCCCGCCTGCTGCATGTGCTGGCCGACCACCGACAGCGGATTCCAGTTCGGCACCGCGCGCCGGCAGAACTCGATATGGTCCAGCAGCACCCGCCGCGAGCCCGGCAGGGACAGCCGGTAGAACTGGTGGTTGGCGATGAAGTGGGAGATGTAGTCGCTCTGGTTCGACGTGCCGGTGACGCTGCGCCAGTCGATGCCGCGCCGCCGCGCGACCCCGAGCGTGAAGGCCAGCAGCGTGAACGGCGAGGGGTCGTTCATGGCGGTGGAGATGGTGCCGAGCGGCACGCCGTCAAGGGCCGCGTCCATGTGGTCGGTGGTGTTCACCACCGTGCCGCAGGTGCCGAGCAGCACCGGGTCCACCTCGTCGCAATCGATGCCGCGGAAGCCGGAGCAGCACGGCAGGAGGCTGATGGCGGTGGCCCCGGCGTCGATGATGCGGCGCACGCGGGTGTTGTAGTCCTGCGGCGTGCCGAGACCGATGAGCTGGCGCTGCGTCCAGGTGCGGCCGCGATGCATGGAGGGGTAGATGCCGCGCGTGTAGGGGTATTGACCGGGAAAGCCGAGGTCGTCGAGATAGCGCTCGCCGGCCCGGTCGCGCGGCGTGTAGAGCGGCTGGATCTCGATGCCGGATCGGTTGCGGACGGCCTTTTCGCCGGCCATCTGGCGCTCGTAGTCGGAACGCCATTGGCCCAGGGCCTGTTCGAACCCCGGGAGTGGAAGTTGCACCGCCGCCTGGCTCATGGGTTTGCCTCCGAATAGTCATCGACGCGCGCAGCCCGCGACTTCCGGCCGAGCGCCGCCACGCAGTCCACGATCTCGTCGCGCGCGGCGCCCGGGCCGAACACCCGGCCGACACCGGCCGCCGCCAGCGCCGGCCGCTCCGCCTCGGGCACGATCCCGCCGACCACCACCGCCACATGGCCGAGCCCCGCTTCGCGCAGGGCGTCCATCATCTTCGGGACGATCAGGTGATCGGTGGCGAGCGAGCTGATGCCGATGACGTCCACATCCTCCTCGGTCGCCAGCTTGACGACGCCGTCGATGGTCTGCCAGGGCGGCGTGTAGATCACTTCCATGCCGGCGTCGCGCAGGTAGGCGGCGACGATCCGGCTGCCGCGATCATGCCCATCGAGGCCGATCTTGGTGACAAGGACGCGGAAAGGGCGAACGCCGGTGCCGGTCATTTTCTGCTCGTCCTTCGGGGGGAGCCGACGCCGAAGGAAGCCATGAATTCGTCGACGACGGGATCAAGCCCGCCCAGCGCGCCGCGGTACCAGACTGGGGTCCAGTTCAGGGCGCCGATGAGCAGAAGCCGCATCAGCTTGGGATTGCGTCCGGCGGGGAGCCGCAGGTCGCCAACGAGGGCGCGGAAGCGCGCCTCGTAGCGCTCGCGCTGCCGCTTCAGCTCCTCGGCTGCCTCGGGCACGTCCTCGGGCAGCACGCGGATGATGACGCGCGCATAGGCGCTTTCGTCGAGGATGGATTCGAGATGTGCCCGGATGGCGCCGCGGAAGCGCTTCCCCGGATCGCTTTCCTCGCCGAGCGCCGCGTCGAGGTGGCGGATGATGCGGTCCACGCCCTCTTGATAGACGGCCAGAAGGAGCGCGTGCTTGGTCGGGACATGAAAGTAGACCGCCCCGGGCGTCACGCTCGCAGCCTGCGCGATGTCGCGCATGGTCGTCGCGTGGTAGCCGCGCTCAGCAAAGAAGGCGGCCGCGGCATCCAGCAGGACCGGCCAGCGGCTCGGCTGACGTTTCGAAGCGGGCAGGGTCAAGGGCATCACCTATCTAACTAAACGACCGTTTAGCACCGTTCGGAAAGCCTGACAAGCCTTCCCGAATGACCCAACAGGGCTGAGTCTTAAATCGTCAACGATTGGTTAACCTCGTTGGATTCGAAAGGGCGCGGGAGGAACGCGCCATGGTGACCGATTTCTTGGCTCATATGCGGATTGTGCCGGACCACCGCATCCCCGGCATGGTGACCTATCCGCTCGACGAGATCCTGCTGACGACCCTTGTCGGCGTCGTCTGCGGGGCGGACGACTGGGACGGCGTCGAGGAGGTCGCGACTGGGGCCTTGGATTGGCTGCGGAGCTATCTGCCGTTCGAGAACGGCGTCGCCACCGCCCAGACGCTGCGCAAGGTGTTCCGCCTGCTCGACCCGAAGGCGCTGGAGCGCGGCTTCGCCTCCTGGGCGGCGTCGGTGCGCCCGCTCGCCCGCGAGGTCGTCGCCGTGGACGGCAAGACGCTGCGCGGATCGCGGCAGGCGGACGGCGCCGGCGCGCTGCATCTGGTCTCGGCCTACGCCACCGGCGCCGGCCTCGTGCTGGCGCAGCGCGCCGTCAACGGAAAGTCCAACGAGATCACTGCCATACCGTCGAGCAGGGCCTGGAGCTGGGCCGACGTCAGCTGCAGGGTGCCGTCGGTGATCTTCGGCCAGCGGAACTCCCCGTCTTCCAGCCGCTTCGCCACCAGCACAACCCCGGTGCCGTCCCAGAACACCAGCTTCACCCGGTCCGCCCGCTTGGCCCGGAACACGTACACCGTGCCCGAGAACGGATCGGCGCCCATGGTCTCGCGCACCAAGGCGGCGAGCCCCTCCGCCCCTTTGCGGAAGTCCACCGGCCGGGTCGCCACCATGACGCGGACTGCGCCGGTCGGGCCGATCACGGCCTGCCCTTCAGCGCGCCGATCACCGCCGCGATGGTGGCCGGCGAGGCCCCGTTCTCGATCGTCACCCTGACCCCGGCGACGTCGACCTCGATGGCCGCCGCCCGGCGTTGCAGGCCACGCCGCTTCGGCCGTGACGGTGGGGCGGACGGCTCAGATGCGGGAGCCGGTTCCGGCGCGACCACGGCCGGCACGAACGCCGGGATCATCTCGCGCGCCTTGCGCGCCTCCCGGCGCCAGGTGAACAGCTGCTGTGGCGACAAGGCATGGCGCCGCGCCACGGCACTCACCGTGGCTCCAGGCTCAAAGCTCTCGGCGACAATCCGCGTCTTCTCCTCGGGAGCCCACTCCCGGCGGCGCCCCGCACCGGTGAAAACCTCGAACCGCCGCACCGGCTCCTCGGCGCTCGATTTAAGCGTAAGCTCTGAAATCGTCATATGCCCAAGCCCTCAGGCTCGGAACATCATCCCCTCAGCCTCGCCCGCGAAAGGTGGGGTCAGGGCACCGCTTACCCGCAACCGAGGTGCGACGATAGAGGCTGCGCGGCAGGGCTCCCACCTCACGCCCTGCTCTTCGCCACGCGGTCACCCGCACGCGAGAGGAGAATATCGCAGATCGGAACAGAAAGCCCTTGTCGATCACATCAGTGGTCCACGGATGGTAGGGCTTGGTCAAACGATGGCCCATTCGCCTCGGACCTGATCGAGACCGCGCAGGAGCAACTGCCGGAAACCTCTGGCTTGCTTGATCTGCCCGAAGACCGGCTCGACCACCTGCTTCCTGAGGCGGTAGCGGCTCCTGCGGCCAGCCCGCTTCAGCCGTGCGGCCATAGCGCTCATCAAGGGCATCTTCGTCAGTCTACGGCGCCCGGCCGCGTTCCCCTCGCCGTGGCGCGCCCGACCTGGGGCGAGGTAGCCCGCAATCCCTCGCTCCTTCAACGCGGCCAGGTTCACCTCGTTGGCAAAGCCCGCGTCGCCCGAGACCTCACGCGGCTTGCGCCCAAGATGGACGCGGATATCGTCGATGAGCGGCACGAGGGCGCGATAGTCGGCGGAGTTGGTCACCAACCGGTGGGCCACGATGATCTGATGGGCGGCATCGACCGCGATCTGGCCATTGTAGCCCTGCACGAACCCGTCGCGCGTGGGCAGGATGCGGCTGTCCTGGTCGGTGAAGTTGCGCTGCGCCCGGTCGGGCGGTCCACCGTCCTCGCTGCGCAACGCCCGGCCTTGCCAGCGCATGCCCGAGGATGCGCCTGGTCCACTCTCGTCCTCGGGATCCGGCGGATCGGCAGCCTCTGCCTCCAGCGCCGCCTTGGCCGCTCGGATCGTCTCCAGCCGGCGCTGCTTGTCGGCCATCCAGTCCGGCGTCTCGTCGCCACGCCGGTCCCGGCCATGAGCCCGGTCCTCGGCGGCGTCGGTGTCGCGTGCCTGGTCCAGCCAGTGTGCGACCTGTGCGACCAACCCAGGCTCGGCCGTCTTCATCCGTCCGTAGCTCATGGCCTTGTGGCGGGAGGCATTGGCCTTCAGCTTGGTCCCGTCCACCGCCACGTGCGCGAACCCGACCAGACCGGCCGCCCGGCACAGGCGCAGCACCTGCACGAAAAGGTCCGACAGGGCCACGAGGTGGCGCTTGCGGAAGTCGGCGATGGTCCGGAAGTCCGGCCGGTTCAGGCCGGTCACCGCCATCACATCGACCTGCTCCTCGCAGGCGCGGGCGAGCTGCCGCGACGAATAAAGGCCCCGGCTGTAGCCGTAGAGCAGCAGCGCCACCATCATGCCGGGATGGTAGGGCGGGTAGCCGCGCTCCTCGCCATAGCTGTCGAAGATGGCCGAGAGGTCGAGGGCCTCGCGCACCGCGTCACGGACAAAATGCGCGATGTGCCCGGGCGGCACCAACTCATGCACCGAAGGCGGCAGAAGCCAGCCCTGATCGACGTCCCATGCGCGAAAGACCTTGGCCATCGCATCAGTGAATCACCGCCGAACCCCGCCGTCCAGGCCATTACTCGGACAGGCTCCTAGCGCCGGGCAAACACCCACTTTTCCGCGTCCATCCCGTGCCCCAGTTCCCCGCGGAGCACCAGGTGCTGCAAGTGCGCCAGCGCCTCGCTGAGGCCGAAGCCGATCTGCTCCAGCGGCAAGGGACGGAACAGGACCTCCAGCGTGTCCATCACAGTGCGCGGCTCGATGCAGAATGACGAGAGCCGCTCCAGCCGCTCGTCATGGTGTTCCCGGAGAGCGGCGATGCGCATGTGGAGGCCATGGAACGGCTCGCCGTGGGACGGCAGCACCAGCGTGTTCCCGGGCAACGCCTCGAATTGCTCGAGCGAGCTCAGGAACGTGCCGAGCGGATCGGCGAGGGGATCCGAAGGGTGCGTACCGATGTGCGGAGAAATGCGCCCGAGAATCTGATCCGCCGCGATCAGGATGTCCCTCTCCGCACAATACAGGCAGATCATCTCCGGCGCATGGCCTTCGCCGATCATCACCCGCCACGCGCTGCCGGCCAGCACCAGCTCGTCGCCTTCCTTTACACGCAGGTAGCGCCGGGGCAGCGGTCCGACCCATTTGGGATAGAGCATGCCCCGGCGCTCCACCAGGTCCAGGAACGGCGCGGGCGCGCCGCACAGCCGGTTATGGGCCATGAGCTGGGGGACCACCTCGGCGGGATCCTCGTTGAGAAGCAGGCGCGCCTGCATCCATTCCACCCGGCTCATGTGGATATCGGCGCCGGTGCGGGCGTGGAGCCAGCCGGCGAGCCCCACATGGTCCGGATGGAAATGGGTCACGAGGAGCCGCGCCACCGGCCGTCCGCCGAGCCGCGGGTCGGCCAGCACACGCATAAAAAGCGCCCGCGTCGGCGCGTCGTCGATGCCGGAATCGACGAGGGTCCACCCATCCGGCCCGGAAAGCAGCCAGGCGTTGACCTCGCTCGGCGGAAAGGGCAGCGGCACGCGCGCGCGCAGAAGCCCCGGCGCAGCCTCGCTCAGATCGTCCGCGACGGCGTCACACAGCCCGATGGTCATGCTCGCTCCTCATGTCACATCCTTTCCCATCCCTGAACCGAGGCGGGAGAGCCCTGCCATCGGCCACGTCCGGCAAGACCGCGTCCGCACGGACAGACATCCCACGCAGGCTCTGCCTGCGCGGGCTCCAGCGGCCGAACCGTCTCCGGCGCGCATCCGGTCGTCGCTCCCCCCTCACAACCAAATTGATTGTATCAGAATTAATCTCTGACACATTATGTGCTCATGAACAACCAACAGGCAAACCGCCGGCGGCTCACCTCCGGGCTGCTGCAGGCGGGCCGGCAGTGGCGGCGGCTGGCGGAAGCAGCGCTCGCGGCCGACGATATCTCGGAGGCCTGCGCTTCGCCCCTCGTCTGGCTGAGGCGGCTCGGCGGCGGCGTGCGACAGGTGACCCTCGCCGCGCAGGTGGGCATTGAAGGTACCTCTCTCGTCCGCCTGCTGGACCAGCTCTGCGAAGCCGGGCTCGTGGTGCGTCGGGAAGATCCGGAGGACCGACGGGCCAAGACCTTGTGGCTCACCGAGGCGGGAGAGCAACTCGCGGAGCGCATCGAGCGCACCATCGCCAGGCTGCGGTCCCGCGTCTTCGCCGACGTCAGCGACGCGGACGTCGAGGCGACCTTGCGGGTGCTGGACACAATCGAGCGAGCCCACACGCGCCTGCAACAGGACCCCTCCCTTCTGGAGGCGTTCTCGGAGGCGGACTCTTGAAACTTCCCTCGTGGCGCGACTGGCTGTTCTCCGCCAAAGCCTTCACCGCTTCCATGCTGGCGCTTTACATCGCGCTCGCAATCGACCTGCCGCGCCCCTACTGGGCGATGACCACGGTCTATGTCGTCGCCCATCCCCTCACCGGCGCCACCACGTCCAAGGCGCTCTATCGTGCGCTGGGTACGCTGCTCGGGGCCGCAGGCGCAGTGGTGCTGGTGCCGGCGTTCGTCAACCTCCCCGAACTCATGAGCCTCGCCGTCGCCGCATGGGCCGGGAGCCTGCTCTATCTCTCTTTGCTCGACCGCACGCCCCGCAGCTACGTGTTCATGCTGGCGGCCTACACCCTGCCCCTCATCGCGCTGCCCGCGGTCACGGCGCCCGAGACCGTCTTTGACGTGGCCCTCGCCCGCAGCGAGGAGATCATCATCGGCATCCTGTGCGCCAGCTTCGTGGGCGCGGTGGTGTTCCCGGTGAGCGTCGGGCCGGCCTTCGCCGCGCGCATCGGCGTCTGGCTGCGCGACGCCGGCGGGTGGGCCGGCGACGTGCTGCGCGGCGAAGTGACGGACGAGGTGGTGCCGCTGGCCCGGCAGAAGCTCGCCGCGGACGTCGTCGCCCTCGATGCCCTCATCACGCAGCTGTCCCATGATCCCGACGCCCGCGACCTCGCGCTCTGGGCGCGCGAGCTGAGGGGACGCCTGCTCCTCCTCCTGCCGGTGCTGTCCTCCCTTAACGACCGCATGCGCGTGCTCGCCCGTGAGGATATGGCGGGCAACGGGCGGGACGACCTGTTCGCCCTGGCCCACGAGATCGCGGACTGGATCGCGGGCGCGCCCGACACGCCGGAGCGGCTGCACGCGCGGCTCTCCGCCCTCACGCCGGCACCCGGCGAACTCGACCGCTGGCCGGAGCTGCTGCGCGCAAACCTGTGCGCGCGCCTGAAGGAGCTCGTGGACCTGTGGCAGGACTGCCTGACCCTGCACCGGCAGATGGCCCGGGGTCCCGCGGCGGAACGCTGGAAGCCGGTCCTGCACCATCGGCCCGTCATCGGCACCTCGCGCCATCACGATCACGGCCTGCTGTTGTTCTCCGCAACTTCCGCCGCGCTGGCGACCATCGCGGCGAGCTTGGTCTGGATCTCAAGCGGATGGGCCGGCGGCGCCAACTTCGTGGCCATGGCGACGGTCGCCTGCTGCTTCTTCGGCGCCCAGGACCGGCCGGCGCCGTTCATCTGGGCCATGGTGGTCTGGTGCGCGGCGGCGCAGGCCATCGCCGGCATCCTGCTGTTCGTCGTGGTGCCCCTCGTTCATGATTTCGAGACGCTGGTGCTGGTGCTGGCGCCGCCATTCCTGCTGGTGGGCGCCTTCATTCCCCGCCCGGAGCTCACCCTCGTCACCCTCCTGCTCGCCGCCAACGGCGCCGGCTCCCTCTCGGTCCAGAGCCACTACAATGCGGACTTCACCCTCTATGTGAACGAGGGGCTCGCGGTGGTGGGCGGGCTCCTGTTCGCCTGGATCTGGGTGCTGGTGACCAAGCCCTTCGGTGCCGACATCGCCGCGCGCCGCCTCGTGCGCTCGGGCTGGGCGGACCTCGCCGCCTCCGCCGCCGGCTCCCGCCTGCAGGACCACCGCATGCTGGTGAGCCGCACTCTCGACCGCCTCGGCCAGCTCGTTCCCCGCCTCGCCTCGGGCGCCATCGGCGACGGCCTCGCCACGGACGGGCTCCGGGACCTGCGCGTCGGCTACAATATCCTCGACCTCCAGCGCGACCGCAGGGCGCTGCCCGGCGCGGCGAAGGAGACCCTCGACACCGTCCTCGCCGGCGTGGCTGGGCATTTCCGCGCGCAGGCGAAGGCCGGCACGGCCCTGCTGCCGCCGGCCGGCCTGCTGGACTACGTCGACGGGGCGATCCGTGCCGTGCTCGCCCAGCGCGCCGGGCAGGCAGCGGACAATGCCCTGCAGGCGCTGGTCGGCCTCAGGCAGGCCCTGTTCCCCGAGGCCGCGGCACCCCTTCTCCCGCCGGCACGCCCCGCCGACGCCCCACCCCTCCTCGCGGCCGAGTGAGGCGCACATGCCCGCGGAAATCGACATCTTCGGCGTCTACGTGCCGACCTTTCTCCTCCTCGCGCTCGCCGCCATGGCCGTCACGCGGCTCCTCTCCCGCCTCGTCAGCCAGGTGGGGCTCGGCCGCCTCATCTGGCACCGGGCGCTGTTCGACCTCGCCGTGTTCGTGCTCGTGACCGGCGCGGGATATGCCCTTCTCCAACGGATCGCATGATGAAGATCGATATCGCGAAGTGGGTCCGCATATGCGTCACCCTCCTGGTGGTCGCGGGAGCCGTTCTCGTGGGCCGCACGCTCTGGGATACCTATATGAACGCCCCCTGGACGCGGGACGCGCGCGTGCGTGCCGACGTGGTCGGCATCGCCCCCGACGTCTCCGGCCTGGTGAGCGAGGTGCTGGTCCGCGACAACGCCGCGGTGAAGAAGGGCGATGTCCTCTTCCGCGTGGACCGCGAGCGCTTCGCCATCGCTCTGGAACAGGCGGAAGCGGCGGTGGCAGGCCGCGCCGCGACCCTCGACCAGGCCAAGCGCGACCTCGCACGCTACACGCAGCTGCGCGAGCGGCAGGTGGTCTCGCCGCAGAACGCCGAGCAGGCCCAGACCGCCCTCACCCAGGCCGACGCCGCCTACCGCCAGGCGGTGAGCGATCGTAACCTCGCCCGGCTCAACCTCGAGCGCTCGGAGGTGAAGGCCCCGGCCAACGGCATCGTCACCAATCTCGAGCTCCGGCGGGGCGACTACGTCTCCACCGGCAGGGCGGTCGTTGCGCTGGTGGACACGGATTCGCTCCGGGTCGAGGGCTATTTTGAGGAGACCAAGCTGCCCCGCATCCATGTGGGCGCCCCTGTGACAATCCGCCTGATGGGCGAGCCGGTCCTCCTGAAGGGGCGGGTGCAGAGCATTGCCGCAGCCATCGAGGACCGCGAGCGCACGTTGAGTTCCGGCCTGCTCGCCAACATCAACCCGACCTTCAACTGGGTGCGCCTCGCCCAGCGTGTGCCGGTGCGCATCGCGCTTGAGGACGTGCCATCCGATATCCGCCTCGTGGCCGGCCTCACCGCCACCGTGGAGATCGAGACCGTCTCCCCTGCGGCCGGCAAAGCCATGCTCGCGGACACGCCGGACGCCCGGTCCGCGCAGGCCTCCCGGCCCATCCGGTGAGAGCGATGCACTTTGCTGCCGGCGGGTGGCCACAACGTCCGCTCCCCCTTCAGCCACGGCGCGAGGACGAAATGCCATGATGGCTCCCGTGAATGCCGCGCTGACATCAGGGCATCCGAAGGCAGACACCCCGCCCCGCGGGACGGCACCGCTCTGGCTGCTGGCGCTCCTGGCCTTTTCCGGCACCCTCGCCATGCACGTCTTCGTGCCGGCGCTGCCCATCGCCCAGGCGGATCTCGGCGGCGGGATGGCGGCCATGCAGCTCACCATCAGCCTCTACATCCTCGGCCTCGCCGGCGGGCAGCTCGTCTACGGGCCGCTGGCCGACCGGTTCGGGCGCCGGCCCGTATTGATGGCGGGGCTCTCGCTCTACACCGCCGCCGGCCTCGCGGCCATGCTTGCGCCGAGCGTCAACGCCCTCATCGCCGCGCGGCTGTTCCAGGCACTGGGCGGCTGCGCCGGGCTCGTGCTGGCGCGCGCCATCGTGCGCGATACCTCAGCGCCGGCGGACACCACCCGCCGCCTCGCCTTGATGAATCTCATGATCACGGTTGGGCCGGGCATGGCGCCGCTGGTGGGCGGCCTCCTTGCCGATGCGGCGGGATGGCGCTCCATCTTTCTCGCCTTGACCCTGCTCGGCGTGGTCAACCTCCTGCTCACCTGGCGCCTTCTCCCGGAGACCGGACGGGCGGTCGCGGGCGAGACCATCGGTATGATGGAGAGCTATGGCCAGTTGCTGCGGGCGCCAGCCTTCTGGGGCTATGCGGTGGGCGGCGGCTGCGCCACCACCTCCCTCTATGGCTTCGTCGCGGCGGCCCCCTTCATCTTGGTCGGCGAACTGCACCAGCCCATGGCCCGCGTCGGGGGCTACATCGCCCTGCTGGTTCTGGGCGTGTGGGTGGGCAGCATATTGGCGAGCCGGCTCATCGCCCGCGTTTCCGTCGGCCGCCTGCTGGTGGGCGCCAATGGGGTCAGCGTGGCAGCCGCCTTCATCCTGCTCGCCGTCGTGCTGTCGGATCGGCTCACCGTGCCCCTGGCCATCGCCACCGTGTTCATATTCTCCGTGGGCGTGGGCACCGCGGCGCCCGCCGCGCTGGCCGAGGCCCTCAGCGTCAATCCCCGCGTCGCCGGCTCCGCCTCGGGGCTCTACGGCGCCATGCAGATGGCCGTCGGCGCCCTGTGCACGGCCTTGGCCGGTGTCGGATCCGACCCGGCCCTGGCCGCTGCTCTCGTGCTTGCCGGCTCCGGCATCATCGCTCAAGCGGCCTTCTGGATGGCCGGGCGAGCAAGGCGCGCGGCCGAGTAGAGCTGCCGCCGATACGGCGAATGGGCATCACAGGGTAAGATCCATGGATATCAAGACAATCGCTGTTCTCATCGATACCAGTCCGTCGCGCGAAACGCGGATGGATTATGCGACCAATCTCGCGCGGCGCCACGGCGCGCACCTCATCGGAATCTTCCTGCTTCCCCCGGACATCGGCGGGGGGCTGGCCGCCTCCCATGTCCGCGGGCAAGCGGCAATCGCCGACCTTCTGCACCATCAACGGGCCCGCAAGGACGACATGATCCGCGAAGCGCGGGACATCTTCGAAAAGCACGCCGCCCGGCAGGATGTGCATTGCGAGTTCCGTGTCCACGCTCCCCGCGGAGAAGATGAACGCCGCATCAGTGCCCTGCACGCGGATCTCGTCGTCGCTGCGTCTCCGAAGGACTCTTGGCTCGACGACGGGCCGCCAGCCGATGTCGTGCAGCTTGCGACCGGCGTCCCCTTCCTGCTCGTGCCGGAAAACTGGCGCAACACAGAAGCGCCACAGCGCATTCTCATCGGCTGGAATGCAAGCCGGGAATCGCGCCGGGCCATCGGCGACGCCCTGCCTCTGCTGGCGCTCGCGTCGTCGGTGACGGTGCTCATCGTGGACCCGCAGGCAAGTATCCCCGCCGGGGAGGAGCCGGGGGTGGAGGTGGCGATGTTCCTGTTGCGCCACGGCGTCCGCCTGACCGTTGATCCCGTGCAGTCACACGGGCAGGCGGTTCCTGAGCTCATCCTGGAATACGCCACGTCCAACGCCCACGACTTGATCGTGCTCGGCGCTTACAGCCATGCCCGCGCCTGGGAAATCGTGCTCGGCGGTGTGACACGCTCCCTCCTGGCGCAGTCGACAATCCCCTTGCTGATCTCCCATTGAACAGCAAAGAGATCCGGGGTGGAGATGCGCTTGACGCCCAGGGCACCCGAAGATCGGTCGTCCCCAGCATTGAGGTCGATGAAGGTCGAGGTGCTCGGGGCCGAACGGCGACGGCGTTGGCAGCATGAAGAGAAGGTGCGGATCGTCGCGGCGACGCTGGACGGCACCGCGACGGTCAGCGAGGTCGCGCGCCGACACGATGTCTGTCCGAGCCTCGTGTTCACCTGGCGCCGTCAAGCGCGCCAGGGGCGGCTCGGGGGCATTGCCGAGGCCGCGCCGCTTCTGCCGGTGATGATCCAGGCCGAGGCGCCATCCGCAGTGAGCGAGACGGAGAGCGGATCGACGCGATCTCGGCGCGCGACCGGGGTGATCGAGATCGATCTCGGCCGCGGCCGGCGGGTTCGGGTCGATCGGGACGTCGACGCCGCTGCCCTGCGTCTCGTCCTTGATCTGCTGAGCGCTCGATGATCCCGGTTCCGAGCGGCGTGAAGGTCTGGCTCGCGACGGGCCACACGGACATGCGCAAGGGCTTCAACGGTTTGGCCCTGATCGCGCAGGAGACGCTGAAGCGCGATCCGCATCCGGGCCACCTGATCGTGTTCCGGGGCCGCCGTGGCGACCTGGTCAAGATTCTCTGGCACGACGGACAGGGCATGTGCCTGTTCGCCAACGATCTGGCTTCATACTGCGTCGTCCTTGTTGTCGCGGGTTAAGGTCTTGGTCTCTGCGGTCGCGTGCTCACGAGCGGCAACGCGATCGACGAGCGTGTCCCACCGACTGCAATGCTTTTGCGGC
>Ga0255338_1001156_pt1 | contig 54811 bp, 65 predicted proteins | sample MeOH1_35cm_T4_19_FD_203715 | JGI IMG/M metagenome (GOLD analysis project Ga0255338, IMG submission 203715) | Sandy soil microbial communities from University of British Columbia, Vancouver, Canada - MeOH1_35cm_T4_195 | ecosystem: Engineered > Artificial ecosystem > Sand microcosm > Unclassified ... | reverse complement strand
CCGAGGTGCTTCCATGTGCGAGCATCACAGCGATATTGAAATTAGAGCCAGCGGGAAGAGAGGTAATGAATTTGTCGATACCAGCGACGATCGCCTGCCGTTCACTGCTAAGGGCTTCCGAAGTTTGCACGACAAAAAGGACATCAACGGCTTTTGTGTTTGTCACCGGTTGCTGGAAGGTCTCGGTAAAACATTTATCCGTCGTTTTCACGCACCTATGGGGATTGTGCTCGGAACTTTTTCCTTTTAAGAGGATGCTTTCGACTTTATCCACATCTCCTGCGGCAGTCGCGGAGGAGAAGGTATTGATGTGGGCGGCGTCGCCACAGTTTTGGAAGGCCAGCATGATAAGCAATCCAAAGGCTATCATGCCTCCATACTTTGTGAACGACGTCATGCGACCTCCCTGCGTCTTTCAATATCTTCCAGCAAGCACCCGCAAATGAAAAGTCTTTGCGAAAGAGCGTACTTCTTTGGGATTTTGTTTTTAGAATTATGATCATCTTCTTTACGTCAGCGGGACCGAGTTTATTGCTAAGTAAATGGGGCCATGTTAATTTTCGGGAAATGAGTCTAAAAGTTTCACGAATTCTACATGCTGGATATGTTTTTGAATACGAGGGGATCAAGATCGCTTTTGATCCGATCTTTGAAAACCCTTTCAGCCGTAACTGCCATGCGTTTCCTAGTGTGAAGTTCGACTACGAGCAAATTCGTGAGCTGAATTTCGATGCGGTCTTTATTTCTCACTATCATGATGACCATTGCTCGTTAGAAAGTTTGAATTACTTAGACCGAAAAACGTCGATTTATATGTACTGCCTTTTTGAAGAGATGTTTTCTCTTATGCGAAAATTGGGATTTGAAAATGTTTTTCCACTAGAGCTGAATCGGCCGGTGCGAATAGCTTCTATCGATATCATTCCACGTCGCGCTTTGGATGCGGAAGTGGACTCCTTGTTTCAAATAAAAGCAGGCGGTTTGAATATTCTCAACGTCGTCGATTCATGGATCGATTACACGACTTTGGATCTCTTAGTGCGCGAAGGCCCTTGGGATATGGTGCTTTGGCCGTTTCAAACCATGCGCGAAATCGATGTGTTGTCACCACTCCAAGCGCCAGAAGCTTCTTTGCAGTTGCCACCCGAGTGGATCGAGCAATTAGTTGCTTTGAAACCACGTTACGTAGTTCCGAGCTCTTGCCAGTTTATTCAAGAAGAGTGGTCTTGGTACAATCACTTTATGTTTCCGATCACCTACAAGCAGTTTCAGAAAGAAGTTGAAGCCGCTTTGCCAAAAGCAGAAGTGGTACGCATGAATCCCTCCGTGTCAGTGACCCTTTCAAAAAATTCTGTGAGAATGTCCGCGCCTCTTACATGGGTGCAACCGGTGGGTGAGCAAGATGTGGACTACGAATATAAAAAAGACCTAGTGATTCCAACAACGGCAGAGGTCGCTCGTCATTTTGCCGCTTTGACAGAAGAACAGACTCAACGCGTACTTCGCTATTGCAACAAAGATCTTATTGAAAAATATAAGTCGATGAATCGGCCCTTGGATGATTATTTTTCTACGCCTAGGTTGTGGAGTCTTTCACTCTACAATCATCGGGGAGAAGCGGAGAGATTTTACTACCGTTTAGAAGATAATCAAATGGAGCTCGTAACGGCGCCTCAGGAGCCTGTATCTTGGAGAACAGAAGTTCCCATAGCGCGGCTCTATGGCGCACTCGAATGGGGAGAATCGTTGACCTCGATGTACATGCGCATTGATCCTGTGGATTCATCCGTGGATATCTTGGAAGATCCTCTCGTGCGATGTCTTTTTAACGGGGTCTTTGGAGCTTATCAAAAAGCACAGCTGGCGCGGCTTTAAGAAGAAAATAGCTTTGGGCCTTTTGAAGATTTCTTCACAAGTGGCTTCTTTTTCCACTGAAATCTCGCAAGATCAATGAATCCTTTGTCGTCAAACTCAATGCCTTCGCTTACGAGAAGCTTCTTTTGCTTTTTATACTCGGCAGAGCCCTCTGGAAACGAGATCTTACCACTGGCGCCGAGGATCCTTTGCCATGGCAGCTTGTAGGTCTTGGAGCTGGAGTTCAAAATCCATGAAACACCTCGAGAACCTTGGGGTTTTCCCGCGAGCTTAGCTATTTGGCCATAAGTGGCAATTTTCCCTTTAGGGACTTGGCGAATGAGCTCGATGACTTTCTTCGAAAAAGCAGAAGGTTCTTTCATAGAATCAAACTAGTAAAGATTTTTCTTAATGACAAGATCCGGGGCAAGATTCTTTTGGCTTTTATAAACAAGTATGCAATAAACCGCGCCATGTCTGATATTAAAATCAAAAATCCGTCCCCTTTGGTTCAAACGATTCTGAAACTTGATAACTACTTTTCTGAAATGATTCGCTTGGGAAATAAAATTGAAACAATGGAGCTAAAATCCGATTTCGACTTCGAGCAAGCCGAGCGTCTGATTAAGCACTTCGCGGAATGTGGCGAAGGCGTTTCCACAGAAGTGGTTGCAATGTCCAACACGCTGACGGAACTTCGCGGTCAAGCGGAACAGGCCGCGGCCGTCGTCGCCGCGCGTGCCGACATCGTTCAGGCTCGCAAAAATGAGCACGCTCAGAAATTAGAAGAGTTCCGTTTGTTGGGCGAAAAGGTTCGCGAATTGACGGCTTCACTGAGCACGCTCAGAGTTCAAGAGGGACAAGAGCTATCAGTCGAAGTGCGTGAAGGTTTAGCGGCACGTCTCGGTGAGTTCGAAGCCCGTTTGCATCCATTGATTGAAGAAGCACAGAAATTAAGAACAGAAGGCCAGCAATCGAAGCTCAAAGTTTTAGAACAAGGAGCTGATTCTTTGGGACAAAGCCTTAAGGCTGTCAGCCAGAAAATCAACTCCGTTCGTGATCAGCATCCCAATTAATATCTCAGCTGATGTCGGAAGAAGATGCCATCGTCTCCGAACTCGGAGGCGATGAAAACGGATGTTGTGACGATATCAGCAACAGGTTCAGCTTCTTTGAGGATCTCAGGCACTTTCTCAGGTGTGTATTGCCCGTAATCAAAATCACGATACTTTTCAGGCACGGCATAGATTTTATAAATCAAAGTGCCTTCGGGAATCTTCGCAAAGTCTTCGCGAACCTCATGGGATTCAGATGCCGATTTCAGATCTGGATTTGGCACGAAGAAAATCTGGCGAGGCGAAACAGCGTCTTTGATGGCTACTCCGTGAACATCCGTCGTCGCCAGTTCACTTGAGAGAAGCTCTTCCGGATAATTCGAAGCCGACAAGAAAATTTTGTGGACCAGCTTCTGTCCGATTTGACCACCAATGGGAACGATATTGGACATAGGGTTTTTAAAGAAATTGAAGTCCTTACCCTGACCATCCAAAGAAACCAACGCAGAAACATTCGAGCTCGGAGTTCCATCGCGCAAAACTTTGAGTGCGAGACCCGGCGCAACAGGCCGAGAACCCGTAACCGCAGAAGTGAGGGAAAGTCTTAAGAGTGCGCAGTCGGCACCCTGGAAAACACCGGTGTACTTGTTGCCAGTGGGAACGATTTTAACCGTGGCAATGCTTGCTCGGCTATGAAGATATTTTTTCCAACCTTCAGGTGCAAAGTCCTCGTGATGTTTTCCTTTGGTTGCTACTTCTTGCTTACTCATAGCCAGAAGTTGAAGAGGTCCCAAAGATCGGTAGGCGGGATAAACGCCATGAACGGTCTCTTTAATTTTTCCCCAGAGCACGGCTTGCTTCTCGCAAGCTTTCATCGATTCATAATTGTTGGGAACAGAAGCAGGTAAGCGTGAGGGTGGCGGTTCGATAATAAAATCAACCAGTGTGTAAGTAGCTAAAAGTGCAAACGCAAGAACCGCAAAAGAAATCGTTCGTTTCTTCATTCAACCTCCGAACCTTTATAGTAACAATGCTTCTGCGCGGTTTGCATAGACATTTGTTGCACCTATGAAGTGAGTCTAGTGCAAATGTGCACCGTGAATTTTCTCTGTGCGTGAATTCAAGAAAGCCCATCTTTGGTCCAGCTTTCGAGCAAGAGAAGGTCCTTCGGGACATCTTCGAACGCATTACTATTGCGAATGTGGAAGGTCTCTCTTATCGTTGTATCTATCTAATAAAAACAAAATATTGCATGTAAAAGGAGTTTGCATGAACCAGAGGATGATCCTCTCTGTCTTAATCAGTGCCAGCATGGTTTTATCATCATGTGCGCATGTTCCAGAAGCACAAACAACAACAACTCAGTACATTTTCGACACGTCCGTTCCGCAAGTGAGTGATGAAGTTCGTCGTGCGCCAAGCCTATTTATGTCTGACACGCCTTGGACTAGATGGTCTGAAAAAGGCACAATCGGTGGCTTGTTGGATTTAAAAAGAGATCGCGAACATTTACTACATAACAATCTTCATGATCCGCATGTGGGTTATTTTGGTTACAAACCTGTCGACTGCAGCAAACTCAATACCAATTTTAGGCAGGCAGACGGTACTTGTAATGTCTTAACTGAAAAATTAGAAATTGATGTCGAAAAAAGATATCACGGTGCTGCCGGAGTTGCGTTTGGCCGTAACGTACCTCCAGAGTTTATCGATAAAGATGCTCAAGCCAAGTTGATGCAACCGAATCCCGCTTTGGTGTCAAAAGAGTTCTTCACGCGAGATCAATTCAAGCCAGTTCCATTCTTGAATATGCTTGCGGGTGTTTGGATTCAGTTCATGAACCATGATTGGCTCAGCCACGGCCCTAATGAAGTGAAAAATCCATACTTGATCACCGGACCAGATGGCGTCGTTCACTCCGTCGACAGAACAAAAGAGAATCCAAATAATAAAGCTCAGTACAGCGAAAAATTTGATAAAGTACTAACGAACGATAATACTCACTGGTGGGACGGTTCGCAAATCTACGGAAGCAGTCAAGACGAGCAGAATGCAACGCGCTCTTTCTCGCGTGGTAAAATGCGCACCGAGATGGTTAATGGCCACGAGCTCTTGCCCAAAAATCCAAATTTCAACCCAGCTGATAACAGACAAAATCGCGGTTATGAAGTAACAGGTTTCAAAGACAACTGGTGGATTGGTCTCAGCATGCTTCACACTCTCTTCGTGAAAGAACATAACGCGGTTGCGGATATGTTAATGAAGAAGTATGTAACCTACGACAAAGAAACTAAGATGTTCCACTGGCAGAGTGGTAGCGAAAGCAAGTACCTGGATGAAAAGGGACTTGACGAGCAGCTCTTCCAAACAGCTCGTTTGATCAATGCAGCCGTCCTTGCGAAAATCCATACCGTCGAATGGACACCAGCGATTTTGCCTAATAAAACTTTGCGCATAGGTATGTATGGTAACTGGTACGGTTTAGCAAATCCGCAAACGTGGTCAAAGGTGATTAAGAAAATTCCTGGCCTTGGTAGAGCGGATATCATCCCAGGCATAAAAGAGGGTTACCTCGTTGGTGGTATCGTCGGTGATCATGCGAATAACTATAAAGTTCCTTACGCCATCACTGAGGAATTCGTTTCCGTGTATCGCTTGCACTCATTGTTGCCAGAGATGTTGAATCTCCGTACTCTGGCAAATCCGCAAAGTGTCGAAGCGATTCCGTTTCCGGATACTCGTAATGATAAGGCCTATGGAATTATGGCAAGTCACGATTTCAAGGACCTCTTCTATTCTTTCGGTGTTCAAAACCCAGGTCAGTTGGTGTTAAACAACTTCCCGAAATTCATGCAGGACTTGGAAGTTCCGGGTCATGGCAAGATGGACCTTGCGATGGTTGATATCCTCAGAGACCGTGAACGCGGAACTCCTCGCTACAATCAATTCCGTCGCGGTATTAACTTGAAGCCTATCAAATCATACAAAGACTTCTTCCCAACGAATAAGCCTTTGGATGCAAGACAACAAGCAATCGTAGATAAGTTCTATAAAGTTTACGGTCGCGATAAAGATGGCAACGATAACGTTGAGATGATCGACTTGCTCGTAGGAACTTGCGCAGAAGAGGTACGCCCTAAGAACTTCGGCTTCGGTGAGACTTTGTTCCAAATCTTCGTGTTGATGGCGTCTCGTCGTTTGATGGCGGACAGATTCTACACGGACAACTTCGATGCTGCTCACTACACGCAAGCGGGAATAGATTGGATCGACTACGAAGGATCCTTGGCACAAGTGATCGGTCGTCATATGCCAGAGTTAAAGCCAAAGATGGCAGGCCTCACAACAGCGTTTGAACCTTGGAAGCAATAAGAACGCAGTAAGTTCTAAAAAAGAAAAGGAGAAGGCGATCCCTTCTCCTTTTTGCTTTCTTGCGCCGCTAAGAGATCAAAGTTTCGGTGACCACTTTTTGTGTTCAATAATCAAACAGCGGTTGGATACGACTTTGATTCCCGCTTTCTCGGCGCGAAGTTCAGCTTCGGGATTGGCAATACCGAGTTGTAACCACATCACTTCAACCCCGCCGACTTCTAAGATTTCGTCAACGACCTCATCGATGCGATCCGAGCTACGAAACACATCGATAAATTTTCTGTAATCAGCCGGAACTTCTTTAAGAGAAGGATAAATTTTAAAACCACCAACGTCGTGAGACTTAGGATAAGTACCTACCATCTGCCAGCCATGAGAGCGCATGTATTCAGGAACGTAGTGGCTGGCTTTGGTAGCATCAGGGCTGAGGCCATAGACAGCGAACTTAGGGTACTTCTCGAGAAGAGCTTTGAAATCGCTGTCTTTGACGTTCATGAATAACCACCTTGAAAAAAGTTAGTGCTTGATCGTCAACTCACCATGCTCGCCCACTTTAATTTGCTGCGACCCTGTGGCGTACTTAACGAACTCAAGAATTTTGGACACTGGATAAGAATGCCCTTCCCAGTATTCTACCTTCTCGACATTGACTTTCAACAGCTGAATGTTTGGGTCATTGGGTCCATTGGGAAACCAAACTTCATAAGGCTTGGACCAGAGCTCATGAATCTTATCGAGGTCGTCGTTGACGAGTTCTGCGGACCCTGTGACAGAAACATATTTGCCTGAGGCCGTATAGCAGACGTTAACGTGGGTACTGTTTTCGATGTCAGAAACCTTGTGAGAGTTTTTAGAGACGAGAAACCAAAGATTGCCTTCGGCATCGATCTCTTGGGTTAAGAGGGGCGCACTTTGCAAAACATTGCCGTTGGCAATAGTGACAAACATGGCGATTTTAATATCGCTTACCAGCTCAGCAAATTTTTTCATTTGCGGAGTTAAGTTCTCTCTAGCGGTTTCATCCATATCGACCTCCATTAAGTTATTTATTATTGGTCAGGTCGCGAGTGAAACCAAGGTGTCTCTTCACAAGGTGCATTAAGGAAAATCTCCGCGGGCTCTTTTGCAGCGGGAAGAATTCCCCGGGAGGTACCAAAAATCCCCTTAAAATTCGCTAAAATTTCATTAGATCAAAAATAAGGGGACGTCAGTGATGGCCTTGTCATTGCAGTGACTCTTTTTGGAGGACGATCATGTTGTTCGGCTCTTCGACCATTCAACACTTGCTAGCGGACCACCGAAGGATACGTGAGTATTTGGAGGTCATGTTGGATCATAAGCGAGATAATGGAAGCGTAAAATTGGCTTTTGCAGGAGTATTACCGCTTTTTATTTCTCATAATCATCGCGAAGAGAAAGTCATTTATGCATTTTTGGAGTCTCAAGGGGAGGACTTACGCCGTATGGCCATCGAGGGTGACGAAGAACATGCCATCCTCGATGGCCTGGTGGAAGAACTTCATGATTTTACTCTTTCATCTGAAGAGTGGGTTTTAAAAGCGAAAATTTTCGCGGAACTTTTAGGGCACCATTTCGATGGTGAAGAGCGGGAGATGTTTCCAAAGTTGAAAAAAATTTTGACTGATGAGTTAGACGAAAAACTTAGTGCCGAGTATAATGGACGAAGCGTAAAACAAACGCCGCCTCTCTCATCGGTTTTTCATTAAAAGGGAGTTAGGCTTTACGCACGAATTCTGATTTGAGGTTCATGGCTCCGATGCCGTCGATCTTGCAGGAAATATTGTGACCATCGTGGCCATCTGTCAGACGAATGTTTTTAACCTTGGTTCCGACTTTTACAACGGAAGAGGAACCTTTGATTTTAAGTTCTTTGATCACCGTGACAGAGTCACCATCCACGAGGATATTGCCGTTAGCATCGCGAACGGCAGTGTCCTCCACTTCTTGAGAGGAAGCAGCTGCAGCACTTGGATCCCATTCGTGCGCACACTCGGGGCAGACCCAGAGATTTCCGTCAGAATAAGTATTTTCAGAACCACATTGGGGGCATTTGGGATCGGTGCTCAAGGTTTCTCCTGGATGGAATCAAAATAAATCTTTAAAGAGTCATAGAGAGTATCAAAGGCTTTGGGATCTCGCAAGCCCTTGAGCATACCGTAAAACCCCTCGTGAGCCATCACTACGAATTGAGCGACATGACGAGTGTTGATGCCCTTTTTTAGGAATCCGTTCTTTTTGGCTCGTTGCAAGTGCTTGTCGGTTTCATCAATCCATAAATTCAAAGCCTTTTCGAGGCGCAGACGGAATCCCTCATCGAGAGGCGCCATCTCCTGAACGAGATTATTCAAAGGACATCCGAGTTTGAGTTCTTTTGGTTCTGCCTTGCCGATATTATTCTTCATCTGTTTTAGAATGCCATCGAGGGGATTGTCGTAATCTTCGAGGGGGGCCGTCCATCGCGTCGCCGTTAAAGGACCGATAATCTCATCAACGAGAGCATAACCAAGATCTAGCTTCGTCGGAAAATGGTGATAAAAGGCTCCTTTTGTCATCGATGTTTTTTTCACGATGTCATCAACGCTGACGCCTTGAAAACCGTGTTCGAAGACCTGCCAAAAAGCGACCTCTAAAATCTCTTTCCGAGATTTTTCTAGATTTCTGGTCTTTTTTTGTTGGGAAGTCTTTGTTTTCATTAATGGAAGTCTAGCAAAAAGTGCCTAATTTGACAACATACTAAATAGTATGTTATATTTTAAGCACAACATTAAAGAGAGGAACCACGTGATTAAAAAAATCTTAATCGGTATTACCGCTGCCTTGGTCATTTTCCTTGGATATGTGTCCACAAGAGAAGGAAAATTTAATTATGTCCGTAGCGGCATGATCAACGCTCCAGCGGAGAAAATCTTCCCATACATCAGTGACTTCAGTAAAGGCGGTGAGTGGTCCCCCTATGAAAAAGTCGATCCCAATATGAAGAAAGAAATCAGTGGCACACCGGGGCAGGTGGGCCACAAAATGATTTTTGAAGGAAACAGCGATGCGGGTTCTGGAAATCTTGAGATCTTGAAAGTAGTTCCCAATGAGCTTGTTGAAATTAAGCTGACCATGACAAAACCAGTTCATGCGGAAAATATCGTGACTTATTCTTTAGCTTCAGAAGGCTCTGTTACAAAATTTTCTTGGGCTATGTCAGGAGATGGTGGCTTCTTAACAAAACTCATTTCCGTTTTTATTGATTGCGAAAAGATGATTGCCGGACAATTTGGAGTCGGCATTGAAAATCTAAAAACAGTCGTCGAGGCTCAGAAATAGAGGTTTAAATGAAACTCACAGAAAAACCAGATTTCGTGAACTGGCCTGCAATTCACTACGTTTTTGTTGAATCGATCGGACCTTTCATGGAGACGGCACCCGCTGCGTGGCAGACATTACACAAACATGTCGAAGAAATCGGCCGGCAGGGAAAAATTAATGGTTACTTAAGTCTTTATAAAATGGAACCACAGATGATGTACCGCGCGGGGCTGGCACTGGATATAAAGCCGGAGAAAATCCCGCCCGGATTCAAGTACGAAAGATTCGAAGGTGGAAAGTACGCTCGTTTTGTATTAACGGGCTCTTATTCTCAACTTCCAGAAGCATGTGGCCGCGTTTTCCAGACGGTTAAAGAGACAAAGTTGCCAGTGGAAAATAACTTTTTCATCGAGAACTACGTCAATGATCCGCGTGTGACGCCAGAGGAACAGCTTATTACTGAGATTCTTATTCCGACGAAATAACAGGAGAGTTTTGGATGCTCAACTTTGAAAAGGCAAAAAACTAATGATGAAAAAAATCTTAATAGCTTTAGGAGTAGTGGCCGTTGTTTTGGCCATTATTATTGGCGTGTCACTTCAAACGAGAACCACTATTCATGTAGAGCATACATTAAACGCTCCTCCTGATAGAATTTGGCAAATGTGGAATGATCCTGAAGTGATCAAGAAGTGGTGGGGGCCGACGAACTATTCGTGCCCTATTGCCAAGAACGATCCACGTGTCGGCGGAGGCTACTTCTTAGGCATGCAAGGTCCTGATGGCAAAATTGCTTACAACTTAGGGACTTATACCGAAGTCGTGCCTTTGAAAAAAATGGTGTCCAAATTATCATTTGCAGATGAGTCAGGAAATCCGGTACCAGCTTCGAAATATGGTCTTCCAGGAAACTGGGCCGATGTGGTTCAAGTGACGGTAGAGTTTCAAGAGGCCGATGGAAAGACCTTGATTAAGATCACCGAGGAAGACATTCCGACGATCATGAAGATTTTTGCAAAGATGGGCTGGGAGCAACAGTTTGAAAAAATGGATGCTTTCATTGCTGCTCAGTAAATTAACCTTTTTTATTTTTAGATAGAAATCCTGCAAGGCGCTCGAGAATTTGTCGAGCGCTATCGGCAAGGCCTGATTTACGTGCGGCCATCAGAGCTTCCGGATTTGGAAAAAGCATTTTGAGAGAGATTTTTGTTTCTTCACCCTGTCTTTCAAAGTGAGCGAATGTACGGTACTGATCCGGCATTTCTTCAGTTCCATGCATGAAGGCTAAGAAAGAAGGCTTTACGACTTCAGTAAATTCAATTCGGTTCGCTTGATTAGAACCATCGGGACCGTACATCATGAATCGCCAAATACCTTGAGGTTTCAACTCAATCGAGTGAGTCAGAATTGTAGATCCAGCGGGCCCCCACCATTGCGCAAGGCTTTTTGAGTCAGTCCATGCCGCGTAGACTTCTTCCATGGAAGTATCAAACATCCGTGTGGCATTAACTTCGCGATTGGATCTGTCCAAAATCATTTCGGCAACGACGGCTTCAAGGCGATCGATATTTTGTTCATTCGCTTCGCCTGCGAATTTTCTGATCTTCTCACATTCTTCCGCACTAGAGAAAACTTGTCGGAAGGTGACTTTTGTGCTGCTTCCATCTTCTTCGAAAGTGGCTATGACTTGGAAGTGCGGTTTGGAAACATGATTAAAGACTAGTTTCGCTGGGGGCTTGATTTCGACAAAAGTACTTTTGTTCGGATAGTCGGTTCCGTTGGGACCATGCATGACAAAATCCCAGCTGCCATCAGGTCGCAAATCGTATTCGTTAAAAGTATTCTTGAAATCTTTTGGTCCCCACCATTGCGCAAGATAGTGCGGATGGGTCCAGGCTTTGAAAACCTGCTCTGGAGAAGCCTTTATAACTCGAGTCGTAACGATCTCTCGATTTGCAGATGAGTTCGAAGCCATGGCTTTCCTCCTTTGTTCCTGAACTATTATAGGAAAGCGAAATACGAATCACAAACAGTCTTTGAAAAAAGGAGGATGGGCCGGCCCGAAAGACCGGCCCACATGAGGGGAGGTGCGGCTCAGTTTAATTGACTTGAGTCACTGGTGCGGAATCTTGTGCTGTATTTGTGCCCAAGAGTTTTTCGAGAAGGCTGCTTTTACCGGACTGAACTTCAATTGTTCGAGCCTGCGCAGCTATTGTTTTTGGTATATAGAGCTGTAAGACACCGTCTTCATAATGTGCTTCTATTTTTTCGGCACTGACCGTGTTCGGTAGTATGAAGCTGTGCTTGAAAGCGCCATAGGATTTATCAAATTTTTTTCTTTCACCACTGATGGTGAGATTTTTGTCTAAGACTTCAATTTTAATTTCATCTTTCTTTACGCCCGGAAGATCAACACTGAGTGCGAAGTGGTCTTCTCGCTCAGAGACTTCGTATGCTGGAGTGGTCGTCGTGGTGTCGTCGAAGAGGCGATCCATTTGTCTCCAGAGATCAGAATGAAGAGTGCTAGTAAAGAAAGGATATGATGTTCTCATTTCAAACCTCCTTAAGGTTTCTTACAGCAAAGATTTATGGGATTTAAAGGAAGTCAAGGTAGAGGCTCAGAGATTTATTTTAAGAGGCTCTAAGTGTGCGTATTAAAAGTACAATTAGATATTAAATTTTTCGGAAAGGAAAATAAGGAAGACAATAATAGAAACAACGCACATCAAAAAGATAGCAGCTGCAGCGCAGTCCTTAGCAAGACCAATCATCGTATGATGTTCGGGGTGCAGATGGTCGAGGGCATTTTCAATCGCGGTGTTCATAAGTTCTAAGGCTAAAATACTGGACATGAGAATCAGAAAAACAGCCCACCAAATAGGTTCGGCATGAAGATAGAAAAGAATTCCGCTGGCTATAAAAGCGAGAAATACTTCCGTCTTAAAACTATTCTCTTTTTTGAAGGTGGACTGGAGACCATTCAAAGCAAAGAGAAATCGTTTATAAAGATGCTGGTTTTTTGACAACGGCAACTCCCCCCCCCTTTAATAGTAATGACACTGCCAGTTCTTATTCAACTCTCTTTTGGGGCTTATAAGTATTTCTAATTGGGAAATAGCGGATATTTTGATTAAACTGACGATAATGAAAGCCTTCTGTGCCTCTTTCTTACTCTATTTCCGTCACACCACCCCATAGGGGTTGTCATATATCTTTGTCCATCATGGACAATCCCAAACAATAAAACTTTGTCATTTAAATTTATTTTTAATTTTTGAGGTATTTTTATGTCTAAAATTTACGATCATCGGCAATTAGCCGATGAAATGGAGATCTTTTTCTTTAATGAGCAGATTGGTGCAGGATTGCCTGTGTGGCTCCCCAATGGAGTTGCGATCAGAGACTCCTTGGAGGCTTTCGTCAAAAGGCTGGAGCAGCTTGCTGGATATCAACGAGTTTCGAGCCCTCATGTTGCGAAGAGGGACCTCTATGAAATATCGGGGCATTTGCGGGCTTTTCAAAAAGACATGTTTCCACCCATGCAGTGGCCCGAAGATCAAAGTCACTATTATCTGCGACCGATGAACTGCCCCCATCATCACAAAGTTTTTGCTTCGAGTTTGCGAAGCTACAGACAATTGCCTTTGAGAATCGCGGAGTATGGGCAAGTTTATCGCTATGAAAATAGCGGTTCTTTGAAAGGCCTTTCGCGCGTACGGGGACTTTGTCAGAACGATGCGCATATCTATGTCGATCCGGAGCAAGCCAAAAGCGAAATTTTGAGCGTGCTTGAAATGCATGAAAAGTGTTATGTGGCCTTAGGCCTTAAAGGGTATTGCTACCGACTTTCTAAACATGATCCGCAGAGGATGAATGATTTTGATGGCCCTTCCGAGCTTTGGATTAAAGGAGAAGAAACTCTTCGCCAATGCCTCGAGAAAAAAAAGCTCCCGTTCTTTGAGGCCGTGGGTGAAGCCGCATTTTATGGCCCTAAAATAGACGTGCAGATGAAAATGGGTGAAGGGTCCGAAGAATCCATTGCAAGCGTGCAGCTGGATTTTAATTCGGCCGAGAAGTTTGATTTGAACTTTGTTGCAAAGTCGGGGCAAAATCAAAAGCCATGGATTATTCATCGGGCTCCGCTGGGAAGCCACGAGAGATTCGTCGCTCTTCTGCTTGAGTACTATCAAGGTCAGCTTCCAGGCTGGCTCAGCCCTGTGCAAATCTTCCTTATGCCGGTCGGTGAAGATCAAATGGCCTTTGTCCGAGAACTTGAAAAGGTCTTCCTCTTTAAAAACATTCGCGTGCACGTGGATGTGAATCAAGGAAGTCTCTCGAAGAGAATTCTTTTTGCCCACAAGCTACGACCATTTGCCAAAGTGATTATTGGTCCTAAAGAAGTCGCTTCGGGAGAGTTTGAGGTTCAATTGCGAGAGGGGAAAAGAGTGCTCAAAAAGCAGCAATTGCTAGAAGAGATTGCAGCTCTTATTTCTTCGCCGGAGGTTCTATAATCTGCTTTTCTTCTTGAACCATGTAGCGCAGTCCGATCATAAGACCATATTGATCAGACTGTTCACCTGTTTTGTTGGTAAGGGCCAGGGAATAACGACCCTCAAGAACAATGCCGAAGCGATCTTGATTCCAGAGATCGCCTTGGGCGGATAAATCAAAACCATATTCTGTGATATCTCTGGCAGAAGTGTCCACGGCCGCACCCGGAGGAAAATCCGAGTAGATCGTTTTGGGCTCACCCATCGAGTAAGATGAATAAAATGCCAGCGATGTCGAAAAATAGGGACTCCACCAGCGTCGATAGCCCATTCCGATATGCATAACCTGGATTTCTTCGACAATTCTTTGGGTGGCATCGACTTCGCGGAAAAAAGTCTGTGGCATATAGAACATGCTGATTTCTAGACTAGCATGATCGTTAAAATCTCCCACAGCAATGAGGCCGACACCGCCCCGGTAAGAGGAATTAAAATCAGAACCCAAACCCCCATAGTTGGTTCGGCTATAATAGGGGCCCAGAGTCGCTGTTACTTGGCCCTCAACGGGGTCGTAAGCGAAACTCTTTCCAGTAAGGAATAGCAAAATTAGGAAAAGCACCCTTATAATAAAGTTCATAAGTGAAGAGTAGAATTGATATTATAGAAAATCCAATGAAAACCGTTTTAGGGAAAGCTTTGTTTCTTATGCTTTTCCTCTGGGTCTTTTTCTCTTCGCTTTCAATAAAGGCCGAAGAGAAAGCCCCACCTCCTCCAGAAGGAGAAAAAACCTGGGAGCAAACTCTGATCGAAGGAAACATCGCAATTTCCAAATGGTTTGATAGCGTCGCGGAAGGTTTGGATCTTTTCTTGGTGGGACGACGGGTCACCGAGCGTGCGAATACGAGCAGCCTTCGAGTGGAAAACCTGACGATCTCCCAAGAGGGAAAAGCACTTATTAACTCCGTCAGTATTGGAGTGAATCCGCGGCTACCTAACTTAGAAGAATATTGGCATTTGAAATTTGCGACTTATGACGAACGAGCTGACAAACGGAATGCGCAGGAGTACATCCGCCAGACCCCGCGTGAAAGAAATCCCGGTGCAACGGTGGGGGTCTTTAAAAAGCTCGGTAATATTCGTACGGCCTTTGAGCCGCGGATTGAATTACAAGATCCATTGCGTATTTCCCACTCCCTCAGCTTTGAAAGTGTCGCGCGACTAGAAACTTACGAGATCAATCCTAAACTAGAGTTCTGGGCGACGCCCGATAAAGGCGTGGGGGCTTTTCAAGCCCTGAATTTCAACTTTCTTCTTTCAAAAGTTTGGTCGATCACTTTGGTTAACCAAGGTGACTACGAAGAAAAGACTCATACCTACAGCGTGACTAACGGGGTTTCATTTGGCCAGATTTTGAGCCGGAAACAGGCCTTGTCGTACAATATTTTCTTTGGTTCCAACAATCATCCGAACTATCATTTAGATAGTTATAATTTCGCTGTTGTGTATAGCCATGTTCTTTACAAGAAGATTTTGGATATCCAAGTGGCACCCAATGTGGATTTCCAGCGAAGTCTGGATTTTAAACGCGTTTTAGGTGTCACTTTTACCGTTAACTTGAATTTCTAAAGGAGACAGTTTCTGGATATTCAACGTTACTTGGAGAAAAGGCAACAGCTGGCGGAACAGCAGCCAAAGTATAGAGAGCTTTGTACGGTCTGTGTTCAGCCCCAGTTTAGTTGCTACTGCGTGCATATCCAAAAGTTTGATCCGCAGATGGATTTTGTGATCCTCATTCATCCTATTGAAGTGCATCGTCGAATTGCTACAGGACGAATGTCTCACCTCGTTTTACAGAATTCGCATTTAATCATGGGACAAGATTATACGGAGAATTTTCAAGTCAATGCGATTTTAGAAGACCCCCGTAGGCATAATGTGATGTTGTATCCAGGAAGATATTCACAAAACCTGACGGACCTTTCGGAACCAGAACGTTCCACACTTTTTCCGGCGGATAAAAGACTCACGATTTTTGTAATTGATGGCACCTGGGCGACAGCTCGAAGAACGGTTCGTCAGAGTAAAAACCTGTCACCTTTGCCGCGGATTTGTTTCTCTCCGGAAAAACCTTCCAATTTTCGTGTGCGGAAACAACCTCATGCTGCTTGTTACTCGACGATCGAGGCGATTCATCACACCATCGAACTCGTCGGCTCAAGCCAAAGTTTCAATGTGCAAGATCGTGAACATGATAAGCTTCTTTATGTCTTTGATAAAATGGTCGAACGACAGTTGGAATTCATTCGCCTTTCTGAAGGAAAACCAGGCGCACTCAGATATCGACGAGATCGCAGAAAACTAATTCTTGCCTCACTAGAAAATAAAGTTAACAATGCTCTCAATGAAAAAGAGGAAGTTCGCTAAAACTTTTATTTTTCTCGCTCTCCTGCTTATTGGCGGAGTTTTTGGCTATGGAATGCGGCCTCAATGCAGTCCTATTGCAGATGAAGCGCTGGCGCATTTTGGTGTCCCTATTGAAGAGCGACAAGACCGCGATTTCTATATGAAAGTCTTTCAGCACAGAGCTGACGGTCATTGGTATCAATGTAAAACTGCATTGTCTCGTAAGTTTTTTTTCTAAGAAATAAAACCTAGTCACTTAAAATGTATTCGTGATTAATAGCTACAAGTTGCGCCCAAGCGGGGCGATGCTTGTTGCAAATAAAGTAAGCCGGCACCGGCAAAAGACGGCGTTTTCCTTTTTTGTCATACCAGTCAGAACCTTTTTTAAGACTTTCCTCCGCATCGGGAGTGGTAAAGTTCCAAATACGCGGCGAGAACTCCTCGCGCACTATAATGTCGTCGCCGGAAGGACCTTTGGCGTGTCCTTCAACGATAATTCGGTCGGAACTTCGTTTTTCTCCAGGAAGATAGTGACAGTCTTCGAGCCGCCCTTGGATAAAAATAAAATCCCCTGGACTCCTCAAGAAATTACGCAAAAGGTTTAGATTTCTTTCTTTCCAGAAAAGCCACGAACCTACAAAAAAGGAAATGCTTAGGACAAGGATAGCGACGCCCGAAAGAATTAGGCTGAGTTGTTTTTCTTCAAGGCGAAAGGCTTCGTTAAAAAGAAAGATGGCAATAAGCACAGAGAGGGCGCCAGCGGTAAAGAATCCCACTATGGCCGAAAGTCCAACGGACCCACTGGAACGAAGAAGCTTTTTAAGTCGGACCGGATCTTGGAGCCCGGTTTCATTCTGAATGATTAGATGTTGCCAGGTACGATACATGATTCATAGGATGGAGGATGTTGGAAATATAGTAAAGTCTATTGCATGACGAGGAGATCTTTTATGTCAGATGATTTAAAGGCGGAGATTGAACGACTCAAAGCCGAAAATGAAGCGTTGAAAACAAAAAAAGGTGCGAAGGGCACTCTTTCTATGAAAGTGAGTGAAAAAGGAGCGTTGTCTGTTTACGGCATGGGCCGTTTTCCAGTGACACTTTATAAAGAACAATGGATCAAACTTTTAGGAATTGCTGACGACATCAAAAAGTTTATTCAGGAAAACGATGATAAGCTCAAAACAAAAGAGTAAGATTGTTAAGATCCAAAACCGGGAAGAGCTTGAACGCTGCTTTCCGGTGATGAAGGAGTTGCGCCCCCATCTTTCAGAACAAGAGTATCTCGAAATCTATCGTCATGCGCATGCGATGGATGGCTACGAGATAGTCGCCCTTGAGCAGAGCGGGCAAATCCTTGCAGTGATCGGCTATCGAATTCTTTACGATTTTGTTCGCGGCAGACATCTTTACATTGATGATCTCGTGACAACAGAGAAAATGCGATCCCAGGGTTTAGGAGAACAGCTGTTGGAGCACGCGGCAGTTGTCGCAAAAGGTCTGGGTTGTAAGTCGATGCGATTGTGTGCGGTTCTTGAAAACGAGCAAGGCATCAAGTTCTACGAGAAAAACAAGTGGAACAAAAGAGCCTACGCTTTTACTAAGAAGGTTTAAACCGGAGGCTTTATGAAGTGGATCGGAATTGCGGTATTTGCGGTTTTAGCAACGGCCTGTTCTTCAGCTCCAATTGAGTCTCCGTTACCAGGCGCGCGAACCACTCTTCCGGCGGAACCCGTGGAAAATCAAAAAAGTTCTATTGATTATGTTGGCCTACAAAGAGCCATGGGTATGGAAATCCCTGTGGAAAAATTAGGCTACAAAGAAAAAGCTTTTGATACCTGTCAGGCTGGATATGGGTATTCAACGACTCATAATTGCCATCGTGAATACATGGTGGTTATCAACTTCCGCCTACAATGCCGTGATTCTGTCGGCACTGTCGCAGAAGGAGTGACCGATGCGGATCTTACAAACATTGCAAATCGGCCTGTTCGTTGGAACCTTAAACCGAATCAAGGTGTGACAAACACCGATAACGAAGGCTATGGGCAGATCATGACAGTGGCGACTCGCTCACAAAGATCAGAGCGTCTCAAAATCGGCATTGGTAATGAATTCCTTTATATGCGTGCCGGAGAGATTACTCGTGTCGTGACTCCACAGCCGTGGTGCACTCAATAAGCTCGTATAGAAGTTCGTCGCCGTTTCTCATCTTGATGCGAGCTAGATCGAACCTGGCGTTCCTTTTGACACACCCTTGAGCGTGAACACAATCCACGAGATAATTGTTGAAATAGTAGTACGTCGGTTGTGTCTCTAAAAGAGATGTATTGGAATGGAAGGTACAACATGGCACGTCCCCAAGATAAAAATGTCTTTCTCATCGTAAGTGGCAACGGTAACCGTATCACGACGATGTCCGAATATATCAATAAGAACTTCTCGAATTGCTCGATCTTTCATGCATCAGATTGGTTTGATACAAAGTACAAGATTGATAACGTCTTTCCTAAGATGGTTTTTGTTGATGAGTACTTACCGAAGAAAGCTTCGGGCCTCGAGATTGTTGCAAAAATCTATAAAGAGAAGAATCAGGAGAGTACCCATATAGTTATCATGTCTGTGGTAGCTGATTTAGATCTTTATCCAGCGAATGGGCGAATTCATTATTTAACGGAGCCTGAGCGTGAAGGCGCTATCGTCGACGTTGTTTCCAAGGTGGTAACCCCGAAGCAGGGCACGCAAACCACGGAGTACACTCTTCGACATTTGAGTGCCGGTGAACTTCTTTTTAAAGAAGGCGATGCGACTCAATCAGTCTATATTGTTAAGAATGGAACCTTGAGAGCCTACTCTGATTCCATGTCTGGTGGTCGCGTCACTCTTGGTGAAATAGGTGCCGGCGAGTTCGTCGGTGAAATGGGTCACTTTAATCACGAGCCTCGCTCGGCAACGATTGAGGCTGTGACCGATGTGGATCTTGTGGAAATTCCAATAAGCTCACTCGACAATGTGATTTTCTCAAAGCCCTCATGGGCCCGAGCACTTGTAAAGACATTGTCGCAACGTCTGAAAAGAGCGAATAAAGTTCTTACTGGATAGAAAGAATATCGTATTCGAGAGTTCTATTACCTTGCTCAAGAAGAGCGGTGTCTCCTACTTTGAGCCCAAGAAGGGCTTCTCCCAGCGGACTATTCGGTGTGATCACCTGAATCTTTTTTCCCTCAAAATGGACATTAACGCCACCTCCTTTGTTCATTACAAAGAAGTAGCTGCTTTTGCCGTTAAGCTCTGTTTCGACAAGAGCTGTGGCTGAAATCGGGTCTTTGTCGGTAAAAGCCTTCGGTTCGATATGTTTGAAAATTACGAGAAGCTCTTCCGTATCCGTGATTCGCTTTGATTGAGCGCCCGCCAAATAAGAAGCTTCTAAAGCACGCGTGTCGTACTCGTTTTCGGGTTTGCTTTCCTCATGAGTAGCAGCTTCGCGTGTAGTGCGTTCAGATTCCTTTAAGACCAAAAGGTCTTTTTCTAATTCGGCTCGAATGTGTGCGATCAATTTCTTTTTATCCACGATGTCCTCGATTAGTCCTTATGCAAAGAACTACCTCGAGTTGAAAGATCACTCAAGATTTTATTGTAACGAGCACGGCTGTCCGCGGTGAGCTCTGTAGGCATTTAGCACGTTTTCACGAAAAAGACGTGTCGAACTTGTCAACAGATCCGACCAAAAGCGTAAAGCACTCTCTTTAGAATTTTATTTGTGGAGGGTTTTATGAAAACAACGATTTCCTATTTGATGATCATCTTAAGTCTTCTATTGCTATCGTGCGAAAGGCAATCAGCAAAAAGAACTCAGATGGAACAACTCGCCCGCGACGCTTATGCTTTTGGATTTCCATTGGTCTTAATGGATACCACCAGCAAATATACAGCAGCGCTCTCACGCAGCTCCGAAAAGCAAACCAAGGTTCCAATGTATCAGTTTTATCACACACGCAAAGTTCGCGAGAACAAACTTCATGACGTGGCCTCTTTGGATAGTGACATGATTTATTCAACAGCGTGGCTGAATTTGGCGAATGACCCGGTTGTGTTAACGATTCCAGCATCGGGTCAGAGATTTTATGTCGGAGGGCTGTTGCAAGGATGGTCTGATGTTTTCGGTGTCGTTGGCACCAGAGCCACCGGCAACAAAAAACAAAGATTTCTGCTCAGCGGTCCTCAATGGAAAGGGGAAACACCGAATGGGATGAAACCTTTGAGATCCAGCACAAATCTAGTTTGGGTGCCCATTCGCATTTACGCCGCTGGCGGCGTGGAAGCAGCTTCTGCGAGAAGTTTTCAAGAAGGACTTCGTCTGACACCATTGAGTCAATGGGGAAAAAATCGCGGAACAGCTCGGATGGAAGATATAGATCCCAATGTTAACTTACGAAAAGATTCGCGAGACCAAGTATTTTCGATGAGTGCCGACGAATACTACACACGTCTTTGTGCTTTGATGGTGGATAATCCTCCGGCTCCGATGGATAGCGGCTTCACAGATAAAATTCGCAGCTTAGGAATTGTGCCGACAAAGAATTTCAAGTTTGGCGATCTTCCAATGGAGGCACAAAAAGCATTAAGTGAAAGCGTGAAGGGTGCGAAAAATTATATTTTGGCTCACCAGGGATCTTTTTCGCCGAAGGGACGCCTCGTAAATGGTTGGACAACTCCAGTGAACAATCCTGGATTTGGAACGGATTACTACGGTCGTGCTTACCAAGCCTATGTGGGATTAGGAGTTCTTCCGCCACAAGATGCTGTTTTCCCTATCGCGTATGAAGATCACATGGGGCAGCAACTTATGGGTGAGAACAGTTATAAAATTACTTTTGAGCAAGGCAAGCTGCCACCGGTGAATGGCTTTTGGTCGATTACAATGTTCCAGTTGCCTGATGTTAGCTTGGTAGACAATGTGATTCGACGTTACTCACTCGGTCAATACAATCGCATGAAATACAATCAGGATGGTTCGCTGACAATCTATGTGCAGCCTAACAGTCCAGGAAAAGACAAAGAGTCGAACTGGCTGCCCTCTGGAAAGGGAAACTATCAATTAACGATGAAGATGTACTGGCCAAAGAAGGAAGTTCTTGAAGGCCGCTGGACACCGCCTGTTATAGAAAGAGTCCAGCAGCAACGCATGACCTTGATTTACTGACTAGAAGACAGTTCTTTGGTTTCGGGCTGCTCGCGAGCAAATTTGACCAGCTCTTTTTGGGTGGCGACCATTTGCTCGTAAATGCTCGTATAGTTTTTCATCACGCGCATAGCATAGTCACGTTTGATAACTTTGCCATCGCTTGTAATGCTGCCGATGGTGCGGCTCACTCGGCGCATATTTTTTGGTCCCATATTGTAAGCCGGAAGATAGTGATAAGCCCGGCTTGAAAATTCTTCGCGCAGATGCGCAAAGTAGGTGATACCAATTTTAATATTGGTCACAGGATCAAAGAGGGATTTAGAACCCCTCCATGGCATTTTATTTTTTTTAGCAATCCACTCTGCCGTTTGAGGCAAAATCTGCATAAGTCCTATTTCGCCGGCGTTGCCTCGGGCTTCTGTATTAAAATTGCTTTCGGTTTGGATGACGGCCAGCACGAAAATGGGATCGAGTTCTTGTTTACGGGATTCGGTAATTAGAACCTCGGTGATTTCCGGAATGCGGTTTTTCCACTTTTCATCTAACGAAGCCTCGATCTTTTTATAAACAAGGTAGTTAAGGGCCTGCTCACCTTCAAAGCGCTGAGCCAGGCTGCCTTTGTAATAGACCCCTAAAAGCTCTCGGGCCTGGTCCTGACGAGAGTCCTCATCCACGCTAGGGAGATTCAAAGACGAGAACTCGACGAGTGTCATATTTTGAAACAACAGGACCATCAGGACCCAGCCTGACAAAACCGCAAATACGCCGGCGCGTTTTTTTGTGACTATCATGATAAATATATCGGCACTTTTCTAAACATTTTCGAGAACTAAGATGACTCACTTTTTGACTCATTTTGGCCCTATCTGCCGAGGGACTTGCAAACTCGTTCGAACATTACCTGGTCCTAAGAGTTACAAATTCTATTTGCTATTAAACGGAGTTGAAATAGCATTAAGCGATGGCAGAGCTCGAAAATAAGCGTACCTTCTTAGTAGCAACCTCAAGGCCCGAGTTAAACTCTCAATTGGAAGAGGCGATTAAAGCCCATGTTTCCAATGCCACAGTCTTTACAGCTATCGATGGAGTGGAGGCTCTTCGTAAAGCAGAGAATGTCCCTCCACATGTTGTGGTTGTCGATTTTCAAATCCCCAAAATGAGTGCTATCGATCTCACAAAAAAGCTCATTGCTAGAAAAGACCGAGCGGCGGTAATTATTCTTGCGCCTTCGGTGGATGAACATATTTTCATGGATGAAGTTGTCACAGGCCAAGTGCAGTTTTTGTCCGGCACAGGTAAAGTCAGTATTTTTAACAACCTTGTTACGAGAGCTCTTAATTGGGTTTCTCATGAAGATAAGTCTATTTATCACTTACGCTTTCTTTCTCCGAATGAGCAACTCATCAGAGAAGGCGAGGCCGCGGACTATGTTTACATTCTTAAAACCGGAGAGCTGAAAGCCTATAAAACAGACGGTGTGAATGAAATTTTTCTGGGCCATATTTATCCAGGAGAGTTTGTTGGTGAAATGGCATACATCAATGGCGAAGCACGCTCGGCAAATGTGATGAGTTTGACAGATTGCGAACTGATCGAGATTCCAAGTGCCAGTTTAGATGCGGTTCTTTTCTCTCGACCGGTGTGGTCGAAGGCATTACTGAAAACTCTTTCCAAGCGCCTTAAAAATTCCAACGATGAAAAAGGATCCGGAACAGAAGAATGATTCAATAAGGCTATGATAAAGCCTTGCATTCTTCTTTTGTGGGTCCTTGTTTTAATCTCTTGCGCCAGCGATGATTCGTCCTCAACCAGTCCCGAAGAACAAAAGAGTTTCAATAGTTCTTGGACACCTCAGTATAGTTATCTTGTGCAGTATTATGATATGACCTCGTCGTTTTTTGGCGACGGCTCAGTGTTCTATGCGATGGTAGGATTTAACGGCACAGTTAGAAACCCCAACAATCTTGGTATGAGCACGACCTCAGGGCCCGTGAGCTTCGCAACACATTTTGACGGCGTTGATGACCGTGTCGTTTTGCCTTTTCAGGGAAATCTAAACTTGGCAATGTTTTCGGTGTCGTTATGGATCCGCACGATGGGAGGCAGTGGAGATCGCTGTGCATTGACTTCGCGGGATACGCTCCCCACACGGGGCTATGCCATCTGCGTGGATGCCAGCGGAGTGCCGCAAGTGCGATTAGGAAATGGTTCTGCCAACACTTGGATCATTGCTCGAGGGGCCGCAATTGCTGATAATGTTTGGACTCATGTCGCAGTGACTTTCGATGGGGCCGCTTTGCGCTTTTATCAAAATGGCTCTCAAGCGGGTGTAAATTTTCTAAGCTATGTGCCTAACACCACGCGGCCACTCTATGTAGGAGCGGGAGGAACAGAGCTAGATCCTAATGCTGCAGATTTTTTCTCTGGGGATATTGACGAAGTAGGAATTTGGAGTAGTGTCCTGACCGAAGCGGACGTTCAAACCATTTACCTACACACTTTATGAGCAAATTTCTTATTTTCCTGGTTAGTTTTTTTCTTCTCGCCAATTGCACTTCAAAACCTGAGATCGGCACTCCCGGAAATCCCATCAAAATTTCTTTGGTTCCTGGTCAGGATACAAAAGTTCTCGAAGAAAATGGTAAGGAGCTCGAAGCTTACTTGAAAGAAAAAACCGGACTGCCTATTGAAGTCAGTGTTCCTTCGAGTTTTGTTGCCGTGATCGAGGCGCTGGGTTCAAAACGCGCTGACATGGCGATCATGAATACCTTTGGTTACATTTTAGCGCGGGAAAAATACGGTGCGGATGCGGCTCTCACGGGTGTTTTCAAGGGTCGTGATGTTTATTGGGGGCAAATCATTGCTCGCAAAGATGGTCCGAAAACGCTCAAGGATCTCAATAATAAAAAGTTCGCGTTCGTAGATCCCTCTTCGGGCTCGGGCTTTGTGTTGCCTTCAAAACTTTTGAAAGATGAAAAGGTCGTTCCAAAAGAAGTCGTCTTTGCCGGACGCCATGACAGCGTAGTGACCATGGTTTATCAACGCCAAGTGGATGCGGGTGCGACTTACAATATACCTCCTTTGGATGGGGTTCCCCAAGATGCGCGCAAGCTTGTAGTTACTCAATTTCCCGATGTGTATGATCAAATCGTGATTATTGCTAAAACCGATCCTATTCCCAACGATCCTGTAGTTTTCAGAAAAGATTTTCCTCCTGAGTTACGTAAGAAGCTTGTCGATGCTATCAAGAAGATGGTGAAAGAAGAAAAAGGCGGAAAGATTGTCTATAATCTGTATCACATGGACGATTTTAAAGACGCCGATCCAAAACAATACGAAAAAGTGCAAAAGATGCTTCTCGATCTCGGAAAGTCCGCACAAGATTTTGTTAAATAAGTCTGAGCCAAGTTTCATAGTGAAATGCTAGCAGCATTCCGAAAGGCAACGTGAGTGGCACCACCACCTCCCATGCTTTCTTGTTGTAAAAGACATGAAGTGCAGAGATCACAAAGACAATCGGTGCCAGCATCACAAGAGCCAATGGCACGGCAAAGTTGGCGAGCAGAAAAATTCCAAAAATAATTTCAAAGATTTTCACTGTCGGCATAATGATTCGACTTTCGATACAGGCAACGACAAATTTATCGATCGCCGCCGGTGAAGGCGGAATTTGTTTCCACTGAAAAAAACCGTTGAGACCCCAAAATGTGAGCTGCATTCCAAGAATCCAGCGAAGGGCGAGTTCGAAATAATCCATCATGGGACGGAAAATACCTCTGAAAGACCGGAATTGCTAGACCTATGGTTGATGAGTTCAAGAATAATGTACCCATAGACTAAGCTTGTTTATAGACTTATTCGAACACAACATGAAGGCTCAACACGTGGAATGCAACATTGAAAAACAACAAAGATTTTTAGCTCTGCAAGAATATCAGATTCTCGATACCGAAGCAGAGCAAGCGTACGACGACATCACTTACTTAGCATCTATGATCTGCAGAACTCCTCTTTCATTGGTGAGTCTTATAGATGAAGACAGGCAGTGGTTTAAATCTCATCGAGGAACTTCCTTGCAGCAAACGCCTCTTGTGACGTCGATTTGCGCCTGCGTAGCGGAGCAGAAGGAAACGTTGCTTGTGCCGGATACATTAAACGATCCGCGCTTTCAAAATATGGAGCTGATCAAAGCCACTCCCTTTATTCGCTTCTATGCCGGAGTTCCTTTGATTACACCCGAAGGTGTTGCTATCGGCGCGCTCTGCGTGATTGATCTTGAACCGCGCTTGCTGACGTCAGAGCAGGTTCAAGCTCTAGAGGCTCTGGCCCGACAGGTGATGAGTCACCTCGAACTGCGCAGAAGTCAGAATCGCATTCAGGATCAACAATCGAAGATGCTGCATAAAACGAAGCTTGCTTCTATTGGTGAAGTTGCAGCTTCCATTGCGCATGAGATTAATAATCCTCTGACGATTATTAACGGTAACGTGGGTCTTCTTCGTCGGATCCTGGGTGGAAGAACAGAGGTCTCTCATCCCAAGGCCTCTCAATATTTGGAGAGCATAGAGAAGACCGTTCTTAGAATTGACAAGATTATTCGCGGACTGAAAGCTCTTTCACGAGAAAGCGCGGGCGATCCGTTTGAAGATGTTGATTTGGTGAGTTCTATTATTAATGCGAACTCCGTTATGCGTGAGAAGTTTCAGGGGCGCGGAATTCAAATTCGCGAAACCCTTCCGCAGACCAGAGCTAGCGTTGAATGCAGACCCGTGCAGATAGAGCAAATCATGATTAATCTTCTGACCAACTCTTACGATGCGATTTATGATCTCAAAGAGAAATGGGTGGACATTTCTATTCTTGAAAATGGGGATGCTTGGCAGGTCGTGATTACGGATAGTGGGTTTGGGATTGCTGAAAATTTACGTGACAAGATTATGCAGCCTTTCTTTACTACGAAGGCCATTAATCATGGGACTGGGTTGGGGCTCAGTATTTCCAAAGCGATTGCCGAGGAGCATGGTGGATCGCTGGAGTTGGATGTTGCGTGTGTGAATACTTGTTTTGTGCTTACTTTGCCGAAGAGGCAGGGTTTAGGTAATAGGGAAGAAGTAGGAATTGGCTCCGCACTTCTTCCTCCGTCCTGAGAGTCGGGGCTGTGCCGCCCCGAACCCCGCTACTGACGGGCATCGTGCCCGTCAGTTCGATGTACCGTTTGGTTGGTACAGAGGCTTGAATTACTTTGTGAGGGCTTTTCTTAGGTTGCTGTCTAGCAATTCTAGGAAGGGCTCTGTGTTCAAGTATTGCTCTTGAGTTACTTTTTCGCCGTAGATGCAGACTGCTAGGTCTTTTGTCATCTTGCCGGATTGGACTGTATCTACGCAGACTTTTTCTAGTGTTTGGGCGAAGTTTACTAGGGCTGGGTTGTTGTCTAGGTTACCGCGATGCTCTAGGCCTCTTGTCCATGCGAAGATGGATGCGATTGGGTTTGTTGATGTTGGCTTGCCCTGTTGGTGCATACGGTAGTGACGAGTCACTGTTCCGTGAGCTGCTTCTGATTCCATTGTTTTTCCGTCTGGAGTGATGAGGACAGAGGTCATCAAGCCCAGGGAGCCGAAACCTTGTGCGACTGTGTCGGATTGAACGTCGCCGTCGTAGTTCTTACACGCCCACACGAAGTTACCATTCCATTTCAATGCAGAAGCCACCATGTCATCGATCAAACGATGTTCATAAGTGATGCCGGCTTTTGTGAAAGTCTCTTTGAATTCTTTTTCGTAGAGTTCTTGGAAAATGTCTTTGAAACGACCATCGTATTTTTTGAGGATGGTGTTTTTAGATGAGAAGTACAGAGGCCATTTTTTCGTCAACGCCATGTTGAAGCAAGAACGAGCAAAACCGCGGATAGATTCATCTGTATTGTACATTGCCAAAGCAACGCCATCGCCTTTGAAGTTGTAAACCTCGTGAGAAATCTTTTCGCCGCCACCTTCTGGTTCAAAAGTGATCGTCAATTTGCCTTTACCCTTTGTAACGAAATCAGTTGCACGATATTGATCGCCGAACGCATGGCGGCCGATGCAAATCGGAGCTGTCCAGTTCGGAACAAGGCGAGGAATGTTTTTGCACACGATAGGCTCACGGAAAACCGTGCCATCCAAAATATTTCTGATGGTACCGTTCGGAGATTTCCACATCTGTTTTAAATTGAATTCTTTTACGCGAGCCTCGTCAGGAGTGATCGTCGCGCATTTGATGCCGACGTTGTATTTTTTGATAGCTTCCGCCGCCGCAACAGTGACTTCATCGTTAGTAGCATCACGATGTTCCATACCCAAATCGTAATACTTAATATCCATATCAAGGTACGGAGTAATCAGTTTATTTTTAATAAAAGACCAGATGACGCGAGTCATTTCGTCGCCATCAAGCTCCACTACAGGATTGGTGACTTTAATTTTTTGCATGCAAATCTTCCATTCATTGTGATTGTTTTGGCCCCACTATAAGTGGTCCACTTTTGAAAGTCGATATGCAATTGCTTCGGGAGCCCTCTTATGACACATCAAACCGATGTCGATGTTCTCATTGTAGGCGCCGGGCCGACGGGGCTGACCTTGGCATGTCTCCTAGCGCAATTCGGAGTGAAATTCAGAATCATTGAAAAAAATAAAACTATCACCGAGCGGTCCAAGGCATTGGTTGTCCAGGCTCGGACCTTAGAACTTTTTGAGCAGCTGGGACTAGAGGAATCCGCATTGGAAATGGGCCAGCCTGCGGAGGGCCTGGATATGGTCGTCCGCGGAAAAATCAGGGCCAGCATTGATTTGCGGGACTATGGAAAAGGCATGACCAACTATCCCTACGTGCTGATTTTAGAACAAAATAAAACCGAGAAGCTTCTTTTAGACAAGCTGGAAACCTCTGACGGCAAAGTCGAGTGGCAAAAGGAATTAATCGAAATCACTCAGCATCCCTATTTCGTGACTGCGGACATTGCAAGTCACGAGAAAATAGAAACTATCACCGCCAAATACCTTGTGGCGGCAGATGGTGCGCACAGCACGGTGAGATCCTTACTCCGCCTGCCTTTCGAAGGAGGCACTTACGAAAGCCGTTTTTTGCTAGCCGATGTCCTCATCCGCGGCCATGTTTCACGCCGGCATATCAGCTTGTGTTTTTCGCGCCAGGGTTTCGCAGGATTTTTTCCCATGTACGGCAGCGAACGATACCGGGCCATTAGTCTCCTGCCGAATACGATCTCGGAAAAACAAGAAAATGATTTTGAAGTTATTGCGACTGAGATTCAAAGGCAAGCGGAGCTTCCTATGCAGCTCTCAGACCCACTGTGGGTTTCGACCTACAAATTGCATCATAGAAATGTTCTGCATTTTAAAGAACAGCGCTGTTTCTTTGTCGGAGATGCCGCGCACATTCATAGCCCCGCTGGCGGTCAGGGGATGAACACGGGCATTCAGGATGCCTACAATCTGGCATGGAAAATTTATTTCGTGGTGGCCGGCAGGTCTCAAGAAAAAATTCTTGAGACCTATCATGAAGAAAGGTTCCCCGTGGCACGCAAACTGATCCGTACCACCGATCGCATGTTCTCTTTGGCGACGGATCAGCGGCCCCTCTATCGCTGGTTCCGATTGTATTTGGCCCCCATAGCGGCGCGTTTCTTATCTCAAAGAGAGTTTTTTAGAATTTCAGCCTTCAAACTAATCTCGCAAATTGGTGTTCACTATCATCATAGCTCTTTAACGAAGCAATGTTTTTACTCCAAAGGAGTTCTGCGTGCGGGAGATCGTTTCTACAATGGTGGATGTCAGGATGGTTTTTTTCACGCCTTTCTGATTGGCGAACAAGAGGCGCAAAAGCAGGTAATGATTCTTTTGGAACAATACTTCGAAGGCAAAATAAAATTTCATACGCTTGATAAGCGGCCCGATATTCACTCGATTTTGCAAAGTTACGGAATTTACAAGGACGGGATGATTCTGGTCCGTCCAGATGGCTATGTCGGTTACTGCGAAGCAGGTCTCGATTTGAGGCCGCTGCAAGATTATCTCCGCCGCTTCTTTCTCCTTCGCGGAGCTTCACTGGAAAAGTCTCCTGATGAAAAAGAAGCCTTTCCCTTTGAAAGCTTTATTTAGGTCTTAAGTGGGCGGTTGAGATCCAAAAGGTTGTTCTTAATTTCTTCAAAAAGCGGATCATACTTGATTTGTTTTCGTGAAATCAGGCTCAAGCTGTGTTTCCACAAGCCATCCGTGGGGCCGATCAGTTTGAGCAAACCCAATTTGAGTTCATTCGCGATGTAAGGAATCGGCAGGAAGGCACATCCTCCACGATCAACAACGGCTCGAGCGACCACAGATAGAATATCGCTCTCCATCAGAATAGGCTTTTGCAGATTTTTCTGGCGTAAGTAGACATCGACTTCGTGGCGCAGACGCTGATCCGGAGACGGCAAAAGCAAACCGATCTTGTCGTTTTTAAATAGTTCATGGATCGTCGGGGGTTTGCGATAGCCGTTTTTTCGAAGCAGTTCTTTGGAAATAGCCAAAGCCACCGGCATGCGGACCGAAACCACCTCATTCAGATTGTCCACCCGAAGAGGGCTATTCGTCAGAAAGAGGTCGATCTTCTGTGTCTTTAAACTCTGCAAAAGTTCCACTTCGCTCGCGGAGCTGACATTCAAGATACAGTTAATGTGATCTTTACCTTGCTGCAAAATGTCGCCCAACAAATCGGCGACAAAAGGTCTTTCGATTTGATCGGTTACGCCGATGTGAATGCGCCGCTTTTCTTGCGCCTCGGGACTCTTCAGATGGTTTGCCAAGTGATGGGCGATCTCAAACATCTGTCGGCAATAGGTATAGACTTGCTCGCCGTCTTTCGTCAGCTGCATTTTTCTGCCGTTTTTCTCAAAAAGTTTGCGATCAATACTGGCCTCAAAGGTTTTGATCTGCGCACTGAGTGAAGGCTGGCTAATAACCAAGTGTTTAGAGGCATTACTGACCCCGCCGAGACGAGCTGTAACATAGAAGTAATAAAGGTGATTGTAATTAAACATAGAAAAATCCTAACTATTAGTTAGTAATTATATATTTTAACTAATGTCTCAAATCAACGATACTTATCGTAGGAACAAGAAAAGGAGAACGTTATGAGATTACAGACACTCTTCCGAGACCTTGATAAATCCGAAGCACTGGAGGCTTACCTAGAAGAAAAAATCGGCACTAGTATTGAAAATTTCCTTAAATATCAACCAAATACAACTGCAACGGTCCGGATAGAGTTAGATCGACACCGTACCCTGAACCGTAAACCTTCGTTCCACTGCGAAATAATTTTGAAACCGACTCGTTCGAAACAACCAATCAAAATCTCAAAACATGCAGAGGATGTTTACACCGCTGTGAGTGAGGCCGCAGCGGCCCTCAAGACTGTTTTGAGTCGACGTTCGGCTAAGAAAGCTCAACATCGGCGTCATGAACATTCACGCGAACTACGTGATCTAGTTGCGTGACAAAAGATTAAAGTGTTATTTATTCAACCCTGCTGTAACGGGGAGCCCTCTTGGCTCCCTGTTCTTTTTTAGGAGCTCAGGGTGGAAATACTTATTTTGAATGGAAGCATTCACGGCCCGTCCGGTAATTGTGGCTTACTGATTCAAGCCCTCAAAAAGAACCACAAGAAGATCCAATGGAATGTGGTTCATCTTCACAAAACCTCTTTTGGTCCAGGCCTGTTTAAAAAAATCACCAAAGCAGATGCAGTTCTTTGCCTCACTGGGACCTATTGGGATTCTTGGGGGAGCCCTCTGCAAAAATTCTTAGAGGACGCGACGGATTTAGAAGCCCGCCCTGAAATTCTCGGAAAGCCCCTCGGCGTTTGTGTGCTGATGCACTCCGTAGGTGGCAAGTCTGTTTTATCGCGCTTGCAAGGCGTGTTTTCCAGCATGGGCTTTTTGCTGCCGCCAATGAGCGGAATGGCGTACTCCTTGTCGGGGCAGGTCGCACTCAATTCTAAAAACATTCACGCCAAAGATTTTTGGTGCTTGGAAGATCTCGATGTCATTGTCGCCAACTTGGCGATGGCTTCTCAAAACGATACAGCTTGGCAGACTTGGCCCGTGGATCGAAAAAATTTTAGAAAGAAGTGGGTGAAACCCTAACCCCAGAAAGAAGAAACCCCCACCAGGTTGGTGAGGGTTCTTGTCCGCCTTTTCATCAGCGTGGAGTCAGCATAGCAGAATTAAGCCTTCATAGAGGTCGTTAATTCGCGAACTTTTTGGGAGTCAAAATTCTGAGAAACAAAGTCCCAGTTTACATGAGTCCAGAAAGTTTCGAGGAACTTCGCACGCAAGTTTCTGTAATCAATGTAGTAAGCATGTTCCCAAACGTCAGCCACCATCAATGGACGTGGACCGTTGTTTGTAAATGGAACTTGAGCGTTTGATGTAGAAACAAGGCTCAATTTGCCGGAGTTGTCAGCGCACAACCAGATCCAGCCAGAACCGAAAGTTTTCACACCGCCATCAACAAACTTTTCTTTGAGTTGATCAAGGCCGCCGAAATCACGAGTGATTGCCGCCATCAAGTTCGCAGAAGGTTTTGCAGTCGTACCTGGTTGCATGTTGAACCAGAAGAACGTGTGGTTATAAGCCTGAGCTGCGTTGTTAAAAACGCCGCCAGTGGAAGACAAAACGATTTCCTCCAAAGATTTACCTTTGAGAGAAGCGTCGGTTTCCATGAATTTGTTCAAGTTGTCGATGTAAGCTTTGTGGTGCTTATCATAGTGATAAGTCATTTGCTCTTCAGACAAGAAAGGTGCAAGAGCTGTTTTCGCGTAGGGAAGCGTAGGTAGTTTAAACATAGATGTCTCCTTGAAGAAGACACTATAGCCAACAACTTCCCACAAGGTCCAATTTAAACGCTCTCTCCCAACATATTTCTGACGAAGGTAGGGAGGCTAAATGCTGCTGTATGCAATTCGTGATTGTAGTACTTCAGTTTCTTCGCGCTCGCGAACTGACGCGCTCTATCGGCGTTGAAATTCTTCACCGGATGCGCCTGTCCTTTGACACCCATCTGCAAGCTCCACATTCCTGAAGGATACGTCGTTGCATGGAAGAGCATGGTATGAGTCTGCTCTCGACCGAAAATGCCCTTAAGGCACTTATTGAGCTCCATGAAGGTCTCTTCGTGGAACATCGGAGATTCACCCTGAGTGATCAAAGCGCCACCGTCTTTAAGCGCACGACGGCAATTTCCGTAGAACTCGGCAGTAAAGAGGCCTTTTGCTGGACCCACCGGATCTGAACCATCAACGATGATGACATCGAAGCTGTTCGGAGCCGCGTCTTTAACGAATTGGATGCCGTCGCCGACAATGAGATTCAATTTCGGGTTGTTAAATTCAGACGCCACCGTCGGCAGATGCTGCTTTGAAGCGCGGATAACTGCGTCATCGATCTCGACCATAGTGACCTTTTCAACATCGTATTTGAAAATCTCGCGGATCGTTCCACCATCACCGCCACCGATCACCAGAACGTTCTTCGCGTTGCCATGCATCTGCATAATCGGGTGCGTGATCATTTCGTGGTAGTGGTACTCATCGCGCTCTGTGCACATGATCATATTGTTGATCGCCAGCATCTTGCCATAAGCGTGTGTTTTGAAAATGCGCACTTGCTGGAAAGGAGAGACTTCATTGAAAAGAACCTCGCCGTTATAGCGCAAAGACAAAGCTTGGTTCTCGTCTTTGTCGGTGAACCAAACACTGCGTTCCACTGAAGGATCGTGGATAGGGCTTGGCTCATGACGAGTCGCTTGAGGAATGAACTCAGATTTTTTAATCAAGTGCAACGAGCCACGATTCAGTTCCATCGCCGAGTAGTTGGCTTGGAAAATTTGTTTCAAGTGCTCAAAGCACACCCAAGGGTCGACGCTCTCGCCACAAGTAAAGAGATCGACAGCCGCATATTTGTATTCAGGCCAAGTGTGGATCGCTAAATGGCTCTCCTGAATGACTACTACACCAGAAATACCCCACGGAGAAAAGTGGTGGAATGTGGAATTAATAACTGTCGCGCCCGCGGTTTTCGCGGCGGTAATCATAGCCTCTTCGACGGCCTGGGCGTCGTTCAAAACTTGAGCGTTACAGTTGCTAAACTCAACTAAAATATGGCGACCGAGTGATTTCATAGGCCGTTTATAGGTGATGTTTTATTTCAAAGCAATGATGGATTTTCTGGTCGTGAAAATCCTGTGGAATACTGTCTCGGGTGATGTCTTTGACTTGGTATTTTTGCAGGACATTTTCCGAAAGTTTGAATTTTCTTTTGTTATTTGAAAAATACAAGACGCCCTCAGGACGGAGCATGCTCATGGCCTTTTCCACAAGGAAGTCCTGGTCTTTTTCGACCTCAAAGGCTTCTTCCATTTTTTTCGAGTTCGAGAAAGTCGGGGGGTCCAAAAAAATGACATCAAAACGCTTTTGCCCCTGCATTTTGTGTAAATACTCTAAGGCATTCATATTCACGAATTCGTGCCTCTCGAGAGGAATCTGATTCAGTTTATAATTTTCTTCAGCCCAACTCAGATAAGTTTGCGACATATCGACGCTGGTTGTGCTGCGAGCCCCGCCCAGAGCGGCAAAGACGCTGACCGCACCGGTGTAGCAGAAGAGATTTAAAAAATCTTTATCTTGGACGGTTTTGAAAATCACTTGGCGCATGGGCCGATGATCCAAAAAAAGCCCCGTATCAAGGTAGTCATAAAGATTTACTAAGAGCAGGGCCTGGCTTTCGCGGACGGTAAAGGTTTCCTCGCGGCGATCGAGTTTTTCGTATTGCAGTAGGCCCTCTTGGCGTGCGCGCCTTTTGATTACAATTTTTTCCTCGGGCGTCTTAAACAAGATTTTAATGGCCTCAGTCACGTGGGGGAGGAAATTTTTTCCGGCATCGACGACAGAATCGGTTTTATCATAAACGACGAAATGATCTTTGTAGATATCGACAATGTAGGGATATTCGGGAATATCGCGATCGTACAGGCGATAGGCCTCGATATGGTGGCGGCCAGCCCAGGCCTTGAGCTTACGAAAATTCTTATCGAGGCGGTTTTTGATCATGTCCATGGCGCTGTTTTAGACAAGAAGTCGCTGTTATGGTAGTGCTAGTTCCCATGTCTGAAGAAGTTTTAGTCCAACAGATTACTTTTGACCTCGCCCGGCCCGGGTTTGACCTGGCTTTTGTAAGTCATAAAGGCATTTTGTACTATACCTATTTTCCGAAAGGGATTTCGGCACCTTCTTCAGCTGTCGTGAAGCTGATTCAGGGGCTTTTTGACCATCATATTGATCACTCATTTTTTATTCTCAGAAACCGGCTGTATACCACAGCCCCGGTGACGGCCATGTGCCAGGGCATGGTGAAGGTCGTTGCCAAGAGGCTTCAAGGCGAAGTATCTGGTGCCGACCATGGAGTGCAGGTGTCTTTTGAAAAGATCCTTGTCGGTGATGACGATGTTTTTGCTCCCGTGTCCCTTTTAAGCCCCGAAAACCAGTTGCCGCTCGAGAAAATCAAAACGTTCGAGCAAGATTCAAAAATCAAATGGGTTCAAAAGATTGCCGCTCTCAATGCCCGCGGTGAAATTTTGCATGACTACGATCGCGATATCGCCTGCATGCTCTTGGATTCCTCGGGGGAAATCCTGGCTTTTGGCCTCAACTCCAACTCAAAAAATAAGACTCTGCATGCCGAAGTCAATATGGTGCAGAGATATTTTCGCGATCATCGGCGGAAGCTTCCACGCGGGGCACAGCTCATCACCACTCGCAAGCCCTGCAAAATGTGCGCAGGAATGATCCACGATTGGAGCGAGGATCCTGCGACGCTTGAAATTCATTACCTTGAGGATGACAAATCCTCTCTGAATACAGTGTTAGATTCCGTGGCAAAATGGATTCGTCTGGACTCTGTCTGAGTTCTTTGCTTTAAATAAGCTGTCATTGAGGAGAATTTATGAATTCTACAGTTTTATCTTTCGACTATGCTAGCATCATGCGACGTTTTGGGGCCCTCGTGATCGATGGTATCATCGTCTCTATCATTGCCTTGGTATTAAATATTATCGGCGTGTATTCTCTGGGATTGGATATTCTCATTTCTCTCCTTTACACTCCTTTCTTTGAAGCTTCAGAACTGCAGGCGACTCCAGGTAAAGCGGTGCTCGACATGCGTGTTGTCGGTATGAATGGCGAACGCATTACTCTCAAGAAAGCCTTCATTCGCTATCTCATGCGAATCGTCAGCGGTCTTTTGCTCTGTTTTGGTTTCCTCATGATGCTTTTCACAGAGAAGAAGCAAACTCTTCATGATCTTGTGGCAGAGACTTTGGTTATTCGCGGCGAAGTGAAGAATGTGAACTATTGGCAAGCATGGTATCACCAGGTTCTAAGTTTCCTTGGAATGATGGATAAAGTTCCGCCAAAGCCCACCACAACCATGACGATGCCACCCACTGAGAGCAGTTCAACTCGCGAGCCAGCGGCGGCAGATCTTGCCGGCCTCTACGAGCTTTATCAAAAAGGTATTTTGACGGAAGCAGAGTACAATCAAAAACGCGAAGAGCTTCTGAAAAGACTCTAATCGGCCATGGCCAAGGGACCTCTGGAACTCAGTTGGATCGAGGACCTCTTGCCGGAGGGAGATTACCGCCGAAAAGCGATGTTCGGCGGCTTTGCCTACTACATTGGCGACAAAATGATTTTGGCCACCTTCGAGAGCACGGGTAATCGCACTTACAAGCGCAAAAAATATCCTTTTGAACTTTGGAATGGTTGCATGTTTCCAGTCGATCGAGAGTTTCAAGAAAAGGCTCTCGCCCGCTTTCCATTTTTAACTCCACATCCGATACTGCCAAAGTGGCTTTATCTTCCTTTAGAAACAGAAAATTTTGAAGAGCTCGTCACCGAGGTTATCGGCCAAGCGATCAAGCCGACAAGTTATTGGGGAAGTATCCCCAAACCGAAATCTGCCAAGAAAAAACGTGCGAAAAAAGACGAGGATAACTACGACAACATTGATACGCGCACGCCGCGGATGTTTTCAGATGAGCCTGTCGAAGATGTTTTTAAGAAAGCCAAGAAAGTTTCTGATTTGAAAAATCTGGGTCCCAAGACGGAAGAAGCTCTTCTCAAAGTCGGAATTAAATCCGCAGCGCAGTTTATAAAACTTGGCTGGAAAAAGACGATGGAAAAGCTTGTAAAGTTTGATCCTCAGTATCGACATTCGCTTTTTGCTTATGCTTTGATCGGTGCTCTTACCAATAAGGATTGGGGTGGGATTTCAGAGCAGGAAAAAGAAGAGGCAAGAAACTTTGTCAGGTCCTTGCCTCGTCCTAAGAAAAAATAAAATTTAATATTACTTCGTAGCAGTCGCGAACATGGAAGAGGCGAACACACCTTGAGTGTGGCCTGGTTTGTTGTCAGGTTTTTGGCCGGACACACGCCAGAAATAGTGCTTACCACCTTCAAGACCACTGACTTCCAAAGAAGTGCCGTTGAAGTCTTGCTTTTCTGTCACCAACCATTTGAAGTTAGGATCTGTGGCAACTTGCACATGGTAAGCAGTGGCATTAGCAACCGCTTTCCACTCGAGAGTGACTTTAGAATCACCAATTTTTTGGAAGAATGTAGGTGCCACGAGTTCAGGCTTATCTGGGCGTTGTCCCAAGCTCACATCGTTTTTCGGAGGTGGGAAGAGGCCATCCATGTCAATAGCACCTTCTTTATTCATTTCGGCCACAGAGTTCACACCCAGGGTCAAAGCGGTTACGAAAACGAGAACTGAAACTAAAATTTTCATATACGGTATCCTTATTTGGCTGAAGAGCTACAAATTAATAGAAAAATCGTTCTCTGTGAACTCAAAACAGCGTTTGGGGGTTTACAGCTTATGGCGTATAGTGTTAGAAAAAGCGCGGTTTTGCGGATGATCGCCGCCAAAGGGCTTTTCGAAGTCCTGAGGGGGAGGAAAGTCCGGACTCCATAGGGTAGCGCAAGGGGTAACGCCCCTCTGCAGTAATGCAAGGAACAGTGGAACAGAGAGAATGTCCAGGGCTATGAGCCGAAGACCGGGAACGGGAGGCTTCGGGGAGCCGCTGGAGTGAAAACAGCCAAACTCTGCGCGGAGCAAGATCAAATAGGGAGGCAATAGTACCACGGCCCGTGGGTAGCCTCCGGGTAAGATCGCTTGAGGGAATCAGTAATGGTTCTCCTAGAGGAATGATCATCCAAGGTTATCGGGAAACTTATGGGACCTGGTGACCGGGACAGAATCCGGCTTATAGCAAAACCACGTTCCCACCTCATCTCCTATTTTAGGCAGCTAGGGCGCTTTCTGCGCCAGCTTCGGCAAAGCCAAGCCGATCGCAGCAGCACCAATCGTTGCAAACGTTCCCGGAAGTACAAAAAAATACATCCAACACAAAATCGCAAATGGAATCGCACCCATAAAGAGGACCGTCGCCAGCGGCAACACCTGCTTGGGATGAGTTTCAGAGAGTTTTGCTAACATCCATAGCAACGCAACTGCCACAGCCATCTGAATCGTCATAATCATGCTCATACCTTGGTGAAAGTCCCAGTACGTCCGCATAGAACCAAATAAATTCATTTCGTAGGTTTTCATACTCTTTAAAACCAAGGTCTCGGTCAGGTCGCGCGGCTCGCGTGGAATCAATGTGGTCGAGTGCCCAAGGACAATGGTTAGGAGTGAGATCGCGGCGGTTCTTAGCAGAAGCTTTGCAGTCATGACGCCCTTTCATTTTGGCAGAATCTATTGTTAGAATATAGATATGTGCCAACTTCTTGCAATGAATTGCAATGTACCGACAGATATTTGTTTCTCTTTCACGGGTTTTCAAGCGCGCGGTGGTTTGACCGGCGATCACAAAGACGGATGGGGAATCGCATTTTTCGAAGGAAAAGGCGTTCGACAATTCTTGGATGCCAAGGCGTCGATTCACTCACCGGTCGCTGAGTTTGTAAAAGCCTATCCGATTCATTCGAAGAATGTCATCGCTCATATTCGGAAAGCCACGCAAGGAGACGTCCGGTTGGAAAACACCCATCCTTTCATGCGCGAGCTCTGGGGGCGTTACTGGATTTTTGCTCACAACGGAAATGTTCCGGATTTTAAACCTCACTTAGATGGCACGTTTGTGCCGGTGGGAACTACGGACAGTGAGCGTGCGTTTTGTTGGATCATGCAAGAGTTCCGCCGCCGTCACGGCTCGCACATGCCTGAAATTTCCGTCCTATTTGATACGCTGACGGAGCTTACGAAAGAAATCGGCAAGCATGGAGAATTTAATTTCCTTTTCTCTAACGGAGACCAGCTTTTTGCTCATTGCTCGATGGCACAGAAACTTTCGTACATTATTCGCAAGGCGCCGTTTCCGACGGCTCATTTAAAAGACCAAGATGTGAAAGTGGATTTCAATGCTGTCACTAACAGCAACGATCAGGTGGCGATCATCGCAACAGCACCTCTCACGGATAACGAAACTTGGGAACACATGGAGCCCGGAACACTTTGGCTTTTCAAAGAAGGCGCGCCCCAAGGACACAAGAAGACCGTTGTTGGTCATAAAGTTGTCTCGAAATCAGTGCCTTAGCGTCACATCATTGCGTGAGCGACAGCCTTATGATGCAGAACCATGAGATATTGCATAGTTCTGTTGTTCTTGGTTTTAGCGGGTTGTGCGACAACGGCAGATGATATCGACACGGCCATCACCAATGCCAAACTCCGAGCTGAATCCGGATCGAAATCGAAGTGGTCGATAAAAGCTGACATCAATTACAATGGCGGAAACTTAGAAACTCCCCTAGGCCCAGTCCGGCCGAATTATGCAGGTATTTCATCTCAAGACAATAGTACTTCTATCGCGGGTACCATCGGCGCGGCTTATCGGCTGGGAATGTTTGATAGTGTGCGTGCGGGAACTGGTGTTTTAATTCTGACCCCATTTCACAATAGCTGGGATGATTTGAAAAATTCCAACGGGGAAAGAAAAACCGACATTTCAAATCCTTATGTGGAGTATTCGCGCTCACTCAAAATAGACGGCTGGCAAAATGTTTTTGATACTTACTATACCCACTTCACGCAATCGGCTTATGTCGAAGCTCACTATGTGGGCTACTGGGATATCAATCACACAGCCCTCCATAAAATCGGTTCTACCGAATGGGAACTCGGCGCCACGGCGGAGTTCTATTATACGTTTTTTAGTGATGAGAAGTCTCCAGAGGATACGTTGAGCAATCCGCAAAACGGGCGCTCAGACTATACGATCGGGCTTTATCCGTTAGCCGAATATGCTTTTAGCGAGCGTTATTCTTTTCGGACAGTTTTTCGCTTTTTAACTTTTGATCACTATCGCAGTGATTCTCCCAGCACGTTTTATCGTGAGCTCTACACGCAGTCTGTGGGCCTCGGAATTGCGATCACCCGGGATATTTATCTCTATCCCAATATTCAATTTGCGCCAGAATACTTAAGCCCCGAGCAGACCAATGTGGGACTCAACACGACGATCAATATTTTCTGAAAAATTAATTAAGGCCGTGCAAGTAATCGAGAAGTTTTTGGCGATAGATTCCATCTTCAGTAAAGAAGGAGTCTCCGTGGGTGCCATAGGGCAGAAGCCAAAGGTTTTTCGGTTCCGGCGCTTGAGCATAGAGCTTTTCACCTTGCTCTACCGGGATGACGGGATCCTGCACTCCGTGAATGACCAAGAGTGGAATCGGCGACAAATCAGCTAAAGGCTTCGGTGCATACTTATCGCTAAGGACCACATAGCTGAGTGGTTGAATCAGCCACGTCAGCCAATGCTTCGCCAAAATGGAACGGCCTACCTCTTGGTAAGATGCAAAAGTTCCATCCACAATCACGGCCTTCAACGGAACTTCCCCCTTCATTTCTAAAGCCACTCTTAAAGCAATATTGCCGCCAAGACTTTGACCGTAAATATAAAGAGGCCCCTCTTCCTTATTTTTTACAAGCCAACGCAAGACCTCTTTCCCGGCCTCGACGGTACTCTCAGGAGTGGGTTCTCCCTCGGACTTGTCGTAACCAGGGTAATCAAAAATGAGGTAGCTGTAACCTTCCGAAGGCAGCCAGTGTAAGCCGATAAAATGGGAGGTTAGATTCTCACCGTTTCCATGAAAAAATAGAAACGTTCCTTTAGATTTAGTCGGGCTGTGGAAATACCACGCATGAATTTTTCGGCCATCTTTACCGGTGATAAAAATATCGTCATACTGCAATGGAATTTTTTTGGGGTTAAAATACTGCCCCTGCGTCGGATAGTAGAGCAAAGAGGAGCATGCCCCTAGCCCTACCAAAAAAGAAAAGTAGACAATCAGTCGGATCATTAATTCGCTTTATGACAACAGAACATGTAAACGTCTTCTCCCCCCGCGACAGTTCTTGAGAGGGAACTGCTAAAAGGTTTGTCGAGATCACATGTTTCGATCAGTTTTAGTTTCAAATCACCTAGACCACTCCCAGAGAATTTCTCGCAGCGAAAGCTGCTGACCAAGTCTTTTTTCTCCGTTTTTTCCGCGGCATTTGCGTAAAATGAAAGCAGAATTGCTGAAACGATGACGAAATTTTTTTGTAAGATCATGATTACTCCCAGTTAAAGCGCATTCTCCCTATTTTGTTGCGAAAAAATCCAGCACTTACTTGTTTTTATACAAAGTAAAAATTTGTTTGACGATGGACGTCAGAATTTGACGGAACTTTGACGACATATCTTGATTTATTCACCCCAGGGATGCTGCAATAGTTGCACTTACAGGAGGTTCTCAACGTGTTCAAAAAAATTTTGGTTTTTGCATTTTTAGGATTAGGGGCAAGTGCGGTCAATGCAGCTCCTTATGGAATGGCTGGTTGCGGTGTTGGCGCGCTCGTATGGGGTGATCAACCAGGAAAGATTCAAATTGCGGCAGGTATCTTGAATAACCTGATTTCTCCGCAAACTTCAGCGATCACTTCAGGCACATCTAATTGCTATGAAGATAATGGTCGTGCAGCTTCTGACATGTACATCGAGACAAACAAAGTTGCTTTGCAAGAAGACGTTGCTCGTGGACAAGGTGAAACTTTGGCGGGTCTTTTGACTATCTGGAAGTGTGATAACACTTCAGGTATCGGCGGCGTTTTGCAAAAGAACTACAATGGTATTTTCACCGGTTCAGCATCATCTGCTGAAATCAAAGGTTCTATGCAAAATACAATTAAAAACAGTCAAGCTGTTGCAGCTGCTTGCCAAACTCTCATCTAGTAGAAATTCATAAGAAGGATTTAATAGCATGAAAAAATTTATCGTAGTTATCTCAGCTCTTGTGATGTCTTTGGTTGCTTCTGCGAGCTTCGCTCAAAGCAGACAAGGAAAATCATTCTCTCGTGAATATGGAATGGCAGGTTGCGGATTGGGCGCAGTTATGATGGGCAAACGTAGCGCTCAAATCTTTGCAGCGACTACTAACGGCTCTTCTTTCAACCAATTGTTCGGTATCTCATTCGGTACTTTGAACTGCACAGACGGTCCAACAAATGAAGTTGCAATGAACGTAGATAAGTTCATCGTTGCAAATCGTTCTGCTTTGACTGCAGACGTTGCTAAAGGTGACGGCGAAACATTGAGCGCTTTGACTCAAGTTATGGGTTGCTCTACTGACAGCCGTGACATGGGTCGTTTGTTGAAGACAAACTACAATCAAATCTTCGTAAACGACGCTCAGCCCAATATCCTTACAGACAGCATTATTACTGTGATTATGCAAGATTCACAGGTTGCTAGTCAGTGCAACTTGGGTTAATTCGATATTCAAATGAAAAGTTGAAAACTGCACTGTGAAAACAGTGCAGTTTTTTTATGACCAAATTGACGGTTGAAGAATGAAACTAAAAGGGCTGACAATCTTAAATATTTTTTTGGGGATTACTTTTTTCCTCAGTACAGCCCTAGCTTGGTCCCCATCCTACGAAGAATCAGTCCAAAAGGCTCGCCAACTTAAATTGGCCGAAGATCGACAATGGATTCTTCTCGGCCATTATAAGAAAAATATTTTAGGCCAATGGAAAAGTGAAGTCACAGATCCCGCGTATTTTACCAGCAAAGAGGGACGTACCAATCCGCAAGCAGAATTGGAAAGCATGCTGGCCACTCTGTGGGCTCCGCCGAATGAAGCGGATATGGACCAAGATCCTCGATGCCGTTTTCCCGCTAGACTCTTTTGGCTGAAAAAGAAATTGGATCTGCAAGGTCCTTCGGAAGAGGAAGATCCGATTCTTCAGCGGTGTGCGATGTACAAGCGGTATCGTGCGGTGATTAAAGCGGACTCTTTGAGTTTTGTTTTTTCCTCTTATTATGCGAACAGTCCTGGCTCCGCTTTTGGTCATACCTTTTTTCGTATTAATAAAAAAGCAGGGCCCGACGGAAAACATAGTGAGCTCTTAGATCACGGCGTTGGTTACGCGGCTCAAGTCACGGTCAGCAATCCTGCGCTTTATGCGATTTTTGGCCTGACAGGTTTTTTCAACGGAATGTTTACCAATCTTCCGTACTACTATAAAGTTCGCGAATACAATGACTTCGAATCCCGCGACCTGTGGTCCTATGATTTGAATTTGACACCGGAAGAAGTCGACATGGTGGTTCGCCATCTGTGGGAAGTCGGCAATTCTTACTTCGCGTACTATTTCTTCACGCAAAATTGTGCCTACCACATGCTGACGGTATTAGAAGCCGCAGCACCACGATATCATTTGCTGGATCGCGTACCTTACTATGTAATTCCGGCAGATACGATCAAGGCCATTAATGAAGAGCCAGGATTTGTAGTCGGATCGAGCTTTCGCCCTTCTTTGCGAAGTGTGTTTATTCAACGCTACAATCGCATGCAGCCCGCTGAACAAGCCGCGTTTAGAACCTACATGGACGATTTAGATCCCGAGCGTCTGCAGAACCAAGTTGTTCTGCTAGATACGGCATTAGATTATTTGGACGTTGTATATCCTGAGAACCTCTTGGATCCGAAGTCAGTCGGAGCACAAAAGAAAAATCATATTCTTCAAGTCAGAGCTTCCATTCCCGTCGTCAGCGAACGTTTTAATCCAGAACTTCCCGAAAAAGAGAGGCCTGAGTTAGGACACGATTCTGCTCGTATTTCGCTGGGTGGGGGAAGCAACTATCTGAGCCATTCAGCATTAGATTTGGGTTTCCGCTTTGCGATGCATGACCTCTTGGATTCTCACTTGGGATATCCGGAGTATTCTCAGCTCGAGTTTTTTTCTTTCCGTGGCGAATATGATTTGGAAGACAAACACGCGAGCCTCACAGATTTTGATTTCTTCCGAGTAGCAGCAATGAACCCATGGAACCTCTTCCAAAAGAAGATGTCTTGGCGAGTTCATATCGGCGCGAACCGCTTTGAAACCGGAGCCTGCGCCGAAGACTGTCTCGCGGGAGGTATCGGCTTTGGCGCGGGTTATGCAAAACATCTCGATAGCAAAGAAAGCGTCTTAGGCTATGTGCTCCTTGAGGGGCAAGCATATGCCGACGTTCACTTCAACGACAAACCCTACAAGCTGGCGGCGGGTCCGACACTGGGGCTGCTCATCAATTTCGCCGATCATTTCAAGTGGGTCCTGGAGGCAACTTATCTTGCGCAAGCGGTGCATGCTCAAGAAGATGAAAAGATTTTTTCAACTGAGTTGCGCTACCATGTTCAGCATAATTGGAACTTAGGTGTTCGGTATCTTCATCAAACGACGACGGATGAAAGCTTTTTAAGCGTTTATCGTTATTTCTAAAAACTCGCACTGAAATTCAAACTTATCTGATTTTCCAGCGGCACCAACTGAACCGATTGAATCTTTGGACCGGAGTAAGGCGAAAGCTTGTGCTTGCTAAAAAGATACCGATTCAAAACATCCACCACAAACGGCGAAACAAACGCCCCCGCAACATAAGCATATTTGTCCTTCCTAGTAGAGTAACTAGCATCAATCAGCAACACAGTGGTGTTGATGCCATGAAAGAGATAGAAGAACACTTCTTCGCCCTGGTAAACCTTGGGATCAATATCGGAAACCAAAAGATCTTCGTCATTGTAGATAGTCTTACTAGGAGGACAGGGCGGTGTAATGAGAGCCGCAGCAGTCCCCACGCCCCAAAGAATCCCACCAAAGGCATTTGCTATTAGCATCTTCTGAGACTCATCATCGTTTTGTGGGAGTGAAATCGCGACTCCGAGGGAGGTTACCTGAGAGGTCCAAAACATGGTTTCATAAGGCGAATACTTTTGTGCCGCCAGATAGCCTTTAGAGAGTGGCTTATAGCACTCGACAAATCCATAAGATGGGCAGGTTCCTATGAAGAGGAGAAACGCGATAAGTTTTCTCATGCCAGAGCAGTTTTAAATCGCATTAAACAAAAGGCAAATATATGTCCTTGTCTTTGCAGGATAACATGCTTAACTTTTCGGACTATTTATCTGTGTCAACGTAGAAAACTTGCGTAGTGTAGAGGTTGTAAGTCCCTACACCGAGAGATTTAAAATTTGGATTCAAGATATTTGCGCGGTGGCCGGGACTGCTCATCCACAGTGCGACGACTTCGTCACCGAGGCGGCCCCAAGCAATGTTTTCGCCAGCGCCTTTACTGAGGCCAAAGCGAGTTGCACGTTGTGCGAAGGTCTCGCCATCTGGACGAGTGTGATCAAAGTAACCACGATTGCTCATGTCTTGGCTTTGTTCTTCAGCCATCGCTGTGCAGGTTTTGCAGTAACTGAACGCTGGAAGACCGTTTGCGATCCGTTGCGCATTAGTAGCTTTAAAGGCGGCGCAAGAAGGGCCGTCCATATCGTAGTCCAAACAGTCTGGAGTGAGCTCATAAGTATTGCCACTTGAAGTAAACTGCATTTCGCCGTCGCTACGACCGGCGTCGCCACTTGAACAAGCTGTCACGGAAAAGAGGAGCGAGAGGATCGAGATCACAGCAAACGTCTTCATGCTTTAAGTATAAGGGGAATCTTAGATTCCCCCGAGAGCTTCTCTCTCTGAGAATGAAGTGAAGAACAGATTGTCAGTTTCTAAAGAAGTCTCAATTTGAGATTCGTAAAAATCACGTCTTAGAATCCGCGTCGTCAGCGGCTTCCGCGGCGACTGACGAGATCTATGATGAAGCTGATAACTGCTAGTACGAGGAAAATCGTCAACAGAAGCTTACCAATCTCCATAGAAACGCCGGCAATGCCTGCTGCACCAAGGACGAAGGCGACAATCGCTAAGATGAAAAAAGCAATGGCTGCACGTAACATAGAACCCTCCTTATATGATGAGCTCATCATAGCTCAGGCCAAAGAGCTGATTTTATGTAATCGAGCATATGACTAAAAATTCAAAACAAGCTTGTGCTTAAAAGCAGCTGCAAGCGCCTTGGGAGTTTTGGAGGTCTTGGCACTTAACGCCTTTTCCGTGATAGCTCAATTCTAGTTCTGACAAAGAGCCATTGCGCTCGACAGAGTAAAGCTCCGCACCTTTGCTGTAGAGGCCACGGCGCGCCTCTTCCCGCAGAGTGACTTTTCCTTGATTTTCAAGACTAGCAACGTATTCCGGGGAAGGGTTCAAACTTTGTTCATCTGAAAGCGGTAACGGCACGGGAAGGTCTTCTTTATCCACTCCGTAATAATGCAGGCGCTGACCAGAGCTTTCTTCGCCAAGGCCTTCTACTTCAATACGCAAGCGACGTTTTTCACCATTTGGCAAAGTCACATGAACGTTCTTCCAATCGGTATCGTTGACAACGAGTTCCCCGAGCTCTCCCTTTACGGAATCTTGCAAAGAACTCATGCTGAGATCTGCATCATCATTCAGACTGTTTTTGATTTCCAAGCAATCGCCGATTTCACGCAAGTGGGGTCCTAACTTTGGCAGTGGTCCCTGCGGAATCGGCGTTGGCTGTGGTGTTGGAGCTGTCACGTTGAAATGTGTCGTCGAATTTTCCGTTGCGGGAAGAGCGGCCTCAGGAGGATGGGCTTCCGCTTCCCGAGAAGTTCTATTTTCGGTGCGCCAAAAATGAAGAGCTGCCCCTATCAAGGCAGCTCCAATAATAGTAACGAAGAGAGTTCGTTTGTTGCTATTCATACTTTGGACATTTGTTATCAGCCGCAGGCTCAAGACCCCAGCGAGCTGCGAAACTGTCGTTTGGATTTGAAGAAACATCGCCCTTCAACATCGCAATCGCGAAATCATACAAAGATACTTTTTGACCCGGAGTAATTTCGATATCTGGGCAGGTATCCAGGTGAGGTTTTAATTTCTTTGCTCTTTGTGCAGACGTCAAACCAAAGCCACCTGCTGTGTCGATAATTTGTTTCAAAGTAGTTTTGATACGTTTATCGCGGGATGGAGTTGAGTAAGAGTCGTAGTCCCCAGCATTCATACACTGGCCACCCAATTTCTGACGGCGAGCTTCAGATTTTTGAATCACATCAACGCGTGCGTTGACAAGACCGCATACGTTGGCAACTTGGCGTTCGACTTCTTCGCCTTTGGATTCTTCACGCAAAGCCAAACGACTTTGAACTTGCGCCGTCCAGTTATTCAAGCTGCGAGCTCCGTTGGGACCTTGGCCGATCACACTGAATTGCTCCAAGGAATATCCAGGCAAAGTCTCATCGGCTTGAGAATAGTACGCAGGTTGCTTCCAGTTACGGAAACCTGTGCTGCTTTCAATCGGCATGAAGACAAGACTTGAAGTCGTGTGCAACATGCGAAGATCTTTAGGAACTGTCGAGCCGATCAAGTTCACAACGCCGGTTTCAGTGACTTCTTTAACCATTTCTGCGTGACCTGGATCTTCTTTAACATTTCCACCAATGATTCTACGCCAGATATTGTCTTTCGTGATGCGTGGACGACTCCAAACAGTTCCTGGGCGGATGTGCGTGCGGTCGATGGCGACAGGATAAGTATCGCTAGGAAGAGTTTTTGTGCTTGTGACATCGCCAACATAGTCCAAGAATTTACGAACGCGTTGAAGAGAGTCTTTTGTGCTATCGAAGCGAGACATTTGGTTGCTCACGCGACTAGAACCACCAGTAGAATCTTTGATCACAAACGGAAGACGATTTTCATAGGCGAAAATAACCCGGCCCATGTAAACGGCGTCTGCGCAATCTGTAGGAATGCCTTTGTAGTTACCTGCCATGAAGATGTCTTCATTGAATTCGTTTTGTATCCATTGAGCGTATTTTTGCTCCCACTCAGGAGTCCAAGATTGAGTTTCCTGCCAGACGGCAGCTTGAGAAAGAGCAGCACCAAAAAGGAGGGCGCCGAAGATGATCGCAGAAATCTGTTTAGTCATGTGTGTATCCTCCGAAATGAAATCGGGGGGAAGATGCACCAGAGTTTCTAAAAAAACAAAGGCTCTCTTTTCATAGAGAGCCCTTTGCACAAATTACATCGAATGTTTTGTGAGCAATCTAGTCTGCAAAGTCCGCAAGACTGTCTTCATCTCGAAAATAGGTCTTAAAGTCCGGAGAAACATAAGCAGATTCTTGGATGCGGCCTTCCAAACAATCTTTTAATTGCTGCTCATCGTCACCGTTGAAATTGCATTCACCGGTGTACCAAGCGCGCTCGGAATAGACGATGTGATAGCCAATAAATTTATCGTCTTTGAAAATCAGAGTGACTTGATCCAAACGAGTATTGCCATCGGCAAAGTAATCACCTTCCAAAATAGTGTCGGCCCAAATTTGAGCTTGATCCACCGCCACTGTTTTCAAAGTTTCCTGAATTTCTTTGGCAAGGTGAGAATGCACTGGATCTTGCGATGAAAATGCATCTTCGTTTTTGAAAGGGGCCGTGCAACCAACGGCGCATGCTTTGCGGTAAGTTTGGATCTGATTAAAAAAATCATCCGCACCAGCGCCTCTTGCATCGGCATAAACATTTCCAATAAAGACAGTCGAGAAAAACACTACAACAGAAATAAGTGATTTCATGTGAAAACTCCTTATGCATTCAACATAGAGGAGTTGAGATAAAATTTAAAATGCATATTAACAATGATATTATTCGAAATATGAATAGCTCTATTTTAGAGACTTTTTCTGAGCATAGATGAAAAGCTCTTTTCCTTGCCGATTAGGGCGAGATTTCTGCCAGCGCCCCCAGAATACGAATTGAAATGAATCTTTCAGACGTTGGCGCAGTTCCCATTCGGAACCACCGTAAGGCGGTCCCTGCTTCTTGTACATTGTGAAAAAGACGCCCATGAGCTGGCCCTGGTCATGAAGAACGTTTTTCCAAACTTTGACGAGCTCCTGACGGCGAGTAGGTTCAATCGCACAATAGCAGGTATGTTCAAAGACGATATCAAAAGAGCCCTGAAAGCTCCGGTCGAGTTTGAAGGCATCTTGTTTTGAAAATTTCAGGCCCGGAATATCGCCATAGTTTTTTTCAGCACGAGAAATCGCTTCTTCGGAAAAATCAACTGCGGTAACAACATGCCCGGCTTGCGCGAACAGAGCCGCATCATGCCCTTCGCCACAACCTAAGACAAGGATGCGAGACTTGGGCAATTTCAAGCGTGGCAACATATCTTTGAGAGCTTCTGCAGGCTCACCCAAATTCCAGCCCGGATTTTTTTCTTCAACGTAAATATTGGTCCAGTATTTGGGCTGATTCACATCCTTGTTGTCTGGGAAGAATGCGGGAATATCATAAGTTTCACCATCAAAGGTGATGGACTCGTCGTCAAATTCTTCAAGCAAGTTGAAAAAAGCCGCTTGAGCCTTGCGACTCATCACAAAAGGAATTTCATTGCTGGCTTTCCCGTGAAAGCGATCCCATTCATCAAGGCTCAGAGATTCGAGCTCAAAAGAAAATTCCGTATCGTAAGGGAGAGAGAGAATCCATTTACCGTCTTCGTAGGAAACTTGTGAGGCTACATAAGGCTCGTCGAAAGCTTCGACAATGACGGGGACTCCACCACAGCGACTGATGAAAGCGCCATTTTCGGCAAAGGTCATTTCGGCAAAAACTTCGTTGCCGACGTCGGGGTCTTGAGTTCGGAGCTCCCCTAGAAGGACATAGCCTTCTTCATCGATTTGAATGAAGCGATTAGGGAGTTCCGCCATCTCATACCTTCAGTTTAGTGTGCAGGTTCTGCCGCGGGAGTTTCTGTCGGAGCCGCTTCAGAAGATTCTGGGCCCGAGCCCGGTGTAACAACGAGGCCTTCAGCAAATGTGACGGTGTCACTCGTGGTGCGAACGCTTTGCAAAGTCCAACGGTCTTGACCGGATTCATCTTCAGGCTCGCGGAAAAGAATCGCTTCGCCTTCGACAGTTTGTTCTGTCTTATCGGCTTCTAGGGAGTCGTTAAACTGGTAGGCAAAAACCGCGCGAACTTTATTTTCACTCAGAGCTTCAGTCCAGAGGCGGGTGATGTGGAAGTTTTTCGCCGTCGGTTTTTTTGTAAGCACTGTTTGTTTGATCAAAATGGCCAACTTTTCTTGAATGCCGGAGTGCGTCTCGAAGCCAATAGCAGACGAGCTGTGGATAACATTCCAAGTCCAAAACAACGCAGCCGTGAAAATAACCAAACTCACAATTTTTTTCATAGATCTCTGGTTCCTCTCTTAGACAACCACATAGGAGCATGATATCCCGTAATTTTCAACCTCATAGAGTGAAAAAGGGGGCCCTATGCTTTCAACACTCCGAAAAAATATCGAGAAGAATCTCAAGGACCGTGGACTCAGTCTTCGGCCGACGGATTTGGCGGCATTGGTCGAAGGGGTTGCGCCGAAGTCAACACGAACAGCTTTGAGTTATGCTCTGGATTTTCTGCGACCTTTTTCCGCAGGAATGGGTTTTCGCATCACGCGGCTTTCCGACCGTCATGTCGAATTGATGGTGCCTGCTCGTAAACGCAACCAAGATGAAGAAGGCCGAATTCATGAAGGGGCTTTGCTTACAGGAGCGTTAGAAGCCGCTCGTCTTTTGTGGCTGCGCCATGCACCGCTTGGCGATTTTCATGTTCACTTGGTGCGCGCTCAATTTCATGTCATGCAGGACTACACGGGCGACGTGCGGATTCGCATGGAGCTCCCGGAGATTCAGTGTGAGACTGTGCTCGCGCACATTCGCTCTCATCAAAGAGCAGAGACCGATGTCACTCTACATTTCTTTGATGAAAAAGAAAAAGCCGTGGCTGAAGCTATGATGACATTGCAGTTGAAACATATCCCTGGATTGAATGCACCCTAAGGAGTTTTCGTGGAAGTAATTGAGAGCTTAGTTGATAGTAACTCCGCCGATTTTAAAACCAACGCCGATGCCATGATGGCCCACGTGGGTCAGTGGCGTTCCCGTGTCGAGCAAGTCAAACTCGGCGGCGGCGAAGATGCGATGAAGAAGCACAAATCCCGCGGCAAAATGACAGCACGTGAACGGATCGAAGCGTTGCTGGATCCTGCGAGTGCCTTTTTAGAGTTCTCAACTTTGGCAGCCTGGGAGATGTATGAAAATCAGGCTCCTGCGGCCGGCGTGATCACGGGTATTGGTGTGATTCACGGAGTTGAGTGCGTGATTGTTGCGAACGATGCAACAGTAAAGGGCGGCACTTACTTTCCGATGACAGTGAAGAAACACCTACGGGCTCAAGAGATCGCGATGGAAAATGGTTTGCCTTGTATTTACCTCGTGGATTCCGGTGGAGCGTTCTTACCTTTACAGGCGGAAGTTTTCCCGGATCGTGATCACTTCGGAAGAATTTTTTATAATCAAGCACGCATGAGTGCGCAGAACATCCCGCAGATTTCTGTGGTGATGGGATCTTGCACGGCTGGTGGCGCGTACGTTCCTGCGATGAGTGATGAGAACGTGATTGTGAAAGACAACGGCACAATTTTCTTGGGAGGACCTCCTTTGGTGAAAGCTGCAACCGGTGAAGTGGTTGATGCTCAAGCACTGGGTGGCGCGAAAGTTCACTGCGAAGTCAGCGGTGTGACGGATCACTTTGCTGAGGATGATCAGCATGCGATTGAAATCACGCGCTCGATCGTCGCGCACTTGAATCATCGTCGTAAGGTGGCGGTGAAAACTCTGCCGGTTGTTGAGCCCTTGTATGATGCTAAAGAACTCTATGGCGTCATTCCGAAAGACTCCCGTATTCCGTTTGATGTGCGCGAAGTGATTGCGCGAATCGTGGATGGTTCTAAGTTTCATGAGTTTAAACATCTCTATGGAAAAACATTAGTCACTGGCTTTGCCCACATTTGGGGAATGCCAGTGGGAATCATCGCGAACAATGGTGTGTTGTTCAGCGAAAGCTCTTTGAAGGCGGCGCACTTTATTGAATTGTGCGAGCAGAGGGAAGTGCCTTTGATCTTCTTGCAAAACATCACGGGTTTCATGGTCGGCCAAAAGTATGAAAATGAAGGCATCGCGAAACACGGAGCCAAAATGGTGATGGCGGTTTCTAACGCGCGCGTGCCGAAGTTCACTGTGGTGATCGGCGGCTCTTATGGCGCCGGAAACTACGGAATGTGTGGACGTGCGTTCCAGCCTCGTCAATTGTGGATGTGGCCTAACGCTCGCATCAGCGTGATGGGCGGAGAGCAAGCCTCGAACGTATTGTTGACCGTGAAGCTGGATCAAATTGCAGCCAAAGGTCAGACGATGACTCCGGAACAGCAAGCCGAGTTTAAACGACCGACTTTGGAAAAATATGATCACGAGAGTTCTGCTTATTACTCTTCAGCCCGTATTTGGGATGATGGAATTATTGATCCCGCAGACACTCGTCGTGTTCTGGCGTTGGGACTTGCAGCAAGCTTGAACAAAGAATGGGGCCCGCAAGTTCAGGGCGTCTTCAGGATGTAATCATGTCATTTGTTGAAATCAAAGAAGCCGCGCAAGTGGCCTATGTAAAATTAAATCGCCCGGATATTCGCAATGCTTTTGATCCAAGTATGATTGCGGATATCACAAAGGCCTTTACAAGCCTGAGTACCCGCACGGATCTTCGCGCTGTTGTTTTGCAGGGTGAAGGTAAAGTGTTCTGCGCCGGCGCGGATCTCAATTGGATGCGCGAAATGGTGAACTACACTTTGGATCAAAACAAAGAAGATTCACTCAAACTCTTTGCGATGTTTGAATCGATTGCGAAGTGTGGACTTCCGGTAGTCGGTCTTGTTCAAGGCGCTGCTTTTGGCGGAGCTCTGGGCCTTGTGGCTTGTTGCGATTACGTGATTGCTGATCCTCAGACGCAGTTTTGTTTTAGCGAAGTGAAGCTTGGGATTGCACCTGCAGTGATTAGTTCGTTTATTGCGCGCAAAGCCGTGGCGGGAAAAGTTCGCCACTTTATGATGTCGGGGATAGTGTTTAATACTCAGCAAGCGGCTGACGCGGGACTGGTGAACGAAACGGCGTCTAGCACAGACTTCACAACTCGCTTAGAGCATGTCCTGAAAACCTACAAAGAATGTGGGCCTGAAGCCGTTCGTGAAACAAAAAAATTATTGAATGATCTACCGAACCTTTCCTGGGAGGACCAACGCAAACGCACAAGCCAGCTAATTGCTGAGCGCCGTGTGAGTAGCGAAGGCCAGGAAGGACTCAAAAGCTTCCTCGAGAAACGCAGTCCTAGTTGGAGAAACAGTTAGTATGAAAAAGTTCAAACGTATTGCCATTGCCAATCGTGGTGAAGTGGCCGTTCGTATTATCAAAGCCTGTGAAGAGATGGGAATCGAAACGGTTCTTTTGCACTCTGAGGTGGACATCAACACGCGCGCTTTCAGAATGGCGACGAAAACAGTATGCATTGGGCCTGCTGAGACCGCAAAAAGTTATTTGAATATTCCGGCCAATATCGAAGGCGCCCTGGCCGGCGGTGCTGAAGCGGTTCACCCCGGTTTTGGTTTCTTATCTGAAAATGCCGATTTTGCCGAAGCCTGCGACAAAGCGGGATTGGTGTTTATTGGCCCTTCGGCAAAAGCGATTCGGGCTCTTGGTGACAAAGTTCATTGCAAAGAGCTTGCGAAAAAAGCGGGACTTCCTTTAGTTCCGGGTTATGAAGGTGAACAGCAAGAAGTCTCTCGTTTGATGGCCGAAGCTGAAAACATCGGTTTCCCGGTGATTGTAAAAGCAGCCGCGGGTGGCGGTGGACGTGGGATGAAGCTCATCACCAATATGAAAGATGCCCGTGAGTTGATAGAATCGGCTCAACGGGAAGCTCTCTCGGCGTTTGGTTCTGCGAAAGTTTTCATTGAAAAATACTTAGATCATGCAAAACACATCGAGTTCCAAATCTTTGGCGATTCGACCGGTAAAGTGATGCACTACTTTGATCGCGAGTGTTCTGTTCAACGTCGTCACCAAAAAATTATTGAAGAAGCGACTTCGCCTTCATTGACAGAAGACCTTCGTCGCCAAATGGGTGAGGCCGCCTGTGCTATTGCTGAACTCGGTAAATACAAAGGCGCTGGGACTGTCGAATTCCTTCTGCAAGATGGAAAGTTTTATCTTTTAGAAGTGAATACGCGTTTGCAAGTTGAGCATCCTGTCACTGAAATGGTGATGGGAGTGGATCTCGTGAAAGCGCAGATCCTGACTGCACAAGGTGAGTTCGTATTCAATCCTCAACAGATTCGTGTGCCACACGGTCACTCGATTGAGTGCCGCATCTATGCTGAGAATCCCTACCTTGGCGGCGTACCCAGCACGGGAAAACTTGGTAAAGTCGAATGGCCAGAAGGTCCCGGCCGTCGTTACGAATATGGTTTTGATGAAGGCGATGAAATTACGCCGTTCTATGACCCGATGATTGCAAAAGTGATTGTTTGGGACGAAAGCCGTTCACGCGCTATTCAGAAAATGATTCGTGTGCTGAAAGAATCCGTTGTGTTTGGTGTTCATACCAACATTCCGTATTTGATTGAAATCCTCAATCACCCGGAATTCGTCAAAGGCACAATGACCACAAGATTTATCGAAACTTACTTCAAAGATCCGATCGCTCAGCC
>Ga0255338_1001155_pt1 | contig 54934 bp, 41 predicted proteins | sample MeOH1_35cm_T4_19_FD_203715 | JGI IMG/M metagenome (GOLD analysis project Ga0255338, IMG submission 203715) | Sandy soil microbial communities from University of British Columbia, Vancouver, Canada - MeOH1_35cm_T4_195 | ecosystem: Engineered > Artificial ecosystem > Sand microcosm > Unclassified ... | reverse complement strand
GACGCAGAGGAGCGACAGCCAGATCAGTGGGCGAGACTCCTGCTTGGCGAATAGCTCCGGCCGGGAGAGGTGCATCGCGTTACCGTGAGTCGTTGACAACTAACTCAGACAGCGAGCTGCTCTTTAACGACGTTCCATCTCACATTCAACTGTCCAGCAGTCGTCAAATCCAAAGGGACTCATTGAATTGCCGCGGGTTCATTGGGCGCCGTCTGGCGCGCCGTGGAAGCTACTTGTTGGCCTTGCTTCCTCGATGGGGCGGTAATTCAGCACCTAAGTGCCCCCGCAGTGGGGTCTCCGAAAACATTAGTGTGAAGGGCTTCGTTTCCCAGGGAAAGGTCCGGCGGCTTCCATGGCGAACGAAGACTCATTCTGCGTGAATTACTTCGATCAGGGCTCCACCATGCGTCCGACCCGGCTCCTCTCGCACACTCGTCTCCGGCTCGTATTGGGCACAGTCTACCTGCTCGGCGTGGGGGCGATCTGCGGCTGTGTGGCACGGGCCGCCGCGCTCACGCAGATGGTGCCGATGGGCGACGGCGTGAAGCTGGCAACGGACGTTTACCTCCCCGGCAAGGGCAAACCGCCGTTCCCCACGATCCTGATCCGGACCCCTTATGGTAAGGACGGAATGAAGGGTGTGGCCGCCAATTTGAACGCGCAGGGCTATGCCGTGGTGTCGCAGGACATGCGGGGACGCTTCGCTTCCGAGGGGAGCCACGCGATCATCTTCGGGAACGACGGCCTGGGCGGTAAACACGAGGACGGGCACGACACCCTTCGCTGGCTCTCCCAGCAGGAGTGGTCGAACGGCAAGGTAGCTACCTGGGGCGCCTCGGCGCTCGGCATCGCGCAGAACATGGCGGCGCCGAACGCACCGGGCTCGCTCAAGGGCCAGGTGGTGATCATGGCCTTCTCGGACTACTACCGCCAGGCCGCGTATCCGGGCGGCGTGTGGCGGAAGGAGCTGTTGGAAGGCTGGCTCAAAGCCACGAAGATGGAGGAGGGCAACCTCGCCACCTTTCTGGAGCACCCGACTTACGATGACTTCTGGAAGGGCCTGAGCGCCGAGGGCCATGCGGAGCAGGTGAACGCGCCCGGGCTGTATGTGGGCGGCTGGTACGACATCTTCCTGCAGGGGACGATCAATTCGTTCACCAATGTGCAGCAGCGCGGCGGTCCGAACGCGCGCGGTAAGTGCTTCCTGGTGATCGGACCGCAGGCGCACGGCGCGTTCGAAGAGAAGATCGAATACCCGCACGCCACCGAGGCGCCGATCCACCTGATTGCCCCGATGAACGTTCTGAACCGCTGGCTGAACGGGGCTCCGGACGACGGCAAGAAGCTTCAGCCCGTCCATTACTACGTCATGGGAGCGGTCGGTGAGGAGAATGCGCCGGGAAACTACTGGCGCTCCGCGGACACATGGCCGCCCCCGGCAAAAACGACGCCCGTATACCTCCAGGCCGACCATTCCTTAAAGCCGGAAAAGCCCGGCAGCGAGGCGGCGCTCACCTTCAAGTACGATCCGGCGAAGCCCGTTCCGACTACGGGCGGTCAGAACCTCGGAATCGCCAAGGGGCCGAAGGACCAGCGGCCGATCGAGTCGCGGCCGGACGTGCTGGCCTTCTCCACCCCGCCCCTGGCTGACGCGGCAGAGGTAACCGGAAGGCTGACCGCACGGCTCTACGTCTCCTCCGACTGCCCGGATACCGACTTTACGGTAAAGCTCACGGACGTATACCCGGACGGGCGGTCGATGCTGGTGGCGGACGGCATCCAGCGGGCGTCGCTGCGCAAGAGCCTGGAGAAGCGCGAGCTGCTGAAGCCCGGCAGTGTCTACGAGCTAAACGTGGACCTCTGGAGCACGTCGCTGGTGTTCAACCGCGGACACCGCATCCGCGTGGCGGTCTCGTCCTCCAACGCCCCTCGCTTCGAGCCGAACGCCAACACGGGAGACGCGCATCCGATTCCCGGCCACACCCGGATCGCTACCAACCAGGTGCATCTTTCGGCCAGGTACCCGTCCTGCATCGAGCTGCCGCTCTACGCGAAACCGTAGCGCATCGATGAAAGTGAGGAAGGCGAGGCTCCCGTTCTACAACGATTGCTTGAGCTTAGGAGGCGTCGCCAAGCCGGTCGGACAGGAGCAGCACCGCGCCACCGAACAGGGCGGAGAGCATGGCGAGGGCGGTCCATTCCAGGCCGAAGACCACGGCCTGACTGTGCTCCATTCCTACCGCGGCGAAGAGCACCACCAGGGCCGCCATCCGCTCGCCGAGGCCGTTGATGGTGACGGGCGAGAGCGCCGCCAGGGAGGCGATGGGCGCGGCAATGAAGTAAAACTGCGGCGGCGCGGGCAGCCCGATGGCCCGGCCCAGCAGCAAGTAGATCCCGCCCATCAGGGCCTGGAACACGAATGAGAGCGCGACCGACAGCAGCAGGGCGCCGGGGTGCTCCCAGCACACCAGTACCTGCGCGGCGGCAGCCTGGAGCTTGGAGCTGTTCGGATTCTCCCGCGCCTGGGTGACCAGCCGCTTCCAGATCGGCAGGGCTCGCGCCGCGAAGGGCAGCGCGAAGAGCAAGCACAATCCGCCGAAGAGCGTGTAGATGGTCTGCGACATCGCCAGCGGCAGCCCGGCGGCTCCCCCGGCCGCCGCGGCCAGAGACGCGATGCAGGCCATCGCCAGCACGCCGGTGCCGCGGTCCGCCAGCACGCTCACCATGGCGCCCGCGCGGTCGTGACGGGGATCGGACTGCGCCAGGGCCACCATCCGGAAGACGTCCCCGCCCACCGAGGTCGGCAAGAACAGCGAGGGGAACATCGCGCCGAGGTAGTTGGTCCAGTAAAACCGCAGCGGCATCCGGAAACCGGCCGAGCGGGCCAGGATGCTCCATTTCCAGGCACAAAGGGATTGCCCGCCGAGAAACACGGCCACCGCCAGGCCAAACCACAGCGGGTTCAGGTGGGCAAGGGAGTAAGCGATCTGCCGCACGTGCAGGCGCCACGCAAACCAGAGCAGCGCCGCCAGGGTAAGGACTACCTTGACAGCGGCCTTCTTCCGTCGCCGGGCTGCCTGTTCGCTCTCGCTGCGTAGTTCAACGGGCCGGTCGGTCACGGAGAGCATCAGTTCCGCACCCGCATCGCCGGCTGGACCACCGCCTCGGAATGGGCCTCGCCGGCCACTTGCTCGGAGGTCCGTGCCGCTTCCCGCAGCCGGTACGGGCGCTCTTGCTGGGCTCGCAGCCACCGCTGCAGGTTGGTCCGCACCATTTCGGCGTAACCCTCCAGGAGCGCGCCGGTCAGCAGGACTCCCAACGGCCAGGCGAGCGCCAGGGAGTGGCCGGAAAACGCCCGGCTCCCCAGGAGATAGAGCCCCAGCAGCAGCAAGGCGGTGCCGAACAACCGGATCGCGCGGATCTGGCCAAGCGCCGCGTCCGGATCCCGCTGGAGGTATTGGATCGCGAGCAGGTCCCGGATCACTACGAACAAGCGGGAGAGGCCGTAGTGGCTCTTCCCGGACTGCCGGGAGTGGTGCGACACGGGCAGCTCGGTAAACTCGTGCGGCCGCACTCCGTATACGGCCGGGATGAACCGGTGCATCCCATGAGGCAGGTAGGTGCCCTTCACCACTTCGCCGCGGTAGACCTTGAGGCTGCAGCCGTTGTCGCGCGTCGGCAGTCCGGTGATGCGCGCGATGAGCCAGTTGGCGAGGCGCGAGGGGAGAACGCGGGCTGCGGAGCGCTCCGCCCGCTCCCGCCGCCAACCGCTGACCACGCGGTAGCCGCCCTGCTCCAGCGCCGCCAATAGACGCGGCAACTCGGCGGGGTCGTTCTGGAGGTCACCATCCAGGGTCATGATGAACGGCGCCCGCGCCGCCTCGAAGCCGGCGCTCAAGGCCTCGGCCTGACCGAAGTTCGCGGCGAGGTGTACAGGGCGCACGTGCGGATCGGCCTCGGCCAGCGCGTCCAGGCGCACGTCGGTACCGTCCGTGCTCCCGTCGTTCACCAGCAGGATCTCGTACGGCCGGTCGAGCGGGTCGAGCGCGGAGCGGATCGCCTGGCAGAGGGGAGCAACGTTCTCGACCTCGTTGTGCAAGGGCACGACGACCGAGAGCTGAGGGGCTGCTGAAAACATCAGGGCGAAGTGTTCAGGGACTACGCGGGCCGATCACGACGGCCGGTTGATTAACGGGCGCTCATTAACGCTGGTGAGCCACCTCTACGTGATAGTCGGCTAGCGGGTTGATCACCACCACCCGCGCGGTACCATTGAGAATGCCGTTCGTCTTTCCCTTGTTATTGCGCGCGCGAAGTCGCCGGGCACACTTTCTTTGCGCGGACCACCCTCTGGAGTCCGTTTTGGCACGATGCCTGAACCACGGCGCTGAGCCGGAGAGCCCGCCGCATCCGGGTGGAAGCGGCGGGCTCTCTCGGAATGCTGGGACCGGGCCGGAGCTACTTCTTCGGCATCAGGACGGCGTCGATGACGTGGATCACCCCGTTCGAACAGGCGATGTCAGTCTTCACGACGTGGGCCTGGTCCACCTTCACCTGGCCGCCTTTGACCTGGATCTTCACGCTGCCGCCCTCGACGGTCTTAGCGCTCTTCAGCTTGACCACGTCCGCAGCCTTCACGCTTCCGGGTACCACGTGGTAGGTCAGCACGGCAGTCAGCGCCTTCTTGTCCTTCAGCAGCGCCGCGAGCTGGTCTTTCGGGATCTTCGCAAACGCCGCATCCGTCGGCGCGAAGACGGTAAACGGGCCCTTGCTCTTCAGCGTATCCACGAGCCCGGCTTCTTTCACGGCCGTCACCAGGGTCTTGAAGCTCCCCGCCGCGACGGCAGTATCCACGATGTCCTTTTCGTCCGCGGCGACCGAGGTGCGCGACGAGCCCAGCAGTGCCGCGCCAGCAACCAGGGAGCACAGGAGCGTCGCGGTGATCTTCTTATTCAACATTCGAAGGTGGCCTTTTCTCCCGGAGCGTCCGGGCCAAAGCGCGCCGGCTAGGAGCGCGCGCCTCGGGACGGATCCGGGAAGCCCCCGTTCGTCCCACACTCCGTGATAAACGCCAAACAGGCGATGCGCTACCAATACATCACGAATTGGTGATGTATTTTCCTGCAGCGCTTACTTCGCGGCCTTCGGATCTCCTTCCTGAGGAGCGGGAGCGGCCGGTGGGGCGGGAAGCATGTTGCGTATCGCCGTGATCTTCCAGACTTTCCCCTCCCGGGCCAGCAAGAGGGTCGTCCACATGTCGCGGTTGGCGCCGCCTACTAACCCGGTCTGCCGGTAGCGACCGTCCACCAACGCCACCGTATCGGTGATGAACCGCACCGTCTCCACTTCGATGGTGCGGCGGCCACCGGTCCGCCGGGACGATTGCAGCATCCCCTGCACCAGCGCGTCCTTGCCGTGCCGCCAGACGCCGTCGGATACGAGTTGGTCCGCGTCCCCGGTAAAGAGCGGCTGGATCAGCTTCGGGTCCTGCGCTTCCCGAGCCACGACATACTGCTGCACGACAGCCCGAACCGCCGCTTCTTCGTTGGCGCGAGAAGGGCGGCTGTGCGCGGGGAGCGGCAGGACCATCCAACCGATGGCGGCAGCGAACAGTGCCAATGAACTAGTGATCGCACGAAAACGGAACATCCTTACTCCCATCTGGACTCCGATCCGGTCGCCGGCAGCGGCGACCGCTTTCAAGAGATGCTTCCACCCTTGCGAAGCTGGTTCCTGTCCGCAACGGGCCGGTCCAAAGCCGGGATACGGGCCTGCCCTGCTGAAACGGGGCCGACTTGCCGATACCCGAAGCAGTTTACTTCCCCTGGTAGGAGAGCCGCACTTTGGTAGCACCGCTCGATCCACCTTCGGATGTGGGTTCGACCCTCGCCCCGACCTCATCCGCGGCCCAGCCGGCTTCCCTGCGCGGCACCATGCTCCTGGCCTGCTGCTTGTTTGTGCTCTCAGGGGCGTGCGGGCTGGCCTACGAAGTGGTGTGGACCAAGTACCTGGGCCTCTTCCTGGGAAATACGGTGCTGCTGCACACGGCGGTGCTGGGCACGTTCATGGGTGGCCTCGCGCTGGGCAGCCTCCTCATCGGGCGCCGGATCGCGCGCATTGCCGCGCCGCTGAAGGCGTATGGCTGGCTTGAGCTGGCGGTAGCCGCCTACGCGTTCAACTTCCCCGCGCTGGCCCGGCTCGGTCAGGGGATCGTCGCCGCCGCCGCCGCCGGGTTCGGCTCCGGCTCCGTGCCGCTGCTGCTGGTGAAGGTGCTTACCGGCGCCGCGCTCCTCCTGCTGCCGACGCTGCTGATGGGGGCCACGCTGCCGCTCCTGACGGCCCACGTGGAGCGCGCGCTGGCCCAGCAGGAGGCCGCCGAGCGCCGGCGGCGAGCGGGCGACGGGGCGAACTGGCTCTACTTCGCCAACTGCGCCGGCGCCGTGGCGGGCACGCTCACGACCGGTTTCTTCCTGATCCCCCAACTCGGGCTCGGCACCACCGTGATGGGAGTGGCCCTACTCAATGCCCTGGTCGGCCTTGTGGCGGTGGGCAGCGGAAACGCCGTGGAAAGCGCGGCCACTTCCATTCCGGCAACTTCCCAGCCGAAGCCAACCGCTACGCTGCGCCAGGAGGAGCGCATGGTGCTGGGGGCGATCTGCCTCTCCGGCGCCACCGCCTTCCTGTATGAGCTGGTCTGGACACGGTTGTTCGCCGTGGCGCTGGGGAGCAGCACCTATTCGTTCACGCTCATGCTGGCGGCGTTCATCACCGGGCTGGCGCTGGGGAGCATCGCCGCGAACCTGCTGCCGGTCCGCCGCGGCCCGCTGCTCTGGCTGGCCGGCGCGGAGGCGGCCATCGGGCTCACCATCGCGCTCTCCCTCATGCTCTACCCGCGGGTGCCGTACTGGTGCTGGCAGTGGCGGTGGCTACTCCGCGCCGCGCCGGAGAGCCTGGAGTTCTACCACCTCTGCCAATACGGCCTCATCTTCGGAGTGATGGCGGTTCCCACGTTCCTCTTCGGCCTCACGTTCCCGACCGCCATCCGGGCGGCGTCGGACGCGGGTGACGCCGGCGAGGGGGTGGCCGGACGCGCCGCGCAGGTGTACGGCTGGAACACGCTGGGAACCCTGGTGGGGGTGGCCCTGGCGGGAGGCCTGCTCATCCCGCTGCTGGGCCTCCAGCGCACACTGCAGGTGGGCGCGGCGGTGAACCTGGGGATCGCGCTCTGGCTGGTACTTGGACGGAGTGAAGCGCGGCGGCACGTACGCGCGTTCGCGGTGCCCCTGGTGCTCGGCTTCGCGGCGCTGCTCCTGGCGCCGCGCTGGCAGGCGGGCACGTTCACCTATGGGCAGTACCGGGCCAACGTCCCGGCGCCGCCTTCCTACGAAGCCTACCAACAGGCACTTCTGGCCCGCACTCCCCTCTTCTACCGGGAAGACTTCGGCACCACGGTGGCGGTGCTCCGCACGGAGAGCGATACCCCGGGACAGAAGCAAGACGTGCTGGTGGTGGACGGAAAAGCAGACGCGACGTCGATCGACGACATGCCGACCCAGAAGCTGCTGGGCCACGTGCCGATGTTCCTGAAGCCGGACGCGAAGGAGGTCTTCGTGCTCGGTCTCGGCAGCGGTGCTACGGCCGGCAGCCTGCTGTCTCACCCCGGCGTGGAGCGGCTGGACTGCGTGGAGCTTTCCTCCGCGGTGGTGAAGGCGGCGGAGCTGTTCGGCGACGCGACGGGGCACCCCCTGCAAGATCCGCGGATGCACCTCTCCGTGGACGATGGCAAGACGTTCCTCGCCGCGTCCCGGCCGGGGCGCTACGACCTGATCATCAGTCAGCCGACGAACCCCTGGATCGCCGGCGTGGGCAGCCTCTTCTCGGAGGAGTCGTACCGCGCCGCGGCTCGCGCCGTGAAGGATGACGGTCTCGTCGCTCAGTGGTTCCATACGTACGCGTTGGATGATGAGCTGGTCGCGACCATTGTCCGCACCTACCGGCGGGTATTTCCGTACGCCGTCCTATTCCAGGGGCACCAGAACGATTACATCCTCATCGGCTCGAAGAGCCCGCTCCACGTCTCCTTCTCGCGGATGGAGCGCGAGTTGGGCTACGCGCCAGTGCGCGCCGACCTGGAGAGCATCCACCTCACCTCCGTCGCGGCGCTGCTCAGCCGTCAGACCCACTCTGTTGGGGCGCTCCAGGAATTGGAAGCCGGCGGGGGAATCAACACCGACGATCTGCCCCTGCTGGAATACCTGGCGCCAGCCGCCCTGTACGTGGGGGCGACCGCCCAGAAGGTCCGCACCACGGACTGCCGCCTGCGCGCGGAGAGCGGCCTGGCGCTGGCCGCCTACCTGGCGGAGAAGGGGATGCCCCGTACCGACTATCGCTCGATCATCGACAACCAGAGCGATCCCCGGATGGGCAACCACACCCTGCTCACGCACCTGCTCCGCGACTACCTGGCCCGGTGGCCGGACGATGTTGCGGCATCCCGGCAACTCGCCGCCCTGGTGCTGGCTGACGGCGAGCGCGACGGCGCCCTGACCCTCCTGGATCGAGCAGCAAAGCGTGGAGACGCCCGGTCCGCGGAAGCGGCGGATCGCATTCGATCGGCGGCGCAATCCGAGGCGGTGACGGCGTTGTCGAAGCTCCGGTAGCTGCCGGGAGGGGGATACGAGAATCCAATTGAAAATTGAACATTGTCAATTTCAAATTTTCAATTGGATCCATACGCCACTCTCCCAACCGCTCTCCATCCAGAGAGGAGACCAGGCATCGACGGACTAACGTAGGCCTGTTGTTCCGGCTGCACCGCTCCAGGAAGAGAGGGGTGTGGAGGTTTCTCTCGTGCTGCGTCTACGCTTCTTGATCCCCTGCCTCTCGATGCTGCTGCTGGCTGCCGCGTCCACCCTGGGCGCCGCGCCCGCGCTGCCGCGCCTCAACACCCTCCAGCCCGGTGGCACCACCCAGTTGGCTGAGAACGTGACGGTGAACGTTGTCTTCGTGGGCTACCGGAAGGGCGCGGGGCCGCAGCAGATCGACGAAGGCGCGTTCCGAGATCAACTGGCGGCGGGCGGAGACACGGTAGTGCGGGAGCCGCTCTTCTACGGCGTGACGCAGCCGACCAACGTGTCGTTCAACTACCAGTACCACGTGGTCTATGCCAACCGGGTGTTCGAGGACGCGTTCTTCAAGCACCTGACCAGGATCGGGCAGCCCGGCCCGATCACAGACCTTCAGGCCGCCTACAACGACCAGGTAGCGAATACCCACCAGATCGAGGACAACCTCTACGTGGATGCTCCGAGCGTGGAGCGGTGGCTGGCCCAGAACGCCGGACCGCTGGCGAAGGTGGATACGCGGCAGTACACGGTGTTCCTGATCAACTGGTATAGCCGCCCCGACTTCCGTCACCACGTCTACACCAAGACGGACGAAGCCGATCCGGACACGGGCTACAACTTCGGCGCGGAGCGGCAGTCTCGCAAGATCATCGCCTGGGGCGGCACAGCGGCGAACGATCCGCAGGGCGGCACGGGCGCCGAAAGCCGGGTCTGGTTCTACGATCTCTCCGCGGGGCCGGAAAGCTGGACCGACAACTGGGATCTGGACGACGCGGACGTGGATGGCGACGGCGATCCGGATTACCGCATGCCGCCCGTGTGGGAGTACGGCAACCCCGGCGCTTACCGGCCGTTCACCAGCGTCTCCGAGGACCTGGGACTCATCACCCGCTGGGTTGCGGTGAACCTGCTGTTCACCTCCTCGCCGCTGTACGATCCGGCGATCAACGGCCCGAAGCTGCCGTCGCACGTACAGCTCGACCTCAACACCTACGAGGGCGACCCCAGCTTCAACGCGCAGCAGTATCTGAACCTGGAGTACATCAGCGCTCACCTGGGCGCGCTCCAGCCGCTCAACCACTTCTCCGCTGAGTCCAACGACACCGCCTTCACGGGTGAAGCCGAGGCGGTGTATCGCAGTTGGCTAACCGCCTTCACGCCGGACCCCGTGTCCCACTACCCCAACCGGCTCGGCGACCCGTACGGCGACCTGTTCCTCTTCGCCTGCGATCACCAGGACCGGTTCCTGGAGCACAACGACGATTACGAGGTCCCCGTTTACCTCTACAGCACCACAGACGACGACCTGAACCCGGACGGGCTCCTCGGCTTTGCGGACGACGACTGGTCTACCGGCATCCAGTCGTACGTCTTCGGCTTCACTGCGCCGACTTTCCGCGACCTGGGGTACGGCAATACCGGCCTCACCATCCACGAGGTGGGCCACCACCTCGGCATGTCCCATCCGCACGACGGCTACGATCCGGAGACGGGCTACGACTACGGCGTGGCCGGCAGCAGCTACTTCACCTGGGCGGGCGACGAGTCCAACTCCGTGATGGGCTACCTGGACCTGAATTACGACTTCGGCCAGTTCGACCGGGACAACATGAACCGGAACATGACCGCAGTTTACCTGAACCAGGCGAACGTGATCCTGGGACAGGTAGTCGCCGCGCCGAACCCTGGCCGGGTGAGCGCGCTCCTCCGCCAGGCGGACGTCAACGCCGCCGCTGCCCGCACCGCCCTGCGGTCGCACCGCTACCTGACCGCGGCCACCCAGGCACGCGATGCGTACGTGAAAGTTGTGGACTCCGCCACCCGCCTCGGGCTCACACTTCGGCCGGCGCGCCGCATCGTGTGCCCACCCGTAGGAAACGCCGCGGCCTCCCTGGAGGCCATCGACGGTCACCACCACCGGGGTTAGACGTGGATACGAGCGCTGCATCGGAATGACGATCGCGGGAGCAGAGTGCGCCATCCGAAAAACGACGCCCCTCCCGATCGTGTCATCCTGCTCCCTGGGGCACTCTGAATAGGACCGCTAGCTGGTGCCCCGCACCGCAAGTTGGCTGCGGGGCACCAGCCTTCCGTCGACGCAGGCGAACACCACCAAACGACCTGGAAGTCCTGGCGGTTGGCCTTGTTCTACACGACGCGCGCCGCCGGGATGTCACTCATCCCTCAGGGCACCCCGTTCCGTGCCGGTAGGCGTCTGCGGCGTCCTGACACAGGTGGGCCGCCTCGCACGCCTCGGCCAGCATGCGGCAGCCCATCGCCGTGGGATGCCGGGCCGCGTCCACCATCAGGCGGCGGCAGTCTGCGGGTACCAGGGGCTTGCCGCGCGGTACCGCGGGAAACGCCGCCGCAGCTCCCTTCGAAGCGAACGCGCTGCCCGGAGAGGCGGGAGCGCCGGCATGCGCCTGAAGGGCCGCCGATACGAGACCGCATCCGACGAGGGGAAGGACGTACTGCTTTACAGGAAGGCATCTCCAACGGGCGGGTTCTACAGGCAGAAAGAGGTGGGGCAATCTGTAGCCAGGCCAAACCGTTAGCAGCGCCAGTGGGCGAGGCAGCGTCGTCTCGACGCTTCCCGGTGAGCCCACGGCTCACCGGGCCGACGTTCCGTCGATTTGCCAAACAGAGAGCGGCGCAACGTCGTTATGTTCCCCGACCACTTCATTCTTGACGTTCGCTCCCGGCTGTAGTCACCTCCCTCCGGGACAACCATGCGAGGGTGCGAACCGAGCGGTCGCCACAGTTTCCCTGCGGGAAGATCTGCAGGTAAACTGAACAGTTTGCCTGCTCACCCGCTATGATGATTCATCATGGACCCGGAGCAACTCAACACCCACGTCAACGATTTCGCCCTGGCCATCGGCCTGTTGGTGCGTCGCCTTCGCGCGGCGAGCGCCTCGCACGACCTCTCCTGGACCGAACGGGCGGTGCTGGCGCGGCTGGCCCGGGAGGGTCCGGCTACCGCCTCGGAGTTGGCGCGAGCCGAGTATATGAAGCCGCAGTCCATGGGTGCTACGATCGCGGCGCTGGAAGAGGCGGGGCTCGTGGAGCGCCGGCCCCATCCCACCGATGGCCGCCAGGTTCGCGTCCTCCTGACCGAAGCCGGCACCGCCGTGTGCGAGCAGACGCGTTCGGCGAAGCGCACCTGGTTGGCCGAGACCATCGCTCAGCTCAGTGACGAGGAACGGCGCACGCTCTTCGCGGCCGGAGAGCTCATCCAGCGACTAGGCGAATTGTGAAACATCCCGCCCGCAGTAAAGAGGTTGAGAAGGTCCCCCACGCCGCAGGTCCGCTGTCCCACGCCTGGCGAGCCCTGCGCCACCGCAATTTCCAGCTCTTCTTCTTCGGCCAGAGCATCTCCGTCATCGGCAACTGGATGACGAAGCTGGCGACTACCTGGCTCGTCTACCGACTTACGCACTCGGCGCTGCTGCTGGGGGTGGTGGCATTTGCGGGACAGATCATTTCCTTCCTCCTGGGGCCGCTGGCCGGCGTCTGGGTGGAGCGCATCGACCGCCGCAAGCTGCTGGTGGGGACCCAGGCGGCTGCGGCCGTGCAATCCCTCGTCCTTGCCGCGCTCACCCTGGCCCACGTGATCAACCTGCAAGAGATCCTCGCCCTCGCCGCCTTGCAGGGCCTGATCAACGCGTTCGACATGCCGGGGCGGCAGTCGTTCCTGGTGCAGATGGTGGAGGACCGGCAGGACCTGAGCAACGCCATCGCCATCAACTCGTCCATGGCGAACGGCGCGCGGCTGATCGGCCCAGCCATCGCGGGCGTGGTGATCGGCGCCGTGGGCGAGGGGTGGTGCTTCCTCATCGATGGGCTCAGCTACCTGGCCGTCATCGCCTCGCTGCTGCTGATGCGCATCCGTCCCCAGGAGATCCCGCGGAACGCGAACTCGATGTGGGAGCAGATGCGCGAGGGCTGGGACCACGTGCGCACCTTCCGGCCGATCCGCTCCATCCTCCTGCTCTTCGCACTGGTGAGCCTGATGGGGTATCCGTATGCGGTACTGCTGCCGGTCTTCGCCAGCCAAACCTTCCACGGCGGCGCAATGACCCTCGGCTGGCTCACCGGCGCCTCCGGCCTGGGAGCGATGATCTCGGCGCTCTCACTGGCGATGCGGAAGTCAGTGGTGGGGCTCACGCGGATGGTGCAGGTGGCCGCCGCGCTGCTGGGGGGCGCGCTGATCCTGTTCGGCCTCTCCCAGACCTTCTGGCTTTCGCTGCTCCTGATGGGCCTGGCCGGCTTCGGCCTGGTGCAGAACGCCTCCGCCAGCAACACGATCATCCAGACGCTGGTGCCGGAAGACAAGCGGGCGCGCGTGATGGGCTACTTCACGATGGCGTTCTTCGGCGCGGCGCCGTTCGGCAGCCTGCTGGCCGGGGTGCTGGCCCACCAGATCGGCGCGCCCCACACGGTGATCCTGACCGGCGCGTGCTGCATCGCCGGTGCCCTGGCGTTCACGCTGGACCTCCCGAACGTCCACGCCGCGATGCGTCCGGTGTACCAGGAGTTAGGGCTGCTCCCTGCCCGCGATGCTTCAGTCCCGCTCAGTCCGCCAAATAGGTGACAGCGATGACTACGCATAATGGTAGACAGCGAGCAAACAGGTATAATGAATGTAGGTTAGCGAGGCATGCTGCCAGAACCTGGTGAGTAACCGATGGCACTAGCACGAAACGCAGTCTGCAAGACACCAGATGAGCCGAGAGAAGAGCGGGGCTTCACGCTGAAAGAACGATCCGCGGAGAATGCTAACCGTCGCCAGGAGACGGTCTCGGCGGCGACTCTGGAGGCAATGCGCGCCGCCATTGAGAGCCCACCGCCGCCTACCCCGGAGTTGGTGGAACTACTGGCGAAGCGCCGGCGCTCCAGAGCCGGCCAGTCTCGCCGCTAACCCATGAGTGCCAGAGACTGGTGGGAAGACCCGCCGGAAATCGTGCTGCTCAACGAGCGCCATGACCGAAAGTCGTTCACCTGCGGACAACCCGCGATGGACGACTTTTTACGTACCGCTCCATTGAACCCGCACGCGGAGTATAAGGTGTGGGTCGCGACCCCTCGCCCAGGTAGTTCCGAGATTCTTGCCTACTACGCCATGCACCCCGATCCCATCGACCTGGTTTCGGAGGAAGAAAGCGTCGCGCAGGGAGTGGTGACTGTGGTCTCGGTAGAACGTCTCGCCACCTCGATGCATTATCAAGGTCGAGGCCTGGGGGACTTCCTGCTGGCCACGATCATCGACCAGGTAATCGAAGCCTCCGAAGTGCACCCCATCGAGGCGCTCACGTTAGTGCCGCTGAACGATCGGGTGCGGGCCTGGTACCTCCGCCTTGGATTTCTGCCCACCCCTGGCCGCGAGGGTCTGTTTCTGCCCTTGAGCACTTTGAGGCTGGCGCGAGCCTCCCGACTTGCGGAATAGGACACCGCGTCCATCCGAAGGGCGAGTTCCAATTCGCCGGGGAATTCGCCCTTCGGGATTGGCCTCGGCCAATCGCTACGGTCTGCGCAACCGCAATATCGTAAGTGACCTTGCTGGGAAGGTGTAGCCGAACCGCTCTGCTACCCCGTCCACCGGGCGGGTGACGGGGGCGACTTTCCGTGGTTGATCGAAGCTGTTCTCGTCACCGCGGGAGGCGGAGGTGAGGACCACGGCCTCCCCTTCGCGGCGGAGTCGGCCGGTGCCTTCCAGGTTCAGGGCGGCGGGGAGCGCGGCGTCCGTGCCGTTGACCACCTTCAGGATCAGGTCGCCGCTCTTTTCTTCGCGGCCGGCGACGGCGGCGAGGGCGGGGACCGGCGCCTGGGTCACGTCGAACAGCTTCCGGTCATCCAGGAAGCACTGGATGCGGCCTTCGGTGAGCTCCACGCGGAGGTCGTACCAGCGGCCGGTCTCGATGTGGTTGGGCACGCGGGGGGCGAGCGGGGTGACGCCGGCGCCGACCTTCTCCAGGCCGTCTTCTTTGTTGTCCCAGCCGCCGATGTTCCAGGCGTAGTAGCTGCCTTCGTCCTTGAGGCCAAAGTGCACCAGGAACCCTTCAGCGCCGCCCAGCTTGCGCGCTTTGAGCCGCAGGGTGTAGTTACGGAGGCTGCGCAGCTCCGGGAGCACCAGCATGGCGCGGCGGTCTTGCTCCAGGGAGGTCTGGCGGTAGACGCCGTCTGCCGCTTTCCAATCCCCGCGGAGGGTGCGCCAGCCGGGGGCGACCACCTTGAAGTCGGAGCGGTAGAGGGTCTTGCCCTCTTTCTCGATCGTGATGTCTTTGAACTCCGCCTGCGTTTTCCACGTCTGCAGCCCGATGCCGCCGGTGGGGCCGGGGGTCTGGGTGGGCACGCGGCTAAGCTCCACGGGCCACGCGGTGTCCGGGCGGTGCTCCGCGAAGAGCGACTGCACCCAGTAGGAGGGCGTGCCGTAGCTGCGGGCGCTGTCGAAGACGATGGCGTTCGGGTTCCAGTTGGGGCGGTTCACGTTGACCAGGAGCGGCGCGTAGGAGGTCTTGCGCACCAGGTCGCCGTTGCGCTCCAGGCCGGTCATGAAGGCGGCCTCGGCCAGCGCGGCCTGGAGGTTGCCGGCGCCGCAGTCCGCGGTTACGGCGTACTCGCCCACGTACACCTTCGCGCCGTCGCGCGGCCTGGCGTCGTACAGGTTGGCATTGCTCCAGAACCACTCGGGCCACTGGTAGTAGTGGTCGTCCACCATGTCCATCGGACGGCCCTTCACCGGCGTCGTGGCGATGAGCTGCAGCTCCGGGTAGCGCTTCTTCAGGGCATCGTAGAAGCGGGCATACCGCTCCTCGTACTGTGGGAGGGTGGCGCCCCAGCCGTTCTCGTTGCCGACCTCCAGGTACTTCAGCCCGAACGGCTTCGGGTGGCCGTGCTTGGCGCGGAGAGCGCCCCACCGGCTGCTCACCGGTCCGTTGGCGTACTCCACGGCATCCAGGGCGTCCTGCACCCACTCGTCCATCTGGCTCAGCGGCGCGACCTCTCCGCTCTCGAACATGCAGGCCATCCCGCAGTTGATCACGAAGAGCGGCTCCGACTCGTTGTCCTCGCACCACTGGAGGTATTCGTGGTAGCCGAGGCCGTCCGTGGAATGGTAGCCCCACTTGGTGTTCGGATGCCCGGGCCGCTCCTCGTTCGCGCCCAGGGTCTGCTTCCAGCGGAAGGCGTTGGCCAGCCGGGTGCCCTCCACGTAGCAGCCGCCGGGGAAGCGCACGAAAGCGGGCTTCATCCCCGCCACCCACTCGCCCAGATCGCGGCGCATGCCGTTGCGGCGATCCTTCCAGATGGCTTCCGGGAAGAGTGAGACCACGTCCAGGTAGAGGTCGCCCGGCGTGCTAGTGGTCAGCACCAGGCGTGCTTTCGGATCCGTGGTATCGGCGCGAAGGGTGGTGTGGAGCGGCTGCCAATCGGAGCCGGAGACGCGGAGCCGCTCGCGCGCGTAGACCTGACCATCCGCGCCTTCCAGCGAGGCCACCAGCTCACCCTTTGCCGCGTCGCCCCGGCGGGCCTGGAGGGCAAGGCGGTAGTCGGTGTCCTGCCGCACCGCGATGCCCCAATACCCCTCGTTAAAGACGCCGGTCTCCCCATTGCCCGATGCCACCTTCAGCCGCAGCGACCGCCGCTGCGCCCCGTTGAGCGGATGCTCCCCGCTCAGCTCCACGGCGCCCCGGTTTCCGCCTCGATTCACCAGTGTCCAGCCGGTGAGGGTGTCCCCCTCCTCGAACGACCGGTTCCGCACCAGCTCTCCGTACAGACCACCCTCTCCGGCATGGTTCACTTCTTCGAAGAACACGCCGTAGTGTGCCGGACTGATCCGCACCCCCGGGCGATCGGCGTGGACCGTGAGCTGCACCGGGCTGGACGGCGCGAGGTCGGCGGAAGAGTAGGAGGCATAGGAGGCGCCGAGAGCCAGGCTAAGGGGCAGCAAGCAGGCGCGGAGGGAGGAACGACGAGTAAGCTTCACGAGATGGTTTCTTCGCTGGAAAGGGAGACTGTTTCTATTATGACTCGTCGCCGAATGCGGTGGGTGGCGGTGGGTGGCGGTGCGACCCACCGCGCGATGCCGTTCGTCAGCCAACGCGCGATGCTAAAATAAGTCTAAATGACAGCTAAAGATCTTCTTAATATTTTGGGTGCGTATTCAGCTACAATGGGGAGACTCATTCCGTTCCGCCGGCGCAGTAATCCCGGCAGAGAGATGCACTCCTCATGAAACGCAGAGGTTTCACCCTGATCGAGCTTCTCGTGGTGATTGCCATCATCGCGATCCTCGCGGCGATCCTGTTCCCGGTGTTCGCCAAGGCCCGAGAGGCCGCTCGCGCCACCAGTTGCCGCAGCAACTTGAAGCAGTTGGGCACGGCAGTACAGATGTACGTGCAGGACTACGACCAAACGTATCCCTCGTCCTGGTATGGTACGGCCTACGCCGCAGGCAGCGGATATACCTGGCGCATTGCCAGCCTGCCGTATATCAAGAACGTGCAGGTCTTCTACTGCCCCAGCGCTCCCGCCAGCTCCAAGACCTGGGACGGCTCCCCCGCCTTCACCGCGAACGAGTGGAACCTGCGCAACTCGTATGGCTACAACCAGATCCACTGGGACAGCGCCGCGCCGAACCTGCTGAACCCACCGGCCGGCCGCGCCGAGGCCATTATCACGTCGCCTGCGGAAACGATCATCCTCGCGGAGAAGCAGGACGCGGTGGACCAGATCGCCTATCAGCCGGACACGGTCTACACCTACGGAACAGCCGAGCCTCTGGCCAGCAAGCGCCATTCGGACGGCTCTAACTTTCTCTTCGGCGATGGGCACGTGAAGTGGCTGAAGCCGGACGGCGTGGCGGAGCCGCTGGCTTCCGGCGGCGGCAACGACCGCAGCTTCTGGAGCGTGGAGTAGGCGTCCCATCCGGCACAGCACCTACGTACCGGCAGGGGATCCCTTCGGGGGTCCCCTTTTTCTTTGCCTGCGGTGTCGCGCCGGGTAGGGAGAGGCCGGCTTCAGCGGCGTCATTCACGGCCTGGAGTCGCCGAAACGCGCTTTCACGTTGAGAGAATCACCGAATAGCACAGTGGAGCCGCATGCCAAACGCACTAGACTGAGCGCGTGGAAGAGCTAAAAGACACCATTTCAGCACTGGAGCCATCGATGATCCCGAAGGCAGAGTTCGACGCACTCGTGCTGGCGGCCAACGAGGCCTTTGTCGCGGCGTCCGAAGGCCGGATGGCGTGGGCGTGCCTGCTGCTTTCCGTGGGCCGGCAGGCAGCCAACGCCGCGCAGACGGAGTGGGCGTCCGGCCTCACCGACCTCTGGGATCAGCTAATCGCACGACTGAAAGAGATTTACCCGGCCGAGGCGTTTCCGGATGGCTTCTAGCCGCAAGAAATGCGGAAACGGGTAAATGAGGAAATGAGAGCCCTCGGGTGATCGCGTCCTTTCCTGGCCACGTCATTTACCGATTTCCGCATTTACCCGTTTCCGCATTTATCGATTTCCCATTTCCTGATTCTAGCTCTTGTGCGCCATCAGCACGAAGCTGGAGTAGGGACCGGCGCTCAGGCGGAGCGCCCGTTCTGCGAGCTCTCGCATGATGGCCTTCGGCGAAAGGTCCAGCGCGCGCGGGGGGTCGGGAACTTCCCGTTCCCAGTGGTGACCCAGCACCGTCAGCCCGTGCCGCTCCAGCGTGTAGCCGAGCGAGCGGGGCGTGAAGTGCCAATGGGTGATGCGCGCGTAGACCAGGTCGTCGCGCAAGGCGGGGCGCCAGTTGAGCAGGGCCTGTGCAGTATGCAGCAGGCGAGCCGGGCGGTGCGGCGTCTTCACGATCAGCTTCCCGCCGGGCGCCAGGCGCTCCAGGTAGCGCGGCAACTCCGCTCCCAGATCCGGGATGTGGCCGGCGCTGTCCCAGAAGGAGATCACGTCGTAGCGAGCCTCCGCGGGCAGGCTCTCCGCGGTGCCGCAGAGTAGCTCCGCTTCCGGCGCCACCGAGGCCGCCATGCGGAGCGCGGCAGGCGAGGGATCGATGCCCGTCACGCGCCAGCCGCGCTCCAGCGCCGCCGCCGCGAAGTAGCCGCAGCCACAGCCTACGTCCAACCAATGCCCGCGGGTCGCATCGAGCGAGAGCGCATCGATCTGCGACCGGAAGTAGTCGATCAACGCGCCGGCGCGGGGCCGATAGTTCTGTTCGTAGTAGGCGTCCGACCACCGGGCGCCCGCTTCATTTCCCGCTTCCGCCGCTCCGGGCGTCGTCTGGGCGATCCAGCCGGCACGGCAACCGGAGCAGACGTACGCCGAGCGGGGCCCCTCCCAAATCTGCTGCGAGTCGGCGTGGCACAGCGGGCAGGGTCGCGTCAACTGCCTCATCAAGACCTTCCTCATCCCACGGGGTAACCTGCTTCATCGCGGCGGTCATCCCCACTCCCGATTACTAATCGCTGCATTTGGCCGCAGCGCTCTGGTCGTGGGTTAATCCCTCGAAGGGCAAGTCCTAAACGAACTGCTCCGGAAGAGACGAACTCGGGAGGGAATCACACGCGGTAGCAGTGGTCCGCGGAGAGGCGGCGGACGCAGACGCCCGAGGAAGGGAAGTGGTCAGGCGGTATCGCCGTCGGGCGGCCAGTACCGTTCGCCGATCACGGTGTAGCTTGCACCGCTCTCGGTGTATTCGATCGTGCCCCCCTCTTCGACGGTATAGAGGGTGAGCCCCAATTGTTTACTGCTGGCGTGGACCACGTCGATCCAGCCGCCGTGCGGCCCGTTCCCCAACACCACGCGCTGCTCCCCGGCGGCGTTGTTGATACAGACGAGGCCACCGTCCACGTCGGCCGAAAGCTCGATCGCCGCATTCCCGCCAGCGCGATGAATTCGGATCAGGCCCCCGTCCTGGCCGGCTGTCAGCTCGAGGACGGTCTTCCCGTCCGCGTTGACGAGACGCAGCGGCACGGGCAGCGCGAGGGCTGCATCCTCAACAATGGCCGGTTGCCGCAATCGGGACGCGGCCTCTTCCACACGTTCCAGGCGCTCCAGGCGTTGCTCAATCTCGCGCAGGCGTTCTTCCATAGTGCATCGTTGATCCCGGAACCGTCGCGTCACGCAGGGAGGCGCGGCGTTCTCATCAATTCCCACCGGCCCGGGCTCCCTCGCGATTATTCCCGAAGCGAGCCGGTACTTTGATGCACACATGAATTGAAATCGAAGCGATCTCGGCTTCTCAAGGGTCGTCCAACCGGACGAGCCGGCATGCGAAAGCCGTGGGATCGTCGTGCCGACGCCAATTACCGAGCCCAGCGACACGGCAGTGGCGCTCGGTGCCCGGTAACCACCCGGCGGGCCTCTCTGGCTCCTCCACTCCGTCCGGGTTACCGCACTCCGCTCCGTTTACCACGCTTCCGAAGGCAATCCCGGGTTGTCCAGAGTGACGACGCTCCGACAACCGGGTTCTTAACGCCTGACGCTTAACGCCTCGGTCGCTGCTTTGGGACCCCACAGGCGCACCTCGGAGACGCAGACGTGTGCGATGCGCGGGCGCGGGTTCGCAAAAACCTGCTCCACCTCCAGCTTCACCCAGTTCGTCGCGCGCGGCGCGAGGGTGATCCGCAGCGGATCGGAGGGCTTCCGCCGCCAGAGCCGCTGGTACGAGCCGTCGGAAAACGTGGCCTTTACCTGCTTGATGCGGAACTGCGACTGCGGCCGGCCGCGAGTACCCTCCTCCACTTCCAATTCGCCCACGCGGGCTCCGGGCGGTACGGCGATCTTCAGCCAGTGGCGCCGACCCGCGAACCGGGAGCCCTGTCGCGATTGCCACGCGGTCGCAGGGTTGCCGTCGATCACGGCCAGAGCGGAGAGGCCCGGAACGCTGTCGGAGGCGAAGACATTTTCCCGTCGCACCATTTCCCGGTCACCGGACCTTCCACCGGACGATCCGGCCGTGGTGATCGGGTCCGGGCCGCCCGCGCGCCAGGCGGAAGGCACCGTGTGCCACGCTTCGTCGATTCCTTCCCGCTGGCCGGGGGTAAGGCTCTTGAGCGCGCCGCGAATGGCGCCGGGAGGTATCCAGCTTCCCTGTCGCTGGGGCTCGGACTTCTTGAGGATCTGGTCCAGCGTCGCCGCGTAGGGCGTGCTGTAGGTGAACACGGGCGGGCGACCGCGGGCGAGGCGGATCTGGTCGCGCAGCACGTCCCGCCACCAGAGGGCCAGGCTGGTGCGATTTGTGCCCGCGTAAGTCGCCGCGGTGGGCGCGTCCACGGTAACCAGGATGTCGTCCGGATCCGGAAGCGCCGTGGCCGAGCCCTTGGGGCGGCGGGCCAGCACCAGTTCGCCCCGCGCGTCATGCACCGCCTCGATCTGCTCGGGCTGCAGCGGGCCGCCTCGCGCGCCCGCCAGCATCCGCTCCAGCCGCTCCGCCGTCCAGACCGCACGCTGGGCCGGCCGCAGGTTGCCGGAAGGCTCCGTAAGTACGATAACCGGCACGCCGTGTGCCCGGACGATACCGTACTCCTTACCGGTCTTCGGATCGACCCCCTTTTCCGCGGTAAATCGACCCGCAGCTCCCGCACTCACCAGGCGGTCGAGGGAGAGCACGGCCAATACCACCAGGAGCAGCAACCCTGCCCCAATGCCGTAGGCCGTCTTCTGCTCGAGCACCGCCTGCGGCAGCACGGGCCAACCGGCGGGCCAGCGCTTCCACGCTTCCGGCCAGTGCCGGAGCAGTTCCTGGGGCCACTTCCGGCCGTGGAAACCAACCGCCGGAGACGAACCCGGCATCCGGGGCGCCGAAACCACCGTGGATCGCGGGTCGGCTTCCTCGGTCACCGCGCGTGTAGCCCGCTCTTGCACCCTGGGACTACTTCCCAGGTCGGCGGTCGCGGCGACCGTCCCCCGATCGGCGAGCGCGCCTTCCGAACTGGTGCCGCCAATCCAGCCGAGGGTGGTCGTCCCCGCCACCGTCAGCGGTTCCGACGCAATGCCGCTGGGGACCGGCGCCGGCTGCGGCGCGGGAATGCCCACCACTTCTCGCAGCGCCAGCTCCAGCTCCTCCGCGGTGGCATAGCGCGCCGCCGGATCCTTGGCCAGCGCTCTCAGCACTACTTCATCCAGGGCGGAGGGAATTGCGGGATTGTAGAATCGGGGTGGATCCGGTGTTTTGTCTAGCTGCTGGCGGCGGACATTGTTGCGCAACCGCGCACGAAACGGCAGCTCTCCGGTGAGCGCTTCGTATAGGACCACGCCCAGCGAGTAGACGTCGCTCCGCCCGTCCACCACCTCGCCCCGGATCTGCTCGGGAGACGTGTACTCCGGCGTGCCCACCGTGGCGCCCGCCGCGGTCAGCGCGGGATCTTCGCTCTCCGCCCAGCGGGCGATGCCGAAGTCTGTTAGGACCGCACGGCCGGTCTCCTCCACCAGAATGTTGGAGGGCTTCACGTCGCGGTGGATCACGCCGGTGGCGTGCGCGTAAGTGAGTGCGCGGCAGACCTGTACCAGGATGCGGACGGCGCGCTCCGGCGCCAGCGGGCCATGATCGTCGATGAGTTGGCGCAGGCTGTGGCCGGGGACATAGTCCATCACCAGGTAGTGCAGCCCATCCTGTTGACCCACGTGCTCCAGCCGCACGATGTTGGGATGAACCAGCGCCGCCCCGCGCTTGGCCTCGCGCAGGAACCGCTCCACCAACTCCGGGTTTTGGGAGAGATGAGGCGGCAGCACCTTTACCGCCCGGTACTGGTCCATGGCGGCATGGTGTCCTTTGTAGACCTCCCCCATGCCTCCGGAGCCCAGTTTCTCCACCAGGGTATAGCGATCGATCACCTGACCCAGCATGGACTAACCGCCTTCGATCCGAATTGGACCCACGTGTATGGACTCAACAGCCTGAGAAAACTGCGTGGAAATCCGTTTGGGTGCAATTCCTTTACCCGGAAACGCCTTCCCCCTAACGTGCCCGGCGCACGGCTTACGGAGCCCCTTCCGGCTGGCTGCTCGGTCGCAGGAACGTCACAAATCGTGGGTTAGAAGCCCGGTACAGGCTGCGCAGCGCGCAGGAGGCGGGGAAGAATAGGCCGGACAGCGGCGCCGCTCCCGGCTCCGGTCGACCGGAACGCGCAACTCGTCTCCCGCGAAGAGGCGTAACCCGCCGTTGCACGTGGCGCCGGGATGCTGCAATGGACCCGATGCCGGGAGGGCCGGCACCTCTGGTAATCCGTACACGCCAACGGGCCGGGGCAGAGCCCGGCCCGTTGTGAATGATGGGGATGATGGCGGAAGCTAGCTCTTGCGGCCGCTCTCTTCGTCGTCGGCCAGGCCGCGGAGAAAATCGGGACTGTCCAGGGAGAAGTGAAAGTCGATCTCCTCGTCTACGGAAATCTTGCCCAGCTGCTCGAAGCGCCGTTTTTCATCGAGCGAGACTTCGGCGGGGATGTCGCGCAGGATGGAATCATCCCACTTATCTTGCTCCACGAACTTCTCACCCAGGCGCTTGCAGCGCGAGCACCGGTATTTCAAATACATGAAGCTGGGGCCAAACACACGCACGTACCAACTGCGCTGCAGCACGTCTTTAGCGACGACCCGCTGTCCACAGTGGCACCGGATGGCTGTCGTCCTCATCAACAGAAACCCTCATTCACCCGCCCGGGTGAAGAACCATCTGGGCCTATGAGGAGTTTCCCGCAGGGGCGGGCGGGTGAGATTCCACTCGCTCGGCGGTGCCTGCGCTCCACTCTCTTACTACTCAGGTCGGCTTTGCTGTCAAAAATTATAGCCTGTGGGTTAGCTTTCCACAATTGTGGTCAGCTCGGTGGCTCACTTTCCGTCGGCGTCCGCCGCGCGCCGGTCGCGCAAGATCAGGCGCCGCTGCTGCTCCAGTTTCAGCCGGGGCCGAGGCGTCACGGCCACCACGGCGGCCTGCACCGCCTCGCCGGCCGGGGGAGCGTCGGCGCTCTGCACGAGGACGTTCTCGCCCCGTTTGATCGAGGCAAGCGTGATCGGCGCATGGTTGAGCACCAGCGTGTCGTTCGTTACGGAGTACTCCACTACCCGTTTGGCGGAGCGGATCGTGAACGGCTCCAGGTTGGTGACGGCACCCAATACCAGACGGGATTCCTCGCCCGGAGGGCGCACGCCGCCCCGGCCCTCGCCGCGGAAGAAGGGGCGGGCACCCTCCAGCAGCGCCCGCGCGATCTGCCGGTTCTGCGGGTTCACGTCGGCGTTGTCCGCCTTCCAACAGCGCACCACGGCCCGCGCCCGCGCCGCCCGCCGGGGTGTTCCCTTGGTCTTGCTCTGCTTCCGCATCTCGGCGGCCTGGCGGCGCTGGTCTTTCTCACTCTTGTTGGGCGGCTCTTCCACCACCAGCACCAGCTCTCCCACCGCCAGATCGGCACGGCGACCCTTGTTCTGCCGCAGGAAACGAGTCCGCGCTGAAGTCTTCACGGCCAGGCGCGCGGGCAGGCGAGGCTGCCACGGACGAAGGGTCAGCTCGGCGCTTTCGAGCTGGCGGATCTCACCGCTGGCGGTGAAGCCGGTATCGGGAGAATCGTCCGGGTCAGCTTCCGGTCCTTCCGGTAGGGCGGCCAGGGGTGCGACGGCGGCCAGGAGCAGCAGCGCGGCCAGCCAGCCCTGGCGCGTGGTGGGAAACCGGGGGTTCAACACGGTCATCGGGGTGCCTCTTGAGAACAGTGTAGTGGAAATCCTGTTGGCGGTGCATCGCCGGATCTCCTACCGCTCCGATCCGCTGCGGTGGCGTGCAACCCAGGAGGGAGGCCATCGACAATTGGCAATTTGAAATTGCCAATTGTCGATTGAGTTGCCCAGGCCTCCGGCACTACTGCCCTTCGACGTCGATGACTTCAGCGACGGTGCCGCGGGGATCGGTGCGCACGCGGACCTGATCGCCAGCCTGAAGCTGGTTCAGCGAGGCCCGGGAAGCCTTCCCGCCGCGCGTAACGGACCGGAAGATATCCGTGTCCGGCATCACGTCCAGCGTCACGCGCCGGGTGCCGACCAGCAGGGTGATCGTAGGCGGGTTGCCATTAGTGCGGATGGAAACGATCTCGCCCGTGAGATTGCGGTTCGCGACGGGAGCGGGCGTATTCGGGGCGTTATCGCCCGCGGCGCGCGCTTCCAGGCGGGTCACCACGCCGTTGGCGTCCGGCACTACCCGCACGCGGTCACCCACTTCGACGTCCGTGATTTCTGCCGGCCGGGCTGCCTGGCGCCCGATGGCACGCGTGACCTCCGCGTTGCGCGGCACGTCGTAGCTCTCGCGGCCGGTCCGGGTCTGTACCGTGACGGTAGTCCGGTTGCCGCGGGGCCGAACGGAGATCACCTCTCCGTACACGGTATTGGGATCTCGCGGGCCCCGGTCGCGCGGTCCACGCGGCTCGGTGTTGCCGGTGTCGCGCGGGTCGTTGCCCCCGCGTCCGGACGGCGCGTAAGCTTCTACTACTTCGGCCACTCCTCGCTCCGCGTTCACGCGGAGTTGGACGGTATCGCCCGGCCGCACCTCGTCCAGGTCCACGGTCGTGCCTTTACGACCTTCGGGGCCGCGGAGGATGATCGTGTTCCGGGTGATCCGGAAGGTCTGCCGCACGCCGTTAGCCCGGAGGGTAAGGGTGGCGTTGGCGCCCGGCTGCACGGACACCACCTCGCCGCGGACCCGGCCCGCTTCGGCTACCGGCGGCTCTGGGGCTTCTCCGCCGCCTCCGCCGATGACCACCTGCTGGGACGCGGCGTTCCACTCAACTTCGGCGCCCAGCGCTTCGGCCACGAAGCGGAGCGGCACCATGGTGGTGCCGGAAAACATCTGCGCGGGCACGTCCAGGTTCACGGACATGCCGTTGACGCTGGCGGTGCGGGAGCCGATGGGCAGGCTGAAGTCTCGCTCGCCCTTGCGGCCGGTGACGGTCTGCGTCGCCGCGTTCCACTTAACCTCGGCGCCCAGCGCCTCGACCACGGCGCGCAGCGGAATGAGGACGCGCCCGCCGATCCGCTGCGGCGCCACCGAGCCGAACGCTACCGGCCGGCCGTTCACCTCGACGCCGATGTCGGCTGCAGCCGGCCGGATGGCCCCGAGGCTCAGCAGCGCGGCGATCCCCAGAAGGGACGTTGATAGGGAAATGCGTGAGTTGTTCATTGGTTCACCTCAAATAATTACGCCCGGCTGCCCAGCGGCATCGCTCCGCTCTATCCGGCTGGCCGGGCGAGAGACAGGGGGCACGGACCGGGAAGCTCGTATCAGTCGCTTCCCGGTCCGTGCGCTACAAGTCAAGGCCGCTTGTTAGCGACGGGTCGGGTTCTTGGGATGCTTGTCGCGGCGGTTGCGGAGACCGTCCCCGTCCTTGTCATGATCCCGGTTGTTGCGGATGCCGTCGTGATCCCGGTCGATGTTGGCGGGCGCCACGGAGTGGTTGTTCTTGTCGCGCGAGTTGCGGACGCCGTCCCCGTCCTTGTCGTGGTCCCGGGAGTTGCGGATCCCGTCATGATCCGGGTCATGCTTCCGGAACGTGCCCGTATCGAAAACGCGGGGGTGGCGGTCGCGGCTGTTGCGCACTCCGTCGCCGTCTTTGTCATGGTCGCGGTTGTTGCGGATGCCGTCATGATCGCGATCCCGGTTGGAAGGGGAATACGAGTAGTCGTTCCGGTCGCGGCCGTTCGGAACGCCGTCACCGTCGATGTCGGAGTCTCGATTATTCGGGATACCGTCCTGGTCGAAGTCCTGCGCCCGGCTATAGCGGGAGCGGGTCGTCCAGTGGGTGGAGCGCGTCTGATGGGCACGGTAGCCATAGGCGGGAGCGTGGCTGGGCGGCGCGGCCTGGGCCGGCGCGGCCTGAAGACCGAGGAGCCCCAGGCCACCCACCAGGCCGAGGCCGAGGAGCCGGCTGCTTAGAGACAGGTTGAAAGCGTTCATCATCAACTCCATACCGGTCCCGGATGGGAGACGGCTTCGTAATCGGTTCGGGCAGCGCGTGGTCCGCGCCGTCCGGGTTCTGCCGCTAGAGACCCGGGGTTGGGGAGAGGCGTTCCCTCTTCCGTCTAAACCCCCGGCCGAGCGCACTGCGCTTCAAGCACGGGTAATACCGCACCTCCAGGTGTAGGCTAACCTGGTTTACCCACAAGCGAACACACTCAAACTGGGCAGCCTACCGGCAAGGAAGCGCGTTGAAGGGTGCGCCGTCTCGCTCGCCTCGATCTCTGCCCCGTATAATAGTTGGACGCGTGATCGGGCACGGAGGCCCATTGGAGAGAAGCACGGATGAATCCCCCGCTCGCCCCGGAAGACGTGATCCGCGCCACGCGGGTCTGGATCGAGCATGCCGTCATCGGCCTCAACCTTTGCCCGTTCGCCAAGGCGGTCTATGTCAAGGAGCAGATCCGCTACGTAGCGAGCCCCGCGACCACCGCCGATGAGCTACTCACCGAGTTGGAGCGGGAGCTTCGCTATCTGGCGCAGGCAGATCCCGCGGAAGTCGATACCACGCTGCTCATCCACCCGCAGGCGCTCACGGACTTCCTCGAGTACAACGACTTCCTGGACGTGGCGGACCGGGCCGTGCGCCGGCTGCGGCTGGCGGGGGTGATCCAGATCGCCAGCTTCCACCCGGACTACCGCTTTGCCGGCACCGCCGCGGACGACGTGACGAACTACACCAACCGTTCCCCGTATCCCATGCTGCACCTACTGCGGGAGGCGAGCGTCGCCCGCGCGGTGGCGGCCTTCCCCGATGCCGGCGAGATCTACGGGCGGAACATGGAAACCCTGCGGCGGGTGGGCGTGGAAGGCTGGCCGAAACCCGCCGGGGCCGGTAGGGAGTGTGGGACTGACCCGAATAGGGGTCCCCTCTCCGATCCCTAACAACCGCATCGGGGTGTGGGGGAAAGACTCCGCCCCCACACCCCGCACTCCCATCCGCTTCCGAACAGAACTGCCGTACCCGGCCGTTAGCGGAGGGTGACGCGCTCCTGGCGGCTGCCGCCGATGCTGCGGAAGTAGAGGCCGGTGGCCTGCTCTACGGTGGAGGTTGCTACGGGACTGTCCAGGTGGAAGTCCTGCACCCGCGCCGATCCGTTACTGATTGAGAACTGATGCCCGACCTGGCGGCAATAGAGGGGCGCGTGGCTTGCCACGTTCAGCACCCGGAGGTGCAGCACCGCCTCGGGGGCATTGCCTTTGTTGGACCCGTCCGAGGCGGGGATCCCCAGGGCGAGGAGGCGCGGGTAGACCACCAGGTCGGCGCCCATCGCCTTGCCGAACTTCACCGCGGTGGCGTCGCCATACTGGCGGTTATGCTGGAGACCAAGGGATGAGAACTGCTGGTCCGCCTTGCTGGCTTCCAGGACCGTGTAGCCCTGGCGCTCGAAGCTCTCAGCCAGGGAGCGAGTGATCTGACCGGCACTTTCGGCGTCCGCCGAGAAGTACTGGGTGGGCATGATCGTCACGGACGGCTTGCGCTGGGCGGCAGCGGGGCTCGCGACGGCGGCGAGGACGGAGAGGCTGAACAGCACGAGGGAAGTGCGGGGTCGCATGGTGGGGTCTTCTTTCCGAAATGGGGTCACTCATCGCAAGGGCGGTAAGTGGACATAGGGACTATCCCCGAAGGAGCTTCTTTCTAAACTCAGGCACCGCATGTTTCTTTTCCCAGCAACGGAGCGTTAAGTCTCATCACTGTCATGCTTTCGGTAGAGGGAACCGCGGAAGGCCGCGCGAATGACGCAGGCAGGGAAGCGGCGCGGGCGGGGGAGCGGAGTTATGACGGGCGGCGAGATCGTGCTGCGGGTGCTGCAGGAGCAGGGCGTAGGGGTGGGGTTCGGAATCCCGGGTGCGCTGAACGCGCACCTCTATGACGCGCTGCACCACGGGCAAACGGGGTTCCGGCACGTGCTGGTGCGCCATGAACTGGGCGGGGCGTGGATGGCAGACGGCTTCGCCCGCGCCAGCAACGACGTGGGCGTGGCGTTTACGGTCCCCGGACCGGGCGCCACCCACGCGGCCAGCGCGGTGGCGGGCGCGTACACGGACTGCTCCCGGCTGCTGCTGGTGTCGTCGCAGTCGGAAAGCAAGCTGCGCGGGGAGTTCCGGCGCGATCTTTTCCACGGCCTGGACCAGCAGCGCCTCTTCGCGCCCATCACCAAGTGGAGCGCGGCGGTGCGCCACGCCGGGGAGATTGCCGAGATCATGGCGGAGGCGTTCCACCACCTCCGGCACGGGCGTCCCGGCCCGGTGCAGGTGGAGATCCCCGCGGACGTGCTGGGAGCCGACGGCGGCACTCCCGGTGCGACCGCTCGCGTCCAGCCGTCGGCGGTGCGCCCGGACCCACGAAAAGTGGCTGATGCCGTCCACTTACTGCGACGGGCAAAGCGCCCGCTGATCCTGGCGGGAGACGGAATCTTGCACGCGGGCGCTTCCCACGCGCTGGGCGGGTTGGCAGCGGCGCTCCGGGCGCCGGTCGTGACTACGGTGATGGGCAAGGGCGCGCTGGCGGAGGACCATCCATGGTCGCTGGGGGACAGCAACTCCGCGGCCGGCTCCGCGGCGTGGGGCGAGCACGACCTGATCCTCGCCCTGGGCGTGCGCTTCGTACAGGTGGACACCCGCTGGCCCTGGTTCACCACTCCGCAGCGACTGGTACACGTGGACGCGGACGTACGCGAACTGAACCGCGTGTACCCGGCCGACGTGGCGTTGGCGGGCGACCCGGACGCCACGCTGCTGGATGCGATCAAGGACGCCTTGATGCTGGATCCCGGCAGCCGGCACGGCTGGGACGACCGTTTCCCGGCGCTCAAGGCGCAGAGCGACGTGCGCCGGGTGGATCCCCTTCTCGGTGCGCTGCGGGAAGCGCTGCCGAAGGACGCACTGATCAGCTTTGACGTGTGCGTCCCCGGCTTCCTTAGCCGCAAAGACTGGTTCAGCTACGAGCCCCACGGCTACTACTACCCGGGCGTCTACGTAGGCATGGGCTTCGGCCTACCCGCCGGCATCGGGGCGAAGCTGGCGCGACCGGACCGCCCGGTGTGCGTGGTGGCGGGCGACGGCGGCTTCCAGATGACCATGGCGGAGCTCGGCACCGCCGCGCAACTCCGGCTGCCATTGGTCGTGGTGGTAGTGAACGATGGCGGGCTTACCCTGATCCGCCGCGTGCAAGACCGCGATTTCGGAGGCCGCCGCTGCGAAGTAGACCTTATCAACCCGGACTTCACCGCCCTCGCCGCCGCCTACGGCATCGCGTCGGAGCGCGTGGCGTCCGCCGAAGGCCTCCAGGACGCCGTGGCCCGGGCCGTAACCCGCGGTGAGCTCTCGTTCGTGGAGTATGTTCCGGAAGGATGAAGGCTGAGCCAGGATTCCAAGTTCCGAATGCCTGAACACCTGCTGTGAGAATAGACCGTCGGTCGAGGGCACCGTCCGCGTACCCCGTCATCCTGAAGGCAGCGGAGCGGCATGACGTGGGCTCACATGCCCCGCGCCGGTTTTCATCCGTAATCCCGTGATCGCTGAACAGCTGAATGCCTGAACACCCAACACCTGAACACCCCTCTCCCTTCCCTACCCCCTTTTGGTAATGGCCGGTATTCCCTCGTTTCGGTAAAATGGGCGGGGAGCTTGGCTGTCTGGCCGGGTTATTCCGTGCAGCAGGACCAAACGCGATGCCGACCGATACCGAAACAATCATCCAGATCTCACCGGGAATTCTGAACCAACTCGAGGATCAAGTTGATTCGCCGTGGGTGGTCATCCTGTACAACTGCGACTGCCACGGCTACGAAGAAGTGATCTTTCAGGTGCAGAAAGCGACCGGCTACAGCCTGGAGAAGGCGGTCTGGATCACCCACGAAGCGCACATCAACGGCCGGGCAGTCACCTACACCGGCGCGCTGGATGAGTGCGAGCGAGTCCTGAGCGTGCTGCGCTCCATCAAGCTGCAGGTGGAGCTGGACAAGGCGTAGCCATGAAACGTGCCGGCTGGTGGGGATTGGCGGCGCTGTTCTCCGCTTTCGCTCTCGGTGCGGGACTCCGTGCCGAACAGAAGCCGGGCATGTTCGGCGACCTGAAGGACGTCACCTTGCGCGGCAAGCTGGTGTCGCTGGGCGATGAGATGGCGCAGAAATACGGTGCCCACGTGGCTCCCGGCGCGGTGAAGCAGTGGGGCCTCGCAACTCCCGAAGGACAGCTCTACTCGTTCCTGGAGACGGAGCCTTACCGTAAATTGGTCGCGGCGAACCTCGCCGGTAAAGCCGTGGAGGTGGAGGCGCACCTGTTCCCCCGCTCCATGCTGGTGGAAGTCACCTCGTTCAAAGCGCTTCCGGAAACCGCGATCCAGCGCCGCTACTTCTGCGAGGTTTGCACCCTCTACGCCGACGACTGGGGTCCCTGCGTCTGCTGCGGCAAAGAGCTGCAACCCCTCCCAGACAGCAAATAGCTTGGGTTAACCGGGGTAACGCAGCAAGAGCGAAACCGGGTAAATGGAGTTACGCTCCGCCGTTTCCTGATTTCCGCATTTACGCATTCCCTTCCCACCCATGCTGCCTCCCAAGACCGACCGCTGGACCCTCGACCCGGAGCTCGAGCGCTGGCTGCTGGCCCTCAGTCAGCTCGCGATCATCGGTCTATCGGCTGCCATCCTGGTGAAGCTCCGCTTGCCGGTCATTGAAGACTGGATGCCGCTGAAGCAGGTAGTCGTCGCCGTCGTCAGCGTCATCCTCTCTGGGAAATGCCTGTTCGACACGCTCTTCTACGACCGCCGACAGCCGTAGTGAGCCGGGGGGATCAGCGATCACGGGACCATGTTCTCCGTCACGCATGAAGCGCGGCGACTGGACACGTCGCACGCAGCACCCGTACCCAGCGATCCTGAAGCGAAGGCTCCCTTCTTCGCACGGCGGGTTCTCCCGCCTCCCACCTGCCTACGGAAGGGAGATCCTTCACCCCGCTGCGCTCCGTTCAGGATTACGGGGGCGAAGACGGTGCTCCACGTTTCCAACGCATTCCGGGCCCGGGTAGCCCTGACCGAGCCGAGCATGCGACCGGCCGAGGGGTGACCACCTGAAGGACGCGCTGCTTCCATTACCGGCGTTCCTTTGAAGGAACTTCTGGCGGGGAGAGGAGCGCTGGTTATTGCAGTCGAACGTTTAGGGGAAGAGCGCACCGCTTAGGGTGCGACATTCCCCTTCGCTTAACCGAACCAGAGAGAGATCCATGAACAAGATCCACATGAGCCTGCTGTGCGGCGTGACGCTGCTGGTGGTTGCCTCGTCTGCCTTCGCAGCCGACAAGATGGAGAAGAAGGCCGACAAGCCCGCAGCGGCTTCCGAAGCCCACAAGGGTCCGGACATGCATCACCGCGGCCGTCCGTTCGTGCTGCGCGGCAACCAGGGTTTCCACTACGGCGACCACCTCAACATGTACACGCTGAAGAGCCGCGGCACCGAAAAGTCCAAGGGCTACCTGGACACGAAGTAACCCTTCGCGGAACGCATAACCATTTCGGAAGAGGAGCTGCCTCCTCTTCCGAGAACCCCATAAGGGCTGTCGACATCGCTGTCGGCAGCCCTTATGACATGAGGGTCTGGTCGACGCTCCCGGCGGCGACGCTGGGCGCCTCCACGGCGATAGTCGTATCGCCGAGTTGGATCACGTCGCCTGGGGAGAGGGCAGCGCGGTTGACGCGAAGGCCGTTCAAGAGGGTGCCGTTGGTGCTGCCGCGGTCCTCCAACACCCACGTCCCCTCTTCCTCGCGGTAGGCAATCTGCGCGTGGTAGCGGGACGTGCGGCGATCGGCGAGGGGGAGCGTGTTGTCCAGCTCCCGGCCGAGGGTGCAGACGTCGTAGTGAAGCGCCACCACAGCGCCGGCATTCGGACCGCCGGTAATGTGGAGCACGGGACCGGCGCCGTCTTCCGCGGAGAGCGGTTGCGGCCAGCCGTCGGGTGGGGGCGCGCTCGGGTAGACAGGCTCGGGAACCGGCTGTGGCTCGCCGAGCCAGACCGGGGCCGGAGGCGGAGGGGCGGCGGGGCGCGCCGGCTCGCTCCATGTAGCGCTGGCCGGCAGCGGCGCTCCGGTGACCGCTGCCCCGGCGAGCGCGCGGTGGTGGAAGTGGAAGCGATGGCGGCCGATCTCAACCAGTGCGCCGTCGGCAAGCTGCGCCTCGCGGACCGGTTGACCGTTCACGCGGAGCAGCGGGATCTCGCTCGTCTCGCGGATGGTAGGCGTGGGCGTGAGGAGGATCTCCGCCTGGCGTTTTGCAACCGAAGGGTCGCCGAAGAGGGGCACGTCCACCAGTTCGTCGCGGCCCAGGACTACGTCGCGGTGCAGGATCACCTGGCGGCCTTCGCGGGCGCCGGTGAGAAACGTGATCCAGGAACTGCGCGCCAACTCCTCCACCAGGGCGGTGGCGAAGCCCACGCAGGCGGCGACCGCCGTAAACCCGATGAGCCGGCTCAGGGTGGCCGTCTCGCTCTGGGTCATCACCGTGACGAGGTCGAACAGGAAGCCGCCGAGGGTACCGCCGATCAGGCCGCCGATGCCGCCCTGGAGCACCCGCCGCTGGGAGCGGGAGAGTAGGCCCGCCGCCACCCCGATTCCGGCGCCGAAGAGCGCCCAGCCGGCGGTGCGGGCGATGACCTGGAACCCGAACCCCCCGACCATCGCGAAGAGGTGGAGGATTGCGTAGAGGATGTTCGCGGCGATGGAAGCCGCGAGGCCGATGAGCGCGCCCAACAGGCCGGCGAGCGCCCCCCGGGCCAACATGCGCAGCGGGCTGCCGGAGGGAGCTTCGTCCGCGGCGGCGAGGAGCGCGGCCACCATCCCTCCGAACACCAATCCAAGCAGGATCACCCCGTGGAAGAGGTCGTGGCTGAGCTCCGGGTTGAGCTCCACCGCCCGCTCGCCCGGCTCCATGATCAGGAACGCGAGCATGCCGCCGCACGCGCCGGCCAGGGCCTGCCGGAGGGGCGCGAGACTGAGAGTGGGCGAAGAGCCGGGCACGGGGCGCCTATCCTTCGGTCCGCTGCGCGGTGTCCGGCTTGCTGATCCGCATGCGGCTGCGGTCGGCCCATTCGGTGTCGCCGTAGAGGTCGAGGACCTTCTGCCAGGCGGCCTGCGCGGACTTGGCGTTGCCGAGCTTGTCGTAGCACTCGCCCGCGCGGAACAGCGCCTCGGCGGCGACGTCTTTGTAGCGAGAAAAGAGGGACGCGCCGCGCGAGAACTCGACCACCGCGGCCTTGGGGCCCTCCTTCAAGAACAATGCTTCCGCCCGGACCAACTGCGCCCGCCCGCCATACCAGCCGTTCGCCGGCAGGGCGGCCTCTTCGGCCACGGCGCGCGCGGCGTCGAAATCGCCCTGCATCAGGTGCGCGAACGCGGCTCCGACCCGCGCCTGGATGATGAGCTTCGGATCGACCTTAGCCGTATCCTTGAGCAGCGCCTCGAATTGTTCCAGCGCCGGCTTGTCTTGCTCCAGCTCCAGGAACGCCTCTCCGGCCCGGATACGGGCTTCCGGCGCCAACTCGCTCTTGGGGAACCGGGTGACCACGACCATGAACGCCTTTGCCGCGTCGTCGTACGCTTTCTTCTCTCGCAGGAGCCAGCCAAGCTGGTAGGCGGCCGGTGCGGCGGCCGGAGTCTCCGAGGCGGCCGCGATCCGGTAGCGCTCCTGGGCCGCAGGAAGCTTCCCTTCTTTGCGTGCTGCCTCCCCCAGGCGGAACGCGGCGTCGGCCGCCAGCGGATGGGCTGGGTAGTCGGCGAGGAGCTTCTCGAATGCGGTTAGCGCTTGCGCGGTCTCCTTCCGCTCTACGTGTCCCCACGCCCGGGCGTAGAGGGCGGCGGGGGCGGCGGGGGACTTCGGATACTTCGCGATCAACTCGTCCAGCAGCGGGGTCGCCTCGGCGGGCTTGTTGGCGTCCGCGAGAAGGCGGCTGAGCGCGAGGAGGACGGAAGGAGCGGTCTCCTGGTCCGGCCCCGATTCGCGCGCAGCACGATACAGACCCAGCGCGGCGGTGGCATCACCGGCCCGATCGAAGGTGCCGGCCGCTTCGAAGGCCGTGCGGGCCACCAGGTCCGGGCTCGCGCCGTCCGCGCGCATGGCGCTCAGCTCCCGCTCCACCTCCGGCGCTTTCTTCTGGGCCGCCGCGATCCGGGCCAGCCCGCCGTGCGCCTTCAGCCGGGAGATGCGGTCGGGGCGGCTCTCCAGCACCTGCCGGTATAGCTTGGCCGCCTGATCCAGCTTGCCCGCGCTAAACTGCTTCGCCGCATCGTCGAGCGTTCCATCCGAGGCCACCAGCACCCCCCGGTAGCGCTGGGCGATCAGCTTCTCCAGCGCCTCGGCCTGGGCGTCTTGCTTGGCGTCCCGGTAGTAGTTGAGCAGCGTGCGCGCGACCTGCGGAGCCGCAGGGCTGGCGGGGTACTGGTCCAGCACCTCTTTCAGAGCCACGGCGCCCTCCGGCTGCTTGAGCTGTAGCTGTGCCCGTCCCTGCGCCGCGAGGGCGACTGCGCGCGCTTCCGGGGCAAGCTCCTTCCTGGCCAGGAGCGGAGCCGTCCGCGCGAGGGCGCCGGGAGCGTCTCCCTGCTCCAGCCGGGCCTGCGCGACGTAGGCGCCCGCCAGCTCCGCCGACGAGCCGGGCCGCTGCGCGACGGCGGTGAGCTCCGTCTCGGCGGCGGCCACGTCGCCGCGTTTCAGCAGCGTGAGTCCCAGGGTGAGCTGCGCCTCATCGCGGACCGGCGCCTCGGGCGACTCAGCCAGCACGGTGCGCAGCAGGGTGATTGCGGCGGCCGTATCTCCGGCGCCCGTGCGGATCTCCGCCACGCGTATCCGCCCGAGTTGCGACCAGCGCCCCGTGGTCTTGTCTCCGCCCAGCCGGGTAAAGTTCTCCGCCGCCTGCCCGAGCTGGTTGTCGTCCTGATACGTTTGCGCCAGGGTGTACCAGGCCTCGCCTGCAATGTACCGGTCAACCGAGGCGATCAGCTTTTGGTAGCGGGTGCGGGCCTCGGCAACGTTCTTTTCTGCAAGGTAGGTGTCGGCTATCCGCAGCTCCGACTCCGGGCCGATGCCGGCCTCCTTAAAGAGCAGCCCGGCGCCTACGTACGCCTGCCTCGCCACCCCATAGTTGCCGCGAGTAAAGGCGACTTTGCCCAGCCCCAGTTGCGCACGGGGAGCGGCGGGGCTGTCTACGTACTCTTTCAGCACGCGGCGGTACTCTTGTTCCGCCTCATCCGCCTTGCCCAGCGCCAGGAAGGCATCGCCCGCCTTCAGCCCGGCTTCCGGCGCAAACGGCTGCCGCCAGTACTTCTGTGAGACGGCGCGCAGGCTGATGGCCGCTTCAGTAAAGTTGCCCGCCAGGCGATACGCTTCCCCCACCATGAACGCCGCGCGGGGGGCGTCCGGGTGACCCGGCCATTTGTCGGCACGTCCATACACCCGCGCCGCCTCGGTGAACTTTCCCAGCCGGGTCAACGCGTCGCCATAGAGAAGCGTGGCGACCGGTCCGAAACGCGGGTCCTGTCCGGTGATCTCGAACGCTGCCGCCAGCGTCTCCGCTGCGTTCGCGTCCTGCTTCAGCGCCAGTCGCGCCTTACCGACCCCGATAAGCGCCTCCGCCCGCACGTCCGGCGCGGGCTGCTCCGCCAGAACCGCTTCCAGCACCTTTGCAGCGGCTTCCGGCTTGTCGAGTGAGAGGAGCGTGTCACCCAGTGCGAGGCGAGCGAGTTGCAACTTATTGTTCTTGGGGAAGTTGAGGATGAACTTCTCCAGTGCCGGCGCGGCCTCCGCGTACTTCTTCTGCACGCGCAGTTGCAGCGCCGCGCCCAGTTCCGGGTCGCCCGGGTCCTCCGCGCACGCCGGCGCTAACCCCACAAACAATGTGGTCGCCAGGACCAGCTCCCACCGGACTTTCCGCATGCCTTCTTCCCTCTCCTGGGCGCCGCGCCCGAACTACTGCTCATTATCGGCCGCTCCGGGTAGTTTTCGGGAGCAACCTGGATTCTGCCTTCTTTTGCACCACAGTGGGTGTTGCGAGTTAGGGACAAGGGGCTCAGGTGTGGCGCGCGTGATGCGTCGTTCGTGATGCGTAAAGAGACGCCTGCCGGCAGCGGTTGCTTACACATCACGGAGAACTCATTGTGCTGGGCATCCGGGGAGCAGGTTCAACCGTCTCGGGTGGGAGCACTCTTTCTGCTGCTGCTGGGAACCTCGCCGCGCGGCCCCGGGTCTGGAGACGAAATGTCCGTTTGTTACCTCCGGACGGAAGGCGGGATTCTATGCTCGGTCAGGTGATCGATCGCTACACCCTGGTGGAGAGGCTCGGCTCAGGCGGAATGGGCGAGGTCTTCAAAGGTCACCATGCCTCGCTCGACCAGTACCGGGCCGTGAAGGTGCTGCCGCCCCACCTCTCCCAGAACCCGGAGCTGGTGGAGCGGTTCCGTCGCGAGGCGCGGCGTGGTGCGGCACTGAGCCACCCGAATATCGTGCGGTTGGAGCACGTGGGGGAGCAGGACGGGCTGCATTACCTGGTGATGGATTACGTCCCCGGCCGCAGCCTCCGGCAACTGATCGATGAACAGGGACCGCTCGCACCGGAGCGCGCGACGCGGATTGCCGTGGAGATCTGCCGGGCGCTGGGCCACGCGCACGCGCACGGCGTAATCCACCGGGACGTGAAGCCCTCCAACATCCTGGTAGAGGAAAGCGGGCAGGCCCTGTTGACGGATTTCGGCATCGCGCGCTGGCCGGTGGCGGAAGAGCCGGGACTGACCGCGCGCGGGGAGACCGTGGGCACGCCGGAATACATGGCGCCGGAGCGGATCCGCGGTGAGCCGGTCGATGGGCGCAGCGATGTCTACTCGCTGGGAGTGGTCCTCTACGAGGCGCTCACCGGCGAGCTTCCGTTCATGGCGCGGTCACCGGCCAGCATCAAGCGGCAGCACCTGGAGAAACAACCGGACCCGCTCCGGTTCCACAATCCGGCGGTGCCCGAAGCGCTGGAGCGGGTAGTGCTGCAAGCGCTGGCCAAGGACCCCGACGAACGCTTCGGCTCCGCGGCGGAGATGGAGCAGGCGCTGCTGCACGCCTTCGACGAGCCGGCTCCCGCCGTACGGAGCGCGCTGAACGGGCGCACCCGGGAGGCGGTGACGCTGGCCGGCACCAGTACCCTCGGTTGGCTGGGCGGCACCAGTTCCGAAAGCGTGCTGCCTGATGCGGTGAGCGTGGCGGCCACCGCAGGCCTGGGCGCTAAGGCGACCGCCCGGCCGGAACCCGGGACACGGCGCGAAGAGCAGGACGAGCGCCCCACGGTGCTGACGGCTCCGGCTGCGCCGCGCGCAGAAGCGCGTGATCGAGCGCCGGCCGGCCGGGCGCCCTGGTGGGAGCGTCTTCGCGGTCAGAAGCTGGCCGTGGGTACGGCCGCGGCCATTCTTACGGTTTTGCTCGCGGTGCTCTTGCTGCAGCGGCTGGGCAATGCCGGGGCTACGGGCCGGTTTACGGCAGAGAAGGCGGTCGATCCCCGCACCGGCGACGAATACGGCATCGTGCGAGCGCACGGCCTTCCGGTGTTCGTGATCACCCAGCCGTTCGGCGACCTGAAGCCGGCCCAACGGGCGGAGCGGACCGCTGAACAGTTGGAACGCATGCTGTCGGGCGAGCGCGGCGGACCGTTGGAGCCGGAGCAGTTGGACGCTGTCCACAACGGTCGCGGCGAACTGGTGCTGGCGCGCCGCCGCAAGGGGGTCACGAGCAAGGAGCCGGACCCGGAAGACGTGATCGTGACGGTGGACTCGCCGACGGCCACCAGTTACGCCGGGACGAACCGCAGCAACCTCGCGCTCTGGTGGCGCGACCTCCTGCGCGACCAGATCCGCCTCGCGCGGGGTAAACCTCCGGTCTCCACGTATGACACGCGCTACGGTCGCATCCTGGACTCGGTCTACCAGCGGGTAGAGCCGAAGCGCCGGGATGGCTGGGTGCCGCCCCAGGAGATCCGCCGCGCCGTCAATGATCTCTCCGACCCGCACCAGGAAGTGGTGAAGGAAGCCTGGCACACCGTTCCCCCCGCATGGCGCTCCGGCAGTGCGGAAACCCCGACCGCGCGGGCGGGGCTCGTCGCGGTGCCCCGGGAGTCGGCCGCCGCGTCCGATACGCTGCCGGGATCGGCGCCGGCGTTGCTGATCGATGGGGACGCCCACACGTCCTGGCAATCCCATCACGGCGCCCTGCACCACGGCACCCGGCACTGGCTCAAAGTCGGGGTGCCGGAGGGCGCGCGGGTGAGCGAGGTGGAGCTGCGAGAAGGCACCCGGAGCCGGCCCGAGTACCAGCTCCGCATCAAGCAAGCGAAAGTAACCTTTTCCGATGGCTCGTCGCAGCGCCTCTGGCGCCGGAGGCCCACCGACCCGCTCCGTATCTCGCTGACACCACGGGCGACCCGGTGGGTACGGCTGGACGTGGAGCAAGTCTTCGCCAATCGGGATCCGCACGAGTCCCATCTCTGTGTTTCGGAGGTACGCCTGTGGGGACCGTAGTCGAACCGGCACCCGGCGGCCCGCTCCGAGCGCGGGAGGCAAAGGACGCCCGGCCCGCACTCGTGGTGGGACGCGGCAGTGGCGCGGATCTGGTAGTGAATCGACCGGAGATCTCCCGGCGGCACGCGCGGCTCGTCTCCCACGGCGCCGAAACGCTGCTGGAGGACCTCGACTCAGCCAACGGCACGTTCGTGGAAGGCGAGCGCCTCCTGCCGGGACGGCCGGTACGGCTAAACCCGGGGGAATGCGTCCGGTTCGGGCCAGTGGAGATGCTGTTTCTGGGAGATCGCCTGGTGCCCGCCCCGGCTCCGGAGCCGCCTTCACAGCACGGGGTGCTCGACCCGACCAGGCGGTCGCCACCACAGCAGGGAGCGCGGACCTGCGAGTATCGCCCATCGCCGCGGACCCGCGAGGTGCGGGTCGACGTGCGGGGCCTCTACCAGGCGGTGAAGCGCCGCGACCGAGTTCTGCCACTGTTGCAGGACGTGGAGTTTACCGCCTACCCCCGCGAGTTGGTCGCCATCGTGGGCGCGAGCGGGGCAGGGAAGTCGACCCTCGTCAAGGCGCTGAACGGGATGTGGCCCGCGGAGCGCGGAGCGGTACTGTACGACGGTAAGCCGTTCTATGCCGCCCCGGATGCCTTTCGCGCGCTGATCGGCTACGTCCCGCAGGAAGACATCATCCATCCCGAGCTGTCGGTGGAGTCGGTACTGCGCTACGCCGGCGAGCTGCGCCTCCCGGCGGAAACGCCCGCACCGGAGCGCGAGGCGCTGATCGACGCAACGCTGGCGGAGCTGGGCCTGGAGCACCGGCGAGACGCGCGCGTCTCCACGCTGAGCGGCGGGGAGCGGAAGCGCGTCAACATTGCGGTCGAGTTGTTAACCCGCCCCAGCCTGCTGCTGCTGGACGAGCCGACCTCCGGCCTCGATCCCGGCCTGGAGCGGCGGGTGGTAGCGCTGCTTCGACGCCTGACCGAAGAAGGGCGAACGATCCTCTTCGTCACCCACGCCACCGAGAGCATCGCCCAGTGCGATCAGGTGTTGTTCCTGGCTACCGGGGGGCGAGTCGCGTTCTTCGGACCGCCGCAGTCCGCGCTGGAGTTCTTCGGGGTCGACGAGTTTGCCGAAGCCTACCTGAAGCTGGCAGGGGGCGAAGACGGGGAGACCGATTGGCCGGAGCTTTTCCGCGCTTCGCAGTACTACGCGGAGTATGTGGAGCGGCGTGACCAGCGCCCGCAAGAGCTGCCGCGACTGGAGCCGGAGCTTCGCGCCTGCGTGTCCCCTTCCGCGAGCCCCCTCCGCTCCGGGCTCCGGCAGCTCGGCATCCTGGCTCGCCGCTACCTGGACGTGATCCGCGGCGACGCGCGCAACCTGGCGATCTTGCTGCTGCAGGCGCCGTTCATCGCGACCATCCTCAGCTTCCTCTACAAACCGAACACCTTTACGAACGACATGTCGACCACTCCTGGCGCGGCGCCACCGGTGAAGGACGCGCCGGAGCTGCTCTTCCTGATCGTAATCGCGGCGCTCTGGTTCGGAACGATCAACGCCGCCCGGGAGATCAGCAAGGAGCGTCCGATCTTCTTGCGCGAGCGGCTGGCTGGTGTCCGGATCTGGCCGTACCTGCTGTCCAAGCTAACCGTCCTCGCCGCCCTGTGTGTGCTGCAGAGCGTGCTGCTGCTGGAGATCGTCGGCGCGCGGGTGGAGCTCACCCCCGATGGCGCAACCTGGTGGCTGATCCTCGCTACACTGGTGTTCACCTCGCTGGTGGCCACGCTTCAGGGTCTCCTGCTCTCCGGCCTCGCCAGCTCCAACGATCAGGCCGTGAGCCTGGTTCCACTGCTCCTCCTGCCGCAGGTCATCTTCTCCGGCATGTTGATCGGCCTCTCCGACCTGGGTCCCCTGCGCGCCGTAGCCAACGTCATGCCCGGACGCTGGGCCTACGGCGGATTGGCCGCCCTCACGAACCTGACGGACCTCTACTCGCAGACCGGCATCGCCCGGCATGCCAAGGACGTCTTCGACACCCATCCGGCCGGAGCCCTCCTGGCGCTGGGCCTCATCGGGCTTGTATGCCTTGTAGGCACCGCCGCGGCGCTGGGGGCTCGGGAGCGCCAATAAAGATCACCCGGGCAGGGTCCTCCGGCATTGGGCACCGGATCCTGGAGCCGGAGGGGTGGAAGTCTCGGCCCCACGCCACTGGCTTGCCGCATGTTCGATTGCTCGGCACCATCCATCCCAAGTGAGAAGATGGAGGACTAAAGGGGTGGCGTAATGGCATAAGAACTACTGTAAGCCGCCTGCCGGGGATCCCCAGCACGACCCTGGCAAGCTAGGTCACGCCCCACGCCTGAATGCTCGCGCCCCCATGCCCCACCTGATCCTCTCCCTTGACTCGGAAGATTACGAGACGCCCGCGGCGGATGACGCAGAGCTGTGGTGGGCGCGCGCGCTCACTCGAAACGGCCTGACTGCCAACGTCTGCCTCGTGGGCGAACTGGCCCGCGCGCTGCGCTCCCGCGGTCGAAAGGACGTGCTGGAAGCGTACGCCGCGCACGAGATCGCGTACCACAGCGACCTCCACTCGGCCCACCCCACCCACGCGGAGTATCTGGAAGGCCTCGCCTGGGACACGGGCGTGGAGCGACTGCTGCGCGAGGAGAGCCGAGGAGTGGCGGACGTCCGGGAGGTCACCGGACGCCAACCCACGGCGTACTGCAAACCGGGCAATAGCTGGGGGCCGCAGGTCGCCGCCGCCCTGCCCCGGTTGGGCTGCCCGGTCTTCTGCGACGCGCCGCTGGAATGGGCGCCGGGTCAGCCGATGTGGTACTCCGGCAGCCTGTGCATCCGCTACCACCTCTCCATCGACTACTACTTCTCGAGGCCGGACGGATGGCTGGAGCGCATCCAGTCGGACCTGCGGCGCTTGCTGGAAGCACACGGTGACGGTTACGTGGTGCTCTACACGCATCCCTGCCGCCTCTATACTGCCGCCTTTCCGGACACCTTCGAGGCCGGTAAGAACCCTCCCCGGGGCCACTGGCGCGCAGCACCCCTACGTCCCGAGGCGGAGCGCGAAGCCCTGAAGGCCGACTGCGAGATCCTCCTCCGCTGGATCGCGCACGACCTCCGGCCGCAGGTCTCCACCTACCGTGAGCTGTGGGATGCCTGCGCACCCGGCCCCGCACCCTGGTTCAACCGCGACGCCGTCCGGGATCTGGCCCGGCGCGTCGCAGCAGTCCCCACCCCGCTTCCGCGCGACGGCGCGTGGCTTTCCCCCGCCGAGCAATGGAGCGTGCTCGTCGGCGCCGTGGCATTGGGGGAGGTGCACCTCACCTGGCCGAAGCAAGTTTGCGCGCGTCGCCTCCTCGGGCCGGTCGAGTTGCCCCCTGCCGCGCCGGAGCCGTTCGAGGTGCCCATCGGACTGTTGATGGCCGCCGCCCGCCAGGCGCTGGGTCTCTCGGAACAGACCGGGCGGATGCCCGCGCGCACGGTGCTGGGCGGCGTGGAGGTGGGACCAAACACGCTGCTGCAGGCCTGCACACGGGCGATCCCCCGCCACTTCCGCGCCCGCTGGCCGGAACGCATCCCGGTGCTCCCCGCGGACGAAATTCCGGCCCTCGCCCACCGCGAAGACTTTGCCCGTCTCCGCTTCCAGAACAGCTGGTCGGTCTTCCCGCCCGACTTCCGCGGTGAGCGCCTCTTGGAGTTGGCCCGGCTCCAGGCCTGGACCGCCAAACCGGCCACCCGCGCCTAAGTAGGACCAACCAAGCCTTTGCGCATGCTCGCTAGCTCGACAACATCCATTCGGAACGGGGAACTGGAGTAAGGGAGTAAGACAGCCGGAGGGTAATACTCCAGCACTCCTCTACTCCATTACTCCTTTCCCGTGCCAGCATCCGCTCGTGAGCTAGATCTAACTTCCAGCTTGCGGCATCAGTTGTGTGGCCCTACTTCGCATTTCGATCCACGGGACGCACCCGCGCCTCCAGGCGTGACCGCGTTAGGGTATACCAACCCTTCCGCATGCCTGCTCCAAGCACCCGACGACGAGCCCACAATGCTCTCTTTACAATTAATATTTCTATCGTTAGTATTTAGCCCAAAGCAGGCGATTGCGTCCGACGCGCGGCATACGATCCCGTACCAGAGCACCGAGCGACCCTCAGCGCTGCCGGGCGCGGATGCCCGGCAGGACAAGCGCTGGCTGAAGTTCAAGTTACGGCGCAAGCACAGCGCCGCGGGAGGATTCCAATGTCTTCACTCATCGTGGAGGTAAGCCGCATCGAGGCGGTGGCGCCGCATCCCAATGCGGATTCGCTGGAGTTGGGGCAGATCAAGGGCTGGCAGGTGTGCGTCCCGAAGGGTAAGTATGCACCCGGCGACCTCGTCACCTACGTGCCAATAGACGCCGTCATCCCGGCCGAACACAGCGACCGCTGGGGCATTACAAAGTACCTCTCGAACGGCCGGGTGCGGTGCGCGCGCTTGCGGGGAGAGTCATCCTTCGGGGTCGTCCTCGAGCGGGAGTTGGAGTGGCCTGAGGGAACGGATGTCGCGGAGCACTACGGCATCACGAAGTACGAGCCGCCGCTCCGGATGAGCGCGGGTGACGCTGAGCCGGAGCACGGGTTGTTCTTCCGCTACTCCGAGATCGAGAACATGCGGAACTTCCCGGCGATGATCGCTCCCGGTGAGCCGGTGATCGTAACCGAGAAGATCCACGGCACGAATTGCCGGGTCGGGGTAATCGAGGGGCAAGTGGTCGCGGGGTCTCGTCTCCAGCAGCGAAAGCGGCCGGAGGGCGACGCGTTCGGACGCAGCACCTACTGGTTCCCCTACTCACTGGAGGGCGTGCGCAGCCTCTTGCACGGAGTGGAAGAGACCGGCGCGCGACAGGTCGTCCTCTACGGAGAGGTCTACGGGAGCGGCATCCAAAGCCTCGACTACGGCTGCACGGGGAAACTCGGCTTCAGAGCGTTCGATCTGCTGGTGGATGGCGACTGGGTGGACTGGCACGCCTTTACCGGCCTCTGCGAGACTCACGGGGTAGAGTGGGTGCCGGAAATCTGGACCGGCCCTTTTTCTCTTGAGCATATCCGGCAAATCGCATCCGGAGCGACCCGGTTGGGCGCTGAGCATATCCGGGAAGGCGTGGTGGTCAAACCACTGAAGGGCCGGCGCGACCCGTCCCTGGGCCGGGTGATCCTGAAGTACATCAGCGACGAGTACCTCTTCGGCAAAGGCATCTCCGACAGCCTGGACGCCTGACTTGCCGGGGACTTGAAGCTCAGAAGGAAATGGGGAAACGGGGAAACGGGGAAACGGGGAAACGAGCGGCGCATGCTAAACGGCTTCATTCCCTCCTTTCCTCATTTTCCCATTTCCTACCGAACGCTACTGCCTCATCGGAAAGCGCCTACTTCGCCGGGTTGGGCGTGTGCGGCTTCTTGCCGAGGTCGTGCCAATCATCCTCCGCGACCTCGACACCATAATGCCCTGCGGCTTTCTTGATGTTGGCAAACGCCAGATCGCGGTCGTCGTCGGACACGTCGTCGACCTGATCGAAGCGCGCGAGGGCGTTCCGGACGTGGGAGGCATCCGAAAGCGGCGCCTTTCGCTGCTTGGGAAATGCGAAGACGCTCTCCGGCAGGTCATCCCTGGACGTCAGCTCTCCGTGCCGCGTGTGGGGTTTCCAGGTGGTATGGGTAGCCATCGGCTCTCCTCCTCGCTCGCAAGTTTCGTGATTACACCCCGCTTCTTACCGCACGCGATCCGGCTTCCAATCCTCCGGCATGAAGTTTCGGGCGGCGCTTCCGCTGGGCAAACTCGGCGTGGCGTTGATGTCGCGCCCAACGATTAACGACTGCGGTAGGAGATTCAAGATGCCCCAGGGTGATAAGTCGGCCTACACGGACAAGCAGAAGCGACAGGCGGAACACATCGAGGAAGGCTATGAGAAGCGCGGCGTCTCCGAAGACGAAGCGGAGCGCCGGGCCTGGGCCACCGTTAACAAGCAAGACGGCGGCGGCAACAAATCCGGCTCCGGGCGCGGACATGCCAAGTCGCACGAGTCGGCCCGCAAGGGCGGGCACATCGGCGGCAGCAGCCAGACCCACGCGGAGCGGAGCGAGGCGGCGAAGAAGGGTTGGGAGACCCGCCGCCACAAAGCTGCCGCCTGACGACTTGCGTTTTCAATGGTCCGTGAAGGCAGTATGGATCGGACCTGTGCGGAGTGTGGGGGTGTTGGGTGTTGGGCGCCAGGCGTTGGTATTCGGCATCTATACCCCCATAGCCGCACCCACCGTACGACTTCGCCTGATCCTTAGGCCCGACGAGCAGCGTCTTCAGCCCGCCGCCGGTTGCCAGTGGGGCCACATCGCGGCGGACCCGGCGGCGAGCTCGGTAATCAACCGCTCGCCGGTTCCCTCCGGGCCGGATACGTAGAGACGGCGCACGCCCGCGCGGCGTGCGCCGTAAAGCAGCCGCGTACCGTCCGGGGAGGGCGTCGGGTGGTAATGGAGGGTGCCCGGCACGCTCTGCGTCAGACGCTCGCTCTTGCCATCCAGGCTTACCCGGTGCAGTTCCACCGCGCCGTCCAGCAGCGCCGTGTAATAAACGTGCCGGCCATCGCGCGACCACACCGGCGTGTCGCTGCTGCCGCCGTGGTAGTCCGGTACGTCCAGGAACTCCACCACGCCGCGGTAGGCTCCGCGGTCCGCCAGCTTGCGGAGGCCCGTGCCATCCTTTCGCACCAGGTACGGGTGGCAGTGATAATGCTCGCCGGAGAGGAACAGCACCCACTCACCGTCGGGCGACCAGGTGGGAACGAAGTTGAAGGGCTGACCGGTCTCCACCCGCCGCGGGTTTGCGCCGTCCGCCTCCGCGAGGTAAACCTGATAGCTCTGGTGGTAGGCGATCCTCCGACCGTCCGGCGAGCTGCTGAACCCGTAGGCAAACTCCTTGGAAGCGCCGGTGAGATCCTGTTTGTTCTTCCCGTCGCGATCCATCCGGAAGGGGTGGGAGTTACCCTCAATGAGCGCCGTGAAGCCCAGCTGTTTGGGGTTGCCGGGCCAGAAGAACAGGCCGGAATTGTAAAAGCTCACCCGCTCCACGCCGGTTACGTTGTCGGTGCGGCCGGTCGCTAGCACTAGGAGGTAAGTGTCGTAGAGCCACCCTTCGGCGTTGAAGCGAAACGTCTGGTGCTCCTCCTCCCACCGTGCGTTCTCCGGGCTCTCCCAACCGCGCCCAATCACCGCGATACGCCCATCCGGCGACCACCCCGCAAACTGTGTCCAGGAGTTTGCCTCCTGTGAAAGCGCCTCGCCCAGCTTGCGACGCCCCGTCCCATCCGCACGGACCCGCATCGCCCGCATCGTGGCGACGTTCGGCTGCCGCCCTCCCGGCAGATTCGTCCGCAGCTCGGTATAGCCGATCCACGGCTCCGCCTTGGCAGCCGCCCGCGCCGGGCGGGAATCCAGGGCCGCAACCAGCCAGCCGGCGCCGGCGCGAAGTGCCGTCCGGCGCGTCATCTTCAGGGGGGCAGTCTCCATCCGGTCCATGCACGGGTCCTCCCACGCCATGGTTCCGGCAAACAGCGGCGGTCACCTGCGTAAGTAGGTCGGGGATGGGGACAGAGGCAAAGGGGTTGGGGGGAAGCGGGTTTAGCCGGCGATGAAGTAGCTGGGCATCATCGCTTATGCCGGAGGCGTGTATTGAAAGTGCCCCATCACGGTTCGCCGTCATCCTTGAGCAAAGCGAAGGAAGACAGGGGACAGCGGGATACGGACGGCCCAGGGCCCGAAAGCCCGGAGGTTAAGATGGGGATCACGATTAAGTAGGTGGCCTCTTCGGGTGCAGCAACACCCGCTGTGAAGATCGACGCTTCCGCGTTCCCTAGCCTGAATGTCTGCTTACCAGACGAGTAAGAGTAAGATTAAGAGTAGGAGTAAGATCTTGCGGGTCGGGCAACACCTGAACACCGTTCCCCTAGTATTCCGAGTACTCGATCTGCTCGCAGGCATTGCCCCAGAACAGTACCAGCACAAAGGCCCACAGTACGCCGATCACGGCGCTGACGCCGGCGTTGCTCATCAACGCCTGGCGGGTCTGGGGGTCCGGCGCGGCCAGGCTGGCGGCGATCCAAAACGGACCGCCCGGGAACGCCACCAGCACCCCGGTGCAGGCGTAGGCCCAGAACTTGGCCATCCCTGCCTTCGAATTGATGGCGGACTGCGTGAGCCCGATGAGCGCAGAGATGGTGAGCGTAACCAGCAGCAGAGCATAGACCTGGACCACCTGTTCTCCGGATGCGCCGTGGAACAGGTAGCAGAGCCCGAACAGCGGGAGCGAGGGGCTGATGAGCATCAGCATCACGCAGATCGCGCCGAGCAGCTTACCCCCGAGGATCTCCCGCGGCCGCAGACTGGTGCCCACCAGCATCTCCAGCGTGCCGTGCATGCGTTCCTGGGTGATGGTCTCGGCGGTCATCCCGGGCGTGATCAGGGCGACCAGCCCCACCAGCGTCATCGTGAGCCAGAAGAAGACCTGCTTGGCGGACTCCGCGGTCTTGATCGGGTTGGAGAGATCGTTGGTGGTCATTACCAGCGGCACGAAGGCGCCCGCCGCCACGGCGATGGAGGTGAAGAAGATGAACTCTGCCGTCTCCTTGCTGCGCAGGCGGGTGCGGATGTCCCGGGTCCACACCGGGTTGCGGAAGCCCTTCCAGTAATACTCCTCCCCGATGTCCTCAATGGGTGTCTGGGGTTTCACGTCGATGCGCTCGGGCGAGTCCGTGAGCGCCTGGAAGCCGCGCGCGGAGAGCCAGGTCAGGAACGCGGCGGCCAGTCCCAATACCAGAGAGTAGAGTAGCCCGAGTCCCCAGGCCGGCACCGTAGTGCCCAGCGTGTGGCGGCTGTAGTCCGCCCACCAGCCCGGCGCGGCGACCGCAAAGATCGTAGGGACGGGGGTGAGGAGTCCGAGTGCCTGCATCACACGCGGCGGGTGCTCTTCCCAGCCGCGCGCCCAGCCGTTCTGCAGCGTTTCGATCTGGAACCAGAGCCCGGTGGTGAGCAGCGCCAGCGCGCTGCCTCCGACGACCGCCGCCCGCTTGGGCGCCAGGTTGAAGCTCATGAAAAAGACGGCGGCGCCCGCCCCGGACCCCGCCAGCGCGCAAAGGCCCATCAACCCCGCGCTCATCAGTAACTGCCACCAGTCCAGACCGGTAAACAGGCCGATGAACAACCCAACCAGCGCCGGCAGCGCGACCATCGAGAGCCCGAAGAGTGCCGCCATGGCAACGACGGTCACGGCCACGCGGGCGGGGTTCTGCCGGGTGAGGAGCAGGATGTCCAGCGTTCGGAGCTGCCGCTCCTGGTTCCACAGGTGCATCGAGCGGAGGTAGGAAGCGAGGCACGCGCCCAGGCCGCTCACCGAGAGCAGGACCCCGGCGCCCCAGCCCGGGTACCCGCTGATCCCATCACGGCCCGCCAGCAAGCCATTCTCGCCGAAGAAGAAAGGCGCGAACAACCCCGCGATCATGAAGATCGCCACAGCGTAGACTACCGGCAGGCGGGCGGCCGTGAGGATGCGGCGGTAGCGGCGCAGCTCCACCAACCGCACCGCCTCATCGAGTTGACGCAGCGCTGCCTCGGCAAGGGTAGACGGCGCCGGCTCTTCCTCCAGGAAGTCCGGATAGATCTCCATCAATTCATCCTGGGAGTTCACGACCATCTTGCATCCCCCACGAAGCGTTAGGCGTAAGCGCCAAACGTTAAGTCACTCCCCTCTTGCGGTTCAAGGCTTAACGCTCAAGGCTTAACGCTCAACGGCTGGCGCTTCGCGCCCAGGGCCTATCGAGCACGCGTACTATTACCAACGCGGCCCGGTTGTTGAACGGCACGTCGGTTACCTGCAGCCCCCCGGTATAGTCTTCCGCTTCGGCGACCAGCCACGTCTCTTTGCGCGCTTGCGGCTCCAGCAGGAGGTCCCGGGCGCCGCTCCAGAGGTGATCCACGCTGTCCCGGAACACTTCGGCCTCGTGTATCTCTCCGGCAGCGCGCGCGGCGGGGAGCTTCTCTCCCAGCTTCTTTTGCCACTTACCCGCCGATACCGGTACAGTGGCCCCCGGCTTCAGATCGCCGAGCCAGCAGTAGCGACCGTTGCGGGTCAGGTACGCTCCGTGGACCTTCAGGGAGGTGCTGTTGGTCACCGAACCAGAGCCATCCGGCTGGAGATCCAGCTTGAACGATCCGTTCAGGTCGATCGGGCGCTGGTGCTCCAACACCCGGATGGCGTAAAGCTGGAGGGCCACCTGGTCCCACGAAACCATGCCATCCGTCTGGTGGTCCGGCCAACCCAGCTCCAGTGGAGCGGAGGCTTCGCCGTCGGCGGCGCCCAGGTCGGCAAGGCGGGGAGCGGGATCATCCAGCGCCAGGTCGAACGCCCGGTTCGTGGGGCTGAACAGACCCGTAACCGTGTTTTCCATCCCCGTGCGCCCGCCGTTGGCAGCCTGCAGCACCGAGACGCTGTTCAGCACCGTGCGCGCGTTCCCCCACGACTGCCCCACGAACAGCACGACGAGCGTCATTCCCAGGGCCAGCGCCGGCACGAACAACCAGGCGCGCACCGTGCGCCGCAGCCGCCGCAGCACGGCAATGTTTACCGGACCGAAAATCACCGCGTAAGTGAGCCCGAATACCACGATGGCCGCCAGCGGCGGCGCCGGGAGGCGCGGCAGTGATTGCGCGGCTTTGAGCGCCTCTGGCACCCCGGAAAGCACCGGGCCGAGATCAAACTGAAGGGGCCTGTTGGCCGTCTCCAGGGCGCGGCGCCAGAACGAGTCCAGCCCGGACCAGTTCCGCAGCGACTCCCCGAACGGATCAAACCCGATCCAGAGCACCTGACCTCGCAGCGTCTCGCGCTGGACGATCAACGGACGGCCCGCCTCCGAAAACAACGTTTCCGCCCCCGGAGCCAGTGGGCCGCTCACCGTGAGAATGCTGCCGGCCTGCGCGCGGAATGGCTCTCCGCCCCATGCAGCCGCCGTGCTAAGCGTGCGAACGGACTGGGGCTGGCTGGGAGTGACGCCAATCAGCGCCTGCGCTTCGGGATCGCGCCATTCCGTGGAGGCTTCCCCGCAGAGGATCGCGTGACCACCGCGCTCTACCCAGATGCGGAAGGCGCGCTTCTGCTCGTCGTCCATCTGCGCCCAGGCCCGGCCGTTCAACACCACCACGTTGGCCGGATCGAACCCGGGCCACTGGCGCGGGAGGTCTTGCGGAGAGGCGGAGTCAACCCAGACCCGGGTGCGGTCGTGCAGGAACTGGAGGTTGGAGCCGTCTCCCGTGGCGCACAGTACGATGAGAACGTTCTTCGGGTATTCGGGGAGCAGCGCCTGTTTCGCGATGCCCTTGCGATTCTCGTACAGCGTAACGGTGCCGGACTCCGGGCTGAAATCCACGGGTGCCAGCTGCGCAAACAGCGTGTAGGCCTTGTTCGCTCCGCGCGGCAGCTCCACCGGCGTCTCCGTGGTGTGCCCCAGGCGATCGCTGACCACCAGGCGTCCCAGCAGCGCCGCGCCGTTGTTCTGCAGCGTTACGCGGATGGGCGTAGGGCGGTCGGTGCGCACCGCGTTGGCGCGGCCGGTCTGCACCTGCATCCCCACGCGCGGCGGCTTCTTCGGCGCGGGCCTCCGTACCTGAGCTGCGGGGTCCTGCTCTTCCTGCGCGCCCGCGCCGGCAGCCAGCAGCAAGAGCACCGCGCTCGCCGCGCACCAGCGAGCTACCAGGACTCCGACCGGATTGATTGACCGCAGTCGACGCATCGCCCTGCCCCTTCCGCCACGTATACCGGGTGCTGACATGCCTAACGGCACCCACCCCCCTTCGGTTACGCTCCTACAAAAAATACCCCACGCCCCCTCCGCCGAGCGGCAGAGCCTCACGCCCGGGAATTCCCCATCCTGAGATTGGGTGGAGCCCGGAGAGAGGCCGACCCAGGAAAACCACCGCCCGATCCCCAACCCCATGCCGGAGGTCTCCATGCGTATAGAGCGAGTTGAGCGGTTCCTGGTTCGAGTTCCTTTTCGCGACCCACACGTCCAGGCCATGGGGAGACGCAGCGGGGACTGGTCCCTGGTGGAGCTCTGTAAGGTAATTGCGGACCATGGCCTCACCGGCTGGGGTGAGACGATCATCCACTATACCTGGTCCGCCGTGACCGATTCGGCCGTCGACCGCGCCGTGGGTCAGAACCCGTACGCCCTCCTCTGGGACGACTCCCTGGGCGCGGGCCTCCAGATGGCGCTGTGGGACCTCTGCGGTAAGCACGCCGGCGTACCTGCGCATCAATTACTGGGCCGCCGCTGCCGGGACGCCGCGCCGCTCTCCTACTGGTGTATGGACATGCCGGCCCCGGAGTGGGCCGCCGAAGCCCAGCGGGCCGTGCAGCTCGGCTACACCTCGCTCAAGCTTAAAGCCCGCCCCTGGTGGGACCTGGAGGAGCAGGTGCGCCACCTCTCCGCCCGGCTGCCCCGCACGTTCCACCTGGACCTGGACTTCAACGATACCCTCGTGAACGCCGGAACGGCCATTCCGTACCTGAAGCGCCTGGAGCAATTCCCGCTGGTCTCGGTCTTCGAGAGCCCGATCCCGCAGGGGGACGTGGAGGGCGGTAGGAAGATCCAGGAGCACGTCGCCACACCCATCGCCCACCACTACGGCGCTCCGCCCATCATGACCGCGCTCCGAGAAGGCGTGTGCGACGGCTTCGTGCTGTGCGGCGGCGCGTACCGTGTTGCCCAGGAAGCCGCCGTCGCCGCGCAGGTCGGCAAGCCGTTCTGGCTGCAGTTGGTGGGCACCGGCATCACCACCGCCTGGGCCGTGCAGCAGGGCGTGGTGTACAGCCAGGCCCGGTGGCCCGCCATCACCTGCAGCGAGATCTACTCCGACGACCTGATCCGCACGCCGCACCGGGTGGAAGACGGCTACGTCCGCGTGCCCGACGGGCCCGGTCTGGGCATCGAAGTGGATGAAGATGCCGTCGAGGCGCTGCGGGTCGACGAGGCCCACATCCAATGCCCCTGGGACCTCGTCGCCGTTCGCTGGCTCAGCGGCCGCCGCGTTTACTACCGTGACAAGATGGCCGCGATGGCGGATTTCCTGGCCGGCAACCAGCCCGGCTACGAGCCCGGCGTCTCCCTGGAGTACCTCCACGCCGCCGGCAACCCGGAGCTCATCCGCCTCCGCGAGCGCGTGCAGCACGGGCCGGTGGCGGGAAATGAGGAATTCGGGAAATGAGGAATTCGGGAAACGGAATGCACTTGCTTCCCCTCCATTTCCACCCTTCCTATTTACTCATTTACTCATTTCCCCTCCCCCCTCGGGCCGGCGTTCCGTAAGCGTGAAGAGGAAGAGGGCGAAGGTGGGGAAGATCAGCAGCAGCGGCATCCACGCCCAGCCGTTCCGCCCCTGGCGCTTCGACGCGTCCAGCAGGTAGAGGCCGCACCAGGCTGCCGTAAAGGAGAAATCCAGCATCGTCGCCTTCACCACCGGCGCACCCCACAGCGGCCGCCAGTCGAACCCCGACGCCATCAACTCCCGCGTGTGCGAGAATTCCAGCAGCGTAAAAACGATCAGCAGACCCACCAGCAAGGGGCGGTTACGGAGGGACATAGTCTTTCTCACACGGGGCATTCAGGCGTTGGGCGTTGGCACGTGCGCTTCGCAACCGTATCCCACGTCCCGCAGGCCTGCCCCGTGGACTTCACACCACACCGTAGCAGGGGCCTCGTGCCCCGTTCGATTACGGTGCAGACGTTCGGTTAAGCCGTACCCGCGTTGCGCTCCCCTGGCGGACGAGGCTCCTCGCGCGGATCCCTAACGCCTCGTGCGGGGCCGAGATCCTTCGCTTCGCTCCAGGATGACCGGGTACGGGAACGGGGTCTCACGTTCCCGATGCCTGCTTCGTGGGCCCCACACCTAAGCCCAAGGCCCAGCACATGCTCTTGTGGCTTAATGCTCAACGCTTAACGCTTGATTGTGCTTCCAGCGGCGGGTAAATGCCTGCTGGATCTCGTCGGAGGTGGGCATCCGGCCATGCGTTTCGAACAGCAGCACGATGGTTGCGACGTAGGCTTCGCCCAGCGCGGCGGTGAGGGTGGCGGCGGTCCCGGCGGCGATCACGCCCCCCGCAGCCGTGCCCGCGCCCGGCACCAGCTTCAGAAGGTTGGAAACCAGCGTCCGACCCGCGTAAGTAGCGCCTGCCCCGCCCGCGACGCCGGCAACCAGGCCGGTGATGAACCCTTCAGTGGCCGGCACCCCGAACACCGCCGTGATCCCGGCGAGCATGGTGATCTGCAGCGGAATGAGGAGCAGCGCGTCGGCGAATGGGATGGGGCTCGCGCCTACTGCCCCCGCCGCAGTGGCGCTGGAGGCCACCACCATGTGCGCCCGGCTCTTCTTGAGCTGTAGCGACACCTTCTGCGCCGCCACGAACGCGTTGCGCACGCCTTCCGGCACCGCTTCCACCGTGGCCGCGACGAGAGTCTCCAGACCCATCGGCTGGTACTCGTGCCCCTCGTCATCCTTCTCGTAGAGGCCGCGCACGCGCACTACCTGGCGGGCGTCAGGACAGAGATCCCACGCTTCCTGCTTGAAGCCGCGATCCGCGCGCGCTTTGGTGATCACCAGGATCACCGGGAGGCCTAACGCGGCGAGGCGCTCCACGAGGTGGCTCTCCCCCTCTTCCACGCGGCGCGACTCCTCCGACACGCAGACCCACGCGGCGTGGATGTGGCGCATCGGGTCCAGTTCTTTGCGGCGCTGCTGCACCAGGTCGACGAGACCCTGGATCGTCTCCCGGTACTTCTCCATCTCCAGACCACGGGTGTCGAAGATGGAGATCGGAACGTCCTCCTTGGTGAACTCCCGCGTCTCCTGGGTGACCGGACGCCCCTGGCCGGTATCCGCCAGGTCGCCCTGGAACACCGCATTGATGAGGGTGCTCTTCCCCACTCCGGAGCGCCCGGCGATGATGATGTTCACGCAGCCCCTCAGCTTGATAGTCTCGTCCCAAACGCGGCGAGCTTCCGTCCACAGATCCTCGTAACGCATGCCCCCTCGTCTCTGGTGGTGCTCACCGGATGAAGATTCCGACCACCCGGAATGTTACCCCGCGAAGTACCACTTCAGCGCATCCCGGGCAACTTGAGAGGTTCAGGATTCAGCGATCGTGGGACTACGTCCCACCCCCGTGTGATGAAAACCGGTGTGGAACACGTGGACGCAGTTTACGTGCCCCGGCCTCCGTCGCATTGCTCCAGGAGGAAGGGGTACGATAGAAGCACTCCCGTGCCTATGCCCCAACGCCTGAATGCCTGAATGCCTGAATGCCTGAATGCCTAAATGCCTGAATGCCTGAATGCCTGAATGCCTGAATGCCTGAATGCCTGAACCTTATCGCTCGCTCACCTCGCGTTCGCCGTAGCGGAGGGCTTCGAACTGGCGCAGGCGCACCTGGTAGCAGCCGTAAACGATCCCCACGTTCAGCAGGAACAGGCCGGCCGCGGGCAGCCAGATCTCCA